>Ga0209098_1000983_pt1 | contig 28595 bp, 23 predicted proteins | sample AD_JPNHW1_MetaG_FD_184429 | JGI IMG/M metagenome (GOLD analysis project Ga0209098, IMG submission 184429) | Active sludge microbial communities of municipal wastewater-treating anaerobic digesters from Japan - AD_JPNHW1_MetaG (SPAdes) (version 2) | ecosystem: Engineered > Bioreactor > Anaerobic...
CAGCAAGCAAACTTATTGGTCGTGAGATACAGGTAGAATATAAGGCCAATAAAGATTATCTGAACCTCATCCTGTGGGGTTTCGGACCCATTGTTCTGATGGTGTTCCTGTTCTGGATGATGAATCGCCGGATGGGCGGCATGGGCGGTGGTGCAGGAAGCGGCATTTTCAGCGTGGGCAAATCGAAAGCACAACTGTTTGACAAAGGGGACGGAAAAAACAAAATAACATTTAAGGATGTAGCCGGTCTCCAGGGCGCCAAACAGGAAGTGGAAGAAATCGTGGAGTTTTTGAAAAATCCCTCGAAATATACCGAACTGGGAGGAAAAATTCCGAAAGGAGCTTTGCTCGTTGGCCCTCCGGGAACCGGTAAAACCCTGCTTGCAAAAGCTGTTGCGGGCGAAGCCGATGTCCCGTTTTTCTCCATGTCGGGTTCCGACTTTGTGGAAATGTTTGTGGGTGTGGGCGCTTCGCGTGTACGCGACCTTTTCCGACAGGCAAAGGAGAAAGCACCTTGTATCATCTTCATTGATGAAATCGACGCGGTTGGTCGTGCCCGTGGCAAAAATCCAAACATGGGAAGTAACGACGAACGCGAAAGTACACTCAACCAGTTACTCACCGAGATGGATGGTTTCGGTTCCAACAGCGGAGTAATCATTCTGGCTGCTACGAATCGTGCCGATATTCTGGACAAGGCATTGCTCCGTGCGGGACGTTTCGACCGTCAGATACACGTGGACCTGCCGGATGTACACGAACGTAAGGAAATATTCAACGTTCATTTGCGTCCCATCAAAATAGACAATACCGTTGATGTTGATTTTCTGGCACGCCAGACACCCGGATTTTCCGGTGCCGACATCGCCAATGTCTGCAACGAAGCCGCACTTATAGCCGCGCGAAAAGCCAAATCTTTTGTTGGCAAACAGGATTTTCTGGATGCCGTAGACCGTATCATCGGAGGTCTGGAAAAGAAAAACAAAATCACGACTGTGGATGAGAAAAAATCCATTGCCTATCACGAAGCCGGACATGCCACCATCAGCTGGAAACTGCATTACGCTAATCCGTTGGTAAAAGTAACCATCGTTCCGCGTGGTGAAGCCCTGGGTGCTGCGTGGTACTTGCCAGAAGAACGCCAGCTGACAAACCGCGAGCACATGCTCGACGAAATGTGTGCCACACTCGGCGGAAGAGCTGCAGAAGAAGTTTTCCTCAAACAAACATCGACAGGTGCGATTAACGACCTGGAAAGAGTTACCAAACGGGCTTATGCCATGGTGGCTTACTATGGAATGAGTGAAAAACTGCCTAACATGAGCTATTACGACTCAACCGGAAATTCTGATTACGGATTTACAAAACCGTACAGCGAAAAAACAGCCGAAACAATCGATGAGGAAGCCAAATTAATCGTTGCCGAACAGTATGAACGCGCAAAACAGATACTTACAGAAAATACCGAAGGACACAACAAACTGGCTGAACTTCTGATTGATCAGGAAGTTATCTTTGCCGAAGATGTCGAGAAAATCTTTGGAAAACGTCCGTGGGAATCTCGCAGCGATGAGTTGATGAGGCTGAACGAAGAGGCTAACGCGCTGAAGGAAAAAACAGAAGAAACAGGACCAACAGCAGCACTTCAAACGGGTGACGATGCAGTTCAAACCGAAGAAACTGCAGATAACACAGAACCAAAAGAAGCTGAAAAAGATGAACAATAATTCTTCCAAAGATAATATTCTGAAAAGAATACAGGATGCAAAACAGACCCGTGAATTCGGGTCTGTTTTTTCCGTTTCGACCGATGCTGAAATCTATCAGCCCTTGGAACCGGATGCTGTAAGTTGCTTTAAGAAAGAACTGGAAGCGATAAACGGCCAATGCGAGATTTTTGAAACTGTGGATGAACTTTTTTTTCATCTCAAAAAGATGTTGAATGATAAAAACATTGAAACGGTTTTTTGCAGAGACAGCCACATCAGCGCTCAACTCCAGAAAAGTGATATTCCCTACACTCAAAATCCGGACGATTTTGAAACGATGAAAGCAGCAGTTACACGGTGTGAGTTCCTCATAGCCCGTACAGGCAGCGTGGTGGTCTCTTCTGCGGGAGAATCCGGACGTCAGCTTATTTCTTATCCACCTGTTCATATCGTTATGGCTGGTACCGATCAGTTGGTCAGCTATCCGAAAGATGCCTATGACGCCATACAGAAAAAGTATATTAACAACCTTCCATCACAAATCACAACAATAACAGGGCCCAGCCGCACTTCCGACATCGAAAAAACGCTTGTTTTGGGCGCTCACGGACCGAAAGAATTTATCATTTTGCTTTGCAATGATAAATCTTTTAATAACTTTGCAATATAAATCCGACTACGGGGACAAAACCTGTATATCCGTAATGCTGCAAAATAAAGGTGTATGAATAATTTCGTGAAACGATCCATCAGCGGGGGCATTTTTGTTACCATAATCGTATGTTCCGTTTTATTGTCACCCTATACTTTTGCAGTTATTTTTACTGTATTCGCAGCACTTGGTGTTCACGAATTTCACAAACTGACTAACTCCACCGAAACTGCCGTAAACAAAACTGTTGCAATTATCGGAGCGGTACTCTTGTTTACCTGCTCATTTATCTACGCCTCCGGCAAATACCAGTATCCGATATTTTCATTCTACGGATTTTATATCCTGGCCGTTCTGATTGCGGAATTGTACCGGAAGAAACGAAATCCGGTGAATAACTGGGCTTATTTTATCCTTGGACAAATTTTGATTGCATTACCCTTCTCATTACTCAGTTTCATTTTATACATCAGAGATTATCAGCCCATCATACTGCTTGCCGTTTTTATTTCCATCTGGGTCAACGATACCGGAGCATATGTAACCGGAATGTTACTGGGCAAACATAAACTTTTCGAACGGATTTCCCCCAAAAAAACCTGGGAAGGTTTCATCGGCGGAGCCGTTTTTGCTTTATTATCGGGCTATATATTTTCACTTTTAATACCAGAACTCAGTCTTATTCAATGGCTCATATTTTCCGAAATCGTCGTTATCTTCGGCACCTTTGGCGACTTGTCTGAATCGCTGCTTAAACGCACTGAACAAGTAAAAGATTCAGGTAATATTATACCCGGACATGGTGGACTTCTTGATCGGTTTGACAGTATGCTGATGGCGGCGCCTGTAATATTTATCTGGTTGAGTTTTATTTTATAAGCTGATAATAAAATACTTTTTATAAACGAACATTAATACAGCATTGGTATGGAAACTTATAATTTTGATGATATACGCTCTTACAATACAGAAGAAATACCGGCTGCCATGGAGCGTCTGTGCAACCAGAAACCTTTCATGAAGGTAGTGAGTACACTTTTCCCGCTTATGCCGAAAGAACAGCTGAAACAGAAGATGCTGAGTTTCACCTCCTCCACCGAACTTCAACTTCAGATGGTATATCCCTTTCTTCAATACCTGGAAGCCAACATGACCACCGGTATCTGCCTGACGGGACTGGAAAACATCGACATCGAAAAAAAATATCTGTACATTTCCAATCATCGGGATATTATATTGGATTCAGCTCTTTTATGTGCAAAATTCATTGAGAAAAAAATTGATACCGTAGAAATAGCCATCGGAGATAACCTCTTGGTATATCCATGGATTGAAGATTTAGTTAGAGTAAACAGAAGTTTTATTGTACAACGCGGACTGAATGCCCGGCAGGTACTGGAAAGTTCGAAACGCCTTTCGGCTTACCTGCGTCACACACTGAACGAAAGGAAAAAATCAATCTGGATAGCCCAGCGCGAAGGCCGGGCCAAAGACTCCAACGATCTGACACAGGAAAGCCTGTTGAAAATGTTTAATCTTGCTGGCGCATCCGGCTCGTTTACCGATAATCTGAAAGAACTGAACATCTGTCCGTTAAGTATCTCTTACGAATTTGATCCGTGCGATTATCTGAAAGCCAGAGAATTCCAGCTTAAACGTGATAATCCGGAGTACAAAAAAACGCCCGAGGACGATCTGATCAATATGCAAACCGGAGTGATGGGCTACAAAGGTAAAGTGGTGTATCATATTTCCGGATGCATCAACGACAGTCTGGATATTATTGCCCGGGATACACAAAACAGAAACGAACAGATAGAAAAAGCAGCGCAATTAATTGACTATCATATACATAAAAATTTCACCATTACAGCAAACAATAAAATAGCCTATGATGAGATTTATGGAGATAAAGATTATGCAAAAGATTATACTACTGCCGAAAAAATAAGTTTTGAGGAATATCTGGATAAACAAATCCGGAAAATTGACCTTGAAAACAAAGATCGCGATTTCCTGCGCCGGAAGATGCTCGAAATGTATGCCAATCCGCTGAAAAACTATTTAAAAGCCAACGGCCTGTAAATAGACGCTCGTAACATATAAAAGGTTCAGAAAGTCAATACTTTCTGAACCTTTTTTGTTTTTTATAGAGAATTCGTTTCGCTCTTAACGGAGTGCAGGATAAAAACACGGTAAAACCAGGGATAAATCCGGCAGGCAATACAATAGCCAAAAAATCCTTCGAGCGAAGCACACAAACCAAAAACTGCGGTCAGTATGTATGCGGCAACATCCAGTCCTGCTACCGAAGTGACCAAAATTGCCAGACTGAAGAAAGCACCTATCCGTGCTGCAAATAGCTTGGGACCGGCGTTGACTATTTTAGGCTTTATATTCAGAAACCTGACAAGTTTTGCCGAAAGGAAAGCAAACGGACTATATGCTGATAACTCAAAACCACGTAACAAAAAGTCGACGAGCAGAAGTAATATGATTAACTCATTGGATGTAAACACATATGCCAATATAAATACGACAGCGAACAAAGCATTTGTTCGTGCAATATGTTCATTAATCCTCTTATCCGAAACCGGACAAACAGCAGTTGTTTTCATTTTCTTATTTATTAAAATTACGAAACAAAGATACAACTGCAAAATACTGCCATCAATCCCCTGATGGAGGTATATTCTATAACATCAATGTGGGATAATACTTCTGATTAATCAACGCTGAAACCGCAGGTCTGACAATAGTGTTCAACCGCTTTGTGCTGCTCAAAACCATTTTTGATATGCTGAGCACGTTCCGATTTCAGAATATCCGATAGCTGATCCGTAAAAATATTTCCTAGCAGAATACTGGCATCCGCATCGATGCAACAAGGCACCACACTTCCGTCAGATAGAATAGCAATCTGATCTCGCATGCCGTAGCAATTCTTCTCGGTGATTTTTTCATTTTTAACCCATTCGAAACGGGGTGCCAGTTGCAGCCAGATATTGGGAGCCAAAGCTATATTTCGTCCGTTTTGACCGAAAACATTTCCCTGAATTTGAAATTTGTCTATTATCAATCTGAAACATAATTCATTAAAATCCTTACTTGTCGGGTTCGTTTGATTCCAGAGACGAAAACTGATATAGGAGGTCTGGGACAGCTCGCATGCAATATTGAGGGTATTTTCAATAAATTCCTTCCAGTTGTCAGATGAGATATTTTCTTCGGCATCGTGCAAAGATATGTTTATCTGTCTGACTGTATGTTGTATGAGCAGTGCCTGTTGTTTCTGCAGTAAGCTTCCGTTGGTGGTCAGGTTAACTTTCAATCCGGTTTCGGCAGCTATTTGCAACATTTGCGCCAAGTGCGGATGCAGCAGTGGTTCACCAAGCACATGCAGATATATGTAATCGGTATAAGGATGTATTTTTTTCACAATAAATCCAAACTCTTCCGGCGACATAAACTTTGCGGGTCGCCGGGTATCATAACAAAAACTGCAATGATAATTACACCGGTTGGTTATCTCAATGTATATTTTCTTAAATCTTTTTGGCATGATGATGATTGATTTCATCGGCAAAGTAAGGCAAATCATCAAAACTGACCAAATTAATTCTTAAATTCGTATCTTTGCATAAAAAAATCAGTAACTTGCATATGTGGTGGATGGATCTTGGCATAAAAGCCGGTCTGGGCGCAGCAAAAATTGCTTCGCTGTGGAATAAGAAAATTAAACAGGCACTGGATGGCCGGCGAAACCTGCCGGAAAAAATTGCTACGGTAATACATCCCGGCGACAAGGTGATATGGTTTCATGCCGCTTCGTTTGGAGAGTTTGAAGAAGGACGCCCTCTGCTCGAAGAAATACATCAGCACTATCCGCAATACAAAATCCTGGTTACATTTTTCTCTCCATCTGGATACAACGCGCATAAAAATTACCCGCATGCTGATCTGGTATGTTATCTTCCCGCAGATATCACCCGCGATGTTCGCAGTTTTCTGGATGTGGTTCATCCCGAAATTGCCATTTTTATCAAGTATGAATTCTGGCCGAACCTGCTGTCCGAAATGAAAAAGCGTTTAATCCGCACCTTTGTGGTTTCAGCCCGCTTTATCCCCAATTCACGGTTTTTCAAATGGTACGGAGGCGTTTTCCGCAAGGCTTTGAGCGCTTTCGAAACCATTTTTGTTCAGGATAAGCGTTCCATCGAACTGCTGAAAACAATCGGATATAACAATGTCGTCTTGGCCGGTGATCCGCGCTTTGACCGAGTGCTGGGCATCTCACGTGAAGAGTGGAAAGACGAAATCGTCGAAAAATTCAAAAACAAAGAGAAACTTTTCATCGCCGGTAGTACGGTAGGCGCAGCAGATGAAGATTTACTACAGCAACTCATCAACAGACATCCGAAAACACGGTTTCTGCTAGTACCTCACGAGATGGACAGGGAACCGATGAACAAAATTGTAGCCAATACTTACCGGAAAACACTGATTTACTCTGAATGTACGCCCGAAACCGATTTTTCCGACACACAGGTTCTGATTGTGGATAAAATAGGTCTGCTGGCAAGACTTTACCGCTACGGCAACTGGGCATTTATCGGTGGTGGGTTTGTGGCCGGCATTCACAGTGTGATAGAAGCTACTATTTACGGAATGCCCGCAGCATTTGGTCCAAACTTTCATAAAAATCGTCCCGGAATTGAGATGGTGGAAATGGGTGTTTGCGCGTCAATCAGAGCTATTGAAGAACTCGACGCGTGGTTTTCTCCGCTCGAATTTAACGACGAAGAATTACAGGATATCAGCCGGAAAGCCCGGAATTATTCACTCGCTAACTGCGGTGCAACCGAACTGATCCTGAAAAAAATCTTCGGCAATTAATCAGCAAGGATTATTTCGGCAAATTCTCTGACTGCACCCTCGCCGCCTTTTCGGTTAAGAATTCTGATGTTCGGAATTGATTTTATCTTTTGGGCAGCATCTGCCGGACATGCAGCCAATCCCACATTACAAAGCAATTCGTAACAGTTAATATCATCGCCGATGTAGGCTGTATCAGCTAAGGTAATTCCTTCTTTCCGGCAGATTTCTAATGCTGTTTGTAATTTTCCACCGGTATTTTTCCCCTGGTATAAATAATCCATTTTCAGCTTAGCAGCCCGTCGTTCTACGAGTTGGGTCATTTCGGAAGTAATTATACCCGTTTTAATTCCAGCTTCACGAAGCAACTGTATGCCCATGCCATCGCGGGTATTGAATTTCTTCAGTTCATCACCGGCCTCGGAATAATACATGCCACCGTCGGTCAGCACACCATCCACATCAGTCAGAAAGAGTTTAATCGCCTTGGAAGGCTTGTTACTCAATACATGTTTGCGCATCAGATTTTCCAACATGGTCCAGTCGTCGGGTTCGTCGATTTCGATGGCTGTATATTCGGGCATCCTGTAAATGCCAATCCTACCACTTAAACGGTTTTGTGACTCTAGGATATTCTTTACAGTGTTGATATAAAATGCACCATTTTCCATCAACTCACCATCGAAATTCTGGCGCCGTGGACGATTTCGGTAATCATAGTTGCGGGATGTTCCGTTTTCGTTCCAAAAAAAGCGTTTGTTTACGACGCAGGTAAGCAACGAGTCGTAATTTCCCTGCGAATAAAGTTCGAGGGCTTCCCGGAAATGAATGGTCTGAGTAAGCGGTGACGTAGCCTGAACAAGCATAAAGACTGTCTCAGAGGGCAAACCAACTGCCTGTATGTATTCGAGCATAACGCTTTCGGTACTCGCGGTATCCGAAGCATTCTCTGACGAACGGCGATAAACTTTCACTTTGTCAAATCCAAACCCGCTGACCGTATTTTCGATTATGTCGGAATCAGTGGCAACAACGATTTTATCAACGGAAGGCACAGCCTGAAGCGCCGATATATTCCAGTAAACCAGCGGTTTTCCGCAAAATTCGCGAATATTCTTAAGCGGTATTGATTTACTGCCTCCTCTCACCGGAATAAAAGCAATCACTTGTCGTCGTTCCATCGAATCTGATTTTTCTTAAGTTTAGCGAGTTGTGGCTTTTCTATATCCAGAATATCTTCTTTTTTGTATTTCAATGCTTTATAAACGGCTCTGCAATCGCGGCACAGTTTACGCAAACCGTCAGGTTCGAGTGATGCAGCATGATCAGTGCCTTTCCAGGTGCGGTCGAGTGTATAATGACGCTCAACCCATTCGGCGCCCAAAGCTACAGCTGCCGCATCTATCGCGATGCCCAGGTGATGACCCGAAAAGCCAATGGCTTTTACTCTGCTTCCAAAAGTGGATCTCAACCTTGTAAGTTCCAGCAGACAAATATCTTCGAAAGGAACCGGATAACCCGAAGTACAGCTATAAATTACCAGATCGTTGTTACGACCTTTGCTTTCAAAAAAAGTAACAATTTTTTCCTCTTCGTCGCGGTTTGTCATTCCGAATGAAAGATGAATTTCACCTTCGAAATGATCACAAATATAAGCAAGCAATTCCTGATTGAGGTTGCAGGCAGACGGTACTTTTATTAAGGAAGGCTTCAGAGAGATGATTTCTTTTGCTGAAGTTACATCCCATACCGAACAGGAGTATTCCAGTCCGAATTCGTCGCACCAGTTTTTCAGCTGACGATGTTGTTCCAGCGTAAACTCCAGGAATTCGCGGTGTTCGCCGTAAGTTGCTCCGTATGAATTATACGGATTGGGGTGAGGAGCATTGAATTCTTCTTCGGTGAGAAGTTCGCGGTTACTTCGTTTCTGAAATTTCACCACATCCGCGTTACAAAATGTTGCTGCAGTTTTTATCATTTCATGGGCAATTTCCATTTCCCCCTTATGATTACAACCGATTTCAGCGATTATCTTTGGTTTCTGCATGAATTTTTTTCGTTATCACTCCCGCTATCCGGATGTTTATTTCAGGATACGAGGAATTAAATTTCTTATTAATTAAACGCCAGCACCTTTACCCAGTCAACTTCGAGCGAGCCTGTCGAAGGTTTCCCTTTTTTGGGCAGAAACGAATTGAATCCCAGATAAAGATGGTTGTCTTTAGGTACATTGGAGGTGGTACGATATACTTCCATATCGTTGATGTACCAGATCAGTTCCTTTGGTGTCCACACGAGGGTATAGATGTAGAAAGAACTGTGTTTCAGACCTGTTACCCTCACTTCGTCCATCACATTTTTATGAGCATTGCCCATAGTGATTGCCTTTCCGTCGTAATGGAAAACATTGATATGCGGAAGCGGAGAACTGTTACTAAGCCAGAAAGCATGATGAACACGACCGGTGCAGCGTATCTTTGCTTTGAATACTCCGTATTGCTGACGGAATTCATCGGCAGTTTGCACCACGTCAGCTGTATAGTCAAATTCCTTTTCGATAAATCCTTTGGTGGGATGCCAGGCACGCGAAATGCATTTTTCACGCCGTGTTTCGAGGCAAAACACCCCATTATTGACACTGACATTCTTGCCGCCACTATTTGCCTGCAGCTCGTTTTCGAACGAATAGTTACCAATCAGTTCCGGATTGGCAGAATGAAAACCGTATGCCCAGCGCGATTTATCGAGTGTATTCCATTCAAATTGTTCGATAAAGACCGGTTTCAGTTTTCTGTATTTATCGAAACGTACGGGATTTTCTTTTTCGTAGAAAATAATATCGGGATTTTTTGCCAGTTCATAATAACGCTGTTCTATTTTATACTCCGGCACTGTTTTCCAGCGATGCTGATCAGCCCAGAACTGGTTCATTTTCATAAAATCAGGAGCTGAAATTTTTATTTTCAATTCCTCGTAATCTTTGATGATGAATGAGTCATGAAAACGGATATAATTCCTGTATTCTTTCGAATTTTCAAAGTCTTTGAGCTTCCTAAGCTTATCGGAAGCCATAACCTTCTTTTTATCACCCAGACTTTCGTATTCCGGAGTCGATTTAAATGTAAGGAAATTCTTTAGTTGCTCCGATTGCAGTGTTTCGTAATACTGACGGATACCACTGTTATCGTGTAACTTTTGATATTTTCGGCTGATACGGTATTCCTCCATATCCTTATATTTTCTGTTCTGGAGTGTTTTCTTTTTCTCTTTGAATTCGGAAGATTTCACTACATGATAGAGTTTTTTGTACTCTTCGAGTTCGAGCGACTGACCGATTTCGTCGTAGCGTTTCATATCATTGACAGCTGCTTCTTCGATTTTTTCAAATTTCGATGTGGAAAGCATTCCACCGAACATTTTTTTCCAGAATAGATTCATAATATTCTATTTGTTTGTATGCAGATTACTGATTTGTTCCATACATTCTTCGGGTGTAGCAACAAAAACAGGTTTGTAATTTTGATTTTTCGGAGTGAAACATTCCGTTTGCATTCTTTCAATCTGATCAAGCAATTTTGAGTAAAATCCATCTTCATTGATACATATCAGCGGTTTCCGGTGTTCGCCTACAGTGCCCGAAGCAATGACATCAAACATTTCGTCGAGTGTTCCAAATCCGCCGGGCAGGACAACAAATACGTCGGATTCCTGTTTCAGCCTTTTTTTACGTTCACTCATGTCATTTACAATGATTTGTTGAGTTGGCAGCGCGCTTAGCCGGTTCATCTTGATTATAACTTCGGGTATCACCCCGATTATCTCCCCTTTTCCCGATTTTGCACCTTCGGCCACAGCATCCATCAGGCCACCCGTTGCTCCGCCAAAAACGAGTGTCATTCCTTTTTCTGCCAGATACTGGCCAAACCGGAAAGCCGATTGCTTGTAACGGTCAGCAATGTTATTACTTGATGAACAGAAGACACAGACTTTCATGAATTCAACTGTTATAAATTTTTGAATATGAAAAAAATATATGCAGTTTTTAATAAAATGATTATTAACCGGAAACTGTGAATCGTACGTCACCGTTCTGATTTTCTGATAAAAAACGTAGATTTTTGTATAATCTTATACCGCAACGTGATTTTACAGAAAATTGAATATCCGATCAGTACAGATATTCAATTTTCACAATTTCACTTATCAGCTTTTATGCATCAATATTTGCATAAGTCGCATTCTGCTCAATAAACTGTCTTCTTGGCGCCACATCATCGCCCATTAGCATAGAGAAAACGTGGTCGGCAGTGGCTGCATTCTCGATGGTTACCTGACGCAGGGTTCGGTTATCCGGGTTCATTGTTGTATCCCAGAGCTGTATTTCATTCATTTCTCCCAAACCTTTGTAACGCTGCGTATGGATACCACTTTCATTTCCGCCACCGTATTTGTCTATAAAAGCTTTACGCTGCTGGTCGTTCCAGCAGTATTCTTCAACTTTGCCTTTGGAGCACCGGTAAAGCGGTGGCGTTGCAATAAAGAGATAACCCTGCTCGATAATTTCCTTCATATGTCGGAAGAAGAATGTCATCAGCAGTGTGGCAATGTGGCTTCCGTCCACGTCGGCATCGGTCATGATTATAACTTTATGATAGCGCAGTTTGGAGAGGTTCAGCTCCTTGCTGTCGTCCTCTGTTCCAATGGTTACACCGAGAGCCGTGTAAATATTACGGATTTCTTCGCTGTCAAGCACTTTGTGCTGCATGGCTTTTTCCACATTCAGAATTTTACCCCTCAAGGGCAAAATTGCCTGAAATTCGCGGCTGCGTCCCTGTTTGGCTGTACCACCGGCAGAGTCCCCTTCGACGAGGAACAATTCACATTTCTCAGCATCCTTACTGGAGCAGTCGGCCAGTTTACCCGGCAATCCGCCACCCGAAAGGGGAGATTTGCGTTGTACAAGTTCACGGGCTTTGCGGGCGGCATGACGTGCTGTAGCTGCCAGAACCACTTTATCAACGATGGTGCGGGCATCTTTCGGATTTTCTTCAAGGTAATTGCCAAGGGCTTCGCTTACAGCCATATCCACCGAACCCATTACTTCGTTATTACCAAGTTTGGTTTTGGTTTGACCTTCAAACTGCGGCTCAGCCACTTTGATGGAGATAACAGCTGTCAGTCCTTCTCGAAAGTCGTCACCGCTGATTTCTATTTTAGCTTTTTCGAGTTTTTCGAGTAATTTGTTATCTTCGGCATATTTTTTCAGTGTACGGGTAAGTCCGCGTCTGAAACCTGCCAAGTGAGTACCTCCTTCAATGGTATTGATATTATTCACATAAGAATGGATATTTTCATTGTATGAGGTATTGTAAAGAAGTGCAATTTCAACGGGCGTACCATTTTTTTCGGTCGAAATGTGTATTACCTGATCAATGAGGTTTTCACGACTTTCATCAATATATTCGACAAATTCCTTCAGACCTTCTTTTGAATAGAAAACTTCTTTCTTGTAGCTTCCATCTTCCTGCTGTACTCTCTTATCGGTCAGCGTGAGGGTTATTCCGGCATTCAGATATGCCAGCTCACGAAGCCGGCTTGCCAGAATATCATATTTATAAATTGTTTCGGTAAAAATACTGTCATCTGGCAGGAATGTCACCGAAGTTCCCTGCCTATCGGTTTCACCGATTTCGGCAACCGGCGCTTTGGGGATACCGCAGGAGTATTCCTGAGCATACAACCTTCCATCGCGGGCTACTTCCACACGCAACAACGTTGAAAGTGCATTCACGCATGACACACCCACTCCATGCAATCCGCCTGAAACTTTATAACTTCCCTTGTCGAATTTACCACCGGCATGAAGTACGGTCATTACCACTTCAAGTGCAGACTTTCCTTCTTTTTCGTGCATATCCACCGGGATACCACGACCATTGTCTGTTACTTTTATTGAATTATCCTCGTTGATTGTTACATGAATCATGTCACAATAACCGGCCAGGGCTTCATCGATAGAATTATCAACCACCTCGTAAACCAGATGATGCAATCCTTTCAAGCTAATATCACCAATATACATAGCCGGACGCTTACGCACCGCTTCCAAACCTTCAAGCACCTGAATACTGTTAGCACCGTACTGTCCGGCAGAATTTTTAATTTGCTCTTCGTTCATTTTTATATCTAATTTATTTTCAGACTTTTATATGATTATTGAGTATGAAATATAATTTTCAAATTTCATATCTAAAAACATACAAATATACGATAAAAATTTGGATAACTGAAGTAAAAATCGTGTCGATTTTTACTAATTGCGGCCGTGAACTCATGTGCATCCGCACAGGTTTACACGGCAGTAAAACCTGAAACCAGCTTTGGTTTAGCTCTGGGGGTTAAGTGTTGTTTTTCCCAGCACGTTGGTTTTTCGCCATGCGTCAACAATCAAGGCAGCTGCTATTTCGATACCAAAAGTCGAGCTATCTACCGTGAGATGGTAATTTTCCGGCTCGCCCCAGTTGCGGTGAGTATAGTATTTGCTGAAGTTAATCCGTTCCTTGTCTTTTCGCTCCATTTGTGCTTCTGCTTCGCCGGGAGCGAAACCATAGTTATTGATGATGCGTTCCAGACGGAAAGCTTTATCGGCATGCACAAAAACATTGAAACAATTCGGATGACTTTTCAGTATAAAATCGGCCGAACGGCCCACGATCACGCAGGATGATTTTTCACTGATATCCCGGATGATTTTACTTTGAACAAGGAAAAGTGCATCCTGAGGCGGCATAATCTCGTTGACATATGCGTAATTGTGTTTGTAAAGCGAGTAGAGCAGACTATTCTTCAGCTTCTGTTCATTTTCCTTTACAAATTCAGGAGTAAAGCCACCTTCGAGTGCGGAAAGTTCTATCAGGTTTGTGTCATAAAATGTAAAACCCAGTTTTTTAGCAACAAGCTCCCCTACCTCATGCCCGCCACTGCCATACTCCCGGGATATAGTTATCACCTGAGTATGTATTTCTTCCGGAGGTGTAATGTCAATTTTATCGGTAACGCCAATCAGTTTATCTACAAACGTAAATTTTTGGGAATAAAATCGGGTTATCGCACCCACCAGAAACGCCGCTACCACAGTACCTTCACGCACACCCTGAAGATTTCGAAGAAAAATCAATGAGAAAACTACAGAAATAACCACAAGCAGGCTATCAAAAGCAATCTTCACCTTTCCAAATTCCAGCTTGCGTTTATTGGCAATTGCCATTACAAGGGCATCACCCGGCAATAAAATCATGTTCGATTTTACCAGCAGAAAAACACCTAATGCAATCACCACGCTGCTCAGCAAACTCAGCAACCATTCCATCCAGTAGGCAGAGACTGAGAAACCAGACAATGCCGACACCGACAGATCAATGAACCATCCGAAAAAAAACACCACAGGCAACTGGAATAGTTGTAAGGGATGAAATTTTTTTCTCAGGATGAGTATCTGCAGGACAATAAAAAAAGCATTAAGAACTACTGTATATGTGCCTATGGAAAACGAAGTAAACAAACTTAATACGTAAGGGAAAGCCGATATTGAGGTAGTTCCGAGATTAGATTTCACCGACAATGCCACCCCGAATGACATAATAAATATTCCGATTACAAGGAATATCGATCGATTAAATAGTTTTTCCGTTTTCATTGTCCGCGTACCAACAGATTTATTCAGATTTGATCAGTCTGATTTTCGACACACAAAATTAATCATTTTGCTTCATATAAAAATGTATAAGACACAGTTAATTACCTAAAATTAAGATTTACACACCACTCTAAAAATAACAGCAATTTTCAATGACCGGATTTTATTAATTTATCAGTATTTTCACAACCAAATTACGACATAATGTGTTATTTATTTGTGTAATAACTGTGCTGTACTCAATGAATATCTTTATTATAAACATGATTTGAATTTTCCAATTTTAAACATCAAAAAAAAACACTACTGACCGACAAAAAATAGCGCAATAAAAAAGGGAAGCCATCTATCAGATAACTTCCCCCGATATAGTACTTTTGTTTTACCACAAACAGATTTACTATATGGGCAAAGATATATCAAAAAATTTAGTCGGTCAGCCGATTTTCAAACAAATTATCAAAATGCTTCCACGTGAGCAGTTTGATTTATTAGTGAACCAGTGCGGTAGCGACCGTTACTACAAGCATTTTTTTTCGTGGGATCAATTGATAGTGATGCTTTTCGGGATATTGTCTCGTTGTGATTCGATGGGCGAAGTTTGCGATGGGATGCGTGCCTTATCTGGGAAACTAAACTATCTAGGCATGGATTGTGCCCCTTCTAAAAGTACTGCTGGTGATGCATTGCGTGATAGGGATGAAGAACTTTTCCGACTGTATTATTTTGTGTTGATAGCTCATTTTCGTCCTCTTTTGTCGGTCAGCCGAAAAGAAAAGGTTAGTTTTGAAGAGTTTTATGCCTTTGATTCTACCACCATAACATTGTTTTCTCAAGTGATGAAAGGAGTTGGTCGTAATCCCAAAGGAGATGGCAAGAAGAAAGGGGGTTTAAAAGTACATATGCTGACCGACGTACATTCAGAAACTGCAGTTTTTGCGAAAATAAGCGAAGCCAAAATGCACGATAAAAAGTTTTTGGCGCATTTGAATCCGGGCAAAGGCAGTATGTTGGTATTTGACAAGGCGTATAATTACTACGCTCAGTTTGCAGAGTGGACCAGGGAGGGAATAAATTTTGTTTGTCGCCTAAAAGACAATGCCAAAGCACAGTTACAGGATGTTTTATTTGAAAAAACACTCCAGAAAGGCGAATCTGGGGTATATAAGGTAGAACATATACATTTGGATTACAAGAAAGATAAGCAAGAGAAAACGCTCTGCTTGCGATTGGTGTATTATAAAGATGAACAAGGCAGGAAATACAAGTTTATAACCAACAACTGGGAAATAACGGCAGAAGAAGTTGCATTGATTTACAAATACCGTTGGACGATAGAACTAACGTTCAAAAAGCTGAAACAGAATTTTCAGTTGCATTTTTTCTATTCGGAAACGGAAAACGGCATAAAAACTCAAGTCTGGTGTACGCTCATAGCACATTTATTATTGAATGTCATTCGTGCAATATCAAAAAGTGAAAAAGCTTTCTCAACTGTTGCAGCTTTAATCAGAATACACCTGATTAGCCATTTGGACATTATTTGGGTTGTTACCGAAGGTCGAAAGGCATACACCAGACACAAAAAGAGTAGAAACAAAAGCCCTACAGCGGTGCAAATGTCGTTGTTCTGATGGGAGGTAGGTTTTTAAAAGGAGAAAATCTGTTTTATAAGAAATTGAAATTCAATCATATAAAATTTAAAACCGACAAATCTTGTTTTTTGTCGGTCAGTAGTGTTATTCTATATTGAATGAAAGGGTGATCATTCGTGTGGTGAGTTTCGAAATGACATCTGTCTCACCAAACACAGCGCCTTCCCTCATGGATGTTGGTGTGATTACATTATTAAGCCCGATCGCGAATTTTAATTCAGGTGACAATTTGAAGAATGAAAAATACAAATTGCAGCCTATACCAGCTTCGAGCATACCGTCAAAGGTTTTCAGCACTACCGGTCTTTCTTTGTTTCTGCCCCAGTCCATCCACAAGCCGCCTCCGGCAAGAATGTACGGACGATAATTATCCTTACGTTCGGAACTGTACTTGATATATATTGGTAAATAAAGAGGTACCGATAAAACCTGCACCTTATCATAATCCTTATAATAAGTGAGTGTGCGCTCACTCAGCATCAGGGTAGGAGTGAAGCGCAGATTGAAATAACGACCCAGACGCATATCGCTGATTGCACCTACTGAAAACCCCGGAGAAACAGCTGTAACGGTTACGTCATTTTTTATATTGGCGGGTACAACTGCAAAATCCATAAAATTCAGACCCAGTGAATAACCAAAATGATAAGGTTTATCATCTACGTAAGGTAAATTTCCCTGAGCTTTTCCCTGAACAGAACAGACTAATAACAAGATAAGAACGGGAATTCTTATTTTTAAAATTTTATCAAACATATTCAGATCATCCATTTATGATTTCAAAACGTTAAAACGTACAATTTATTATCATGTTTCTGTTTAAAACAAACAAATTTTCATCAACTGATGATGAAAATTTGTCTGAGGTCATTATTACGGATATTTGTTAGTTCAGCGTTTGTTTCACTTCAATTTCTTCGAAGCTTTCAATCATATCGCCAACCCGGATGTCGTTGTAATTCTTAATGTTAAGACCACATTCGAAGTTAACTCCGACTTCTTTAACATCATCCTTAAAGCGTTTAAGCGAATCCAGTTCACCTGTAAATACTACAATGCCATCGCGGATGAGGTGTATTTTATTGTTGCGTTTAACTTTTCCTTCGCGAACAATACAACCGGCTACGGTTCCAACTTTGGTTATTTTGAATACATCAAGCACCTCGATAGTAGCTGTAACTTCTTCCTTGATTTCCGGGGAAAGCATACCTTCCATGGCCGATTTTATTTCCTCAATCGCATCGTAGATAATAGAATAAAGACGAATGTCTATTTCCTCTTTTTCTGCTATTTTTCGTGCTGATGCGCTCGGGCGTACCTGGAAACCAACGATAATTGCATTGGAAGCAGCAGCAAGCAAGATATCCGAATCTGAAATAGCTCCAACTGCTTTGTGAATTACGTTAACCTGTATATGAGGTGTGGATAGTTTAAGCAATGAATCTGAGAGCGCTTCAATTGAACCATCTACGTCACCTTTCACAATAACGTTAAGCTCCTTGAAATCGCCCAGAGCAATACGACGACCCAACTCATCCAGCGTAAAGTGTTTCTTTGTACGGATGCTTTGTTCGCGTTGCAGTTGTTCTCGCTTATTGGCTATTTCACGCGCTTCCTGTTCGCTTTCCACCACATTGAAGGTATCTCCTGCTTGCGGAGCGCCGTTTAATCCCAGGATAAGCACAGGTTCTGATGGCCTTGCTTCAGTGAGGCGCTGGTTTCTTTCATTGAACATGGCTTTGATTTTACCATGATTAATTCCGGCAAGCACTATGTCACCCTGGCGGAGAGTTCCGTTTTCAACCAAAACAGTGGCAATATAACCGCGTCCCTTATCCAGCGATGATTCAATGATCGATCCGATAGCACGCCGGTCAGGATTAGCTTTCAGTTCAAGCATTTCGGCTTCAAGAAGCACTTTTTCGAGCAACTCTTTTACACCTAGTCCTTTTTTTGCCGAAATATCCTGCGACTGATATTTTCCACCCCATTCTTCCACCAAATAGTTCATGTTGGCAAGGGTTTCCTTTATTTTCTCAGGATTAGCTCCTGGTTTATCTATTTTGTTGATTGCGAACACGATAGGAACGTTAGCTGCTACAGCGTGATTGATGGCTTCACGTGTTTGAGGCATCACGTCGTCGTCGGCAGCTACAATAATGATTGCAATATCCGTAATTTTGGCACCGCGGGCACGCATTGCTGTAAATGCTTCGTGACCCGGAGTATCCAGAAATGTTATACGTTGTCCGTTATCAAGTTTTACATTGTACGCGCCGATATGCTGTGTGATACCGCCTGCTTCACCTGCAATAACGTTTGTTTTACGGATATAGTCGAGCAATGAGGTTTTACCATGATCCACGTGTCCCATCACCGTTACAATAGGAGAACGGTAAACCAGATTTGCTTCATCATCGCTTTCTTCAGAAGCTGCAAGAGCTTCAATTACATCGTGACTCACATATTCTGTCTTGAATCCAAATTCATCGGCAACGATATTGATTGTTTCTGCATCCAAACGCTGATTGATGGATACCATCATACCGATACTCATACAGGTACCGATGACCTGGTTGACCGAAACATTCATCATAGTGGCCAATTCGCTAACCGTAACGAATTCAGTAAGTTTCAATACGCTTTCTTCACTTTTTTCTCTTTCGGCCTGTTCCTGAAGTTTAGCATTCACAATATCCCGTTTGTCACGACGGTATTTTGCACCTTTGCCCTTTTTATTGGCATTCGAAAGCCGGGCAAGAGTTTCCTTTATTTGTTTCTGAACATCTTCTTCATTCACTACCGTTTTAATAGGTTTCTTGAAATGTTCTTTTTTTGTTGCCTGTTTTTTATTGAAATCCAGTGATTCAGGTTTGTTGATATCAACCCGCTGGGTGTTTATTCTTTTTCGTTTGCCGGTTTTGGCATCATTTTTAGTATCCGTTTTTCCTTCAGCTTTCGCATCCTTCACAGGTTCAGCCTTTTTGGGCCTGTTGTCTATGTGACTTTTTATGCGTTCTTCACGCTCTTTTTTCTTCTGTTCTTTTGTCTTGGATTTTGGTCTGGTACTCTGATTCAGACTTTCCAGATCAATTGATCCGATAACAACAGGAGCAGCGGTGATAGTACGTTTCCCAAGTCTGAAAACTTCCTCATTATTTTCATCATCCGATTCTACCTCATCATTTTTCTCTTCTGTTGGTTTTTGTACGGATGGTTTTGGAGTTTCAATAACTTTTTTCTCCGGTTCTTTTTTTGTTATTTCAATAACCCGTTTTTCAGGAGCCGGAGTTGGTTCAGTTACAGGTTCAGGTTCAGATTTCTCAGGTACCTGTGGCTTAACTTCAGTCTTTTCAGGTTCAGGAACTGTAGTTGTTTCGACCTTTACGGGTTCAATAACAGGTTTTTCCTCCTTTGCTACAGGCTCCTGTACAGGTGCCGGAGCTGGTTGTTCTGCTATTGGTTCGGGGTGTTCTGCTTTTGGCTCAGGTTTTTGTTCTTTTAAAGAAGGCTGAGGTGCTGATTTTGGTTTTTCTAAATCAATATGTCCAACTTCTTTAATATGAGGACGCAAATCGCTTGAAACAGTTGTGGGAATCATCTCTTCCTTCTTTTCGGGTTTCTTCTGGAAACCTTCAAGAGCAACTGTTTCAGCTTTTTCTTTTGCCTGACGTTCCTGGCTTAGGCGTTCGGATTCCAATTTCAAAGCCATGTCTTTGTTGAACTCTTTGGCGAGTAACAAATGTTCTTCATCGCTGATTTTTGAATTTGGATCGGCAGCTATTTTGTGTCCTTTTTTGGCAAGGAATTCCACTGCTGTAGCCATTCCTACATTTAAATCTTTACAAGCTTTACTTAATCTGATAGACATATTATTTAATTACAATTTTTTTCAAAAATAACTTTTTCCGAAAAAGCACATTTCGGATAGCTTTAATAGACTTTTATTCTTCGAATTCGGCGGCTAATATTGCCAGCACTTCATCGATAGTTTCTTCTTCAAAGTCGGTGCGGCGAATCAGGTCTTCGCGGGGTACCGCCAGTACGCTTTTTGCCGTATCGCAACCGATAGCTTTCAGGGCGTCAATTACCCACTGGTCTATTTCGTCTGAGAATTCATCCAGGTAAATATCTTCTTCATTTTCGGTTTCGTCAATATCGCGGAATACATCCAGGGTATATCCGGTGAGCATGCTTGCCAGCTTGATATTCAAACCTCCTTTACCAATTGCCTGAGATACTTCTTCGGGTTTCAGGTAAATTTCAGCTTTCTTATCTGTTTCGTTTAAGCGGATAGAAGTGATTTTAGCAGGACTTAATGCTCGGGCAATAAACAGACTTACATTGTTGGTGTAATTAATCACATCAATGTTTTCATTGCGAAGTTCACGAACGATACCATGAATACGTGCTCCCTTTACGCCCACACAGGCACCAACCGGATCAATGCGTTCATCGTATGATTCTACGGCTACTTTAGCTCTTTCACCCGGAATGCGGGCAATTTTCTTAATGGTAATCAATCCGTCATGTATTTCGGGAACTTCCAGTTCGAACAACCGTTGCAGAAATACGGGCGACGTACGTGAAAGTATGATTTTAGGATTGTTGTTTTTATTTTCAACCATGGCAACAACGGCACGTACCGTTTCGCCCTTACGGTAAAAATCAGTAGGAATTTGCTCTGTTTTCGGCAGATATAGTTCATTTCCGTCTTCATCCATCAGCAACATCTCTTTTTTCCAGATCTGATACAATTCTGCACTCACAATTTCACCCACTTTTTCGCTGTACTTAACGAAAAGACTGTCTTTCTGTAATTCCAGGATTTTCGATGCTAAAGTCTGACGAAGTGTGAGAATTGCGCGCCTTCCAAAACTGAAAAAATCTACAGTATCGGTAACCTCTTCACCTACTTCATAATCACCATCTATCTTATGAGCTTCGGACAGGCTTATTTCCATGTTTTCATTTGTCAGTTCGTCATCAGCTACAACGGTACGGTTACGATAAATTTCAAAGTCGCCCTTGTCTGGGTTGATGATTACGTCAAAATTTTCGTCTGTTCCGTAGGTTTTAGAAATCACGTTGCGAAACGATTCTTCCATAACACTGATAAGTGTACTTCTGTCGATGCTTTTCAGTTCTTTAAATTCGGAGAAGGTATCAATTAAATTGATGTTTTCTTTTTTGCTCATGGCTTATTTGAATCTGATAATGTATTTTGTTGTTTTAATATTTGTAAATGGTATTTCAGTATCTTCCTGTATGGTCATCTTGCGTTTTGCACCTTCGGGTTTTACTGTTTTTTCCTGTTGCAAAACTATTTTGATTTCGTCGCAACTGATTAAAATACCGGTCATTTTTTTATTGTCTTTCGTGAAAACTTCTACTTCGTTTCCGATATTTTTTTCGTATTGTTTCAGAACCTTGAAAGGCTCAGTAAGTCCGGCTGAAGACACTTCCAGTTCGTAGTCCTCTATTTCACGGTCGAGATTTGCCTCAATATGGCGGTTAAGTTCCACACAAAAATCAATTGAAACACCCCGGAATGAGTCGATTTCAACCAGGATGCTGTTATCTTTCGATATTTTCAGGTCAACCAGATAATACTCCGTGTTAGCCAGAAATGATTCAACTAATTGTATAACAGTGTCTTTTAATATCATTGCTGTTGATTTTATAACAAAGAAGGGGACTTTCTGTCCCCCTCACGTTGTTCAAATTCGAATGCAAAAGTACGAATAATTTTTTAATTTACAATAGATTATTGAAAATCATTGAAAAAGATGATGAATTTTCGTGCAATTTTTCTACTTTTGCAGACCGAAATTTTTAATAAAACAATGCATATTTATGGGAAGAGCATTTGAATATAGAAAAGCAACCAAAATGAAACGATGGGGTAATATGGCCCGCGTTTTTACAAAATTAGGAAAACAAATTACTATCGCTGTTCGTGAAGGTGGTTCAGACATTGATACCAATCCACGGTTAAGGGTTTTAGCTCAGCAGGCAAAAAAGGAAAATATGCCCAAGGAGAATGTTGAAAGAGCTATCAAAAAGGCTACTTCGAGGGATGAAGCTGACTACAAGGAAATGGTGTATGAAGGTTACGGACCTCATGGTATTGCCATCGTGATTGAAACGGCTACAGATAATCCGACCCGTACAGTGGGAAATATCCGCAGTTATTTCAACCGTCACGGCGGTTCACTGGGAACAACCGGTTCACTGGAGTTCATGTTTGACCACAAATGTGTATTTCATATTACAAAAAAAGAAGGTGTTGAAATTGATGATCTGGAACTGGAACTAATCGATTTCGGCGTGGATGAATTGATGGAAGACGAAGGTGAAATAATTCTTTACGGCGAATTCACCTCATATTCGGCCATTCAGAAATACCTGGAAGAAAACGGATACGAAATTACAACTGCCGAATTTGAACGGATTCCAAAGGATCTGAAAGAAGTGACCGAAGAACAACGTGCATCCATCAACAAACTGATTGAAAAAATTGAAGACGATGAGGATGTTCAGAACGTTTTTCACAATATGGCCGAAGAAGAAGAATAATCGAAATTGCAGATATTAACAAAAAAAGAACAACTCAAACGGTTGTTCTTTTTTTGTTACAATATGTTTTACTGCAGCGGATTTCCGGTATCAGTATTGTTCGTTTTCGTTCGGAAAATCAGCTGATTTCACATCGGCTACATAGCTGGCAATGGCATCATTCATCACGTCGGCCAGGTTGGCATAGCGGCGCAGGAACCGGGGTGAGAAACCTTTGGTCAGACCCAGCATATCGTGTACAACGAGTACTTGTCCGTCAACACCTCCACCTGCACCAATTCCTATTACAGGAATTCTGAGTTCTTTAGCAACCTGCCCGGCTAGTTTTGCCGGAATTTTTTCGAGAACGAGCGAACAGCATCCTGCATCTTCCAGAAAATGAGCATCACTGATCAGTTTTTCTGCTTCCGCTTCTTCTTTTGCCCGTACGGTGTAGGAACCATATTTATTGATGGATTGAGGCATCAGTCCCAGATGTCCCATGATGGGAATACCGGCAGTGAGTATGCGGGTGATAGATTCTGCAATTTCTTTTCCTCCCTCCAGCTTGATGCAGTCGGCATGAGTTTCCTTCATCACACGGATGGCAGAAGCCACTGCAATATCAGCATTACCCTGATAACTGCCAAAAGGCATATCGACAACCACCAAAGCTCTCTGTACAGCTTTTGCTACCGATTTACCCATAAAAATCATCTGATCCAGTGTCATCGGGAGCGTTGTGGTGTTGCCACACATGACGTTGGAAGCAGAATCGCCAACCAGGATGACATCCGTTCCGGCCTGATCAACGATTGAAGCCATGGTATAATCGTAGGCGGTAAGCATACTGATCTTTTCGCCTCTCTTTTTCATTTCCATCAGGCGGAAGGTTGTTACTTTTCGGGTATCTTCACTGTGTACTGACATAATTTATACATTTTTGTTGATTAAACGGGTTGCAAAGTTACAAATAATAATTATAAACTGTTCTGTAGTTATGTTTAATAAAGATTTATAATTCGCTGAAGGGTTTTCAGGTTTTTGTGTAATTTTGTGCTTAAACTAAAAGTAATTAACAGGTAGCATTTGTTGTAAATGTGATGTTTGATTGTCAAATGTCCTAATTTTATTGTGTGATTAAAAATATGACAGTATATGATAAAAGCAGTATTTTTTGATATAGATGGAACACTGGTTAGTTTTGAAACTCACCGGATACCGCGTTCTGCCAGAGAAGCGATCCGGCAACTGCAGGAAAAAGGCATCAGGGTGTTTGTGGCTACCGGTCGTCACGAGTCTGCGATCAATAACCTGGGCGATACACGGTTTGACGGTTATATCACCATCAACGGCGGATACTGCACGGTAGATGATAATATCTGCATTTACAGAAACCCTATCCCAAAAACTGATATCGAAGCGCTCATTGAGTATCAGAAACTCAATCCGTTTCCCTGTATGGTAATGGATGAGAAGGGAATGTCAGTCAATTATCACAACCGCGATGTGGATCATATGCTGAAAATGCTCGATTTTCCGAAAATCAGAGTTCGTCCGCTCCGTGAAGCTATCAATACCGATGTTTTGCAGTTGGTTTCATTTTTTACCGCAGACAGGGAAGACAAAATTATGCAGATTTTACCTCACTGCGAATCTACCCGCTGGTATCCGCTGTTTACCGATATTGTTCCGAAAGGGAGCAGTAAGGCACAGGGCATAGATAAAATCATAGAACATTATGGCATATCGCTCAGTGAAACGATGGCATTTGGCGATGGCGGGAATGATATGACCATGCTGCAACATGCCGGAACAGGCGTAGCCATGGGAAATGCCGAAGATAAAGTGAAAGCCGTGGCAGATTTCGTGACCGATACTGTGGATGCCGACGGGATTGTAAAAGCGCTGAAGAAATTCGGAATATTCTGACGGACTAAAAATAGTAACCTACACTCAGGAAAGGATAAAATTTTCTAGTCCGGTCCGAATAGTTCAGTCTGAAAATAATAGGACCGGCAAGGGTGCTGTATGTATATCCCAGTGTTCCTCCTAAGTATGACCTCCCTTTCAGTAATTCCAGCGGATTATCGTTATGCATGGTATAGTTCAGAACAAACTGAAATGAGTTGTTTTTATTGAAGTCATATTTGAAATTCACTTGCGTTTTCAATACCGTTTTGTTGAAAAATTCCATTCCCTGTAAACCTTCGAGCGAAATTTGCTGATTTACATAGTGATTACTCCACTGTCCGCCTACCAGATTGGAATATATTACAGGAACCGTATCGCTGACAATGATTCTTCCGGTAACATTGGGAGTTAATGTCATTTTTTTGTTCAGTTTCACAGGTTTAATAAGGGTGAAACTCAAGTCCTGCATGGGTTTCTGATCATCCAGACGGAAAAAATTGTTGGTGGTAACCGTATAATTGAAGTTGATATACATACCTTTTGTAGCGTAGTAACTACTGTTCAGGTTGTCATATGTGCCATTCAGCGAATAGTTTATATAAGGTTTTGATTCGAGATTCAAAGATGGCTGACCTGAATTCCGGAGTTCATAGAGGTAATAAAAATAATCGAAAGTGGTACCAAGCTGAAGTTTGACATTGTAGAAATAGAACTCACTCAAATTTACTTTCAGGCTATTCTGATAGTATCCGATATTGTATGCCAGTTTTCCCAGGTCGTAAATGTAAATGTCGTTTTTAGAAGTTTTAATTTTTACACTTCCCTTGTGCAGCACGCTGCGATTAAGCGAATAATCGACCAACAGATACGGATTTCGGTTCAGGCGGGCAGTAACCCCGAATGTTGAATTTAGTGTGGTTTTCAACCTGATAGAGGTGTTTACCAAAACAGATGCCAATTCTTCGGTATCAAACCGAACACCAATGTTCAAATTCCGGATATTTTTCTTCTCAACCTCAAGTACCAGATCGTAGGGTGGTCTGGCGTTTTCGAGCCTGTAATGAACCTTCGAAAATAAATTGGTACCATATAGGCTTGAAATACTGTTTTGCAGATCAGCCCGTGATATTTTCGGTTGAATCCGAATGCGGTTTAATACCATCTGTTCGTCTTCGGGTGATAATCCCTCGACATGTACACTCCTTATGGATAAAGTATCCAGCCCGATATATGGATTATGAATGTACGGGGTCAGGTTATTGTCGGATATATCAAGTTGTTTTTTTAGTTCGTTCAGTTCATCCCATTTTTTTCGTGTCGTTGCCTCACCAATACGCATTATGCTATCAATTTCGTCCATCTGGAAGCTGGCAATAGAATATTTCCCCAGATTAACCCGGATAGGCAGGTCGGTATTTTTAAGGTTTTGATCAAATTTTTCTTTTCCCAGAAAATTTTCGAAATCGTGAGTTAATTCCAGTATCGAACCCATGTCTTTCTCCACTTTTTTTTCGTCCTTCTCAAAGCTGATGCCGATAACAATGTCGGCTCCCATTTTCCGGACCACATCCACAGGATAGTTATTGAGAATTCCGCCATCAATGAGTAGCATGCTATCCAGTTTTACGGGACTGAAGAAACCCGGTATTGCCATGCTGGAGCGCATTGCAACGGGCAGCGATCCGCTGTTGAGTACAACTTCCTTTCCCGATTTGACATCAGCTGCCACACAGCTGAAAGGGATTGGTAGTTTCCTGAAATTCAGTTCATCGTGATAACCTGTGGTCAGGTCGAGCAGCAGGTTTAATATATTCTGACCATCAACAATTCCTGAAGGCAGTTTAATGCCCTGTTTCGCATAGTTGATGGAAACAATATAAGTTTGAGCTTTCTCTCTTTCCGCCCCCGTCAGGTTATAACGGTAAACATCGTCGGTGAGCAGATGCATCCAGTCCTGCTTATGTATCAGCGAATCCAGCGTCCGTGAATCATAACCGATGCTGTATAAACCTCCCACAATAGCTCCCATGCTGGTGCCAGCAATGTAATCGATAGGTATTCCTGCTTCTTCGAGAACTTTCAGCGCACCTACGTGTGCAAACCCTTTAGCTCCGCCACCCATCAGAACGACGCCGACTTTTTTCCGCTGTCCCGATGCGGGTGAAAGGAAAAACAACATCGCGAGAAGAAAAATCAGGTATTTGCGCATAGGTTTTAAAACAATTTTTACTTGATGTAAGTGAATTTACAATATATAACTACTAATCAGTTGTTTTGTTTCACAGTCATTCCTATTTCCGGTGAAATTTTTAACGGATTTTCGGATTTATGCTCTCGACATTTCACTTTTGGGTACAATCATCCGGATGGCGTCTTTCAAAATGCTGACTTTGCAGCTGTGAGCATTCGGAACGATTATTCCATCAGCCTCAACCATTATGTTTTCCTTGCAACTGATATCAACCTGCTCCGTGCGCAATGATTTTATCACACGGTGTTTGGTGAGTTTTCCATTGAAAATCAACGGCAATGCGGTAATAATATCTGAAAAAGTAGGTTTCTCCACCATCATCATATCAAAAACACCATCGTAGGGCAGGGCAGAAGGGTTTTGTTTGATACCGCCACCACTGTAGCATCCATTGGCTATGTTCATGGTGAAAAGCTTCATTTTGTGTTTTATATTGTTGACAGTGATTTCAGTTTCGGTCGATTTATATCTGAAAATGGCCGCCAGCAGGGCAATGGTATAAAGAAACGAAAAACTTCCGGTGTATTTTTTAAGGCTGTGAGTGAGGTCACAGACTTCACCATCGAGTCCGAACCCGACGGAGTTGATAAAATAATGCGTTTCGGGGATGCCATCAACCCGATATTCAATTTTTCCGATGTCAATCTGCTGATCGTTATTTTGCAGAAAGACAGACATGGATTTCTTATCGTTTTTCTTCAGTTTCCAGAATCTGCCCCAGTCATTTCCGGTACCACGCGGAATTAAAGCAAGTTTAATTCCCGAAGTATCCGGGGTGTTTGCAGCAAAGATGCCGTTGATAACTTCGCTTATTGATCCATCGCCCCCCAGCACCAGAAAGTTGCTGCATCCGCGACGGGTATATTGTTTTGCAATTTCAATGGCATGTCCTGAATATTCGGTTTCTTTGTAGATGAAAGGAATTCCGGCTTTATTCAGTGTGTGAACGATGTATTCGCGTTGTTTTGGTAATTTCCTTTTACCGGCTTTAGGGTTGGTGATGACCAGCCAATGATTATCGGTAATAATTTCTTCGGACACGGTGGTATAGATAAAGTTACTTATTCATTAAATATAAATCAACGAGAGTAAGAGCAGTCATAGCTTCCACTATGGGCACAGCGCGTGGCAAGACACACGGGTCGTGACGTCCGCGGGCTTCCAGCTCTACAGCATTCAGATCTTTGTCGATTGTTTCCTGCTTTATACTGATGGTTGCTACCGGTTTGAAAAGTACGCGGAAATAAATATCCTCACCGTTGCTGATGCCACCCTGTATGCCCCC
>Ga0209098_1000986_pt1 | contig 28559 bp, 18 predicted proteins | sample AD_JPNHW1_MetaG_FD_184429 | JGI IMG/M metagenome (GOLD analysis project Ga0209098, IMG submission 184429) | Active sludge microbial communities of municipal wastewater-treating anaerobic digesters from Japan - AD_JPNHW1_MetaG (SPAdes) (version 2) | ecosystem: Engineered > Bioreactor > Anaerobic...
ATTTAGCCGAAAACTTGTACGAAGGTTTGCCTTTGATTGTGATTACGAGCAATAAAGATTCTGAATTGGCTCAAATGGCTGATGTATGTCTGGAAACTGGCAATCCGAAGGAAGTTTGCATTCTTGGACTTACACCAAGCACATCAACTACAGTAATGACTGTTATTGGCGATGTTTTGGTGGTAATGATGATGAAGCGCATCGGTTTTACCAATGAGGAGTATGCCAAGCGCCATCATGGCGGTTATTTGGGACATAAATCGCGCGAGCAGGCCGGACAAAATAAGTAGGCAGTCACTGTCGTCAGTAAATTAGTCATTTAATGGTCATTTACCTTGTGTCATTCATAGTGGAGTTAAGCTGGAGTTTACCATTACTGACAATTGAATGACCTAATGATAATGAATGGCAACAAATTAAGATTTGAACTTTAAACTTTATAGAATGCGCATTTTAAGAGAAAATAGTATTGGTTTGGTGATCGACATTCAGGAACGATTGGTTCCGGCAATGGAAGAAAGCGAAGTTTTTGTTGAAAACAGCAAAAAGCTGATTCAGGGTTTGCAAATATTGGGTTTGCCTCTGTTGGTAACTCAGCAATATACCAAAGGTTTAGGTGAAACTATTGAAGAAGTGAAAGCGTTAATTCCTGATTTTCAGTACATCGAAAAGAAAGATTTTAGCTGCTTTGATGAACCCGTTTTTGCTGAGAAATTAGCTGGGTCAGGAAAAAAAACTGTGATTATCTGCGGAATTGAATCGCATGTTTGTGTGTTGCAAACAGCTATCGACCTGAAAGCTGCTGGTTATACACCAGTTGTAGTGCTGGATTGCGTTTCGTCGCGCTCGTTCGATAATGTTGATTTAGCAGCAGAACGTTTCCGTCATGAAGGAATTATGATGACTTCTTATGAGTCGGTTTTGTTTGAACTGACCAGAAGCGCCGGAGCTCCGGGGTTTAAAGAAATTTCGAAATTGGTGAAATAGCGGATTGAAACGATAGAAGGCGGTGGAATAAAATTGTTTCCCATCGCCTTCTATTGTTTTCAATTGTTTTCGTTCATCCCATTCACATAAAAATACCTGATCCTGCACGCCGTTCCTTTGCTCTGGATATTCTTTTCAGGCAAAACCCGGATTTCAAGGCGGTGATCCCCTTCTTTTAGAGCATATCCAAGTGTAATAAACCAGGGCAAATGTAACTGCGAACTCCATTTGGTATATAAATCCTGCTTTTTCCAATCGCCTTTATCAATGCGGTATTCAATGATTCCGGCATCAGATCCGGCGGCAACTGCAATCCCAATAGCATTTCCTCTAAAATCATATTTCAACGTTTCGCCCGGAGTTTCGGTTACCAGCATTGGCACTTTGGTAAAATCGTCGCGCGTGCCTATTTTGTCGGTTGGCTCCCAGTTTTGCAGAGCTTGCCAGCCTTTTGCCAGTTTAGCATTCACCGCCGGAATCAAAATTCCATTGCAGTAACTGGCGTCGTTTAATTTGGCTGGTAAAGTGTAGGCGGTCAATTTGTCGGCATCGGCAACAAATCCGCTCCAGCAGGTTTCCAGAAAGGTTTTCATCGACTGGTAGTAAATGTGTTGTCCGAATGGCGACGGGTGTAAATCCTTGAAATCTTTTTCCCAGGTAAATTCGTCGTTGTCTATCCGCTCCGTAACTTCTTTGGCCAGGTTGATGGTTGAAACGCCATAGTGAGCCGCAACTTTCTCGTGATTCTCAATTTCAGGAGGTGTTATCCCTTTTCGGTATTCAGTCATCTTATCCGGATCAACAAAGTGCATAATCACAATGTCCATCTCCGGGTTCGATTCGCGGGCATGACGAACAATGCCTTCCATTCCCAGAATCTGCGTTTCAGGCCCGAATCCGTTAACCCTGTCGTTTACAGCAGCTTCTTCAAACAGTAAATCAACCTTCCCGTTTTTGAGCACGTCGCGTTCGAAACGGAAAGCGCCGGGTGTGCTTCCCAACGATGGAATTCCGGCGGCAATAAAATCGAATTTCGTTTCAGGAAAGCGCTTTTGAAGATAAGCGCAAATGCTGTCGCGCCAGCCACCATTGGCCGTGATTGATCCGCCAAGAAAAGCAACCCTTCCTTTTTTCTCGCGCTCGAACACAATTTGAGCATTATGTAGTTTATTGCGGAGTGTGTGGTAATTACGGCTATCGAGTTTTGGATTAATTTCAGGATAACTGTTGCGAATGAAATCGGCGCTCCCTTTTACATCATCAATCGGGAAGTGATGACCTTGAAGCGATTGTTTCCCGAGAGTGTTCGGATAAATCATGGCCGGACCACCCAAACGGATGTATTTGTTGGCCAGAATATACGTATTTTCATCAGGCGGAACAATACTGTCGTGCAATCCAATTTGAAAGAGCAAGGGAACTTTAGCTGTCGCCAGTTTTTCCAAATTGTCAATAGGGTTGTCCTTGTAATCCAAAGCTTCTTGCTCAGTTTTAAAATTGTATGCCTTTTGAATAAGTTTCCATGATTCGGCATCGCCTTTGCTTGCGCCTTTTGCTCCGGGCCAGCTTTTAAAGTCGCAAACCGGAGCTTCGGCATAAATGCAGGCAATGCGTTCAGGATATTTTTTTGCAAAATTGAAAACATACAATCCGCCACGGCTGACACCTTCGAGCGCTACTTTTTTGTTCAGTCCGTATTGAGTGGTCAGGTAATTGTAAAAATTATTCCAGATTTCGACACATCCGGGCGAACCCAGAAGTTCGTCGGTATTGATGTAAACCACATGAAACCCTTTGCGAACGAGGATACTGTCCATTTGGTAATGCCAATCGGGAAAGCGGGCGCGCCATACCCAGGGTTTTCCAGGAGCAGCTTTGTCGGGCACTACAATGCGGGCATTGCGGCGATCTATCTGAAACTCGTATTTGGTAAACCCGTGCCAAGCAATTGGTTTCCCGGGGTATTGTGCCTGAATCAAGATCCCGTCATTTCCGGTTAATGCTTTATAAATGGTTTTGGCCATCAATCCTGCGCCTTCAGGATTAGGGTGAATATGATCCGGGAACAGCTCCGTTTTGCCGGATAAAGGAGCGTATAAATCAATTACCTGCAACTTTTCTTCTTTTGCCAGCTTCTCAACCGTTGGGATTACACCATGAACAATGATTGAATCATTAATTCCCCACTGAATAGCGTAAGCCGGAACAGGTTTGCAAACAAATATTTGTGGATGCGACGATAGCGATTTTAGCTCTTTTACCATCGCTTTATAATCGGCATAAAACTCGCTGCCAAACTTCCAGTTCATTGGCTTCGTGTCGTTTGTACCCAATTTAATAATCACCACATCGGGTAAAAATTCCTTAGCTTGCATGTAAGCTTCTTCGTTCCAGAAAGGCCGATCACCTTTTTTTAGCATGGTTCGTCCGCCAACACCAAAATTGCGAACCACCCATTTATCGCCCAACATGCGTTGAAGTTGTGCCGGATACGAATTTAATGGCCGATTATCAATTCCTGAACCGTAAGTTATGCTGTTACCGATGCACGCAACTTTTATCGGGGCCGAATATTTGGAAGGATCAATTGCCTGGGTATAACCTGTAAGAACCAGAACTGAAAATGTCAGGAAAAATAAAATTACTTTCATCGCATTTGATTTTTGGAAATTTTACCGGATTATTTGAGTCCGTCTTTTACTTTAAATACCCACGCATATTGACACGGATTAGTTGCCGGACTTAATACGGGCGGAGTAATCGTTATTTTATTTCCTGAAGCTGTATATTTTACTTTCCCGTTGAATCCGATCAACGAAACATTGCTGGCACCATTTAGTCCTGAAACAGTAATAGGTTTGTCTTGCCATTTCGTGATAATCACGAATAAATCTTTGCCTTTGGCAGTGAAGAATACCGTAGTTTCCTTTCCGACGGCCGGAGCTTTGTCCCAGGCGTGTGTTTCGTAAATACTTTCGCCATTAACAGCCAGCCAGTCTCCAATATCTTTCAATCGTTGCTGCATAATTACCGGAATGCGGCCATCAGCAGTAGGGCCAATGTTCAGGAGTAAATTACCGCCACGAGCTACCTTATCAATGAGGATATGCACCAGCGATTCCGAAGTTTCATAGTCTTTCAGGTTTTCGTTGCGGTTGTAGCCAAACGATCCACCAATGCCACGACATTCTTCCCAAGGATGTTCAATCTTTTTGCCTTGAGCATTTTGATCGTGAACCAAATCGTATTCGGTGGTGTAAATTCCGCCATGCTTGCTGCGGGTTTCTTTGCCCCAGCGGTCGTTCACTACAACGGTTTCTTTTACCGGCGATTCGTTGTAAAGCCAGGCTAAAAACTCAGTGCTTTTCCATTTTTCGCTCGGTTGATCCCATTCGCCGTCGGTCCAAACTATATCGGGTTTATAGCTGGTAACGAGGTCTTTTAACTGCGGAATCATGTGATCGTCAACATACTTCGTTAAGTCGCTTTTATACAGTGGATTGTACCATTCGTAAAGCGAATAATAAAAACCCATGTGCAATCCTTTCGCTTTTACGGCATTTGTGAGGTCGCCCGCCAAATCGCGGTGTGGGCCAACATCAACAGCATTCCAGTTCCACGATTGTTTTGAAGGCCACAGCGTAAATCCTTCGTGGTGTTTTGAGGTTAAAACAATGTATTTTGCGCCAGATTGTTTGAATACTTCGGCCCATTGATCGGGATTAAACATTTCGGCTTTAAAATCTTTCACAAAGTCCTGGTATTTTGCTTTCTCGCCGTAGGTTTTGTTGTGGAAATCAGTAAACGTTTTTGATGGTTTCCCGTCGGGGTTTTGGCGCCACCAGTACCATTCGGCATATTTGTCGCCAACGCTGCCCTCGGTGGGTCCCCAAGCCGGTACCGAAAATAATCCCCAGTGGATGAATATCCCGAATTTAGCATCGGTAAACCACTGTGGAATTGGGCGACTATCAATCGATTGCCAGTTGGGCTGATAAGATTGAGCTGTGGAAAGGAATGAGAAAAAACAAAGTAAGATTACTGAACATACAGTTGGAATAGAACGACGTTTTGGGTTCATCAGAATTTAATTTAGTTGTTTCTTTTATTAGGTTTTATCCTTCAAAGATAGAAATATTCTGATGTGCTGATGTGTGCTGATTAAATAAACTTACAACAGCTGCATTAAAAAATGAGGCTGAATAAATCAGCCTCATTATCAATCTATTATTATTATTTAATTATATATTTGGATTATAGGTTCGTTCTTCCAATGGAACAGGCAGTACCAATGATGAATCGTTCCATTTCAATGTTGTTGTACCTGGAATATCTTTTCGCTGACATTGTAAATAGCGCAACCAGTCTCCTTCGAAGATCATTTCTTTAGCTCTTTCTTTATGAATATCTTCTTCGGTAATCGCAGTAGCCGAAATCTCAGGCAATCCGGCCCGATCTCGAATTACTTTCAGTGCCGACGCAGCTCCAGTTTTGTCACCACTATTAAATAAAATAATGGCTTTGTCGAGGTACATCTCAGCCAGCCTCATCATGGACAGAGATGCCCGGAATGAAACTTCATATTTAAGAGGCCAAACATAAGCTTTGTTTAAGGTTTGATAGGCAATAAGGGGGTCATTCCCGGCTTCGAACCGAATAAAATTTCGGGTATATCTTAAATCTTTACTGGCTTCTGCCTGATCATTCCAGCCCATATAATTCAACATCTGCTGACTAATGGGATAAGCCCTGCCGAATCCCGGATGCATGGTGAAGACCGAAGCATTAGGTTCATAAAGCAGATTCCAGATAAAAGGTGAATCATGATACGACCACCATTCGTTCGAATAACACCAAATTGTTTCCTTGCCTGGTATTACACCTTTAGGCAGATCATACGCGTTTCGCGGGTCGGCTTCAAGCCCGTACTGCGAGTAGCCCAAAACCGTATTAATCAAAGGCAAAGCGTCGTTCCAGTGTTCTTTTCCCATATTGAAATATACCCGTGCCAGCAACATTTGGGCGGCTGCTTTGTACGGAAGAATTTTGTATTTTGCCATAGTTGGATCGGCTGCCGAATCCCATGTCAGCGGAAGTTTTTCGATGGCAATTTTAAGGTCGTTGATTATAGCCGTGTAAACCTCTTCAACTGTGTTCCTTGATCGCAAATCTTTGGGCCCGGTTGAAAGACTTTTCTCATCGTAAAGAATGATTGCCCTTGAACTGTTGTCGGAACCATACGGTGCGCCAAAACATAAAACTCCGGCATAATTGGTTAAAGCCCTGAGAAATCTGTTTTGTCCTTCAAGTATTGGCTCAATTTCAACTTTATCAGTAAATTGGCCAAGTTTACTGATCACGAGAGATGCCTGGTTTGTTACATAATAGATATGTGTCCAGAAGTCTTTGGTGGCAAGGTCAACATCTTCGTTTTTCCGGGTAAACCAATGATCCATATTGCGATACGAAGTATTTGCGGCTATACTTATCTGGTCGCATTCGCCACTGGCCAGTATCGGATACGAAATAATACCATCGAAAGGACTGCCCTGCTGTGAAAAACCAGTAAAAGCAAAGAAATTACCATAGGTTAGGCTCTGTAAATCGGCATTTGTTATTGGTTCGCTTGCCGATAAGTAACTGGGAACAGCGTCACTAAGAAATTTATCGTCTTTTTGGCATGAAAAGCCAAGTAATAAAAGACTTATAATATATAGGGCTGGCTTTATTTTCATCATCATAACTTTAAAAATTAAATTATAAACCAAGTTTTATTCCAAATTGTACGGTACTAACATTTGGGAATGGAGTACCACTAACAAGCGATGGGGCATAATTTAGCGAACCAGCTCCATATCCGTTTCCAATAGAAGAAACCCGAAGGCTGTTCGAAATTTCAGGGTCGAAGTAGCGTAAGTGAGAGATTGTCAATAAATTCTGAATGTCAGTATAGATCATTAAACTCTTAATTTTCGCCTTGTCGAGAAGTGATTTGGGAATACTATACCCCAGACGTACATTCTTCAGCCTGGCGAAATCGCCTTTAACCAAATATCGGTCTTCAGCCTCTGCTCTTTTTATAGCATTACCATCGGCATCTTTCTCGGCAGAAAGCCCGTTGTACGAAAGCCTGGGGTATTTGGCATTGGCATTACTACTGGTCCATGTATTGTTAATCAAATCCTTATTCATACTTGCTTCGCCAGCCACGGTTCTGGATATCCCATCTAATAAGATGTAATTTCCTCCTCTGAAACTAACAAACAGATCGAGGCTGATCCCTTTGTATGTGAATGAGTTGCCAATTCCACCAAAGAATTTTGGAATACCACTTTTGCCGGTAAAAAACCTGTTATTTGCCAAATTTGATGCAGTAGCCAATATCTTATTCCCGGTACTTTCCAGTTGATACTGATTCGAGTTGGTTCTTAAATCCTGGTTAACCTGATAGATTTGGTCGTCGCCTTTACCGGTATAGCCCGCAAATTGAGTAAGTACATATTCGCCAATAGGATGACCTTCCATAATTGCAATTCGCTCGTCTCCCGAAATTGAAAATGGAGTGCCTGCATAGCTTTTATCAAGAGAAGTTACCTTGTTTGTATTTGTACTGAAGTTAAAATCGGTAGTCCATTTAAAGTCTTTGGTCACAATGTTTACGGTTGATAAGGTCAGCTCAAATCCTGTGTTTTTTATTCCTCCTGCGTTTGTGATAAGCGATCTGGAAGAAGGATTAACTCCGGCAGGTATTGACGGCGCTGGTGATGAGTTAAGTAACATGTTGGATGTTAGTTTATTGTAGTACGAAACCGATCCTGATATTCTATTGTTGAATAATCCAAATTCCAATCCCAAATCAACCACATTCGATTTTTCCCATTGAATACCTTTGTTCCCAAGCGACAAAAGCATTAGCCATTGTTCGTCGTTATAATATCCCCAGGGAGAGTAAACATTCTGATATTTATACATCTGGATGTTCGAATTACCCGTCTGACCATAACTTCCACGTAATTTAAGTAAATTGATGACTTCATTCTTGAAGAAATGCTCGTCAGAAATGATCCATCCAGCTGATAGTGAAGGAAATACTCCAAATCTATTATCGGGCCCGAATTTATTGGAACCATCTCTTCTTATGCTAAACCCGAATAAATATTTTTCCTTGAACGAATAATTTAAACGGCCAAAGAAACCCTCAAACTTTTCGTCAAACAAGTCTGACTTATATGTAGCCGTTCCTTTATTGTCGTAATCAATTGAAGCAGATCCATTTAGATGATTTTCGGTGGTAACGTTCCAGTTTTGCCAATACATGGTTTTGTATTGGGTTGATGTTCTTTCTGTTCCAAGGGTTATGCTTATGTTGTGGTTTTCCTTAAATATCTTGTTGTAATTAAGAACGGCATTAAAATTTGTTTTTTGGGTTTCGTCGCCACCTTCCCTTACGTAATTGGTTTTTAACCAATAAGTAGTAGCGCCTCCCTTGCTTTGGTTTCCGCCATAAACATTATAGGGCTGCCTGTAATTATCCAGGCCAGCTTCGGTTCTGAAAGTTAACCCGGGTAAAAGCTGAAATTCAAGAAATGCCATGCCCACCAGGTGGTAGGTTTTGTATGTATTGTCGTACAGTTTTTTATCGTTAATCTGGTAAGGAGCATTAAGTCCACCGGGCTCGAAGGGAGAACCATCAGCATATTCTTCAGGATAAACCGGTAAATTAAAAGCATTTAAATACCCTGGATTTGATATTGCACCTAATGGCCATGAAATTCCTCTTATTCCACTTCCTGAGAGTGTTGACACCTCATTTGCATCAGAACAGGCGTACGACGATTTTGTTCCAACTTTCAGCCAGTCAATGGGTTTAAAATCAAGGTTTACCCTTATGCTGTACTTTTTCACTTCCTGTCCGATCATAATCCCCGAAATGTTCGAGTAATTCCCTGATACAAAATAGGATGATTTATCTGTAGCATTGCTCATCGATAACGAATATTCATCCGTAATGCCTGTTCTAAGCATTTTGTTCATCCAGTTTACGTCGGTATTATTCATCATATCGCGGGTGTATGCGGCTGTTCCGTTAGCCAATGTGTCGGCAAAAAGTTTTTGTACCGGGAGGGGGAAGTCGCCTGTACGGCCATCATTGGTCCAGGCTGTCTGATTCGTCTTAATCCAGTCTTTGGCTCCCATTAATTTAATCTGGTTTATGCGATTGCTAAAAGTCCTTTTATAATCGAAGTCGATTTTCCCTTTGCCCTGTTTTCCGCTTTTTGTAGTTACTAAAATAACGCCATTGGCCCCCCTTGAACCATAGATGGCTGTTGCCGCCGCATCTTTTAGAATGTTAACTGACTCTACATCATCGAAATTCAGGTCGGATAGAAAGTTGATTGATGGGGTCAAAGCCTCATCGTTAACATTAATCTGGGCGCGGCTACCTCCTTCGTCCGACATGATCGGGATTCCGTCAACTACCCATAATGGCTGGGTTCCCGAGTTGATACTCCCGTTCCCTCTGATCCTAACTTTTACCAAACCATTAATCATTCCTCCATTGGCTGAAGTGATGTCGATTCCGGCTCCTTTCCCCTGCAAAGCGGCATCAAGAGATGAGGTAGGTATGCTTTTAAGTTCTTCCGATTTAATGGTCGATTGGTTTCCGGTAACATTTTTCTTGATGGAGGTGCCATAGCCAATAGCTACAACCTCTTCGATACCAACGTTTTCTTCCTGTAAAGCTACATTAATGTTGTTTTTTTCTGTAACTTTCACTTCCTGCGTTTTCATACCCACAAACGAAAACTGTAAAGTGGCATTTTCAGGCACTTTTGCCAGCGTAAATTTCCCGTCAGCATCGGTAATTACGCCACTGGTTGTTCCTTTTACAACCACCGAAACTCCGGGCAACGGAGCACCTGATGAGTCGGTAACTTTACCTGAAACCGATTTTTGCTGCTGGGTCTGCTCTACTGCATTTTCTGCGTCGGTATATAAAACGTAATTGCTATTGAATGAGCGGTACTTTACGTTCGTTCCTTTAAAAAGTATATTCAGAACCTCGGTGATGCTTTTCGATTCACAGTTGATATCGATTTTACGTTCAACATTAATATTATTGGCATTGTACATGAAACGGAACTCGGTCTGTTCCTCGATCAGTTTCAGGATGTTGTTGACTGATTCCTTTTCAGCCTTTAAACTGAGGCGGCCATTGTTTTGTGAAAACACGCCAGCCGAGACCTGGAAGAATAGTACAAATAAAAGAAAGGATGTTAGTTTCATAATTCTACACAATTGTTTCGCGCAGGGTATTCTCCCGCAACGGAAATTCCATCGTTTTTTTTTCATAAATTTGAAGTGTTAATGTTTAAAAATTAATACAATCACCTTGTGATTGTTAGAAGGAAAGTCTGCAACACTTTCCTTCTTTTATTTTAGAAGTTTATTTTTACCTGTTCTCCTTTTATCTCATAGTTAAATTTAGAGGTTAATTTCATCATATTCAGTAGCTCACGAAGGCTCTCTGTTTTAATTGTCATTGTAAACTTGTCGTTGTTTTTTCGGTTATTTTCCAACGATATAGTTACTCCGTACCAGCGCTCGATTCGGGGAATCAAATCAGCAAATGAAATATCGGTGAACCTGAGCTCATTGTTTTTCCAGAGTGAGTAAAGCTCGGTGGAGACATTTCTTACGCTGGCTTTGTTTTCTCCCACTTTATATTGAGCCTGTTGTCCCGGGTTCAACTCGGCTAGTTGATGGTTATCTTCTCCTTCTATTGTTACTTTGCCTTCTTCCAGGGTAGTTTCAACGAAAGGTTCTTCGGCAAAACTGCGCAGATTGAATTTGGTTCCGGTAACAATCACTTTCATTCCCGATGGAGTAGTTACTTCAAACGGGTGATCGCGATCTTTTTTAACATCAAAGAATGCTTCTCCCTCCATAGTTACTTTTCGTGGATTGAGTGCGTCGTATTTTAAAACGGTTTGTGAATTGAGCCAAACGTGGCTTCCGTCGGCCAAAGTTGCCTGCGATTTTTCGCCCTTCGATGCTTTGAGCTCTATAATCGCCGTTTGTTGCTCGTGAGAAAAATAACCACTCATCCATAAGCTACCAATGCCTCCGGCAACAACCAACAAAACAGATGCTGCCACTTTCCATAAAATATCGAGGTTAATGGAGTTTTTCCTTGTTCTTACTTTAGGCAGAATTGTATTTAATTTTTCCCAGGCTTCATCAACGTCAATATCGGCTTTTAAGCTGCGGAGCTTACTTAAATGATGGGCCTGATGTAACCGCTGAAATTCGGTGCGGTTATCTTCAGAATCTGAAACCCATTGTAAAATAACCTCATTTTCTTCTTCTGAAGTCTCTTTGTCCAGAAACCGGAACAACAAGGTTTCGTTAATTAATTTTTCCATTTTTTTGCCTTTCGTTAAGCTAATACAGGGAAACCTGGCGTTACCCTTACAAGCGATTGAAAAAAATAATGTAGTTGGCGAAAATCGATCTTTCGAATTAATGTCAAATATTCAGGAAAAGGCTTATAATGAGTACAGAAAGGTAATCTTTCAACTCGATTTTTAATTTTGACAGGGCGCGGCTCATTTGGGTTTCAACTGTTTTTACCGACAGGTTCAGCTTATCGGCAATTTCGGCATATTTCAACCCATCTTCGCGGCTCATCCTGAAAATTTTACGGCACTCTTCGGGCAACGAACCAATTGCGTCATCAACCCTGGCCTGAAATTCGGTATAAAGTACTGATTCATAACTGTCAAAGTCGTCGCTTTTGTTTTTATACACAACTTCAATTACCGAATAATAACTATCCACAACTTTCTGATGTTCAATGAAATTAACACAAAGGTTTTGTACCGACTTAAAAAGATACGGTTTTATTTCATCGTCGAGTTTCAAGCGGTCTTTTTTAGTCCAGATATTCAGAAAAACTTCCTGGACAATCTCTTCGGCTTCCGCTTTGTTGGCAATAAATTTGCTGGCAAAACCACACAAACGCACATAGTATTTCCGAAAGAGCAATTCAAACTCCAGCTCCTCGTTTATATTTGGTTTGTTAGCAGGTTTCACATTTGCGATTTTGGGACAGCAAATATAAAATTTATAAGCTATAAATGCGGATTTAGCTGGCCGGTTTAATCCAGAGGGTTACTCCTTTTGAATTCAAATACTTGATAATATACCACTTCTGAGTCTGCTTCTTCCCGGTTCCGGCTTATTGGCTGAAATTGGTTTTTACAATCCCCGCGTTGGCAAATCGGTTTTGGGTTCTATCAATTGGGGAATCTGGAGGTTCGTTCCAAACTGCTTGTTCAGCTTTTGGATGAAATAAGCCGAAAGGAAGGGCGATTCGAGCTCGATGTTTTGGTGGACAAAGAAATAAATGTCGCGAATTCCCTGATCGAACCAAATTTTCAGTCGGTTCGCCCAGTCGTCTAAACGTTCGCGGTCGCTTTGCGGATTATTGGCTCCCACATATCGCACAAACACTTTGGGCGTGGTCAGGCGCATATGCAGCAGGTCGCGTCTTCCGGCAGTATCTACTACAATATTCGTAATCTGGTGCTTTTCAAACAAGGCATAAACTTCGTCAGAGACCGCCTTGTCGTTAAACCATTCGGTATTTCGCAACTCAACAGCCAAAGGAATGGCTTTCGGAAAACTCTCGATAAACGCAACCAGCCGGTCGTAGTTTTTGTACTTAAAGTTGTCGTGCAACTGCAGGAAAACCATTCCCATCCGGTCTTCGAAATTGCTGATGTTGTCGCAATATTCGGTTGCCAGGGCTTCCACATTATTTAACCGGCGCATGTGGCTGATGCTTTGGGTGATTTTTGGGAAAAAGCGAAAATTTTCGGGCGTTTTCTCGCGCCAGGTAATTACCTGCTGACGGCTGGGCATGTTGTAAAACGTGGCATTCAGTTCAATCGAATTAAATTGGGTGGAGTAGTAGGTCAGCTCATCTTTGGTGCCGCGCGGATAAAAGTTTTTCAGGTCGGTTTTGTTCCACTTGGCGCATCCCACATAGATCGAAAGTGGTTTCGAAGTATCGTTTTGCTTCAGGATATCAGCGGTTCGGGGGTGATCTTCCGGTAAGGTGAAGTCAATAGATTCTGGGTTTTCGCTTTGTCCGAATTTCATATTAGTGGATTAAATTTTGAGTGAATCAAGGTATAATCATTTTCGGAATAAAAACCAGTAATGGCGATACTTGTTCAGAAATAAACCTATGTTTTATTTTCCCCGCTTCCGGTAGTCATTGGGCGACATGCCCATCACTTTTCGGAAAACCCGTGAGAAATAAAACTGGTCGTCAAAGCCCATTTCGCGCGAAACATCGGCAATGCTCCAGACCGAATTGTCGATCAGGCGACAGGCGCGCTGAATTTTCAACTGGATGAAATAATCGATAGGCGAATGGCCGGTACGGTTCACAAAAAGCCGCGAAAAATGGGAGGCCGACAAACTGGTTTCTGCAGCAATATCCTCCAATTTTAGCTTTTTAGTCAGGTTTTCGAGCATAAAGTTGATGCTTTGTGCCACAATATCTTTTTCTCCCGATTCCTTAATTAATCGAAACTGACTTAAGTGGGTGAACGACGCCAGCAAATGAGGCAGGCATTGGTTCACATATTCGAGTGCTTCGGTGCTGAAGCCACGGTCGAGGTTGCGGAAAATTTCTGAGAAAAGTTCGATTCGGTCGTTGACACGCGATGTCTTGGTACGTTCAATGGATGCCACCTGGCCGCCAAATCGCGCATAAGCATCTGATTTGCTTCCGGCGAAGTGAATCCAGTAGATCGACCACGGATTTTGCACGTCCGACCGGTACGAATGCGGCATTCCGGCCGGTATTATAAAAAACTGGTCGGAGCTAATGGTTTGCACAGCTTCTTTTATACGGATTTCTCCCTGCCCGCCAACGCAGTAAATTAATATTAACTGGTCGCTTCCGTTCGGCCTTTCCCTGAAATGGTGGTGGGCCTGGGGGTAATAGCCAATATCGGTAATGTGCAAATCAGCAATCAGAGGATTGGTATTTACCAACGCTAATATGCGTTCGGGTATTACAAAACTGATTTGCCCCGGGAAACCGTCTTTTTTCTTCATGCTTAAAGCTGAATGATTAATGTTGCTGTCCGAAAACTTTTCCCAAAAATAGTTTCAATTATTTATATGTAAGGTTTTTAGTTCAAAATATTTCGGGTTCTATATATGATAAGATAATCCATGAATTCGCAAAATATTTCATTCTTTATGACTGAATTTAGCCTTACATTTGGATAAACTAAATTTTGAACTTGTGAGCAAATCAACTTTTAACCGGCAATTTATTTTAGGCATCACGCTGGTTTCGGCCATGGGCGGACTACTTTTCGGGTACGACTGGGTAGTGATAGGCGGCGCCAAACCATTTTACGAACGATTTTTCGATATCACCAATTCTCCTTACCTGCAGGGCTGGGCCATGAGCAGCGCGTTGATTGGATGTTTGATTGGCGCGTTAGTGTCGGGTTACCTCACTGACCGGTTAGGTCGCAAAATGCCATTAATTACTGCTGCAGCTCTTTTTAGCATTGCCGCTATCGGCACCGGGGCAGTCAATAATTTTACCCTGTTTATTTTATTTCGTCTGATTGGCGGATTGGGCATCGGTCTGGCATCGGCTATCTCGCCCATGTACATTGCCGAAATTTCTCCTGCCTCCATGCGCGGGCGTTTGGTTTCAGTAAACCAGCTGACCATCGTTTTGGGAATTCTGGCCGCACAAATTACCAATTACCTCATTGCCGAGGCCGTTCCGGCAGGCTCTACCGATGATTTTATCCTGAATTCGTGGAACGGTCAGTCGGGCTGGCGCTGGATGTTCTGGGCCGGAACTGTTCCTGCTCTGCTGTTTTTTGTGTTGTCGTTTTTCATTCCTGAAAGTCCACGTTTTCTGGCTAAGTCCGGAAAATCAGATTCGGCTTTTTCTATTCTGAAAAGAATTGGAGGAGAGGCCTATGCCCTTCAGGAGCAAAAAGAAATTACGGAAACCTTGCAAGGAACCGACTCGAAAATTGACTGGAAAGCTTTACGCTCTAAGAAAGTTCGTCCGGTGCTGATTTTGGGTATTGTGTTGGCAGTTTTCCAGCAATGGTGCGGCATTAATGTGATATTTAATTATGCCGATGAGATATTTACCTCGGCTGGCTATTCAGTGGGCGATATGCTTTTCAATATCGTGATAACCGGAACCGTGAACCTTATTTTTACCGTTGCCGCGATGCGTGTAGTGGATAGCTGGGGCCGCCGAAAACTGATGTTGCTCGGCTCAAGCGGACTGGCAATTATTTATCTGGCGCTTGGTGCGAGCTATTTCTTCGAACTAAAAGGCTTGGCCATTTTGGTTTTGGTGATGGTTGCCATTGCCACCTATGCCATGACTTTGGCACCGATTACCTGGGTGGTTTTATCCGAGATTTTCCCGAACAGCGTGCGCGGAGCAGCTATGGCCATTGCCACAACCGCTTTGTGGATTGCCTGTTTTGTGCTCACATACACATTCCCGATATTGAATAAACTGCTGAATGCTAGCGGAACATTCTGGCTTTACGCATTTATTTGCCTTTCAGGCTTTTTGTTTATCCTGAAAAAACTTCCGGAAACAAAAGGCAAAAGTCTGGAAGAAATTGAAAAAATGTAGCTCTGCCCAGAAGGAACAAAAGAAACTTTAGAAACCACAGAAACTTTACTATATGAAATACAATATCATTTGCATCGCACTTTTGGTAGCTCTGTTTGCCTGTCAAAAGCCTGTTGTTCAGCAGAAAATTGACCTTGCCGGAGAGTGGGAATTTGCCATCGATTCGCTCGACAAGGGAATCTCCGAAAAATGGTTCGATCAGGAATTAGCCGAGAAAGTCACTCTTCCAGGTTCGATGACCACCAATGGAAAAGGAAATGACATCACGCTGAAAACCCCGTGGACCGGACAAATTGTGGATAGTTCCTATTTCAAAAAGCCCGAATATGCGAAATTTAGGCAGCCCGGGAATATCAAAATTCCATTTTGGCTGCAACCGGTGAAATATTACAAAGGCGCTGCCTGGTATCAAAAAGAAATAACTATTCCTGAAGATTGGAACGGACAATTCATCGGCTTGTTTTTGGAGCGCTGCCACTGGGAAAGCCGCTTGTGGGTTGATGACAAGGAAGTGGGCATGCAAAACTCGCTGGGAACTCCACATAAATACGACCTGACGAAATTTTTAGCTCCCGGGAAACATCGCCTGAGTCTATGTGTCGACAATCGGGTGAAAGACATCGATCCGGGAATCAATTCGCACAGCATTTCTGATCACACTCAAAGCAACTGGAACGGTGTGGTGGGTCAATTATTCCTCGAAGCCCGTCCGCTGGTTCATATTCAAAATGTGCAGGTATATCCGGATATTCAGGCGAAAAGGATAACTGCCAAAGTCAATGTTCAGAACCTTTCAGGTAAAGCTGGTTCCGTAGAATTAGAGTTGAAAGTAAAGGAGACCGGAAAAGGAAAAACGGAGAATTTCGAGTTGAAAGACGGTGAAAATATGCTAACTGTTGACCTCGAAATGGGTTCAGACGTGAAACTTTGGAACGAATTTCATCCCAATTTGTATTCGCTCGAAGTTCGTTTGAACGACAAAACTTCAGGAAAAACGGATGTTGCAACAACTACTTTCGGCATGCGTGAGTTTAAAACTTCAGGCAAACACATTTTGATTAACGGACAGCCTACCTTTTTGCGCGGGACATTGGAATGTGCCATCTTCCCGAAAACCGGTTATCCGGCAACCGATATAACCGAATGGTTGCGCATTTTTAATGTTGCCCGCGCGCATGGGTTGAACCATTTCCGTTTCCACTCGTGGTGTCCCCCAAAAGCTGCTTTCGATGCAGCTGATCAGCTTGGTTTTTACCTGCACGTGGAATGTTCTTCATGGGCCAATCAATCGACCACCATTGGAGATGGAAAACCGTTCGACAAATATGTGTATGAAGAAAGTCAGCGCATGATCGACGAGTATGGCAATCATCCTTCGTTTTGCATGATGGTTTACGGAAATGAGCCAGCCGGTAAAAATCAGGGTCCATTCCTGACTGATTTTATCAATTTCTGGAAAAGCAAAGACAATCGTCGCATTTATACTTCCGGTGCAGGCTGGCCAAATCTTCCGGCAAATGATTACCTCAGCGACTCGGAGCCCCGCATTCAGCATTGGGGACAAGGCTTGGGCAGCATTATCAATGCGCAGGCGCCGAATACAGAATATGATTGGTCGGCCTACATTAATAAGTTCTCGCAGCCGATGGTTAGCCACGAAATAGGGCAGTGGTGTGTTTATCCAAACTTCAAGGAAATTGCGAAATACGATGGCGTACTGAAGGCCAAAAATTTCGAGCTGTTTCAGGAAACACTGAAAGATCATGGAATGGCGCAGCTGGTCGACAGCTTCCTGCTGGCATCAGGCAAACTACAGGCGCTGTGTTACAAAGCCGACATCGAAGCAGCGTTGCGTACCAAAGATTTCGGAGGTTTCCAGTTGCTCGATTTGCACGACTTTCCCGGACAGGGATCGGCCCTGGTTGGCGTTCTCGATCCGTTCTGGGGTGAAAAAGGATACATCAGTCCGGCCGAATATAACCGCTTCTGTAACTCAACTGTGGCGTTGGCCCGCATGAAAAAGCTGGTTTATACCAATAACGAAACATTCGATGCAACTATCGAGGTGGCACATTATGGCGACCAACCAATTTCAGGCTGCGTTCCTGAATGGAAAATAACTGATAAAACCGGAAAACTAATCCAATCAGGGAAACTTCCGCAAACCAATATTCCTGTTGGCAATGGTTTCAAGCTTGGAGATGTTTCTTTTCCTCTTGAGGCAATTTCAAATCCTGAAAAACTGATTCTGGAAGTTTCAATAAATGGGAAGAGCAATAGCTGGGATTTTTGGGTGTATCCGGCTAAAAAGGAAATCATTTCAGGAGAAGAAAAGATTCGCGTGTTGCAAAAACTGGATGCTGCCACACAAAAGTTCCTTCAGGACGGCGGAACCGTTTTGCTTAACCTGAAGAAAGGAACACTTTCGAAAGCGATGGGCGGCGACATTCCGATTGGGTTCTCAAGTATTTTCTGGAACACGGCCTGGACCAACGGGCAAGCGCCGCATACCTTGGGTATTCTCTGCAATCCAAATCATCCTGCATTAGCTGAATTCCCCACCGAATACCACAGCAATTATCAGTGGTGGGATGCCATGAGCCATTCAGGAGCCATTAACCTGACGACTTTCCCGGCAAACCTGAATCCAGTTGTTCGGGTAATCGACGACTGGTTTACCAACCGTCCGCTGGCTTTGATCGTGGAAGGCAAGGTGGGCAAAGGCAAAATTCTGATTTCAGGAATTGACTTGACTAATGATCTGGAAAAGCGCCTCGAAGCGCAGCAATTACTTGTCAGCCTAAAAAAATACATGGCCGGAGAGAAATTCAATCCTGAAGTGGAAATGGAAACAGAACTGCTCGGTCGTTTGATAAAATAAATCTGCATAAAAACAAAATTGAAACCTGGAATTTGGAACTATGAACGCGAAAGCCTGGTACGAAAAAGTGGTGATTCCGACATATGGAATTGGTAAACCTGAAAAGAACCCAATGTTTCTGGAAAAGAGGGTTTATCAGGGAAGCAGTGGGGTGGTTTATCCGCATCCGGTAATCGAGAAAATTCTGGACGAAAAAGTGGACAAAGAATGGAACGCCGTTTTTCTGGAAAATCAGTACCTGAAGATTATGATCCTGCCGGAATTGGGCGGACGGGTGCAGATGGCTTACGACAAAACTAAAGAGCGTCATTTTATATACTACAATCAGGTAATTAAACCCGCTTTGGTTGGATTAACCGGCCCGTGGATTTCAGGAGGACTGGAATTTAACTGGCCGCAGCACCACCGTCCATCGACTTTTGAGCCTGTTGATCACTGCATCGAAGAAAATGCTGATGGCAGTGTAACGGTATGGTGCAGCGAGGTGGAGCGCATGTTCCGAACTCGTGGAATGGCTGGGTTTACCTTGCATCCTGATAAAGCCTATCTCGAAATAAAAGTAAAGCTGCTGAATCGGACTGATTTTCCGCAGACTTTCCTATGGTGGGCAAATCCGGCCGTAAAAGTCAACGACCATTACCAGTCGGTTTTTCCTCCGGATGTGAATGCCGTTTTCGATCATGGCAAGCGCGATGTTTCGGAGTTCCCTATTGCCAAAGGCACATATTACAAAGTAGATTACTCGCCCGGAACCGATATTTCGTGTTACAAAAATATTCCGGTGCCAACCTCCTACATGGCTGTCAACTCGAAATACAACTTTGTAGGTGGCTACGAAAACGACACCAAAGGAGGATTGCTGCATGTAGCCAATCACCATGTGTCGCCCGGGAAAAAGCAGTGGACCTGGGGTCACAGCGATTTTGGAAAGGCCTGGGACCGCAACCTGACCGATGAGGACGGTCCGTACATCGAGCTGATGTGCGGCGTTTACACCGATAACCAGCCAGACTTTTCGTGGCTGATGCCAGGCGAAGAAAAAACGTTCAGTCAGTATTTTATGCCCTACCGCGATTTGGGTGTGGTGAAAAATGCTACCAAAGAGGCCATGGTCAATCTCGAATTTAGAGACGGTAAGGCCACCATAAAAGCATATACCACCGGAGTTTATCCCAATTCAAAAGTAATCCTGAAAAGTAGAGAAGAAATAGCTTTTGAGGATTTGTTCGATTTTCATCCGGCAACGTCCTATGAAAAAATCATTTTAAGTGAAAAACTTTCGGGATACGCAGGTCAAAAGCCCCCTCTCTCGGAGGGGGTTGGGGGAGGCTTTTCGATTGCGGTAATTTCTTCTGAAGGAAAAATTCTGGTTGACTGGACACCGGAACCGGATGAAAAAAAGCCAATTCCGGAGGCAGCAAAAGCCGCAAAACTTCCATCAGAAATTGCCAGCAACGAACAGTTGTACCTAACCGGCCTGCATTTGGAGCAGTACCGGCATGCCACTTACGATCCACGCGATTATTACCTCGAAGCGTTGCGCCGCGATCCGCGCGACAGCCGTTGCAACAACGCCATAGGTCTGTGGCTGTTGCGCCGCGGTAAATTTGCTGATGCTGAAAATTATTTCCGAAAAGCGATAGATACCCTTTCACAACGAAATCCAAACCCGATTGATCGCGAACCATCATTTAATCTGGGACTTTCGTTAATCTATCAGGGGCGTGATGACGAAGCCTTTGACGCTTTTTACAAATCGGTATGGAATGCCTCCTGGATGGATAGCGGCTATTTTCAGTTAGCCCGACTTGCCGCTAAAAAGCAAAACTGGGAGGAGGCGCTGGATTTAATCGATCGTTCACTGATTCGGAACTGGCACAATGCCAAAAGTCGCCACCTGAAAGTTTGTATTCTTAGAAAATTGAACCGAATTGTCGAAGCCCAAAAGTTAATCGAAGAATCGATTGAACTCGATCGATTTAACTTCGGCGCATTGTTTGAAAGATCTTTATTGGTAGGTGATTCAAAGTCCCCTTTAGGGGATTTAGTGGTGTCGATACCCAACATACACACTTTCATCGAATTTGCCCTCGACTACGCCTCTGCCGGATTGTATGATGAAGCAGTAGAACTGATTTCAATAGGTATCGAAGCACAATCCGGTCTGCCGGTTTACCCAATGGCCTTGTATTACAAAGCCTGGTTCGAGGCACAAAACGGCAATCAAAAAGGATCCGAAAAAACACTTCAGGAGGCTGCAAATGCTTGTCCTGATTTTTGCTTCCCTAACCAAATTGAGGCTGTTGTGGTATTGGAATGGGCCAAACAACTGAATCCGGCTGATTCAAAAGCTCCTTATTATTTGGGCAATTTCTGGTACAATGCCCGCCAATACGACGATGCCGTGGCTAATTGGGAATTGTCGGCTAAATTGGATGATGGTTTCGCGACCGTTCACCGAAATCTTTCATTGGCCTATTTTAACAAGAAAAACCAACCTCAAAAAGCACTGGCTGAATTGGAGAAAGCATTCAGTTTGGATGAAACCGATTCACGAATCATGATGGAGCTCGACCAATTATACAAACGTCTGGGTTATTCTCCTGAATTAAGGTTGGAAAGGCTAGAGAAATATCCTGATCAGGTTAACTATCGCGACGATTTGTACCTCGAAAGGGCGACTTTGTACAACCAGCTTGGTCAGTATGAAAAAGCCTATGGGCTTATTATGTCCCGAAAATTCCATCCATGGGAAGGAGGCGAAGGAAAAGTGACCGGGCAATACGTTTTCAGTCTGACCGAAATGGCCAAACAAGCCATTCAGGAAAAGCATTATGAAAAGGCCATAGAATTGCTCGAAAAAGCGCAGGCTTATCCTGAAAATCTGGGCGAAGGAAAACTCTATGGCGCTCAGGAAAATGCGATCTTCTATTGGCTGGGCTATGCGTATTCAGAAATGAATGAGAGCGAAAAATCCCGGCAATATTGGGAAAAGGCCTCATCCGGAATTAGTGAACCGGTTCCGGCAATCTTTTATAACGACCAGCAACCCGATACTATTTTCTACCAGGGATTGGCGCTCATTCAGCTTGGGAAAAACGAAGAAGCCCAAACCCGGTTTAATAAGCTAATTGACTTCGGGAAAACGCACCTGAACAACGAATTTAAACTCGACTATTTCGCGGTTTCGCTGCCCGATTTGCAGATTTGGGACGATGATTTGACCAAACGAAACTATCATAATTGTTTGAATTTGATTGCTCTGGGTGAATTGGGCTTATCACAAATTCAGGATAAAAAATAAGGACGGGAACTTTTTTTAAGATATGAACACACGACTTAAATATATAATTGGCTCATTAATCATTGTTTTATTTACATCTCGATTTCAAAATACATCCGGACAAGCACTGAATAAATATGAGATCAACGCGGCTGTTGCTCCAATGAAAATTTATTCAGATCATCTGAAATTGGGCGGTTCGAATCCCAAAGGAGAAACAATTTCGGTGAACAATTATTTCATTTCGAAGAACGGCAAGCCTTTTATCCCGATTACCGGCGAATTTCATTTTAGTCGTTATCCCAGTCAATATTGGGATGAATCAATCAAGAAAATGAAGGCTGGCGGTATAAACATCATTGCCACCTATGTTTTTTGGAACATTCATGAGGAGAAAGAAGGCAACTTCAGGTGGGATGGCGATCGCGATTTGAAGAAATTTATTGCATTGTGTGCCAAAAATGATATGTATGTTTTTGTTCGGGTGGGGCCGTTTTGTCATGGCGAAATCCGAAACGGCGGGCTTCCCGACTGGCTTTTGGGAAAGCCGCTGATGATTCGTTCGAATGATCCGGCTTATCTTTCGTATGTCGAACGCTTGTACAATGAGATTAGTGTTCAGTTGAAAGGCACCTATTTTAAAGATGGCGGACCGGTGATTGGCATTCAGCTAGAGAACGAATACCAGCATTCGGCAGCGCCATGGGGATTGACTTATCCTGGACAGCCACTTGATTTTACTGCTGCGGAGCGGGATTTGTCTTTAACTCAAGCTGGCGTTGGTGTTTCTGAAACGAAAAATCCGTATGCCGATTTGGGCAACGACCACATGAAAATACTGAAGTCGCTGGCAGTCAAAGCTGGTTTGAATGTACCGCTTTATACCGCTACCGGCTGGGGAAATGCTGCCATTGTGACCAACGAAAGTATTCCGGTTACAGCGGCGTACGCTTATCCGTTTTGGACGGCCCACAAAGATATTTCGCCGTTTTTCCTGTACAAAGATATGCATCGCGAGCCGGATTATGCACCGGTGCGCTATAACCCGGAGGATTATCCGGCCTTTCCGGCCGAACTGGGTTCAGGAATCATGACCGTTTACACGCGTAGACCGATTGTAGAGCAAAAAAGCTTTGATGCCATGATGAACCGATGCCTGGGCAGTGGCGCCAATGGATTGGGTTATTACATGTATCATGGCGGTTCCACGCCACGCGGCGAACATTCCTATTTTAGCGATGAGGCCTACGGTCTGCCAAAAATTTCGTATGATTTTCAGGCTCCTATTGGCGAGTTTGGTCAGGTTCGAGAAGGGTTCCAACGACTGAAGCTCATCAACTGGTTTGCCCAGGAATTTGGTGATTTGCTGGCTCCAATGACGACTGTCCTTCCTGAAAATGCGTCAACCTTGAAACCCGAAAATGTAACTGATCTTCGCTATGCCGTCAGGATAAACGGCAATTCAGGCTTCCTTTTCGTGAATAATTTTCAGGACGACCTTAAAACTACCGATAAACCGAATATTCAAATTGCGATAAAAACTGCCGGAGATATTGTTACTATTCCTGAATCAAATGGATTCACGTTGATGGAAGGCGAGAATGTGATTTTCCCGTTTCATCTGGCGATTAATGGCGCTGATTTGATTTATGCAACGGCGCAATTGTTTACCAAAAGCGACGACGGCAAAATGCCTTATTATGTGTTTGTTGCACAAGATGGTGGCAATGCGGAATTTTCGTTTGCTAAAAACAACGGCCTTTCAATTAAGAAAGCACCAGAAATTAGCATCGAACAAAATGAAAAGAGAATACTGGTGAAATGCCCCAAAGAAACATCTGAATTTACGATCAACGTAAAAGGCCGCCAGACAAAAATCCTGGTTATCGAAAAGTCGTTGGCTTTGCAAGCATATATTGTCAGCATTAAGGGGCAAAAATCGCTGGTATTCTCCAATGCTGTTGTTTTACAGAAAAATGATTCGATTTCGGTGCTGAGTACCGGTAAAAATGATGTTAGTCTTCAGGTTTATCCCAAGATCCAATGTAAGCTGAGCGCCGGAAATGCTTCGGTTTCGGCTTTAAACAATAAAGGTTTAATGCCGGCATTTACTATTTCGGTACCTGAAGTAAAATTGGTACCTGTAATTAAACAAGTCGGCGCGAGAAAAACTGTTGTAACCTTGCCTTCTTCATTGAATGGACTAAATGATCTTTTCCTGAATGTTGACTATATAGGCGATACCGGCATGGGCTTTCTTGACGGCGAACTGGTTACCGACGAATTCTGGAAAGGTACAATTTGGCAAATTGGATTGCGAAAATTCTATCCGGCGGCAGCATCAAAAGAAATGGTCTTTTATTTCCGTCCGGTAAGCGAAAACCTTCCTATTTGGATGATATTTTGCCTGAAAACCGACCTGATTTCAGCCAATCGAAACAAATATTGGATATCCGAAAAATATCGTTTACCCCGGAGTATCGTGTGAATGTTGGGTTTGAATAAACTTCAGGCCAAATTCGATATTCGTAAAATTCGATTTATTTAAGCACCTTTGCAGCGCAGACCGTTCTATCGCTGTTTCGTTTATTTGGAAGAGAGGAAAGTCCGGGCAACGCAGGGCACCATGCTACTTAACAGGTAGGCGGGCGAAAGCTTGCAGTAAGGTAACAGAAAATAACCACCCGATGGCGACGTGTCGCTTCCGGGAACGGGTGAAAAGGCGGGGTAAAAGCCCACCGGTGATTGTGGCAACACAGTCAGCCGTACTTCTGATGGGTTGCAAGGCCAAATATATCATGATTTTCAGGTACGCCTGAATACAGAACGGCCCGTTTTGGTTCTTCGGAAGTCGTGAGGGGTAGGTTGCTGGATCGGGTTAGTGATAACCCGGGTAGATAAATGATAGGAGCTCTTCGCAAGAGGGGTACAGAACCCGGCTTACAGGTCTGCGTATTTTTATAAATGAGGCGATTGATCGTATCAGTCGCCTCATTTGTTATTAATTTGGTGATAGCCAGCAATCCCGCTTTATTGTTACCTTTACCGAATATCCGTTCGCGATTCGTTAGTATTTATTAAATAGAAAGGAAGTCAAAATGTTCGAAAAAAAGACCGTCAGTTACACCACGCCAGATTTAAAAAAGATGCAAGAAGTGATTATTGACGCAAAAACCAGGATTTATATTCCAGTTGGTGCTGATGTAAAAGAAGCCAGAAGTCGTTATTTTGCCCGTGTAGGTTTAAAGAAACTATAAAACATAGCGGGTCCTCACCCTAAAATTTATCTTTAACTCATCTGATTGGTAATGAATGTAGTTTCGAATGTCTGATTTTGTGTCAATCATTTCGAAGCTACAGGATATTACCTCCTTATCACGCTTCAGATTTTCAGTTGTTTGAGATCTGGGCAAACAATTCTCTCGATTGCTTAATTTCTACCATATTCTCGTTTGCCCAGGCTACCAATCCGTGCAAATGCGGAAGCAGCGATTTGCCCCGTTCAGTTAATTCATACTCCACTTTAGGCGGAATCTGCGGATAAACGGTTCGCTTAACCAATCCATCCGCTTCCAGCGTTTTTAGCGTCACTGCCAACATCTTCTGCGAAATGGTTTGAATCGAACCCCATATTTCATTGAATCGAAGCACATTTCCCTCTTCCAGAACAATCAAAACTAACACCGACCATTTGTCGCCGATACGGTCAATCACGTTTCGCACCGGGCAATGCGCAGCTTCACCATATTTTTTCAAAAAATCTTTGTCCATAATCGTTTGATTTTACCATTACTAACCTCGAAGTAAGTTTTGAACTTTTTCGTAAGTTCTTGTTTATATGTAGGATGTATCTTAATTTTGACTTACTAAAAGTAATTAAAAAACAAAAATATATCAAATATTAAAAAGTAATTAAAATCTTATAATGATGAAAACAGGAGTAACAGGAGCTACCGGTCAACTAGGTGGGTTGGTAGTTGAAAAATTAAAAGAAAAAGGATTGGCATCGAGTGTGGTTGCGTTAGTTAGGAATACAGAAAAGGCCGTCGGGTTAGGAGTTGAAGCCCGTGAGTTTGATTACAATAATCCGGCAAAACTGGTTGATGCGCTTCAGGGTATTGAAAAGCTTATCCTTATTTCAGGAAATGAATTGGGAAAACGCGCCGAACAGCACGCCAATGTAATTGAAGCTGCGAAAAAGGCTGGCGTAAAATGGGTGGTTTATACCAGTTTACTTCAGGCCGACACCTCAAGTTTGAGTTTGGCTCCCGAACATTATGCCACCGAAAAAGCGTTGCAGGCATCGGGCTTAACCTATACGATTTTGCGCAACGGTTGGTACACCGAAAATTACACTGGTTCGGTTGCCGGAGCTGTTGCTGCCGGTGCATTTATTGGTAGCGCCGGTGACGGAAAAATTTCGTCGGCTGCCCGCGCCGATTTTGCTGATGCTGCTGTAGCTGTTGTTACAAGTGCAGGACACGAAAATAAAGTTTACGAATTGGCTGGCGACTCATCATACACCTTGGCCGATCTTGCTGCCGAAATTTCGAAACAAACCGGGAAAGCTATTCCATATAACAACTTGCCGGAAACAGAGTATGCAAAAATTTTGAAAAGCTTTGGCTTACCCGAGATGTTTGCCGATGCGATTGCAAGCTGGGATACCGGAGCATCGAAAGGCGATTTATTCAACGAATCGCATCAGTTGTCGAAATTAATTGGCCGTCCGACAACTCCGTTGTTCGAAACAGTTAAAGCTGCTCTGGCCGCAGTAAAATAATTCTGAATTTTGTTGTGAGATATTTAGTCAGGGTTTCACTTGAAGTGAAGCCCTGACTCGTTTTTATAGGTCGAGCCATTCCTTAAAAGCAGGCACCTTGTCGCGGCTGACGATGATGCTTTCTTCGTCGGGCTTTTTGAGTTTGATTTTTAGGCGGCTGTTCGAGTAAAAAACAATGTCGGCAATCGACTGGTTACTCAAAATGTATTTCCGGTTGATGCGGAAAAAGCGTTGCTCGTCAATCATCTCCGAAATTCGGTCGAGGGAATAATCGACGATGTAAGTTTTAAAATCGGAAGTGCATAAAAAAGTAGCTTTATCCAGACTGTAGAAAAACTGAATGTCTTCAACCGGAATCGATTTCAGGTGTTCGCCAACTTTAATTACAAATCGGGTTTTGTATTGTTTCCGCAGCATTCCGCGTACTTTGTTCAGCAAATCAAGTGTCACCGGCTGAACTGTTTCTTCCTTTTTGGCCTGATTAAGGAATTTCTGAAAAGCGGTTTCCAGTTCGTCAAAGGCAATAGGTTTCAGCAAATAATCCACGCTATTTACCTTGAATGCTTTCACTGCATATTCTTCGTAGGCGGTGGTAAAAATCACCGGACAGGGAACTTTTACTTGTTCAAAGATTTCGAAACTTAGTCCGTCAGCAAGCTGAATATCCATAAAAACCAAATCTGGAGCCGTGTTTTGACTGAACCAGTCGGCTGCACCGCGTACCGAATCGATTACTGTCGCAATTTTAATGTCGTAACCCAATTTCAGGATCAGTTGTTGCAACCATTCGGCGGCAGGCTTTTCGTCTTCTATTATTAAAACTTTGTACATGCGCTAATCGGTTAATAATGGAATGCTTACGCGGTAGTTTTCGGTGTTGAAGCCAATGATCACTTTGCGGTCAGAGAAAAAGCCATAGCGGGCACTGATGTTTTGCAAGCCGGTGCCGGAACCTTCCGAGCCCGATTTTTTCTGTAGCTTATTTTCCACAACCAAATATTCATCTTTACTGAAAATCCTTATCGAGAGCGGTTTTTGGTCTGAGATTTCGTTGTGCTTGATGGCGTTTTCAACTAATAACTGAACCGACAAGGGAATTACTTTGTAATGTTGCGGATTGACATCTATCTGAACCTGAAGATTGTCGCCAAAACGTATTTTGTGCAGGTAAACGAACGATTCCACAAATTTCAATTCGTCGGAAAGCGCTGCAAATTCGTGGTTTTTCTGGTCGAGTACATAACGGTAAACTTCCGACAGCTTCTTTACAAAATTGATGGCTTTGTCTGGATTGGAATTGATCAGCGAAGTAAGCGAATTCAGGTTATTGAATAAAAAGTGAGGATTCACCTGACTTTTCAGGGTTTCGTATTGCAGTGCCAGTTGTTGCCGCTTTAGGAATTCCTGTTGCACAGCCGATTCCTTCCAGTTTTTGAAAAACAAAACCGTATTGGAAAGCAGTGATCCCACAAATACAAAAAGAAACGCAACTTTAGCCATGAAAGAAGCCTGTTCGTAGAATGAGGCCGACGTTATTTTTACTCCTGAAAACAGGGCGGTTAGTAAAATTGTGGCAACGATTATTACGATGGAAAATAACAGTGTAATAAGTACTTGTGCGATTAACCGCTTTAAAGGATAATGTAACCACTGTACCCGTTTGTCGAGCATCTGGACGATTAGTTTTAAGCCGATCATAAACGAGCCGCCAACAAGCACTGAATTGAGTGAGGCCAGGAAAAACATGTCAATAGTGTAAGGCGCACCTTGTAATGTAATCAGCATGATTCCGTTACCTATGGCAATAAGCAAAAGTATCCATGCCGGAATTTGCCAGAACGCCTTGGGTAATTTGTTGAGTTCGTCGGTCATTGGTGTAAAGTTTTTCCGAAGTTAAGAGACTGTTTAAATT
>Ga0209098_1000987_pt1 | contig 28552 bp, 24 predicted proteins | sample AD_JPNHW1_MetaG_FD_184429 | JGI IMG/M metagenome (GOLD analysis project Ga0209098, IMG submission 184429) | Active sludge microbial communities of municipal wastewater-treating anaerobic digesters from Japan - AD_JPNHW1_MetaG (SPAdes) (version 2) | ecosystem: Engineered > Bioreactor > Anaerobic...
ATCAAGTATATTCCCCGAAACAACACCGAAAAGGCTGCCCGTATTGAGGCAAAAGAACCGCTCAAAAAATACAAGATCGAAGACGTTGTTCCGAACGACCCAAAATATCCTTACGACATCAAGGACATTATCAAATCAATTACCGACTCTTCAGAATTCTTTGAAGTTATGGAACTTTATGCTCCAAACATTGTAATTGGTTTTGGCCGGATCGATGGGAATACCTGTGGTTTTGTTGCCAACCAGCCAATGTATCTGGCCGGGGTACTCGATTGCGATAGCTCCGATAAAGCAGCAAGATTTATCCGTTATTGCGATGCCTTCAATATTCCGATCATTACGTTGGAGGATATGCCAGGATACTTGCCCGGAGCCGATCAGGAACACATGGGCGTGATCCGTCATGGAGCCAAAATTCTTTACGCATACAGCGAAGCTACGGTACCAAAAATTACCGTAATTATTCGCAAAGCGTATGGTGGCGGTTACATTGCCATGAACTCCAGACACTTAAGAGCTGATTTTGTTTTTGCTTGGCCAACAGCCGAAATTGCCGTTATGGGTCCCGAAGGTGCAGCAAATATCGTGTTCCGTAAAGAAATTATGGAAGCTGAAGATTCAAATGCAATGCGCAAACAAAAAATCGAAGAATATAAAGAAAAATTTGCCAATCCGTATGTTGCTGCAGGAAAAGGTTATGTCGACCAGGTTATTGAGCCTTCAGAAACAAGGTCTATGTTGATCCATGCACTTAGTGTTTCGACCAACAAAACCATACAGATGCCATTGAAAAAACACGGGATTCCACCGTTTTAAACAGTACACAAATGAAGGAGCAAGAAAAAATAATGGAAGAAGAATTTCAAACCTTTTCAACCAGCGAGGGAGTTTTCCTTACCAGGACAACCAAGAAGTTCCAAAACAGAAAAGCTTGGGCTGAGCCTAATCCCAAAATGATTAGTGCTTCCATTCCCGGAACAGTACTTGACGTATATGTAAAAGCTGGTCAGATAGTAAAAAAAGGTGAAACAATACTATTGCTTGAAGCAATGAAAATGCAGAACCAGATTGTCATGCCCTTTGATGGAAAAGTTAAAAAGGTGTATGTCAAAGCCGAAGAAAAAATTCCAAAAAACCATTTGATGGTGGAAATTGTATAGAAAAAGCCGGGAAACCCGGCTTTCTTACTTTTATCTCAGCATTTTTCTTCCCAATAAAAATATTCATGAAAATATTCCTCCAGCCGTTCGGGAACCGATTCAAACAAACCGTAAACCGAAGAACCACTACCCGACATGGAAGCATAAACAGCTCCTTCCTGATAGAGCTTCATTTTAATCGCTTCAATCTCTGGGAATCCTTTAAATATTCCTTCTTCAAACCGATTTATAACTTTTCCAGCCCATGAGCCAACCGGTAATTTCACCCGTTCTTTCAGCGAAATTTCCGGTAAGGCAGGGACAATTCCCCGATAAGCCTCAGCGGTTGAAATGGATAGATTGGGCTTAATTAAAACCAAAGTATAACCTCTCAGATTCATTTCAACTTCGGAAAAAATATTGCCTGTTCCTTCGGCAAAAACCGGACGGTTAAGAATGAAAAAAGCACAATCACTCCCCAGGCGGGAAGCATATCCAATCAGCTTTTCTTCATTCAAATGTAGTTGAAACAGATCGTTTAATCCCATCAACGTAAATGCCCCGTCGGAAGAACCACCTCCCAACCCGGCACCTACCGGGATTTGCTTGTGTAAATGAATCTGCACAGGTGGTAAATTATACTCGGCCTGCAATAAACGGTAAGCTTTAATAACAATATTTTCCTCGGAATTTCCTTCCAAATCAATCCCGGTAATGGAAAACTGAAAAGAATCAGACCGGTTAATTTCAAGAATATCACAGAAACTTAATGGATAAAAAACAGTCTCCAAATCATGAAAACAATCGGGTCTTTTTCTTAAAACTTCCAGCCCGATATTGATCTTTGCATAAGGGAAAAGTATCATAAATCGATTTTTGCCGGGAAATATAAGGAAAGAGATGAAATATTCATAATCGAAAAAAGCCTCCATAAAAGAGGCAATACATCAAGACCAAGTAATAATGGCAAAAATGTTCTAAACAATTAATGAGCTCCTTTACTTTTCTTTGAACCCGAAAGTAAAGCAATACCCACTGCCATTACAAAAACTCCAAATGCGATTAGTAAGTATAACATAGTTTACATTTTAATTTAGTAACAACTAAAGTATATCTGTTATCCCATAAAACGTGAATCCTTCAATTTTATTTTGACAAGCGTACGATTTTGTTTGACAAATGTTTCAGTAATGTTGATTAAATATCAAAATCCTTTGATTAATCCACAAAAAACAATACATCTAAATCGACTTATTTCGAAAAAATAATGTTCTCCACAATCAAAATCCGGAAAGACAAAACCTGTTCCAAACCAATTTTAATAGGATTCCGATTATGAAAATTATACGCATTCTGCTAAAAAAAGAGATAGAGAATAGGTTTTGTTGGCTATTGTAAGTCCAAAGCAAAATTTCTTATCTTTCGGAAATTTTTCAAAGACCTTAAAATGGATACACTAAATATTGCCATACTAGGCTGCGGAACGGTAGGCGGTGGCGTTGTTCAAATAATAAATGAAATTAATAACGAATTATCTACCAGGGCAAACAAAAAAATCATTCTCAAAAAAATTGTTGAGCTTTACCCGCGGAAAGCTGCCGAACGGTTTACTATTCCAATAGAATATTTTTGTGGAAATGGCGATGATCTGTCAAAAGATGATGCAAACAAATATCTGCAGGAAGTTATTGCTTCTGATGACATTGATTTAGTGGTTGAAACCATTGGCGGAAAAAGTGATTTTGTATACAACCTATGCCTTGACATTCTTAATTCAGGCAAAAACCTTGTTACCGCAAACAAAGCTCTTCTAGCCGAAAGAGGCAAAAAAATCTTCGAAACAGCCGAAAAGAAGAACGTAAAAATTGGCTTCGAGGCCGCTGTTTGCGGCGCTATTCCTATTATAAAAACCATCAAAGAAAGCTTCACCGGCGATAAAGTCCTTTCAGTTTCAGGAATTATGAATGGAACGAGTAATTACATTCTCAGTCAAATGCAGAATGAAAAGCTCGAATTTGCTACAGCCCTTAAAATGGCACAGGAAAACGGATATGCTGAAGCCGATCCATCCCTCGACATCAATGGGGGTGATGCCGGGCATAAGCTGATTCTTCTGATCAAACTGGCTTATGGTATTGATGTTTCAAAAGAAGATCTTTCAATAATTGGCATTGAAAATATTACCAAAGAAGATATTGACTTCGCCACTGAAATTGACGCCAAGATTAAATTGATTTGTTATGCCAAAAAAGTCAACGGCGATATCTATGCAACTGTTCGCCCAATGTTGGTGAAAAACAACAATTTTCTCTCGGAAGTAAGTGGAGCAACCAACGCCGTCCGCGTCAACAATAAATATTCAGGAGTACACATCCTTGTCGGAAAAGGTGCTGGTTCTTCCGAAACAGCCATGTCGATTGTCTCCGATATTATTTTTATTGCCCGTTATGGCGAAAAAATCCAAAATCTTCCTCCCAAACAACAACGAAAATTTGCGGATGCGAGAGAATTTGTTTTTCCCTATCTGGTTACATTCCACACCGGAAACATCCCTGGAACAACCGGTTTTATTGCTACTGCTATTGGCAAACAACAAATCAATATCGAAACGGTAAGCCATAACCGTCATACTGAAGAGAAAGCCATGTTTTCGGTGGCAACAATGCCCTGTTCTTTAGGACAAATTGAAAAAGCCATTGAAGAGATCAAAAATGAAAAACCGGGAATGCTGCTTAGTGAACCCAAAATAATGCCAATCCTTTATTGAGCTATTGATCAAAAAAAAGCACCTATTTCTAAGTGCTTCATCGAGTGGGCCCACCTGGGCTTGAACCAGGGACTCCCTGATTATGAGTCAGGTGCTCTAACCAACTGAGCTATAGGCCCTAAATTTTATCGAATTAATCTCAAAAATTTCGGAGTGCAAGTTTAACAATTTGCTTCAAAATACACAAACAAATTTTTTGAAAAGCGGTTTATTCTGATATTTCAACTTCAGTCGTTTTCTCTTCGTCAACAAAATATTTTCGATAGAAAAGAAGGATTGCACATATTCCTACACTGATTGACGCATCTGCGAGGTTAAATACCGGGCTAAAAAACAAAAAAGGTTGTCCGCCATTAAATGGGAACCACGCTGGCCAGGTTCCTTTAATTACGGGGAAAAAAAGCATGTCGACTACCGAGCCATGCAGAAAGGGGGCATATCCTCCTCCTTCAGGAAAAATCTGAGCAATATGCCCGATGCTATCGGTAAAAACCAGACCATAAAAAGCGCTGTCGATCACATTGCCAAAAGCTCCGGCAATAATTAAAGAAATACAGATTAACAATCCGTTGGGAATTCCTTTTTTGATCAATTTCAACAAGTAATAGAAAATTGCGGTTGCTGCAACGATTCTAAAAAGGGTCAATAGTACTTTACCAAACTTACCAGCAATTTCGAGCCCAAATGCCATTCCCCTGTTTTCAACAAAATGAAGCAAAAACCAGTTCCCTATGATCCTGATTTCTTCATCCAAATAAAAGTGTGTTTTTACCCAGATTTTTAAACTTTGATCAACAAGCAAAACCAGTGCAATGACTAAAATTGCCAGACTCCTTTTTGACATACATTGCTGTAAAAAACAGTTGAGAGCATTTAACTCTCAACTGTTGTAAATATCTACGATGGATTAATGTTGCATGTTTTTGGCATCGATTGACAAAGTAGCGTGTGGTACCGCGCGTAACCTCTCTTTGGAAATCAATTTTCCGGTTTCACGGCAAACGCCATACGTTTTGTTTTCAATACGAACCAATGCAGCTTGCAAATGCTGGATGAATTTTAACTGACGTTGTGCCAGTTTTCCAGCTTCTTCTTTTGATAAAGTAGCGGCACCTTCCTCCAAAATTTTGAATGTGGGAGAAGTATCTTGAGTGTCATTATCGTCGCCATGCGTGATGGAATTTTTGAAGATTTCATAATCACGTTGAGCTTTTTCCAATTTTTCCAGGATCAATTCTTTGAATTCCTGGAGTTCTTGGTCGGAATATCTCGTTTTCTCGCTCATATTTTTAGGCTTTGGTTGTTAAAATTTTTCAAATTTTATCAAAAATAACAAAAAATACATTCGCCTGTCAGCGCACGAAATGATTATTATTGCTTTTCTACAATCATATAAGTAACGACTTCATCTATATCTACTTGCTTTGCCTTCTCCTGCTCCAGATTATCGACAAGGACAAACGACGAAGCTAATGTCTGATTGCTAATGTATTCTGCATGTTTCTTCAGTGCTTCATTCAAAAGATCGTGTTTTTGAATTTGAACATTAATTTTGTCAGTAACTTCAAAATCACTCTCTTTACGAATATTTTGGATCCTGTTAACAAATTCCCGGGCAATTCCTTCCTGACGCAACTCTTCCGTTACATGAATATCGAGAGCAACGGTTAACGCCCCTTCACTGGCAACAAGCCATCCCGGAATATCTTCTGAAAGAATATCTACATCTTCTGCAGCTAAAATAATAGTTTCTTCGCCAGCTTTAATTTCAAACGACCCCTCCATTTCAATGGCTGAAATATCGGCTTGTCCCATCTGTGCAATGGCAGCGGATATTTGCTTCATCAATTTGCTGTATTTGGGTCCCAAGGTTTTAAAGTTTGGTTTTATTTTCTTCTTGATAATACTTTCACCGCCGGAAATATATTCAATCTCTTTCACGTTGAGCTCTGAAAGGATGATGTTCTCAACGGCTTTCAACTGATCCCTAAAATGCGGATTAAGAACCGGAACCATAATTTTTGCCAATGGCTGACGTACTTTTAACTTTTCCTTGCGGCGCAATCCAAGAACCATGCTCGAAATGTGCTGAGCAATATCCATCCGCTCTTCCAGTTCTTTATCGATGATTGATTCATCGTAAACCGGGAAATTGGCTATGTGAACACTCTGATCTACCTCTTTTCCGGTGCCACGGTTCAGGTCGGAATAAAGCTGATCGGCATAGAATGGAGCGATTGGTGCAGCTAATTTTGCTATGGTAACCAAACAGGTGTATAATGTTTGATAAGCCGAAAGTTTATCGGTAGTCATTTCACCTCCCCAATAACGTTTGCGGCTCAGACGGACAAACCAGTTGCTGAGATTTTCGGACACAAAATCGGAGATAGCTCGTCCGGCACGGGTCGGTTCATAGGATTCATAACTTTCTGTAACCTCCTTAATGAGGGTATTCAACAAAGAGAGAATCCAACGGTCAAGCTCAGGACGCTGCGACATAGGAACTTCTGCCTCAGCATAAGTAAACCCATCAATATTGGCATATAGCGCAAAAAAACTGTAGGTATTGTATAGTGTTCCGAAAAACTTCCGGCGAACTTCATCAACCCCCGCAATGTCGAATTTCAGGTTATCCCAGGGTTGCGCATTGGTAATCATGTACCAGCGTAACGGATCAGATCCATATTTTTCAATGGTTTCAAACGGATCGACCGCATTGCCCAACCGCTTACTCATCTTGTTGCCATTTTTATCAAGAACCAATCCGTTGGAAATAATGTTCTTGAATGAAACATTGTCCATAATCATGGTTGCAATGGCATGTAATGTGAAGAACCATCCTCGGGTTTGGTCAACACCTTCGGCTATAAAATGAGCGGGAAAAACTTCATCAAATTTTTCTTTGTTTTCAAAAGGATAGTGCATTTGTGCATAAGGCATTGCACCTGAGTCGAACCAAACATCGATCAGATCCGGTTCTCGGAACATCTTCTTCCCATTAGATGAAACCAGCACGATGTCATCAACATAAGGACGGTGCAGATCGATCTTATCGTAGTTTTCTTTTGAATTGTTGCCAACAATGAATCCTTCATACGGATTTTTTTTCATAAAACCGGCAGCAATTGATTGATTGATTGCCGCCATTAACTCTTCTGTGGAACCTATGCAACGTTCTTCTCGCCCATCTTCGGTTCTCCAGATCGGAAGCGGTGTTCCCCAATAGCGGGAACGGGAAAGATTCCAATCAACCAAGTTTTCAAGCCAGTTTCCAAATCGTCCTGTACCGGTACTTTCCGGTTTCCAGTTGATGGTTTTGTTCAACTCAATCATTCGCTCTTTAACCGCCGTAGTTTTTATGAACCATGAGTCGAGCGGATAGTAAAGCACTGGTTTATCGGTTCTCCAGCAATGTGGATAATTGTGCTCGTGTTTTTCAACTTTGAATGCTTTATTCTCCTTTTTCAGCATCACTGAAATATCGATGTCGAGAGTTGGGTCATTTTCCGTTAACGTATCATCGTAGGCATTTTTTACATACCGACCGGCATATTCACGATAGGTCTCAACATTAACAAAATTTTTAACCCAATTATCGTCCAAATCTTCAATCCGATAAAATTTACCCGTCCGATCGACCATTGCCTGGCGTTTTCCTTCTTTGTCGATCATGATCAAAGAAGCGATACCGGCTTGTTTGGCTACACGATCGTCGTCGGCGCCAAAAGTTGGTGCAATATGTACAATTCCGGTACCATCTTCAGTTGTTACATAATCACCGGGAATAACACGAAAAGCATCCCCATCGGGCTTCACAAACGGAATCAATTGTTCATAGTTGATACCAACCAACTGCTTTCCGGCATATTCTTCCATAACCTTAAACGGAATGGCTTTATTTCCTGCTTCATAAGCATCCAGTTCCAACTCTGCATTCTTTGGATTGAAATGGTTATTGACCAAATCTTTTGCAAGAATTACTGTGATGGGAATTCCGGTATAGGGATTGAATGAACGAACTTTAACGTATGTTATTTTTTGACCAATACAAAGAGCCGTGTTCGACGGCAAAGTCCACGGAGTTGTAGTCCAGGCAAGAAAATACAAATCGGTATCAACATCCTTAAAAAGGAATTCCGATTTTTCGTCGCGAATGATCTTGAACTGGGCTGTGGCCGTCGTATCTTTCACATCGCGGTAACAACCCGGCTGGTTTAGCTCATGAGAACTGAGACCGGTGCCCGCTGCTGGTGAATAGGGTTGAATGGTATATCCCTTATAAAGCAACCCTTTGTTATAAAGTTGCTTTAACAACCACCACAATGTTTCAATGTAGCGGTTGTCGTAGGTAATATAGGGATCATCCATATTTACCCAGTAACCCATCTGACGGGTCAGTTCTTCCCATTCGCGGGTATATTTCATTACCTCTTTGCGGCAGGTGGCATTATATTCGGCAACAGAAATGGTTTTTCCGATAGCTTCTTTGGTAATTCCAAGCATTTTTTCCACCCCAAGTTCCACGGGAAGTCCGTGGGTATCCCAGCCGGCCTTTCTCTTAACCAGAAAACCCTGCATGGTTTTGTAACGACAGAAAATGTCTTTGATGGTACGGGCCATCACGTGATGAATACCCGGCATACCGTTCGCACTGGGAGGCCCTTCGTAGAAAACAAACGTAGGTTTTCCTTCACGGGTACTCATGCTTTTGTGAAAAGTGTCGTCGGATTCCCAACGGGCACCAATTTCTTTGTTGATCTGCGATAAATCGAATTGCTTGTACTCTGCAAATTTCTTACTCATAATGTGCAAAATGCCTGATTTTTAAAAAAGAGTACAAATATAGAAAAAGTCACCAGTGATTAATCATTCACATTAAATAAAGATGGATAGGTAAAGAAGTTTTAACCTGATGAAAACAAATATCATTTCTGCTACTAACCGTTTTTGGATCAGAGAAAACTTCATTTAAATCAACACAATGAGAATGATTACTCTGAAAAATTGAATTAATTCTTCATGAAAACACTTATCATAACTTTAACCAAATCTATGAAAAGATCAACAAATCTGGATAATCAGTAGGAAACAGTTAAACCGATATCTTTCAACTGCTAAATAAAATGTTGAAAAGCTGTTCATTAGATTCATGCAGATTCATTGAAAATCTGTGGAATTTATTTTAATTTAACAGAGCATTTCAAGGTGAATTTATGTCGTCAACATTTACACAATTATACGCTCACATCATTTTTGCGGTCCGCGGTAAAAAAGCATCTATCAGTCAAACCTACGAAGCAGAAATCTATGAATTTATTTCAACGGTTGCCGATAAACTGGGTCATAATATACTGATTATTAATGGCACTTCCGACCATATTCATCTGTTGGTAAAACTCAATCCGTCTCAACCTGTTTCCGATTTGGTCCGGGAAATCAAAAAGCAATCTTCGTTTTATATCAATCATAAAATTCTCAAAAAACATGGATTCAACTGGGAAGGTGGCTATAGCGCTTTTACCCAGCCCCGTAATCAGGTAAACGCCTTGTTCAAGTACATTGAGAAACAAAAAGAGTATCATCACGACATCAACTTTCGGGAAGAATATCTAACCCTTCAGGAACAGAAAGAAAACGAACCGGTCGATGAAATGATCTTTAAATACAGAAATCAATAAGTTATGCGGGAATTATATCTATAACTCTGATTATCTGTATATCTATTTTTAGTCTAAATCAAAAAAATGCCATGATGTATAATTCTTTCTGAATTTATATCTTTGGATCTTCAAAAAGGAATAATGACGATTGATGAAATAAATGATTTTTGTAAAAACTCTCTAGTTGGGCATTTGCACATTAAGTTTACAGAGACTTCTCAAACTACGGTGGTTGCAAAAATGCCGGTTAACGCAATGACCCAACAACCCATGGGTTTTTTACACGGAGGAGCATCGCTTGCTTTGGCAGAGACTGTAGCCAGCTGCGGCTCGTTGCTTCTGGTCGACATAAGCCAATTCAACGTCTTTGGAATGCAGGTTACCGGGAACCATATCTCTCCTGCCAGCGAAGGTTTTGTTTTCGCAAAAGCGACCATCCTGCATAAAGGAAAAACGACCCATGTATGGGATGTTGAAATTCGCGACGAAGAAAATAAACTTATTTCGGTAGCACGTGTTACCAATGCAATCGTAGAGAAAAGATAGACTAATGAATTTTTTTAAAGCGATCCAATTTTGCATTAAGAATAATTTGAATTTTGCAGCATACCGGTTGCCAAACACCGATTCAATAACTCTTGTCATACAAAAACATCCGGTTCCGAAAAAGGTAAAAATTTCGGAGGCTCTTTTTTCACAATCGGGCTTCTTAATCTCCCCTTTTTCAGAAAGTGACTCAAACAACTCTTATTTCATTACCGCGGATCTGGTTTATTCCAGTACCGATTATGATGACGTCAATGATTTGAAAAACCTTGATGCAATTCCCTTTCCTGAAGAGAATTTCGAAAACGGTGTAATCTCCCGAAAAAATTTTATCATTCAGGTAGATGAAATCAAAAAAGCGATTGCTGAAAAGAAGTTTGAAAAAGCGGTAATTTCCCGAATTAAAATCATCGAACGCAGCTATCGTTCTAAACTGAACGAAATATTTCAAATGCTTTGTAATTCTTATCCCAATGCGTTTGTTTATCTTTTCAATGTAGCCAATCAAACCTGGATGGGCGCTACTCCGGAGCCGTTGTTGTGCTCCCGGCAAAACGAACTGATGACGGTTTCGCTGGCCGGGACCAAAGAATATAATGCCAATAACCTGAACCTGAGAAACTGGAGTTCAAAAGATATTGTAGAACAGGAACTGGTTACAAAATACATTGAAAATACCCTGGCAGAACTCAGAATTGATTGGCTGCAAAAAAAAGGCCCGTATACTAAAAAGGCCGGAAACCTGATCCACCTTCGTACCGATTTTACCCTCGATTTCAATCAGGTAAACAGCCATATCGATAAACTTATTAAGGAATTGCACCCCACATCGGCAGTGTGTGGATTTCCTAAAAAAGAGTCTATGCAGTTTATCAAGAACCTCGAAAAACACAACCGTAAATACTACTCAGGCTTTCTCGGGCCAATTAATATTGACGAAAAAGTGCAGCTTTTTGTCAATCTGCGTTGCATGCAGATTCTTTGCGACAAACTGGTGCTTCACATTGGTGCCGGCATAACAATCGATTCGGTTCCCGAAGATGAATGGGACGAAACGGAAATAAAAGCGGATACGCTTCTGTCGGTAATCCACAAAGTGTAATTATTACAAGTAATGACTTCCTCTTTGATTGGATATGGGATTGTCTCATTTAACGAACAAATCGTCAATTGTTGCCTCCGAATGGACTTCTTCCAGGTAATAACTGTTTCTTATTGCCGGATAAGTTGTGATTAAGGTTGTTACAACCGTTTTTTTTGTTTTCGTCACATGCGAAAAAACGGCCCTTTTCTGTCGTAATGCTGCAATATAATTTTTGTCAATAATAAACTCGTTGCTGGTAAACTTTGCCTCACATAAATTGATAACCCCGTCTCTCCTATTAATCAGCAAATCAACCTGTGCCCCGGGTATTTCATCATTGCCTTTATGCCTCCACGACGAAATTTCCATAAATGTTCCACTTAATCCTAATTTAATCAATATCTGATTAATATGAAGCAAACAGATATTTTCAAAAGCATAACCGCTCCAGGCAATAAAGCGGGGTTGGCTAGCTATTTTTTGCCAGGAATTTGACCGATTGCTGACATTATCCTTTATAAAGTTGAGATAAAAAAGCGAATACAGATCGATTAACCGGTAAACCGTTTCCTTTTTCTTTTTATCAAACGGTTGGTGTTTGGTTATAAACCCACTTTCATACAAATCATCAATCGTCCGGGTAAATGTGCCACCTTCCGGCAACCCCGATTTTTTTAACAGTTCATCGCGCAACATACCATACGGATGGCTGGCCAATGCTTCTATCACCGCTACATGGTTTCCGGCATTCTTAAAAAGGGAATAATAAAGCTGATTATATTCGGTAGCTAACAAACCGGTTGGTTCAAAACATATTTCATCGATAAGTTGTTCGGCACTTTTGCCCTGATTGAGTTCGTTCAAATAAAACGGAATGCCACCCATTGCCATATAGAGTTGAATAATTTGGTATCGGGTAAATTTCAGCTTTCTGCTTTTGCAAAACTGTTCCGTCTCAAACAGGTTAAACGGTTCTAATTTAATACGTTTCGTCACCCGGTTATAGAGTCCTCCTTTCGATTGAAATAATTTTTGTTGCATCCACGAAGCAGCCGATCCGCAAACAACCAACAATATATTGTCCATTGTAGAAGCATATTGGTTCCAAAAATACTCAAGCGCTTTAATAAATCCCGACTTCGGTGTATCGAGCCAGGGCAATTCATCGATAAATACAACCGCTTTTCGTTTCGGGTTCTTAAGTTGGTACAAATAGTCGGTCAGATAACTAAAAGCAATCGTCCAATTCTGAGGCGGTGTTGTTTCTTTCTTCCCGCCTGTCCGTCGTAAATATTCATGAAAAAAATTGGTGAGTTGAACCGGATTTTCTTCTTCAAATGAACCCGAAAAGGAAAACTCGATCAGGGATTTTAGGGATTCCCGGATCAGAAACGTTTTTCCCACCCTTCTTCGTCCATAAACAGCAAGAAACTCTGCCTTGTCAGACAGTAATAACTTATCTATTATTTCTAATTCCTTTTCCCGGCCAATAATTCTGCTCTCCATATCCCTATTTATTAACACACTATGTATTCATGCCAAAAGTTCAAAATTAATCTATTTCTGGAGAAATATCAATATTTATAGCACTTTTCTCCTTTTAATAGATATTTAATCTGGAGAAATCATAAACAAAAAACTACATTTCTCCAATAATGTTGTTTGAAAAGAATAAATTTTAGACAGAAATGATCTGACACGATTATTGACAATCCATGACATTTACTTACTTTGCACAATCATGGTCCATCACTTGCAACATATTGCCGATTTAGTGGAAATTTGCCGGTTAAAAGGAATTGAACAGGTTGTTGTTTCACCAGGCTCGCGAAATGCACCGCTCATCCGGCTTTTCGCAAACGAAAAGTCGTTCCGGTTGCACAGCATTGTAGATGAACGTTCTGCCGCTTTTTACGGATTAGGAATTTCATTGGCCACACAAAAGCTGGTTGTACTACTTTGCACTTCCGGAACCGCGGTACTGAATTATGCCCCGGCACTGGCCGAAGCTTATTACCAGCACATACCATTGATTGCCATTACTGCTGACCGTCCTGAAGAGTTAATCGATCAGCAGGATAACCAAACCATCCATCAGAAAAATATTTTTCAGAATTACATAAAAGCCAGTCTTAATCTGGTATTACCCGTTCAATCGTCTGCAGAACTTGAAGCCATGCATCTGACAATTAACAATATTATCAACATTTCTTCCGAAGATATAAAAGGACCGGTTCACATCAATGTTCCCATTGCAGAGCCACTATATGTTGATATTCCCAAACCCTCAAAAATTTCGGTTTTATCTGAAAAAAAGAAGAATACAAACCTTGTTGATAATGAGATTATTTCTTCCTGGAGAAAAGCCCAAAAAAGGATGATCCTTTGCGGTCAAATTCCTGTAAATAAAGAATTAAACGAACTATTTGGAATTATATCCGCTCAAAATCACGCAGTTATTTTGGCAGAACCAATATCGAACATCAATGGGGGAAAAATTATCTCAGCAATTGAACGAACCATGTTGATTGTTGAGTCAGACGATTCCCCGGAATATCAACCAGACTTATTAGTCTCTATAGGTGGGCCAGTGGTTTCCAAACGGTTGAAACAATGGCTCCAGAAACAGACCGGGTTAACCCATTATCGCATTTCTGAAACGGAAGATCGTATTGACACCTATCAGAACCTGACCAAAAACGTGATCGGGGAACCATTGGAAATAATAACCGCTTTACTGGAAATGCAAGATGTATCAGAAGAATATTTCCTGAAAAAGTGGGAAAATGTAGCATCCATCAGTTTCGAAAGACAAAATGAATTTCTGGTTAATGTTCCTTTCTCCGACCTAAAAGTTTTTGATTTTGTCATAAATAATCTTTCCAAAGATTGTGTTTTGCATTTAGGAAACAGCAGTCCAATCAGATATGGACAATTGTTCGACTTGTCGGGATGCAGCGTAGTCTGCTCCAACCGTGGCGTCTCGGGCATTGACGGATGTTTGTCAACGGCTGCAGGGTTTGCTTCGCAATCAGATCAAATCAACATAATAATTTTGGGTGATTTGAGCTTCCTTTACGATTCAAACGGATTGTGGAACCGTGAACTTTCACCCAATCTGCGGATTATCGTCATCAACAACCAGGGCGGAGGAATTTTCAGCCTGATTTCAGGTGCTTCCGACGAAAATTACTTTAAAGAATTCATGGAAGCATATCATCCTGTTGACCTTGAAAAATTAACCGTATCTTATGGTGTAAATTACTACCAAGCCAATTGCCAGAATGAATTGGATCGAATATTTAAACAATTCCTAAACTTTAATGGCCCATCCTTGTTGGAGATAAAAACACCGAAGGAAGAAAATCCAATCGTTTTTAAAGAACACATCAGAAAAATAAAAACAAACAAATCATGACAACACGTAACTGGGAAACCATAAAAGAATACGAAGAAATTAAATTTGAATACTTTGAAGGAATCGGAAAGATAACCATCAACCGCCCGCGGTACCGGAATGCTTTTACTCCCGATACCACCAAAGAGATGTGCGAAGCAATGGTCTATTGCCGCGAAAGCCCTGATATCAATGTAGTTGTTTTAACCGGCGAAGGTGATAAGGCTTTTTGCAGCGGTGGCGACCAAAATGTGAAAAGCCATGCCGGATATATTGGCAAAGACGGTGTTCCACGCCTCAACATTCTCGACATGCAAAAGCTGATCCGCAGTATTCCAAAACCAGTAATTGCCATGGTGAACGGTTATGCTATTGGCGGCGGGCATGTGCTGCATGTGGTTTGTGACTTATCAATTGCTTCTGAAAACGCAATCTTTGGGCAAACCGGTCCAAAAGTCGGTAGTTTTGACGCAGGTTTTGGCGCTTCGTACCTGGCCCGCGTGGTTGGACAGAAAAAAGCCCGTGAAATATGGTTTCTCTGTAAACAATACTCTGCAAAGGAAGCGTTGGAAATGGGCTTGGTGAATGCCGTCGTTCCTCTCGATAAACTGGAAGATACTGTTGTGGAATGGGCCAAAAAGATGATGGAACACAGTCCGCTGGCACTTCGAATGATCAAAGCCGGATTAAATGCCGAACTCGACGGGCAGGCAGGTATCCAGGAGTTGGCCGGTAACGCGACCATGCTCTATTACATGACCGAAGAGGCTCAGGAAGGTAAAAATGCATTCCTCGAAAAACGGAAACCGGACTTTAACAAGTACCCTAAATTGCCATAATACAACAACTTAATAAGCTTACATTTTTGTTAGTTACATTTTTGTTAGTTACATTTTTGTTAGTTACATTTGATCCAAAATTGGATTATGGAAACACCGTTTGTTTTTGGAAAATTGGCTGTTGAAAATAATTTCACCAATCGGGATGAGGAACGGCAACGATTAATTCAGAATTTCAAATCTCAAGTAAATACAATTCTGATTTCTCCACGCAGGTGGGGTAAATCGTCGTTGGTAAAACAAGCAGCAATTGAAGCAACTCAGTCAGACAAAAAGTTACATGTCGTTTTTTTAGATGTTTATAACATTCGCACCGAAGAGGAGTTCTATCAATCGCTGGCCAGAGAAGTTTTGAAAGCTACCGCATCAAAATTTGAAGTGTTGGTCGATAATGCAAAAAAATTTATGGGCCGATTTCTTCCAAATATTTCATTCAATGCTGATAATCAAAATGATATTTCATTAACTCTTGACTGGAAAGAGGTCAAAAAAGACCCGACTGATATTCTGAACATGGCGGAGAATATTGCCATAGAAAAAGGCTGGAAATTTGTGATCTGCATCGATGAATTTCAGAACATTTCAACTTTTGAAAACCCGCTTGCATTTCAAAAGAAACTCCGGGCAAACTGGCAAAAGCATCAACAAACAGCATACTGCTTATACGGCAGTAAGCGGCACATGATGATTGATGTTTTCGCCAGTTCGTCGATGCCATTTTACAAATTTGGCGATATCATTCTACTCGAAAAAATCAAAAAAGAAAATTGGATTCCATTCATAATTGGCCGTTTCGACAATACCCAAAAGAAAATCACTGAAGAAAATGCGGCGTTGATTGCCGATCTGTCTGAATGCCATCCATACTATGTGCAGCAATTAGCACAACAGAGTTGGTTCAGGACAGAAAAAGAATGTTCTGCAGAAGATATCCGAAAAGCTCATCAAGGAATTCTTGATCAGTTAAGCTTATTGTTCCAGTCGAAAACAGATGAATTGACCAATCCTCAGGTAAACTTTCTGAAAGCTCTCATTCACGGTGTAGAAAAATTCAGTTCAAAAGAGACCCTTGAGGAGTATAAAATTGGAACCTCTGCCAATGTGGTAAGGGTAAAGAAAACTTTGATCAATAAAGAGATAATCGATATTCACAAAGGAAATATTTCTTTGCTGGATCCAATGTATAAGCATTGGCTTCAAAAAGATTTTTTTAAAATATAACTCATGTTGAAAACAGATAAAATACAAATCTGGCTTAAGGCATTTCGCCTCCGCACACTGCCACTTGCATTGGCCAATGCGGTGATGGGAAGTTTTCTGGCCCTTTTCGATGGGGATTTTCGTTGGTCGATTTGCATTCTGATCATTTTAACCATCACTTCCCTTCAAATTCTGAGCAACCTGGCAAACGATTATGGTGACGCAGTTTCGGGCGCCGATGGCCCTGACCGGATAGGCCCAACGCGGGTAACTTCGTCGGGATTAGTTACGCGTAAAGAGATGAAAGAGATGATTACCGTATTTGTTCTCTTTTCGATTGTTTCAGGAACCCTGCTTATACTGTTGGGGCTAAGGCATGTTCCCTGGATCAGAATATTGATCTACTTTGGCTTGGGCCTTGCCGCCATTGTTGCCGCCATTAAATATACCGTTGGAAAAAAACCTTATGGATACAGAGGTTTTGGCGATCTTTTCGTTTTCATCTTTTTTGGATTGGTCGGTGTAATCGGATCTTATTATTTATACACCAACTGGTTAGACAAACATGTCATTATTCCGGCAATATCTATTGGGCTCTTGAGCACTGCGGTTTTAAATATCAACAACCTGCGCGATATTCCAGCAGATACCGAGTCGGGAAAAATAACTCTGCCCGTAAAATTCGGATTTGATTTTGCTCGTAAATATCACCTTGCCCTGGTAGGATCCGCCTTGATTTTGGCGATTTTTTATTCAATTCTGCACTATTTTTCACCATGGCAGTTCCTGTTTGTATTAACGTTGCCTCTGTTTTACCAAAACGCGAAAAAAATATACCATTACGATGCTTCGGTAAATCTGAACAAAGAACTTGGTAATTTGTCACTGGCAACACTCCTATTTGCTTTTACTTTTGGTCTGGGTCTAATTTTGTTTCGATAATGCCACTTAATGCCTCATATAAAAAGCATTCGCTTCAATTCCTTCGTCCGGCTGGAACATCTCGCGGGACTTATACCAACAAGGATAGCTGGTTCCTGTTCCTCGACGAAGGTAATAAGACCGGAGTTGGGGAATGCTCTTTGTTGAAGGATTTAAGCATCGACGACCGACCAGACTTCGAACAGAAGCTTGCTGAAGTTTGTGATCAAATTAACAACGAAAACATTCATATTGACAATTCATTACAAGAATTTCCGTCCATTCGGTTTGGTTTGGAAACGGCCATGCTCGATCTGAAAAAAGGTGGACAGCATATCCTTTTTCCCTCCGAATTTACCCAAGGGAAAAGAAGTATTGTTACCAACGGTTTAATCTGGATGGGTGATAAAACCTTTATGCGTGAGCAGATTTCTCAAAAAATGGAGAAAGGTTTTTCCTGTATCAAATTAAAAATTGGGGCAATTGACTGGGAAACCGAACGGGAAATTATTGCCGAAATGCGACGTCAGTTTTCAGTTTTCGATCTCACAATCCGGGTCGATGCCAACGGGGCTTTCACCCTAGAGCAAGCAAAAAAGATGCTTTCCGAACTGGCAAAAATGCAGGTTCATTCAATCGAACAGCCTATCAAGGCCGGGCAATGGGAAGCAATGGCCACTCTTTGCAAAACGACGCCAGTGCCTATTGCATTAGACGAAGAATTGATCGGTATCTTTCCTGTTGAAAAGAAAAAAGAACTGCTCGAAACCATTCACCCCCAATTTTTGATCCTGAAGCCAAGCCTTTTAGGCGGTTTCAATGCTTCAGATGAATGGATTGAATTGGCCAATAAAATGAATATCGGCTGGTGGGCCACTTCGGCACTGGAAGCAAACATTGGCCTGAATGCCATTTCACAATGGGTTTTTACCAAAAACACAATCCTTCCACAGGGACTGGGAACCGGTATGCTTTTCCGGAACAACATTGATTCTCCACTCACGATGATTGGAGAAAAGCTTTTTTACGACAGAGACAAAAACTGGGAAGAAATAATCCGTTAATCCAATGAATACGGGAAAAATCATCATAAACAACCAGGAGCTTACAACTGCTGAAATAAAGCAAATGGTTAAAGATCTATCGGTTCTGGATTGGAAATTAAAGATTTATCGGTTCATCCTTGACTGGTTCAGCGACGAAGATTTCATTCTTCAAAAAACATCGGGAAGTACCGGTAGCCCAAAAGAAATGGCGTTGAAGAAAAAAGCGATGACAGCTTCGGCAATCGCAACGTTGAACTATTTTCAACTCAAACCCAGAGATATAGCCTGGCTTTGTCTCCCAATCGATTATATCGCTGGAAAAATGATGGTGGTTCGCTCCATCATCGGACGGTTAAATTTGCTGGTAAGCGAACCTGCAGGAATCCCTCAAATCCCAGATAAAACGGTCAGTTTTGCGGCAATGGTTCCACTACAGGTGAAGAAATTAGTAGATGAAAAAGCCGATTTTACCCACATCAAAACACTGATTATCGGTGGAGCTGAAATTGACTATTCACTTCTGCAGGCCATAAAAAAAATACCGACAGCCGTTTTTGCCACGTATGGCATGACCGAAACCTGTTCGCACATTGCACTGCAACAGATCAACGGCGCCAACCCAGACCATCATTTCAAAACATTATCAGGCATTACTGTAGGCATTAATCTTTCCGGTTGCCTCACTATTTTTGCTCCGGAATTATCAGATATTCCCATTCAAACCACCGATTTAGCGGAGATCATTTCTTCCACGGAATTTCGCTGGCTGGGACGAGCTGATAATGTCATTAATTCTGGGGGAATTAAAATCTCTCCGGAAGAAGTTGAAGCAGCAATCAGGCCACTGATCCGTTCTGAATTTCTGATTTCTTCCAAAGAAGATAAAACATTCGGGGCAAAAGTGGTTTTGGTAATCGAAGGAAGTTCAAAAGACACAGAAACACTGCTCCGAGAAATTCAAAAAATAACCGACAGATACAAAGCACCTAAAGAAGTGATCTTCTTAGAAAAAATTCCTTTCAATGCGTCGATGAAAATAGACCGGAAAAAGGTAAAACAGCTTATCAATCAAAATTATTGAGAATGATTCACTGGAAAAATGCTGAAATAAAAATACGTACCACCCGCATTCTTGAAAATATCAACCTCGAAATTGCACATGGAGAACCTCTTGGAATTATCGGGAACAACGGAACAGGAAAGACTATTTTGTCGAAAGCCATTGCCGGGCTGATTCCGGTAAATGGAAATACCAATGGTTCCGGGGAATTACTGAAAAAAGTGTACGTTCCTTTTCAATCTTCGTTTCAATTGCGAAATGGTTTTACGGCCTATCGTCAGCAACGCTGGAACAATTTTGATTCTGAAACCGTTTCCAAAGTTTTTGAAGAATTGGAATACGAAAAAAAACAGCCGCAACTTGATCCTCTTCTCGATAAATTCAATTTCAGAAAATACCTCAACAACTTTGTAATCAGCCTATCAAACGGGGAACAGCGGAAAATGGAACTCATCAAAGCGCTGTCCCATAATCCGGATCTTTTGATACTTGATAATGCCTACAATGGATTGGATTCCGATTCGCGATTGTTTTTGTCGGAAATGCTTGATCAGATGGCCGGGCAAAAGCATCCGTTCATTTTAACCGGATTAAAAGAAAAAGACTTTCCAAAATGCATAAACCGTTTTGTGCTGCTTGAGAAAGGTTCTACTCCCAAAACAATCAGCAGAAGCGAAATTCCTCCGTTAAATGAACCTGTTCCGTTCGATTTCAGGGAACTTCCACCTTGGAAAAATGCCTCTTTCGACGAGTTGATTTCAGTAAATAATGTAAGCCTTAAACATGGAGAAAAAGAGATTCTGAAAAACATATCCTGGCAAGTAAAAGCTGCTGAACACTGGGTACTTTCAGGCGACAACGGATCGGGAAAAACCAGTTTGTTAAACCTCATTTTTGCCGACAATCCCAAAGCATATTCCTGCGACATTCGTTTGTTCGGGAAACAACGCGGAAGCGGGGAAACAATCTGGGACATCAAAAAGAAAATCGGGTTTATTTCGCCAGAACTTCAACAATACCTTCCCAAAAGACAAACGGCACTGCATGTAATCTGTTCCGGATTGTTTGACTCGGAAGGCCTTTACATAAAACTAACGACCTATCAGCTTTCGCTGGCGAAACAGTGGCTCCGTCTGTTCGGAGATCTCTCCTGGTCAGAGAAACTTTATAACGAACTTTCGGCTTCGGAACAACGCATTGTTCTAATCATTCGCACCCTGATTAAAAACCCGCCACTTCTTTTATTGGATGAGCCATTTCAGGGACTCGATTATCAGAACATTTCCAAAATGAAAACCCTTTTTAATCAAATTGCCACCCAAACCAATTGCGCCATGGTTTTTGTGACTCACTTCAGAAATGAAATTCCTGAATCGTTTACCCTTGAATTGAAATTAAAAGATGGAGAAATGGAAACGATGAAAAATCTGCAAAATGAATCGTTGTCCTTGAAATCGTCAGGTAATCTTTTTACTGTCTGAGCATTCTAACCATTTCCATCAGCAAGGAAACCCGTTGCGGATCAACGCTGTTTTGCCAGTTCCCTTCTTTTTTGAAATAAGAACCGACAATGAATGCATCGGCAAAATCCCAATAAGCCGAAATATTTTCAGCCGTAATTCCTGAACCCACAATCACGGGGAGTTTAGTTATGTTCGCCGCTTTTTTTACCTCTTCAACCGAAGCCTCTTTGCCGGTAGCCAATCCGGTGATGATAATCCCGTTGCTCAGAAAAAATTCTGCTGCCGAAATGGTCTCTTCAAGCGAAATGTCAGCCGTGACGGCATGTGAACTGTGCTTTTTCTTGACATCGGTATAAACGGCAATATCTTCAGCTCCAATCGCTTTTCGGTAACGAAATAGTTCTCCGGCACAACTTTCCATAAAGCCTTCGTCGGCCAGATGGCCAAACACAAAACCTTCTGCCCTGATGTATTCAAATGAAGCCGCCTGTGCCACAGCTAACGCCTCCTTATTTGCTCCGGCCAAAATCTGAATCCCCAGCGGCTTCCGGGTCAGCTTTCTGATTTCAACACAAATGGCTGTCATTGATGCAACAATTTCTGGCCCAACATAATTTTTCAGATAGGGAACATCGTGCATATTTTCAACCAGAATCGAATCAATCCCGTGTGAAAGATAGATCTCGGCTTCCTTCACCGCCTGATCGGTCAGTTCACGAATCGAAAGATGATTGCTGGGTGTTCCCGGTAACGCTCCGGCATGAATCATTCCAATCAATGTTTTTCTGCTATTCTTTAAATCGATCATTTGAAATGGTTGAATTTCACACGAATTTAAACAAAAAGCTCCACTCATTCCAGTCCTGGAAGCGATAAAATGGATTCAATGTTTTAAATTCGCTTTGACAACGAAAAATAATCGGCCATGAAGTCTGAATCGATAAGTACCCTGAAAAAAGAGATTGAAACCCTTCCTTTTGAAGTTTTGGTCCAAATCTGCATACGCATGGCTAAATTCAAAACCGAAAACAAGGAGCTTTTGAATTACCTGATTTTCGAAGTCTACGATCAGCAAACTTTCATCGAGAATGCAAAAAAAGAGATCGACCTGCAGTTTCTGAGTCTCAATAAATCGAGTTTGTATCTGGCCAAGAAGACTGTTCGAAAGACACTGAAAACCACCCATAAATACATCAAATTTTCAGGCGAAAAAGAGACCGAACTGAATTTGCTGATTCACTTCTGTAAGAAATTGAAAACCTGCGGACTTCCGCTTCATCACGGAAAAGTACTGGGAAACATATATCTACGTGAATTTGAAAGAATCAAAACCGTTTTAAATTCGCTACACGAAGATTTGCAGTTGGATTATGCGGCTGAAATGAAACAGATCAGCTAACAACCATATTGATTATCAATGTCAATTTTTTTTTCAGATTAATACTTATCAACAAATAGAGAAAATTCGGTAAAAAACCTCTCTCCCTGCTATTCAAAATAGTAACTTTAAGCTCACCAATAATTACCCTAAAAATCATTGTTTCATGAGTTATATGGTCGATTATCACATGCATACAACCTTTTCTGACGGAAAAGATTCTTACCTGAGCTACCTTGACGTTGCCAGAAAAAAAGATCTGGCCGAAATAGGATTTACCGATCATATTACCCTGGCACCAGTTGACTGGTGCGTAAAACAGGTCGATTATCCGGTGATGAGGGAAAACCTGAAGGGCCTTTGTGACCATTTTTCAGAAGATGTTCAGGTAAGGTTTGGCCTTGAGATGGATTACTTTCCCGACAAAGAAGAAGAAATCAGGCAGGTGATCAGTTATTTTCCGGTCGATTATGTAATTGGTTCCGTTCATTTTATCGATGGGTGGAATTTCGATTCCGACACGTCCCTTTATGGAAAATGGACCAACAATGAACTCTACAAAATGTATTTTGAATTGGTTGAAAAAGCCGCTAAATCGGGGTTGTTCGATGTAATTGGCCATTTCGATCTGATAAAAAAACTTCAGTGTTGGCCCGAAACCGATCAAAGCATATTGTTTGAAGAAGCACTCAAAATTGTCAAAGAAGCCAATCTCGTGCTGGAGTTGAATACCAGCGGGCTCGATCGTCCCTGTGCCGAATATTTTCCCAGCCACGAAATTTTGAGTATGGCATTTAAACTGGGTATTCCGGTTACTTTGGGATCCGATGCCCATCTGCCCAATCAGGTGGCCCGCCATTTCGATGATGCCATCTCTTTGCTGAAAGAGATTGGATATACCAAAATCATCCGGTTTAGAAATCGTCAGCGCGGAGAAATTGAAATTTAATTCCTTTTCAATTCACTTTTTTTCACAGCAACATCTTAATAACTGCTGTAAAAAATTGGTTTGCGGTGCATTAAAGTTATTAACACCTGTTGATAACTCACTCTTGACTTTTTCATACCTTAGTTTCTGTGCGAAAATTAGAAAAGCCTTATCTGTTCATATCGAGTTCAAATCAGATTAATACAAAATGTTGTAAATTATTGCATTTCGACACTTTTCAGACTACATTTGATTTATCAGGTGAGCGATAAAATCTACCTTGAAAACGAGGAAAAGGAAAGGATCACTTAGATGGGATTCAATCCTGATCATCCGAATGAAAGTTCGCCCGTTGGAAAGGTCGAAGTTACGACTACAAGAATTCGTTCTTTTAAAGTCTGTCAACCATATCAATAATAACTAGGACTGCCTGTTTCATGTGCACATTCTAACTTGCAACAGTGACAAATGAACAAACGTTGTGAAAGCAACGTCGATGGTTTGAATGCCCTTAACCGGAAACTCAAGCTGCACAGAAACAAAAGAATTACAGCTTCTCAGGAAGACTGTTCCGGGCAAAACCCTATTCTTTCGGAAAGCAACAGGAGTAATCCCAAGCAAGTACACGGTGAGTCTTACAACAAACGAAAGCATTTCATTCGTGAAATGTACAGGTAAACCCGAAGCAATTCAGGAACCCGTCAGTTGACCGGAACGCAAGTTCCCTTCACATGTTTCGCCGGAAACTATTGAATGCCTGTTAATACCTGCAATGTTACTTCGGTATCCTTACAGGTGAAAACCCGGATTGGATAAACCATCGGGCAATCGTGAATTGAAAAGGGATTCGTCCCCGATCATCTCATCATTAGCTGGCAATTACAGGCAGGTAACTTTGAAAAAAGATCCTGCCATTCCAAATTCTTCTCACGGGGAAATGGGAGTGTAATTTCGTGTAACGAATCAATAGAAGGTCAAAATGGTTGGTTGAGTTGGAAGCAGTTGCCTCAATAAATCGTAAGACTTAGAGAAGCAGCCATTCAAAAGCCTTTCGAAAGATCGGCCGATGGACCCCGAAAAGTTACTCCGGTAAAAAGGAAGGGAGCTGACGACACTTCGTCTGAAAAGTTGTACTTACGTGTAAAAGCGCAAAAACAGATACAAACAAGTACAGCGAACAGACTGCCGGAAAAGGGTACTGTAAAAAGTGCTTTCGGAAAGTAAAGGGCATTGTTGCTAAACAAAATGAGAGACAAAATGCCGGATCATAACCGTAACCTGACACTTTAGGAAACTAAAAAAAGCCCAGAGCGAAATGGGAATTAATCGAACAGATTAGTTCCCATTTGTGTTTTTATGGTGTCCTATATTCTTCGGTCTTTTTCAATACCAACAATGATTTTAAAAAAAAATTAGATCCTTGTATTCTATTAAGATTTTTCGTTATAACTTTCTAACATATTTTGAACTAGACCTAACCCATTGACTTATGAAAAAAACATTTTTTCTCTCTGTTGCAATATTTGCCTTCTTTATCCAACTGAATGCACAGCAAACCTACACCGTGGTGGTTCCTGAAGGTACAAATGCTTGCTTTATTGCAGGGGAAATGAACAACTGGAGCCAGATGGAAATGAATCGGGTTTCGGAGCAAATTTTTTCGTTTACCATCGATAATGCAACTCCAACACATCTATACAAATACTGTAGCGGCCCGAACTGGAGCTTTGTTGAAAAGGACAGCCTGGGAAATGACGTTCAAAACCGTTCATATCACGAAAAAGATACGGTTACATCTTGGGCGGCCGTTTGGGTCCCTTCATCAACATCGATCACTTACTCCGTAACCGTTCCTGAAAACACCAATGCCTGTTACATTGCCGGGGAGATGAACAGTTGGTCGCAATTGAAAATGGAGCGTATAGACAACCAAACCTTCACAGTAACGATCAAAAATGCCACAACAGATCAAACATATAAGTATTGCAGTGGCCCCGACTGGAGCTATGTAGAAAAAACCAAAACCGGCGGTGACGTTGCCAACCGAACATATCACGAAAAAGATACCGTAGCAGCCTGGGCTGCCATTTGGGAATCAGACGAGAACAATGGACCAACGGTGCCGTCCGGGAAAATCAAACGATACTTTTTTAAATCGAAGTATGTGGATAGCCGGAATGTTGACATCTGGCTTCCTGATGGCTATACAAAAAATAAAAAATACGCCGTCTTGTACATGCAGGACGGACAAAATCTGTTTGATGGTCCCTCAAATACGTTAAATGGTGCCGAATGGAAAGCCGATGAAACTGCCACCACTCTGCTGACTCAACACAAAATTAAAGATCTCATCATTGTTGGCCCATGGAATAGCACCAAACGTTATTCCGAGTTTTTTCCCGAAAAAGCTTTTGCCTACATGCCGGAAACAATCAGCCAGCCTAAAATCAACGAAATGTCAGGAAACCCACTGAGCGATGAATATTTAAAATTTATTGTGGAAGAGCTAAAACCGTTCATCGACAGTACTTTTTCAACCTATACCGATCAGCCCAATACCTTTGTAGGCGGTTCAAGTTTTGGGGGACTCATTTCGATGTATGCGATCTGTGAATACCCTGATGTTTTTGGTGGGGCTTGTTGTATGTCGACCCACTGGGCCAACAACAGCCTCGATAGTCCGTACATTCCGGACGGACTTCGTAAATATATGATCAACCACCTTCCATCTCCGAATAATCACAAATTCTATTTTGACAGGGGAACTGTAGGGCTCGATGCCAACTATCCCACTCACCAGGAAAAAGTTGATACGATTATGAACTATTTCGGTTACGACAGTACCAACTGGATTACCCGTGTTTATCAGAGGCATGATCACAATGAATACTGGTGGTCGAAAAGATTTGATGTTCCCCTGAAGTATTTACTGGGTACAGAGTCATTCTTCGTAACCGGTAAACAATCATTGGCAGAAACCAGACACTCCGTTTATCCAAATCCATCATCTAATTTTATGATAATCAATGGATGGGATAAAACGCTAAATCATTCTGTTTCGGTTTTCAACCTGACCGGTTCTGCTCAGCATATCCACATTGACAAAGAAACTGGAATGATCGACCCGAGTAATCTTCCAAATGGAATTTATTATTTGAAAATCGATGGACAAACGTTGAAGTTCATCAAACAATGACTTTTTCGGTGAAAATCACTACTGATGGTTCTTAAAATATATGCTATTTTTGAAGCAAAATTTGAAAACCAATGAGTTTGCAGGAAGGTTTGGTTATTAAATCCACCGGGAGCCGGTATACTGTTCGTTCGGGTAATTCAACATACGAGTGCCGGATCAAGGGAAAGTTACGGATTAAGGGGATACGCACAACCAACCCGTTGACGGTTGGTGACATCGTTGATTTTGAGATCCAGGATGAAATTGCCGAAAGTGGCCTACCTATGGGGATTATTACCGACCTACAGCCTCGGAAAAATTATATCATCCGCAAGTCTGTGAACCTTTCCAAAGAGTCACATATCCTTGCATCAAATATCGATCAGGCACTTATTATTGCTACGGCCAACTACCCGGAAACTTCGCCCACATTTATCGATCGTTTTTTGGCGACCACCGAAGCCTATTCTATTCCTGCAGTGGTTGTTTTCAACAAAACCGATCTGTATAATGACGATGATACCGCACTGATCCACTATCTATCGGATATCTATCGAAAAATTGGGTACCATACCATTCTCACATCGACTGTTACCGGCGAAGGACTGGATGAAGTGAAAGAGCGAATACACAATAAAATCAGTGTAATTACGGGTATTTCAGGTGTTGGCAAATCAACGCTGATCAACTCAATTGATCCAGCCCTGCACCTCAAAACCGAAAAGATTTCCGATTACCACAAAACCGGTAAGCATACCACTACTTTCTCCGAGATGTTTGAGCTCTCTTTTGGCGGTTTTATCATCGATACGCCCGGTATCCGGTCGTTTGGCATGATCGACATGGAAAACGACGATGTGAGCCATTATTTCCCCGAAATTTTCAACGTGTCGAACAATTGCCGCTTCAACAACTGCACCCACACCCACGAGCCTGGATGTGCGGTTAGGGAGGCCATCGATGCCGGCGAAATTAGTGCCAGCCGTTACGAAAGCTATCTGAGCATTCTTTTTGAAGACAACGAGGAAAAATACCGGCAGGGATCATAAAAAAACTGCCGCCAAACATTTCCGGTTCATCCGAAAATATTGTGGCGACAGCTTAACCTCAATCCTAAAATATCTTGGTTCAGAGATAAAAAGCAACGTAACTTTTTCTCGAATCAGATTTCCTGTTTATTTAACCATTATTTTTTCTTCCTGCTGGCCGTTTTCATTTTTAACAACCACCAGATAAAGCCCTTTTTCAATCCCACTTAATGAAATGGTTTCATTCTCTCCTCTGGCAACCATGCTTTTTACAACCTGCCCGTTTGTTGAAAACAGTTCAACTTTCGATCCTGCGGTAAGGCCATCAACCGTCAGGTGGTCAGAAGTCGGATTAGGATAAAACCTAAGATTTGAACAACGGCCATCTTTAATTCCAGTAGCTACAGCTGTTTTCACATCAATCCAGTTACTTATTTCTGTTTCAGCGCCCCAATCGAAACCAGCAATCACGGCATACGAATAACTATGGTTTGCTTTCAGTCCGGTTACTTTATAAGTTAATTCCTTTACAGAATAATCTTTTAAAATAAATTCCTGCGTCGCATTATCTGTAACACGTAATAAGTATGAGTTTGCACCCACTACTTCGCCCCAGTTTGCAGTAAACGAAGTGGAAGTTATTGCTGTTGCAGCCTTGGCAACCGGTGGTGCTGGCAATGTTGTTACGTCAATCCAGTTGCTTATTTCTGATTTTTTGCCTGATCCAAAATCAGCGACCACGGCATACGTGTAACTATGGTCCGCTTTCAGTCCGGTTACTTTATAAGAATAACCCTGTAAGGCATAATCTTTCAGAATGAATTCCTGTGTCGCTTCGTCGACCACACGTAACAAAAAGGAGGTCGCTCCATCAACATCGCCCCAGTTTGCAGTAAACGATGTAGAAGTTAATGCTGTAGC
>Ga0209098_1000989_pt1 | contig 28475 bp, 27 predicted proteins | sample AD_JPNHW1_MetaG_FD_184429 | JGI IMG/M metagenome (GOLD analysis project Ga0209098, IMG submission 184429) | Active sludge microbial communities of municipal wastewater-treating anaerobic digesters from Japan - AD_JPNHW1_MetaG (SPAdes) (version 2) | ecosystem: Engineered > Bioreactor > Anaerobic...
TGTTTTTTGGAGGGATCCATCGGGTGTTCAGGCCTGGGCGAGCGTTATGGTAAAATGGCGCATGATGGGTGCTTCTTCTGTGATGACAAAACCCCGGTTGATAGAGTGACGGCGATCCCAGATATTTTTCAGGGCGGTAGCGACTACCTCCATGTGGTTGTTGGTATAAACCCGCCGGGGAATGGCAAGGCGCATCAGTTCCAGTTCAGGATAACGATTCTGACGCGTCACGGGATCGCGGTCGGCCATAAGGGCGCCGATTTCAACACCCCTGACACCGGCTTCAAGGTAGAGTTCTATCGCCAGGGTTTGCGCCTGAAATTGTTCTTTGGGAAGATTGGGGAGAAATCGTTTGGCATCGACAAAAACTGCGTGACCGCCAATGGGCTGTTGTACCGGAATTCCGTATTCCTGTAATCGTTGTCCGAGGTATTCAACCTGGCGGATACGGCTTTCCAGGTAATCGAACTCAGTGCCTTCATACAACCCTCGGGCCAATGCATTCATATCGCGGCCCGACATTCCGCCATAGGTCACGTATCCTTCGAACATGATGTTGAAGACACTCGCTTTGGTGTATAGTTGGTGATCGCGCATCGCGATGAATCCACCCATGTTGACAATGGCATCTTTTTTTGAACTCATCGTCATGGCATCCGCTAACGAGAACATCTCCCTGACAATCTCACGGATGGAATGATCCCGGTAACCCGGTTCCCGTAGTTTGATGAAATAGGCATTTTCAGCAAACCGCGCGCTGTCGAAAACAACGAGTTTCCCGTAGCGGTCGGCTACCTGGCGGACCTTCTTCAGGTTTTCAATCGAAACAGGCTGACCTCCTGATGAGTTACAGGTAACGGTGATGATGATGAAGGGGATTTTACCGGAATGCTCTTTGAGCACTTTTTCCAATTTGTCAATGTCAACATTTCCCTTGAAAGGATGTTGCACAGTTGTATCAAACGCTTCATCAATGGTACAATCCACGGCAAACGCTTTTCTGAACTCGATGTGGCCTTTGGTGGTATCGAAATGGGAGTTGCCCGGTATCAGATCACCTTCATGGATCAGCGTAGAAAAGAGGACGTTTTCAGCGGCACGGCCCTGATGGGTGGGCAGAAAATATTCAAAACCAAGGATATCACTGATTGCATCTTTCATTTTGTAAAAAGAGGAAGCGCCCGCGTAACTCTCATCTCCAACCATTATCTCTGACCATTGTTTATCACTCATGGCGCCAGTACCTGAATCAGTAAGCAAATCGATAAAAACCTGGTCGCTCTTCAACCTGAAAAGGTTATAACCGGCTTCACGTATCCATTGCTCACGTTCTGCCCGGACACTTTTTTTGATGGTTTCAACCATCTTGATTTTGTAAGATTCTGAGAAGGGGAGTTCCATATCTGAGAGATTTTGCAGTCACTGCAAAGGTAGAATTTTTTTCGGATCAATTATTTTACGAACCACTTTGCAGTTTGGGAAAATTCGTGTAGGTTTGCTCTTTGTTCTTTTATTGTTAATCATATAACAACAAACTCATAAATGGGAGGAAAGATTACAATGACGATGACGAATGAAAAGACTGTAACAAATTGTTTGACAAAACTTACAGATTTGAATGCCCTGGCCACCCGGTCGGGAAAGAAGAAGTTGGCTGTAGCGGTAGCTCATGATGAACATTGCCTCGAAGCCATCTGCGCGGTGGATAAAATGGGATTGGTAGAAGCCATTTTAGTCGGAAATGAGAAAAAAATTCACGAACTGGCCAAAAAACTCTCCCTTGATGTCAGCGGGATGAAGATCATCAATGAAGCAGTGGATGCCCAATCGGTGAAGATCGCCGTGAAAATGGTCCGTGACAAGCAAGCCGATATCCTGATGAAAGGGAATGTACCCACCCAGATTTTCCTGCGCGGAGTGCTCGATAAGGAGGTAGGTCTTCGCAAAGGGGATGTCCTTTCACATTTTGCCCTGTTTGAAGTCCCCACTTATCATAAGTTGCTCGGTTTAACCGATGCTGCAATGATTCCTGCTCCGGATTTCAAAACCAAAGTCGCTCTCACGGCCAACGCGGTTGACTTCATGAACAAACTGGGCTATGCCCGGCCTAAAGTGGCCGCATTGGCTGCCGTTGAAATGGTCAATGAGGCCATGCCTGCTACGCTTGAAGCTGCACTGCTATCAAAAATGAGTCAGCGTGGCCAGATCAGGAACTGTATCATCGACGGGCCGCTTGCTTATGACAACGCGGTGAGCGCCGCCAGCGCCAAACACAAAGGGATCGTGAGTGAAGTGGCCGGAGATGCCGACCTGCTGGTCGTTCCTGATATAGAAGCCGGAAACATCCTGTACAAAGCCTTCGGCTTTTCAGCCAACGCCAAGTTGGCAGCAGTTGTCCTGGGCGCTGCAGCCCCGATCGTGCTCACATCCCGTTCTGATACCGAAGAATCCAAACAAGCCAGTATCATCATGGCTGCTGCCATTTGATACCTCTCCGCTAATCTCTGATTATGGCCAGAAATCTTTTTATCACCAAATCTTTGGTCGATTTATTACAGGAGGCCAGAGAGAACAAAGCCGGGCTTAAAAAAACACTGACAGGGCTCAACCTGACTACCTTAGGGATCGGAGCTATCATCGGCGCCGGAATTTTTGTCCTTACAGGTCAGGCTGCCGCCCAATATGCCGGACCAGGCATTGTGATCTCTTTTATTATTTCAGGGATCGCCTGTGCCTTTGCCGGTTTGTGTTACGCGGAATTTGCTTCCATGATCCCTATCGCGGGAAGCGCTTATACCTATTCTTATGCTACCCTGGGAGAATTTCTGGCATGGATCATCGGATGGGACCTGATCCTCGAATACCTTTTTGCTGCTGCTACGGTCTCGGTCGGATGGTCGGGATATGTCGTAAGCTTCCTGCAGGATTTCGGCATCCAAATCCCGACTGCACTGACGGCAGCTACCGGATCGGTACTGGTGGAAGTTCCGAAAATCGGATGGCAGGAACTGACAACCAATCTGACCACCGGACTGGCTTCCCGCGGCATTGATGTCAATACCCTGCCGCAGGTGACTGCCATTGTGAATTTACCGGCCATGATAATCATTGCGGTGCTGTCGCTCCTGCTGGTCATCGGGATCAGGGAGTCAGCCAATTTCAACAACTTCATGGTGATCACCAAAGTTTCAGTGATCATTCTTTTTATCGCCATCGGTTTTGCTTTTGTCACTTCTGACAACTGGCATCCTTTCATCCCTGAGAATACCGGACAATGGGGCCATTTTGGCTGGAGCGGAATTTTACGTGGTGCAGGGGTGATCTTTTTTGCTTATATCGGGTTCGATGCAGTCTCTACAGCTGCCCAGGAAGCCCGGAATCCACAACGTGACATGCCTGTCGGCATCCTGGGTTCACTCACCGTTTCAACGGTTCTTTACATCCTGGTGGCCATCGTCCTCACCGGAATTGTCAGTTATACCACCCTCAATGTGGCTGATCCGGTCGCGGTCGGTGTCAACGCTATGGGAAAAGGGATGTTTTGGCTACGCCCCATCGTAAAAATCGCCGCCATCGCCGGCCTCAGCTCTGTGATCCTGGTGATGCTCATGGGGCAACCACGGATTTTCTACTCCATGTCGAATGACGGGCTGTTGCCTCCTGTCTTCTCCAAAGTTCACCCCAAGTACAAAACACCGTATATCAGCACCCTTCTGACCGGTTCCGTTGCGATCATCCTTGCCGGTGTGCTGCCCATCAGCATCCTGGGTGAACTGGTCTCCATTGGTACCTTGCTGGCATTTGCCATCGTTTGTATCAGCATCATCGTGCTAAGGAAAACCCGTCCTGAAATAGAACGTCCTTTCCGGACACCTTTTGTACCGGTTATCCCCGCCCTGGGAGCCCTGATCTGTTTTATCCAGATGCTGGCCCTTCCGTTTGACACCTGGGCGCGTCTGATCGTCTGGATGGCAATCGGTTTCATCATCTATTTTTCCTATGGAATCCACCACAGCAAACAAAGGATCAATCATTCAAAGCAGTAAAAAAATGACCCATGGACAAAATCCGCATCCTGGCCGTTAATCCGGGCTCCACTTCCACTAAAATCGCGGTCTATGAAAACACCGAACCGGTTTTTCTGAAAAACATCAAGCACAGTCCTGAAGAACTAGCTGGTTTTGTAAAAATTACGGATCAGTTCCAATTCAGGAAAGAAATCATTTTACAGCAATTGAAAGAGGCTGACATACACCTCGATGATATCCGTGCAGTAGTCGGACGGGGAGGATTGCTAAAACCCATCCCGTCGGGGGTGTACGAGGTCAATGAAACCATGATCTATGATCTCCAATTCCGTTCGCTGAGTGAACATGCCAGTAACCTGGGTGGTTTGATAGCTGCCGATCTGGTGAAAACACTACCGGTAGCCAAAGCCTATATCGCCGACCCTGTCGTGGTTGATGAACTGGATGACCTGGCCAGGGTAGCTGGCCATCCCTTGTTCGAACGAATATCTATCTTCCATGCACTCAATCAGAAAGCTGTCGCCCGCGAATTTGCAAAATCGATTCATAAACCGTACGAAGACCTGAACCTGATCGTGGTCCATCTGGGGGGAGGCATATCAGTCGGAGCCCATTGTAAAGGACGGGTCATCGATGTGAACCAGGCACTCGACGGGGAAGGGCCGTTCAGCCCCGAACGGAGCGGTACCCTGCCGATGGCGCCACTGGTACGGCTTTGCTTCAGCGGCCAGTACACCCAACAGGAGGTGCTGAAGATGATCGTTGGCAAAGGCGGACTGGTTGCTTATTTCGGTACCAACAACGCCATCGAAGTGGAACGCATGGTTGAAGCAGGTGACTCGAAAGCACGGCTCGTTTACCAGGCCATGGCCTACCAGGTGGCCAAATGCATTGGAGAGATGTACACCGTGCTGAAATGCGAAGTGGATGACATCCTCATTACCGGGGGGATTGCTCACGATACACTTTTTGTCAACTGGATCCGCGAACGCATCGAGAAAATTGCCCCCATCCACGTTTACCCGGGTGAGGATGAAATGCGTGCCCTCGCCATCAACGGACTGATGGTTCTCAAAGGGGAATTACAACCTCAGGTCTACGCCTGATCCCTTCCTCTTTCTCTTTGCCAACTCAAAACATCAGAGTACATTACTCCGACAGGCTGTTGAATATGGCTTTGATCAGCTTTTCTGTCCCGTCAGCAATTTGTGCAATGGATGCATCGAGCATGTAACAAGGGGTGGTGAAAAGTTTCTTTTCGTGATCGATGACGATCTCCCCATGCCCTGCCGGAACGTATTCATTCCCCTTGTACCTGATAAACCTACCGGAAGCGGGATCGTTACCGGTAGTGAAGACCGAACCGGTAAACAAATTGGCTAAAATCACAGGAGCTATACACATGGCGCCGATAGGTTTCCTGGCCTGGTACATTGCCATCACGACTTTCTCTACCTCAGGATTTACAAGGCAGTGGTCTCCCTCAAAGGCCCATGTTGAAAGATTTTTTGCACAACCAAATCCACCCGGGAAAACCAGAGCGTCGAAATCGTCCTGATGGAACGCGCTCAGGGGTTTGATTGCTCCCCTGGCGATCCTTGCCGATTCGACCAACACGTTGCGCGTTCCGGGTTCCTCTTTTCCGGTAATGTGGTTGATTATATGGTGTTGCGGAATGTCGGGCGCAAAACACTGATAAGCTGCCCCCTGCCTGTTAATGGCCAGAAGGGTGAGGACAGCTTCCTGTATTTCGGCTCCGTCATAAACTCCGCATCCTGCTAAAATTACAGCAACTTTTTTCATGATATCTCGGGTATTACGTGTAATCGTTGATGAATTGCGGGTTAAAGATAAAAAATATTGACCCGGCATAAGCAATAATTATAAATTTGCATAGGTTTAAGTTACAGAAAAAGTTAATTCTAAGACGCTATGAAGAAATTACAAATGGTGGATCTCCACAGTCAGTATTTGAACATCAGGAATGAAATTGATAAAGGAATCCGCGAAGTGATCGATTCCTGTGCCTTTATCAACGGTCCTGCAGTGAAGCAATTCCAGGAAAACCTGGAACGTTACCTTGGAGTGAAACATGTCATCCCCTGCGCCAACGGAACCGATGCCCTTCAGGTTTCAATGATGGCGCTGGGCCTTCAACCCGGCGATGAAGTCATTACCTCCTCCTTCACATTTATTGCCACCGCCGAAGTAATCGCCCTGCTCAGGCTGACTCCGGTTTTAGTGGATGTGGATCCTGGCACTTATAATATTGATCCTCAAGCAATAAGAAATGCCATTACCCCTAAGACAAAAGCGATTGTCCCGGTTCATCTTTTCGGCCAGGCAGCGCCTATGGAAGAGATCATGGAGATTGCACGGGAGCACAACCTGTATGTGATCGAAGATAACTGCCAGGCCATTGGTTGCGACTATATCTTTGATGATGGCACTACCAAAAAAGCAGGAACCATCGGACATATCGGATGTACTTCCTTTTTCCCCTCTAAAAACCTGGGATGTTACGGGGATGGAGGAGCCATTTTTACCAATGATGATGAGTTGGCAAAACAGATGCGGGTGGTGGTCAACCATGGAATGACCGTGAGGTACTACCACGATTACGTGGGTGTAAATTCCCGGCTCGACAGCATCCAGGCTGCCATCCTCAATGCAAAACTGCCTCATCTTGACCACTATGCAGCCAGAAGGAGGGAAGCTGCCGCCTTTTACGATGAGGCCTTCGCCAATCATCCAAACCTGAAAATCCCTGGTAGATATCCAAAGTCAAACCACGTGTTTCATCAATACACCCTGGTTCTTGAGGGGGTTGACAGGAAGGCATTAATTGACTATCTTGCATCGTGTGAAATCCCTGCCATGATCTATTATCCGGTTCCGCTCCATTTACAGAAGGCGTATCTCGATCCACGGTACAAACCCGGGGATTTCCCGGTTACGGAATACCTGTGCCACCATGTGATTTCCCTGCCGATCCACACGGAACTGGAGGAGGAGCAATTGCTGTACATCACACATAATATTTTGGATTTTATCAACCAATGAGTATGAATCACGATTTTTTTGCACACGAGAGCGCCATTATTGATGAAGGTTGCCATATCGGCAGGGGTACAAAAATCTGGCATTTCAGCCATATCATGAAAGGATGCGTTATCGGGGAGCAATGCAACCTTGGCCAGAACGTGGTCGTATCCCCTGATGTGGTATTGGGAAGGAACGTGAAAGTGCAGAACAATGTCTCTATTTATACCGGGGTCATTTGTGAAGACGATGTCTTCCTGGGACCTTCGATGGTGTTTACCAATGTGATCAATCCCCGGAGCCATATCCTGCGGCGCGATCAGTACATGAAAACCCTCGTTAAGAAAGGTGCTTCCATCGGCGCCAATGCTACCATAGTATGTGGAAATGAGATCGGGGCTTACGCTTTTATCGGTGCAGGAGCGGTCATCACCAAAGATGTTCCCGACTATGCACTGGTCATTGGAAATCCCGGCCGGCAGGTCGGCTGGATGAGTGAATACGGGCACCGGCTCCATTTTGATGAAAAAGGAATGGCCGTCTGCCCTGAAAGCAAGGAGGTATATCAACTGACACCCGAAGGACGGGTTATCAAAAACAAGAAATAATCAATGGCAAAAGAATCGAACCAACCTACATGCAACTTTGCTCTGATCGGAGCAGCAGGTTATATCGCCCCGCGGCACATGAAAGCCATCCACGATACGGGAAATCACCTGGTGTGCGCGCTCGACCCTTATGATGGAGTCGGGATCATCGACAGCTACTTTCCCAATGCTGATTTTTTCATTGAACCGGAAAGATTCGATCGTCATCTGGATAAACTACGCCGACTGTCGGAATCGAGAAGAAGGCTGCCGGGGATGAAAGTGGATTATGTAAGCATCTGTTCCCCGAATTACATGCACGACTCGCATATTCGTCTGGCCCTGCGAAACGACGCACACGCCATCTGTGAAAAACCAATCGTGCTTAACCCCTGGAACCTGGATGCGTTGAGAGTAATCGAGAAGGAGACCGGAAGAAAAATCTATACCATCCTTCAACTTCGGCTTCATCCTGCTATCATAGCCTTGCACGAAACGGTCAACAACGGCGACCCCGGCAAGGTATATGATCTTGACCTGACCTATATCACTTCGCGTGGTAACTGGTATTACCGATCATGGAAAGGCGATATAGCAAAATCAGGAGGGATCGCCACCAACATTGGTGTTCATTTCTTTGACATGCTGACATGGATCTTCGGCCCGGTTCAGGAAAACAAAGTCCATCTGCTACAAGAGAACAAGGCGGCCGGTTTCCTGCAATTGAAAAATGCCAGGGTAAGATGGTTCCTGAGTATCGATAACCAGGATATTCCGCAGGAAATCCGTGAGAAAGGCAAAAGAACTTACCGTTCTCTCACCATGGATGGAAACGAAATTGAGTTCAGCGACGGGTTTACTGACCTCCATACTGAAATGTACCGGCAGATCTTAGCCGGCGGCGGCTTCAGCATCTCGGATGCCAAACAGAGCATCATCGTGGTCCATCACATCCGCAATTCAAAACCGATCGGATTAAAAGGCGATTATCACCCGTTTCTCAGGAATCTTTCCGAATAAAAGTCAACAGGATTTCGGAAAAGATCGGAAAGAAATGAGATTCAGGCTATTATTAAAAGACAAGCAGCAAATTTAAACTTATGAAGATTTTAGTTACCGGTGGAACGGGGTACATCGGATCACATACGGTGGTCGAGCTTCAAAACAAGGGTTTCGAAGTGATCATTGTTGACAACCTCTCCAATTCATCCATCGAAGTACTCGACCATCTCTCAAAGGTAACCGGGAAAAAACCGCTTTTCGAAAAGTTTGACCTCACGGATCCCGAAAAGACAGAAGATTTTTTTAACCTGCACAGTGATATCCGTGCCATCATCCATTTTGCGGCCTATAAAGCGGTTGGAGAATCGGTCCAATTTCCGTTGAAGTACTACCGGAACAACCTGGGGGCCCTGATCAACATCCTTCAGGGGATGATCAACTGCGGCATCCGGGATATCGTATTTTCGTCATCCTGTACAGTCTATGGTCAACCTGCCCTCCTTCCGGCCAGGGAGGACACCCCGATACAAAAAGCCAACTCTCCGTATGGCAATACCAAACAGATCTCGGAAGAGATCATAACGGAGACCAGCGTCAATGAAAACATCAAGGCTATCATGTTACGCTATTTCAATCCCATCGGAGCTCACGAGTCAGCGATGATCGGGGAGCTGCCTCTTGGAGTGCCCAACAACCTGATGCCTTATATAACCCAGACAGCCATCGGGAAGCGCGACTTTCTGAGGGTCTGGGGCAACGATTACAACACTCCCGACGGGACCGCCATCCGTGATTATATCCACGTGGTTGATCTGGCCAAGGCCCACGTCATTGCCGTCGAACGGATGATCAACGACAAAGGGCGGGATAAAGTCGAAATTTTCAACCTGGGAACCGGCAATGGGTTTTCAGTGATGGAGGTTATCCGTTCCTTCGAAAGATCCACAGGAACGAAGCTGAATTATAAGATCATGGAACGGCGACCCGGGGATGTGGAACAGGTTTGGGCCGACACGACCTTTGCCAACGATGAACTGGGATGGAGAGCAGAACGAACCCTTGATGAAATGACACTTTCAGCCTGGAATTGGGAAAAAGCGCTGGCTGCCAGAAGTGAACATGACAGAAAACAATAAACCCCAAAGTTGAAACCATGAAGAAAACACTGCTCATTACCGGCGGGGCCGGTTTCATCGGCTCCCATGTTGTCAGAAGGTTTGTAAGGAACTACCCGGAATACAAGATCGTGAACCTCGACAACCTTACTTATGCAGGGAACCTGGCCAATCTCAGGGACATTGAAAAAGCTTCCAATTACGAGTTCATCAAAGCTGACATCACAGTTGCAGAATTGATGAAAGACCTCTTTTCGAAATACCGTTTCGACGGGGTGATCCACCTGGCAGCCGAATCGCATGTCGACCGTTCAATCAGCAGCCCGATGGAATTCATTTTCACCAATATCGTGGGAACTGTCAACCTGCTGAATGCGGCCAAGCTGATTTGGGAAAATACAGAAGGCAAATTATTTTATCACATCTCTACCGATGAGGTCTATGGATCTCTTGGTGCAACAGGGGCTTTCACAGAAAAATCCGGATATGACCCGCGCAGCCCTTACTCTGCTTCCAAAGCCAGTTCAGACCACCTGGTCAGGGCCTATTTCCATACCTATAAACTCCCGGCCGTTATTTCCAACTGTTCCAACAACTACGGCCCCTATCAGTTTCCCGAAAAACTCATCCCGCTGACTATCCATAACATTAAAAACAACAAGCTGATCCCTGTTTATGGTAAAGGAGAGAATGTCCGTGACTGGCTCTTTGTCGAAGATCATGCAGCGGCCATCGACCTGATCTTTCACCAGGGCGTGACAGGTGAAACTTACAATATTGGCGGCAATAACGAGTGGAAGAATATCGACCTGATCCGTCTGTTGTGTTCGATCATGGATCGTAAACTGAAACGTTCGGCAGGGGCCTCGGAAAGCCTGATAACTTTCGTGAAAGATCGCGCCGGCCATGACCTGCGATACGCCATCGATGCTTCTAAAATAAAAAAAGAGCTGGGGTGGGAACCTTTGTTGAAGTTTGAGGAAGGTTTCGAGAAAACCGTCGATTGGTACCTGTCCAATGATGAGTGGATGAACCAGGTTACCTCCGGCGAGTACCAAAAATACTACGAAAATCAATACAACAAGCGATGATCAACGCCTGACCCTGTTGCTTGGTCAGGCGCCCGCCACTGTAACGGTTCCGGCAATTTTCTGGATTAACCCCTGCAGTACACTACCCGGTCCGACTTCTGTAAAATGGGTGGCCCCGTCGTTCACCATATTCCTGATGGTTTGAGTCCAACGCACCGGCGCCGTAAGTTGGGCGATGAGGTTGACTTTAATGACACCCGCATCGGTGGTCCTTTCAGCAGTGGCATTCTGATAAACAGGACAAATTGGCAGGTTGACCAGGGTGCGGTCGATGGCTTCTGCCAGTTCAACCCGGGCGGGTTCCATCAACGGTGAATGAAAAGCACCGCCGACTTTCAGCGGAAGGGCCCGCCGTGCACCAGCCGCTTTAAGCGCTTCACAAGCTAATTCGATCCCCCTGATGCTGCCTGAAATGACCAGTTGCCCGGGACTGTTATAATTGGCCGGAACCACCACTTCGGGAATGGTTTTACAGATGGATTCCACTTTTTCATCATCCAGGCCCAGGATGGCTGCCATGGTGGAGGGTTCTTTTTCACAGGCTTTCTGCATGGCCGAGGCCCGGGCGGCAACCAGTCGTAACCCGTCTTCGAACGATAACGCCCTGGCAGCGACAAGAGCTGAAAACTCTCCCAATGAATGGCCGGCCGTCATATCCGGTTTGAACTGCGCTCCAAGGGTGGCTGCCAGGATCACCGAATGAAGAAAGATGGCCGGTTGGGTTACTTTGGTCTGGCGAAGGTCTTCATCGGTTCCCGAAAACATCAGGTCAGTAATACGGAAACCGAGGATTTCATTGGCATTTTCAAACATTTGTCGCGCCAGCGGAGAGGATTCGTATAACGATTGCCCCATCCCTGTGAATTGGGCTCCCTGACCGGGAAAAACATAAGCATTCATGTGGTTTCAGGTTATTTCCTGTCGCCCATAAAGCGAAGCAGGAAGAGGAAAAGGTTAATGAAATCAAGATAAAGCGTCAGGGCTCCCAGAATGCTGAGTTTTCTCACATTTTCTGTCCCGTACTCCCCGGCCCCGGATCCGATTTTTTTCAGCCGTTGAACATCATAAGCAGTCAAACCCGTGAAAATCAATACGCCGATGATGCTGATGATGTAATCCATAGCAGCGCTCTGCATGAAAAAGTTGATCAGCATCGCCACCATCAAACCAATCAGTCCCATCATCATGATAGATCCGAATTTTGTCAGGTCGGTCTTGGTGGTATAGCCGGTCACAGCCATTACCCCGAACATGATCGTGGTAACAGCAAAGGTTTTAAAAACAGAAGCGGAGGTGTAAACCAGAAGGATGAAACTCAGGCTCATCCCCATCAAAACGGCAAAAGCCAAAAACAAAAGGGTCAATATTCCTCCCGAAAGGCGTTGAAAACCAAAGGACATCAGCAGTACAAACCCGATGGGAGCCAGGGTCACAAACCAACCCAGTCCGGTCAGCCCACCGGTTTCACTATTTACCAGGCTACGAATCAGCGATTCGGAAGAGGCAAACCAGAAAGCGGTCAGTGCTGTCACGGCCATCGCCAAAGACATCCAGCCAAATACCTGAGCCATAAACGATTTTGATATAACCATTTCCCGGCCTCCCGCCGGGGTGGTGAAATAATTGTTGTTATTGGATTGTTCGAACATCATTTTTGCGTGGATTAATGAACAAATTTCAAATACAAATGGATTATCAATATTTCAAAGTTGCCTGTTTCACAGACGGCCTTCGAGGGAAGGGTTCGTCAACAGTTCAATGAAGTTTTGTGCCAATCAGGTGGAGGAATTCGGCGCGGGTTTTATCCCGTTCGAAAGCGCCCACGAAATCGGAGGTGGTGGTGACAGAATTTTGTTTTTGTACCCCCCGCATGGCCATACACAAATGTTGTGCCTCAATCACGACTGCCACTCCCAGGGGTTTCAGTGTATCGTTAATGGCCTCTTTGATCTGCATGGTGAGTCGTTCCTGCACCTGGAGCCGGCGGGCGTAGATCTCCACGACCCGTGCGATCTTACTCAGGCCGGTGATGTATTTATCGGGAATATAAGCTACATGCGCTTTTCCGATAAAAGGCACCATGTGGTGTTCGCACAGCGAATAGATCTCAATATCCTTGACAATCACCATCTCCCTGTAATCTTCTCTGAATTTGGCAGAGTTCAGAATTTCTCTGGGATCGAGGTTGTAGCCCTGAGTGAGAAACTGAATGGCTTTGGCGACCCGTTGGGGGGTTTTCAACAATCCTTCCCGGTCGGGGTTCTCGCCAATAAGCCGGAGCACCTCTTTGTAATGGATTGCCAGTTCATTGGTGGTCCGGGTATCGTATTCTTCTATTTTTTCGTAAATCATTTTTTTATTGTCATTCATCTTAAGAAGTTAAACGGATCAGTTGCCAAAATATTCTATGATGTTATTTTCAGATTGTTCAAGCCTGATGGAATGCAGCGATGCGCCCAGGGCTTTGATACCCTGTTCCAATGCATCCCAGATACCTATCGCGATGTTCTCGCTGGTGGGCACCTTTCCCTGTAAAAAATCAACCTCCAGGTTCAGATTTTTATGGTCCACCTTTTCCAAAACTTGTTTCCGGATTAACTGACTGACTTTTCGCAGGTGGATCACCAGCCCGGTTTCCGGGTCAGGTTCTCCTTTGATCGTGACATAAAGGATATAATTGTGTCCATGCCAGTTGGGGTTGGAGCACTTTCCGAACACATCAACATTCTGATCCTCCTCGTAATGAGGAAGAAACAGTCGATGTGCGGCGCTGAAATGTTCTCTTCGTGTTATGTAAACCATGGATCAATCCTCCCGGGAACAAAGGTACTATTTTTTCTTCTTCCGGAACCAGTCAAAACGGGTACCTGCCCAAACCCTGTACTGGGCTACATCGTAATTGTAAAAAGTATTGGCAAACCGGTCGGTAAAATCATTCAGTCCCAATTGGAAGGAGAGACCCGTGAACCAAAGATCGGAGTTATAACCTAAGGCAAACCGGCCATTCAGGATAAAGGAGAATTTATCTTCGGTAAAAGAATTGAGTTTGGTTGTATAGCTGTAGAATTGCCAGTAGACTCCGGGGAAGAGCGTTGCCGTAAAATAGAAATTTCTGAGAAAGACCAGGGTATAACTGTAACCAGGTGATAAGCCGTAGGAATAGAGGTTTCCGCTGATGACCCGGTCGGTGACCGGGATGTTGTCTGTAACGATCAGGTCGGGAGGGATGATCCCCTCGGTAGAGGTGACGCGGGAGAAAACAAAGGAAGGGCGTACCATGAAGCTACCGGCACTTTTTATTTGTCGTTCGTTTTGGACAAAGGCTGCACGGATGGAAAACCGGGTGGCATTGTAAATCCAGTAGGCAGAGATGCCGATGGAAAAGGATTTCATGTCGGGCAACAGGTAATTCGAACCATCTTTTTTGTTAACGTTGCTGATGTAAAAACCTTTGTATTGTTGAAGAAACAGTTCTGCTGCCACAGCACGTCCGTAGGCGTTGACCCGTAAGTCGATGAAAGAGGTGTGGCCCCGCGTTTCGGAACTCAATTTAAAGAAAGGGTTTTCAATCGAGAGGCCCAATCCGAACCATTTCCAGAAGCCTGCTATTCCCATCCTGATGTTGACGTTTGGTTTGTAAAGCAGCCTGTTTCCCTCATCGGGATTTATAGTGAAGGTAGCATCCTGGTACAGGAGATAGAACCGTGCGGTCAGTTTTTCTGTGTGATCCGCGATAAAATGCGTATCGGCAGGTGCGGTAAAAAAGCGGGGTTGGAGTTGTGAGGTTTGTGCAGGAAGGGCGAATGACCTGGCCATCAGAAGGCAGATGACCAGTTTGTTCGACCATCCACGGCATTTCATAGGAGGAGTTTCAGGCAGGGTTGGAAGGAGTAGGTTTTTTTGTTTTTCCAACGATTTTAACCACTTCAAAAACAGTGTAGATGAGGTAAAGGGTTAAAAAAGAGAAAATAAAAGGCAAAGCATCCGACAGATTAAGTAAAAGGTAGATCACCATCACTGCGACATAGATAACCAATTTGATCAGTGTGATCAGCAGGTAGGTGTTTACGAACCGCAGGAAGCGTTGATCGATGGCTTTCAGTAGAAAGTAGTAGGAAAGGAGGGTAATGGAGATAAAAAAGAAAATAAGAAAAGGAAGGGTCGGGGAGATCCACCGGGCCGGAGCCACGAAGGCGATGACAGCAGCTGCCAGTCCTACCGGAAGAGAAAAGATCAGGATCTGCTTTAAAAATTTGATGTAATCCGATTTCATGGGGCAAAGATAACAAAATGGCTGTTATCTGATGGTAGCTGCATTATTTACGCAGGATATCCTTTACCACAAAATAGATGGAAAGGAAGACAGCAAGCAGGGAAAGAATGATTGTAAAGACCGGTCTGGAGTGAAGCCATTGGTCAATTTTGAAACCTCCGAAAACCCCGGCTAAAATGATGACCAGCATCTGGAAAGCCATGCTGGAATAGCGGGCGTACTGGTCAAGGTTTTTCTTCGGGTCCGATTTCATCCTGCGTCACCGGAATCCGGAATTCTTTTGAATTTCCCTGGTTCATGGTACAATTACCCGAAAAGCGTGCACCGGGTTCGATGGCGATTTTGCCGGTAACAATGTCGCCGTTGAAGTTGGCGGTTTCTTTCAGTGTGAGCAATTCTCCGACTTTGGCAGTAGCTCTCACCTCTCCTGAAAAATCAGCATTCTGGCAGACGATTTCTCCTTCGATTTTGCCGGTGGGACCAACAACAATTTTTCCCTGGCATTGAATGGAGCCGTTGAGGGTGCCGTCTATCCGGAAATCGCCATTGACCTGAATCTCGCCTTTGACGACGGCACCAGGCCCTAAAATGTTGATTACCGACATCTCAGGTTCTCTGTTTTTTGACATAATCCATTGATTTTAACCCGGAAAGAACCTGATCCGGTCTTGTTACCGGGGAGGGTAATTTTTTTCAAAAAAGCGAAGATACTGAGAAATATCTTTGTTTTTGTAGAAAATCGGATAATTTTCTGCTGAGATGATAAAGTCAAAAAACTCTCCGGCATTTTCCAACCGGGTAAAAATATAACGGCTGTCGCGGATTCCCAACATGTAATTGGTGGCTTTTTGACTGTTCTCAAAGTTGTTGACGGTGATCATTTCCCGTTTCTCATCGAGGAGAAGGCTGTTGATCATAAGGTTATCGAGACTATGGTACTTGGTATTGTGATCGGAGATCTTCACTTTAAGAGCATCTACATCCACCAGGTTCCCGTCGACGATCAGAACATAAAAATGGACAGCTTCCGGATCGTATCGGTAGAGCTTTTCTGTGAGGTCTTTGATGGTGGTTGTATCCGTTGAGATGGGCATTCCCTTCGAATCCTTCTGGGTGCTCAGGAAAGCAAGGACATTTTCAGCCATCGGGCGGATGTCACTTTGGGGATACTCTTTGATCACCTTGGAGATAGCCACGACCAGGGAATCCACGATCTCAATTTTACCAAGGGCCAGGGCACGGAGGTAATCGAACCGTGGCATCAGTAAGCTGTCGTTTTGATAGAGAACATGCGCCTGGTCGGCATTGTTGATCACCATGTAGTACTGTTGGTTGGTGAAAGCCTTGTAAGTTTCGGTGTAGAGGTTGGCAGCGTCCGATTTCCGGTCGTTGATCTCCTTGTAATAATCGGGGTTGACCAGCAATTTGGCATAATCGCTTTCGGGATATCGGTTTAGAATCAGATTTTTATAAAAATCGCATTTGGGCTGATTTTCAAGGATTTTATAAATCTGGTAAAGTTCGTAGTATGATTGTATTTTGAAAGGGTTTTCGGGGAAACGTTGTAACAGGTTTTCAAAACATCCAATCGCACCACCGTAATCGGCCAGTCCGTCAGCGTAAATAAATCCGGCCTGGTAATAGGAGTCGATGATCCGTGTGTTGCTTGTGGCCAATTGTTCTTTCGTGAAGGGAATGTTGGCCAGGTAATAGTCGCGCTCTCTGGGGTTGTTCGATTTAGCCACCGGTTTTTTATCTCCGGAGGTCGAGTCGCCTGCTAACAGAGGGATTGTATCGACGATCTCCTCGTTTTCGGTGATGGTCACGGCATTTTTATCGGTTAAAAACCAATTATCTTCCAGTTTTCGCCGCCCCCATTTCCGCATAAATGTGGAGAAACCACTGGACATGGTGGTCGGGTTGTAAAAATACCACCGGCCGGTGGAGGAGAGGCCACCCGATCCGCCGGCATCGCGGTTTTGCCCAAAAAGATTGGCGTTTTCAAGGCGCGATTGTTCTTGTTGTTTTTTCAGGTTTTCCTCAGCGATCAGTTTCCCGATGATCTGGTCGATGATGACAAACCGTTCTTCGGAACTCATCGTCGCCAACCGCTGCAGACTGTCTTCACGGCTGATCTGTTGCAGGTTCGTAACAAGATCAGTCAGGGTCACAGTCCGTTTCATCACTCCTTTATAACCAGGGTACTCCTTGGGCAAAAACTGCATGGTGCTGTCGTAATAGGCTTGAGCCATGGAGTAATCCTTATCATTAAAAAAAATGTCAGCCAGTTCGAGGGAGGATATCGCTTTTTGATAATTGTTTGTTTTACTGTTTGTTACGGATTGTTTTAAAAAACCAATGGCTGTCGCCGTATCTCCGTCTTTCATCGAAACGTGAGCCAGGGCGTAATAAATTTGATCGAGGAACTCTTTGTTTTTTTCATCCTTGATCATCCGGGTAAGTTTTTTTATGATGAATTCCCGGTCGCCGGTACTGGCGTCATAACATTGAGCCAGGTTGATTTTGGCATTGAACTCCATATCGTAGGTTGTGGCATTTTTCACCACGTAAGAATACCTGACCGAAGCTTGTTCAAATTCGCCGTTCCGCTGATGGATTTGCCCCAGGATAAAAGCAGCGCGGTTCCGCATGAGTTTCGGAAGCCTCAGTTCTAAAGCCCTTTCAAGGTAAGGAACCGATGCATCATAGTTTTGCTGAAGGATGTAAAACTGCCCATAGGTGAGGTTCACGTCCGGTTCCAGTTCATCGGGAGCCTCCCCTTTTGTGATCTTACTCATGAGCATATCCAGCATCGGCTCCGCCCGGTTGAAATCACCTATCTGGATGTTTGATTGGGCCAACCAAAGCATTGCTTCATATTTAATCTGGTTGTCATTGTATGTTTTGATCACGAACTCGAAGGTACGCCGGGCCATCGGGTAATCCTGTTTGTAAAAATAGCTTTTCCCGATCAGCATGTACGAATCATCAATCCACCTGACATTCTCCTTGCGGTTGAAGACCATGGAGTGCTTGTTGATCGCTTTGGAGGCCTTTTTTATTGCAATGTCAGCAAATTGTGTGATTTTGGCGGCACTCGTGCGATCACCGTAATTGAACACCGGAAGGATGAGCGAATAGTTGTCTTTGATCCCGGAGCTATAATCTTTTAATCCCTCCCTGAGGTTGTCCATCCCGTTCCAGTAAACATTGTAATGGGCGGTGGTGTTGTGGTAAGCCCGTCGGAGAAAAGTGTTTTTCTTCGTGGAACAACCCCCGAGAAGCATCAATCCTGAAAAAATTATAACAAATCCGGCAAGGGTATGTGTCCTCTTTGATCTCAAAACTGGAAATACTTTAAGTACCTAAACTTTAATTTGACAAAATTATTTTAATTTTTGGAATTATCTCATGGGAATCATAAACGCCTGAAAATTCATCCTCAGCCCTTTCCATTGACGCCTCATAAAATATTCTGATATTTGCACCGTTATTGACGGGTTCAGCACAACCATGGGTAAAAACCGGAACGCACAAAAAAAGGTCAGATGGTGGGACCGATGGCGGTTTAAATACCGGTTGGTATTCATGACCGATGACACCCTCGAGGAGCGTTTCACTTTCCGCCTTTCCAGGCTCAATGTCTTCATTGCTCTTGGAACCCTCACCATCGTCCTGATCTTTCTGACCAGCATCCTGATCGCTTTTACACCCCTGCGTGAATACATACCCGGTTATACCAACGTGGGACTGACAAAAAATCTGTATACGCTCCGGCTGAAAACCGACTCCATTGAACGTGATCTGGCCCGAAAAGAGAGGTATCTTCAGAACATCCGTGATATCATTAACGGGAAAGACCTGACCACCGACAAGCCGATACTAAAAGACAGCGCCAGGAACTATTCAGCCATTCGGATCAAACGATCTGTTGAAGATTCCCTGCTTCGCCTTGAAGTGGAAAATCAAAACAAATTCAGCCTTTACAAAATAGAGTCAGCCGATAAAGCTGAATCCCGAAAATCCTCCATCGGGGGCCTGTTATTTTTCGCCCCGCTGAAAGGGATTGTTACCAATGAATTCGACCCTGCGCGACGGCATTATGGGATCGATATCGTGGCAGCGCAAAACGAAGCGGTGAAAGCCGTTCTCGACGGGACCGTGATCTTCAGTGCATGGACTCTCGAAACCGGTTACGTGGTTGCCATTCAGCACCATCAGAACATCATCTCCTTTTATAAACATAATTCGGCTATCCTGAAAAAAAATGGCGATATTGTCCGCTCCGGTGACCCCATTGCCATCATCGGGGAGACCGGCGAACTGGTTACCGGGCCCCATCTCCATTTTGAATTGTGGAATGAAGGTAATCCGGTCAATCCTAAAGATTTTATCTCGTTTTGAAAAAACTCTTAGCCATCTTAGGTTCCACCGGGAGTATCGGGACCCAGACACTCGAAGTGGTTCGTGAACATCCCGGGCGTTTCGGCATCGAGGTACTCACCGCCTGGAACAACTGTGACCTGCTTGTTCAACAAGCGCGCGAATTCCTGCCCAACGCTGTAGTGATCGGAAACGAAGCATGCTATCCAGGGGTTCGTGACCGGCTAAAGGATCTCCCGATTAAGGTTTACACCGGAGAAGCCTCCCTCGCGCAGATCGTCGATATGGAAAGTGTCGATATGGTGCTCAATGCCATGGTTGGCTATGCAGGGCTGAACCCGACCCTCCGCACCATCAAAGCAGGGAAAGACCTTGCTTTGGCCAACAAGGAGAGCCTCGTGGTAGCCGGCAACCTGGTGATGTCCGAAGCCCGCCGGAAAAAAGTCAGGATCCTTCCTGTTGATTCAGAACATTCGGCCATTTTTCAGTGCCTCTCGGGAGAGATTCCCGGTTCTGTCGAAAAGATCATTCTGACCGCCTCCGGGGGCCCGTTCAGGGGCAAACAAAAATCCCACCTCCGCCATGTTACCCGCGACGAGGCGCTTCAGCATCCCAACTGGAAAATGGGGAACAAGATCACCATCGATTCGGCTTCCATGATGAACAAAGGACTGGAAGTGATCGAAGCCCGCTGGCTTTTTGACATCGAACCCTCCCGCATTGAAGTCATCATTCATCCTCAATCCATTATCCATTCCATGGTTCAGTTCAGGGACGGATCCATCAAGGCCCAGATGGGGGTCCCCGATATGAAGCTCCCCATCCTGTACGCCCTCTCTTGTCCCGAAAGGATCCATTCTTCCTTCGAACGTTTTTCCTTTGCCCGTTACCCGCAACTGACCTTTGAAGCGCCCGACAGGGAAGTTTTCCGTACCCTTTCACTGGCTTACCAGGCATTGGAAACAGGAGGCAATCAACCCTGTGTCCTGAACGCCGCCAATGAAATGGCCGTGGAAGCCTTCCTGGAACAGCGGATCGGATTTCTGGACATTCCGGAAGTGATAGAACACTGCTTGCACGACATCCCGTTCAGCACTCCGACGCAGTATGATGATTATGTCCATCTTCATCATGAAACCCGTAAGATAGCCACCATATTTATAAAACAAATTGGCTGATTCCACGTTTAACTCATCCGTAATTTGAACCAGTATGGAAATCTTTATAAAAGTCGTTCAACTTCTTCTGAGCCTCTCGATCCTTGTAATTTTTCATGAATTGGGGCATTTCATTGCCGCCAAGGTTTTTAAAACCCGCGTCGAAAAATTTTATCTCTTTTTCAACCCCTGGTTCTCACTTTTCAAATTTAAAAAAGGAGAAACAGAATATGGGATGGGCTGGGTACCCCTGGGCGGCTACGTGAAGATTTCCGGAATGATTGATGAATCCATGGATGTGGAGCAGATGAAGCAACCACCCCAACCATGGGAATTTCGCACCAAACCTTCCTGGCAACGATTAATCATCATGCTGGGAGGCGTCACGGTAAATCTCTTGTTGGCAATGGTTATCTACATGATCATGCTGACCGTTTGGGGAGAACAATACCTGCCGACGGCCAATGTCAAATACGGGATTACCGTCGATTCTCTGGGATATGAAATGGGGTTGCGCAACGGTGACCAGATCCTTTCAGTGGATCATAAACCCGTGGACGACTTCGCTCTTATTCCCAAAACCATTCTCCTTGAGGAGGCCAAAACCATCGAGGTCCGACGCGGAGGTGAAGCGCTATCGGTGTCATTGCCTGCAGGATCCATCAGCAAACTGATCAAACACAACTCCCCCGACTTTATCTCGGTGAGGTTCCCGTTTGAGGCCGCCCGTTTCTCGAACGGAAGCCCCGCCGAAGCTGCCGGTATGAAAGCCGGCGACAAAATCATCGGGTTGAACGATTCATTGACAATGTACTTCGACCAATTCAGAGCAGCCATACAAAACTTTAAAAATCAAAAAGTTAATGTAATTGTTCTGCGGGGTGCCGACACCGTATTGGTACCTGTCCAGGTACCTGCTGAAGGATTGATCGGGGTTTATCCGAAAGGACCAGACCAATACCTTACCTTTAAAGAGAAAACTTACAATGTCTTCACGGCCATTCCTGCCGGGGTGGTCAAAGCGTTTCAAGGCGCAGGTAATTACCTGAAATCGATGAAGTTATTGTTTTCCCAGGATAAAGCTTATGAATCGGTAGGTGGTTTTATCTCGATCGGGAACATTTTCCCATCCGATTGGGACTGGCACTCTTTCTGGTCATTGACCGCATTCCTTTCGATCATGCTGGCGATCCTCAATGTATTGCCGATTCCGGGGCTCGATGGAGGGCATGTCATGTTTCTTCTTTATGAAATCGTTTTCCGTCGCAAACCCAGCGATAAATTCATGGAAAACGCCCAGATCGTAGGGATGGTCATCCTTTTCGGCCTGTTGATCTTTGCCAACGGGCAGGACATCCTGAAGTTGTTCCGTCACTGATCAATCCGTCACTTTTTCACGCAGGGATTTGAAACCCTCTCCCAGGATTTCAGTGGCATCCAGTACAGTCAGGAAAGCCTTGGGGTCCACTTCGTGGATGTACTCCTCCAGGATTGACAGTTCACGGCGGCTTACCACGGTGAAAATGATCTTTTTCTCTGCCATGTTGTACATTCCCTTCCCTTCAATGAGTGTTCCTCCGCGGCCCAGGTTATTGATGATTTTTTCACGAATCTCCTCATGTCGTTCTGAAATGATAAAGAGGCTCTTGTCGTAACTTACACCTTCCAATACGACATCGATCACTTTTCCTGTGATGTAAATAACGATCCAGGAGTACAACGGGATCTTCCAATCCTGGAAAACCACCAGACCGACCAGGACGATGGCCGAATCCACATAGATCATCAACATCCCCAAAGGAAGCCGTGTATATTTTGCGATGATCATGGCGATAATATCGCTTCCCCCGGAAGTGGCGCGGGAACGAAAGATCAGTCCTAACCCGACACCTGCCATCACCCCTCCGAAGATGGAAGAGAGTAAAGCGTCCCCTTCCACAAGGGGTTTAAAACCCCAGAAGTAAGTAAGGGTATCGGTGAAAACGGCAGTCAGGGAAAAACCCAGCACTGTTTTAAATCCGAACCGGGGTCCTAAGAATTTGATTCCAATAATAGTGAGAGGAATGTCAAAACAAAGTGCCACCAATCCCACCGGCGTTCCGAAGAGGTAATGAAGTACGATGGAAATCCCGTAAACCCCGCCGGGGACAATCTTGTAAGGAGTTATGAAGAGCACAAATCCTGCTGCCAGGATAAAGGCTCCGAGGATAATCAGGCTGTACGCTGTAAACCATTTACGGGTAAATGGTTTTTCTTTTATCAGAAAAAAGGGCATGATATTTTACATTTTAAGTTTGTGCCTGCAAAGATATTTTATTGTGGCACAATGAGTGTAACGGATCAACGTTATGTTTTTAATTACCCTGCCGGTTTTACAACAGACGGGAAGGGGCTTAATTTGGTGGATTAATGGCGGAGATAAGAAAAAAAGCTGTACTTTTATCGCGTTTTTTGAATCAAAAAATCACTGTTTGACCCTGCCGAATAACCGGATCCATGGCTCTTTACGGAGGATGGGAGCGCTGCTCGTGATGATCATTCTGACGGGAGCAGGTTCTTGTCCTTTAGTTGCCCAGCAAACTTCGCTGATCACGCAATACATGTTCTCGAACATGGCGTTCAATCCTGCTTATGCCGGCAGCAGTGGCGGAATTTGTGCCACGGGGCTCGTTCGGCAGCAATGGATCGGTTTCAAAGATCCCGACGGGTCGAAAACTGCTCCCCAACTTTATATGCTGACCGTGGATGCCCCCATTAAAGTTTTACATGGCGGTGTCGGTGGCTCTATTTTTCAGGATCAGCTTGGTTTTTTCAAAACTATTGCCATGAAACTGGGCTATGCCTACAGGATGGATGCCGGCCCCGGCGAGCTTTCCATCGGTCTGCAGGTCAGTCTTCAGAATGGCTCCTACGACTTTTCCAAACTCAGACCCATTGATGAAAATGACCCTCTCCTGACCGGGCAAACCGGCAAATCGGGCGACATGATCTTTGATGCCAATCTCGGCCTCTTTTACAAAGTTCCCGACAAATATTACATCGGTCTTTCGGCTGAGAACCTTCTCCAGTCGCGCGGAAAAACAACCCATTACCAGTTGCGCAGAACCTATTACCTCACAGGAGGGTATCAATGGGAAATACCCAATCACCCGGCCTTTCAGTTGCGTCCATCCGCCCTGCTCCAATATGACGGAGGCACTTTTCAGGTCAACCTGAGCGCCCTGGTGATGTACAACAACAAGTTTTACGGCGGGCTCGGCTACCGGTATCAGGATGCTGTATCTGTCCTGGCCGGTCTGAATATCAAAGGACTTCAAATTGGCCTTGCATACGATATCTGTACCTCCACCCTGAGCAAATACAACAGTGGCAGCCTTGAAGTGCTGGTGAGTTATTGCTTCAGGATCGATACTGATAAGTTCCGTAGAACATACCGGAATACCCGTTTTCTGTAAACGAAAAAGGTTAATTTTGCTGCTCCAATTGAAAAAAGTACCAATTAAAATAATAATCCTCAGTGCCTAACGTTATTTCCTTCCATCAATCGGCCAAGACAATGAAAAAATTGCTCATTTATTCCGCTTTGCTCCTGTTCCTGGGAAGTTGTGGTAATTCAGGAAGTGGTGAGCTGACGGGAGTAAAAAACCGGAAGAATTACTATACCCCCGATCCGTATGGAATGGTCTATGTCCCGCTTGGATCCTACACCATGGGTGTCAGCGACGAAGATGTCCCCTATGCTCAACTGAACAATCCGAAAACCGTTACCGTTCAGGCCTTTTATATGGATCAGACAGAGATCACAAACAACAAGTACCGGCAGTTTGTATACTGGGTCAGAGATTCCATCGCCAGAACTTTACTTGGTGAACTGAAACCAGAGCAGTACCTGGTTGCGGAGAATACCAAAACCGGCGAAACCTTCGATCCTCCTTTCCTCAACTGGCAAACCAAGCTGGAATGGAATTCGCAGGAACAGGATGTGAGGGATGCCTTGGCACAAATGTATCTTCCAGAAAATGAACGGTATTTTCGCAGAAAAGAGATCGACACCCGTAAATTGTATTTCGAATACTATTTTGTTGACCTCAAAGCGGCTGCCCGAAAAGATTTTTCTGCACAGGGAGATCCTAAAGAGGCAGGGCTTTCCAACCGGCCTCAGGGGATGAAAGACCGATCGGTCTATGTCCGCAAGGAGGTTATTAATGTTTACCCGGATACCCTGTGCTGGATCCATGATTATACCTATTCATTCAACGATCCCAGCACCGAAAAATATTTCTGGCACCCGGCCTATGATAACTATCCTGTGGTCGGTGTCAATTGGAGACAAGCCAACGCGTTCTGTATCTGGAGGACCCAGCTTAAGAACAGTTCCTTGTACGGTAAAAAAGGAGAGACCTTTATCAGTGATTTCCGGTTACCCACCGAAGGAGAATGGGAATGGGCCGCGAGAGGAGGATTGGAAGGAAATCCTTACCCCTGGGGAGGCCCCTATACCCGGAACGACAAGGGTTGCTTCTTAGCCAATTTTAAACCCCTCAGGGGTGATTATGCAGCCGATGGCGGAGCGATCACAGTGATCTGCGGACATTATCCTCCCAACGATTACGGACTGTACGACATGGCCGGCAATGTTTCCGAATGGACCGTTACCGCTTTCCATCCCTCATCCTATAATTTCTCATGGGACCTGAATCCCGATTACAAATACAACGCGAAGGATTCCGATCCCCCCGCGCTGAAAAGAAAAGTCACACGCGGTGGCTCCTGGAAGGATGTTTCTTACTTCCTGAGGGTTTCAACCCGTACCTATGAGTACCAGGACACCTCCAAATGCTACATCGGCTTCCGGTGTGTACAGAATTTTATGGGACGCCAAAAAGACGATAAGCCTTCGCGTGCTTCAAAAGTATACAGATAACATTTTAACCACTTCATCCATCTTAATTATTTCCTTTTATGGGTCTATTTGCATTTGTTAAGACAAAGAAGTACAAGAACTTCATGGCTAAATTGTACGGTTGGGGCGCTGCCATTGTGATCGTTGGAGCCCTGTTCAAAATCAACCATTACACCGGAGCGGATACCATGTTGATCATTGGAATGGGAACAGAATCCATCATCTTCTTCTTTTCGGCCTTTGAACCACCTCACGTGGAACCAGACTGGAGCCTCGTTTACCCGCAATTAGCAGGAATATACCACGATACCGAAGTAGACATCCCCGGCATTTATACACCTAAAGATACGGTTACACAAGAGCTGGATAAAATGCTTACTAAAGCGAAAATAGGACCGGAGTTGATCGAAAGCCTTGGCACAGGACTGAGAACACTTAGCGATACAACTTCCAAACTATCAAAGGTTTCGGATGCAACCCTGGCCAGCGATCAGTATGTCAACTCCCTGAAAACTGCCACGGAATCAGCCAACCTGATGAATGATACCTACCGGAAAACCTCCCGCACCCTGGAACAAAACGCCGCGGCATCAGAGGAACAACTCAACAACATCAGGAATACTTCCAAAAATGCAGCCAGTCTGGCCAACATGTTTTCAGAAGTAGCCCTCTCACTGAAAGATGACCTGCAGGCAACCAAAGCCTTCTCCGACAGCCTCTCCAACGTTACCCACGCCGCCAATAAATTCGTGGAAAAATATACCGAATCGGCCGGCTTTCTCTCCAAAACCGCGGAAACGCTGAATGCTACAGCAACCCAGGGAGCCCACTATAACCAGGAACTTCAAAGGATATCTTCTAACCTGTCCGCCCTTAACGCCTTATACGAGTTGCACGTGCAAAATTCCAACCAACAGGTTGAAAATGCCAAACGATTCAACACAACCCTTAACAACTTCTCCACCAACCTGACCGACTCTATGGAGAATGCTGACCGGTTCCGGATAGAGGTGGATAACCTGACTAAAAACATTGCGGCACTAAATAAAGTATACGGAAACATGCTCTCTGCTATGAATGCAGGGAAGGTATAAACCGCCGCCTCATTTAAAAATTGGGTTAATTACGTCAGAAAAATATAGTTAAATGGCTGGATATAAAGAGACACCGAGGCAGAAGATGATCGGTATGATGTATCTCGTACTCACTGCTTTGCTCGCACTGAACGTCTCGAAAGAAATCCTTGACGCATTCCTGGTTGTCAACGAAAGCATGGAGACAACCAATGACAATTTTGCTAAAAAGTTGGACAATACCTATTCCAAATTCGTCATTCAATATCAACTTAACCCCAACAAAGTGGGCCCTTTCTGGGAAAAAGCCCAAAAAGCCCATGAACTGTCGGATAAAATGGTAAAGTACATCGACAGCATTAAGTACGTGGTGATCATGCGTACCGAAAAACTCGAATCGATGGACGAAGCCAGGAAGTTGAACCTCAGGGTAGCTAAACGAAAAGATAACTACGACACCCCCACCCGTTTCTTCATCGGCAGTTCACCCGACGGGTCGGCGGGTGAATCAAGGATACTGAAAAACCGGATCGAAATTTACAAAAAGCAAATGCTCGAACTGGTTGATCCTAAATTCCGCGGAGCCATCAAAATCGGGATGGATACCAAAGGACCTTTCTACGACCGCGACGGAGCCACCCAAAGCTGGGAGATGCACAACTTCTACCGGACCATCCTGGCTGCTACCGTGACCATCCTTAACAAAATCAAAGCCGAAGTTTACAACGCCGAGTTCGACGTCATCAGCAACCTCTACGGTTCAATCGATGCCCTCAACTTCAAGTTCGACAAAATCCAGGCAAAGGTTATTCCCAAAAGCAGTTACGTCTTCCTGGGCGATGAATACCAGGCCGAGATCCTCGTCGGAGCTTACGATACCAAGCAAAATCCCGACGTGCGTTACATGATGGGAGCAGATTCTCTCTCCCCGGCTAACTTCAAAAATGCCACCCCGCTCGCGGGTTCCAACGGACTGGTCCTGCTCAAATTGGGCGGTTCATCTGAAGGATTGAAACGTTTTGCAGGGATCATCAAAGTCGTCAGCCCTCTGGGAGATACGATGTCCTTCCATTTCAAGGATGAATTCATCGTGGCCAAACCGATGCTTACCATCTCCCCGACCAAAATGAATGTCCTGTACATTGGCGTTGACAATCCCCTGGAAATCAGCGTTCCGGGAAGTCCGGAAAGAATCATCCCTTCTATTTCCACCGGTACCATTCGCCAGGTGGGAAAGGAATGGATCGTCTCGAACCTTTCGGCTGCCTCGGGAGCCCGCGAAGCCCTCATTACCGTCAACGCCGTTTTTGCCGGAAAGACCAAAAATATGGGCTCTTACAAATGCCGACTGAAAACCGTCCCCGATCCTATGATCAAAATTGCAGGTAAAAACGAAGGATTCATCTCCAAAAATCTGCTTCTGGCCAGTCCTTTCCTGGTTCCTGAAATGATTCCGGGTTTCGATTTTGATCTTAAATACACCGTCACCTCCTTCGTTTTCTCCACCTCCACTTCGGCCGGCGAAGGAAGCGATGTCAGGGTCCAGGGAAACCGGTTGACCCCCGAAATCCTGAAAATTATCTCCAATGCCCGGAAAAACCAACGCATCTGGTTTGATGATATCTACGTTAAAGGGCCTGACGGAACCCGTAAAGTCAATACCAACCTTAGTTTGAAACTGAATTGATAAAGAGGAATCTTATGAAAAAGGTGCTTTTCATTGTTTTGACCTTGTTAGCCGTTACAGCCCTCGACTTAACAACAAAGGCTCAACCCATCGAAGACCCCCCTCCCAGAGATGGCGTTTATGATAAAACTGCC
>Ga0209098_1000991_pt1 | contig 28442 bp, 24 predicted proteins | sample AD_JPNHW1_MetaG_FD_184429 | JGI IMG/M metagenome (GOLD analysis project Ga0209098, IMG submission 184429) | Active sludge microbial communities of municipal wastewater-treating anaerobic digesters from Japan - AD_JPNHW1_MetaG (SPAdes) (version 2) | ecosystem: Engineered > Bioreactor > Anaerobic...
GACACAACTTTTTTAAGGAATCTCACTTTTTATTTTAAAAAAAACATATTGCATTTATTTTTCCTTTGAAAACCACACTATTAAAGCGTTTTGATTTTTCCCTGCTTTTTTCCTGAGGAAACTCCAATAATTATTATTAATTTTGCAATATATAGCAAAGTAAAAATGGAAGATAAGATTAAGATAGTGATTGTAGATGACCATGAGATTTTCAGGGGAGGACTTAAACTACTTATCAACCGCTTGAAAAATGTAAAGGTCATAGCCGAAGCAAGCAATGGAAAAGAATTCCTCGACCTGCTTGAATTCAACATACCCGACATTGTTCTGATGGATATTGAAATGCCAGTTATGAATGGCATCGAAGCCACAAAAAAAGCTATTGAACGCTATCCCGAACTTAAAATCATTGCATTGACCATGTTCAATGATGAAGAATATGTTGAAAATATGATAGAGGCAGGAGTAAAAGGATTTCTTTTGAAAAACATTAATAAAGATAATCTCGATAAAGCTATACAATCCGTAATTTCAGGAAACAATTATTATTCTGAAGAACTTTTCAAATATTTTACAAAAAAGATTTCTCATACAGATAAAAAAGAAACCCCTGAAATAAAACTTACGCAACGCGAAATTGAAATTATAAAACTTTCCTTTGAAGGCCTCAACAATAAAGAGATTGCAGATAAACTGTTTATAAGTGAAAGAACGGTTGTTGGGCATAAATCAAATCTACTTTCAAAAACAGGATGCAAAAGCACAATCCATCTTTTAGCTTATGTAATAAAAAATAAACTGATCAACTTATAAACAAAAAAAACCAATACTTTTACGCAATTCATCTTCCTGATTTTACTGCTTACCCCCTTTCTTTTCTTCTCATATTTACACTAAAAATCCCTACCTAACTACCTTACACAATAGTTACGGCAGCTATAATTTTGTTTTCGAATTCCGAGCGTCATGGAAAAGAAAATAAAAATAATAGTAACCGACAGCAACCATATATACCGTGAAGGGTTAAAGATAGCGCTCTCAAAAATTAAAAGAGTAGAAATTGTAGGCGAAGCTGCCAGCGGATGTGAACTCCTGGAACTTCTTTCCAATATTTCGCCCGACCTTATTTTACTGGATACCGAAATGCCCGGAACCAATGGAATAAATCTATGTAAGACCATTGCGGGGAACTACCCTTCCACGAAAGTAATTGCCATAACAATCTTTGATGACTTAAACTATCTCGCTTCTATAATCAATTCGGGCGTTAATTGCTTCCTGCAAAAAAACACTTCACGTAAAGAGCTTGAAAGGGCTATTAATGTTGTGATCGACGGACAAATATTTTTCCCGATACATATAAATCAATTTAATAACAATTTAAATTTCACGATTATGAAAACTTCTAAAATTTTATTAGTAGACGATGATATAGATATCATCAATGTACTACAGGCTATATTAAGCAAAAACGGCTACAATGTAGTAACAGCAAACAACAAAGCAGAAGGTATGCGAAAATTTCGCGATGAGAAACCCGATCTTGCAATATTAGATGTAATGATGACTACTCATTACGAAGGTTTTGAAATGGCAAAAGAAATAGAAGATGACCCTACAGTAAAAAAGATCCCTATCATTATGCTTACATCTATCGACATCCTGATCACAAGCAAACCGGATGTTCAGGCAATGGCAAGGGAATTCAGAAAAAATCCCGGATTCAAAGACCTTCATGTTCTGCTTGTAAAAGATATTGTAAGCAACAACGCTGGTATTGATTATCTAAGTGAAAAAGGCGAAACCGTATGGTTTCCTGTTGACGGATTCATCAAAAAACCGGTGGATGCAGGAAAAATAATCCCGGAAGTAAAACGACTATTATCCAAATAACTGGTATTACTATCAATAATTTCAACAGCTATGCAAAAAGAAATAAATAAAATTTTGTCAGGATACCCAAACTCTGGGCAGGAAAACCTGATACCTATTTTACAGGACATACAGCAAGGTATAGGTTATCTTTCTGAAGAAGCTGTTATAAAAGTCGGTGAACATCTTGGATTGCCGGTAAGTAAGATATTCAGTGTTGCCACATTTTACAACCAGTTCCGGTTCGAGCCCAAAGGAAAATATCATATAATGGTATGCCGCGGAACAGCCTGCCATGTACTTGGATCATCAACAGTACTTAAAGAAATAGAAAAAAAACTGAAAATAAAAGAAGGGCAAACCACACGCGACGGACTGTTCAGTATTGAAATTGTTGCCTGTATCGGCGCATGTGGACTGGCTCCGGTAATAAATATCAACGGACAATTCTTTGCAAAAGTTACAACCGATTCTTTAACAGAAATCATTGAAAGTTTCAGAAATAAGGAGAAAGAATCATGAAAGCCATTAGCGATAAAAACAAACAGGATTTGATTGTAAAACTTCTTACAGGAAAAACCGATAACAAAACACAACCTGAAGTCGACTCATTGTTAGCTGATTTCAGACGTGAAAAAAATTCCCGGATGATCATTTTTGTTGGAGCAGGAACTTGCGGACTTGGCGCAGGCGCTGAAAAAACACTGGAAGCGATCCGTCAATATTGCGAAAAAGAAAAACTGGATGCAGAAATTATTGAAACAGGTTGTATAGGATTATGCTCTTCGGAACCTATTGTTGATGTAATGCTTCCGGGAATGAACCGTATTTCCTTTGAAAATATAACCTTCGAAAAAGTTAAAACTTTTTTCGATACGATCAGGGAAGAAAAAATTCCATCAGAAAATATTATCGGGCAATTTCATTCTATAAACAGCAAACCCTGGAACGGTGTAAAATATATTGAAGAACATCCATTCTTTGCTCCTCAGAAAAGAATTGTTCTTAAAAACTGCGGTATCATTAACCCGCAAAGTATTGAAGAATATATTGCACACGGCGGATATGCCAATGTTTGTAAAACAATAAAAGAAAACACGCCAATAGAAGTTTGTAAAACCATTGAATTAAGCGGTCTTCGGGGAAGAGGAGGCGGAGGTTTTCTTACAGGAAAAAAATGGACATTCGCGCTTTACGAAAAACGTACACCCAAATATATAATTTGTAATGCCGACGAAGGCGATCCCGGCGCATTCATGGACAGAGCCGTTATTGAAGGCGATCCGCACAGAGTGATTGAAGGAATGATCATAGGCGGTTACGCAATCGGTGCAAACCATGGATACGTGTATATACGAGCTGAATATCCTTTAGCAATTAAACGTTTGGAAAAAGCTTTAAAAGATGCAAAGGATTACGGGATACTTGGGAAAAACATTCTTAATACAGGTTTTGATTTTGAGATTAAAATAAAAAAAGGCGCCGGAGCATTTGTTTGCGGTGAAGAGACTGCACTTATTCATAGTATTGAAGGAAAACGCGGCATGCCAAGACCAAGGCCTCCTTATCCTTCTGTTAACGGACTATTTCACATGCCTACAGTAATTAATAATGTAGAAACTTTTTCAAATGTTCCTGCCATTATTGCTAATGGTGCAGAATGGTTCAGCTCCATGGGAACAAATAAAAGTAAAGGAACAAAAGTATTTGCTCTTTCAGGAAAAGTTACAAAGACCGGTTTAGTTGAAATACCAATGGGAACAACCATCAGGGAAATTATTTTCAAGATAGCCGGAGGAATCAGAAATGGAAAGAAATTCAAAGCTGTTCAAATCGGAGGTCCTTCCGGTGGCTGCATCACTGAACAAAACCTGGATATACAGGTAGATTATGATTCATTGAACAGTATTGGTGCAATCATGGGTTCGGGAGGATTAGTTGTTATGGACGAAGGAACATGCATGGTTGATGTGGCTAAGTTCTTTATGAATTTTATACAAAAGGAAAGCTGCGGAAAGTGTATCCCTTGCCGTGAAGGAACTAAACGAATGCTGGAGATATTGGAAAATATTACACACAAGCCATCATCCGATGATAACCGCGAAGCGCTTGAAAGATTCCAGGGAGTGATACAACTGGAAAACTTAGCAAAAGTTATCAGGGAAACTTCACTTTGCGGGTTGGGACAAACAGCGCCAAATCCTGTTCTCAGCACTATCAAATGGTTCCGTAATGAATACGAATCACATATTTTTGAAAGAGTTTGTGATGCTAAGGTTTGTACCGAACTTCGTAAATTTATTATTAATGCAGAAAAATGCACCGGATGTATGGCATGTGTAAAGAAATGCCCATCATCTGCTATCATCGGAACGAAAAAAAATCCACATCATATCATCGAAGATAAATGTATTGGTTGCGGTGCTTGTGCTGAAGCATGTAATTTTAAAGCAATATCAACGTATTGATAAAAAACAATTTTTAATAAAATAAATATGAGTATCAACATAACAATAAACAAAAAGCCGGTAACAGCAGAGAAAGGCGAATACATTCTTGACACTATCGAACGCAATGGTATTAAAATACCAACGCTTTGTAAAATAAAAGATATGCTTCCCGATGGAGCATGCAGAATGTGCCTTGTTGAAATTGAAGACAGCGGAAAACTAATCCCTTCCTGCTCTTACCCTGTTGAAGATGGGATGAAAATTCTTACTCATTCTCCAAAAGTTATCAATGCACGTAAAACTATTGTTGAGCTTTTGTTATCGAACCATCCTGATGACTGCCTCTTTTGTTCAAGAAATAAAAATTGTGAACTACAAAGTTTATCAGAAGAATTGGATGTAAGACAACGAAGGATCATCGGGAAAAAGAATTGTTACAACCTTGATATATCAGGCATAAGCCTTACCAGGGATCCCGACAAATGTATTTTATGCGGTCGTTGTATAAGGCAGTGTGAAGAGATCATAGGAGTTTCCGCGATAAATTTTATTAACAGAGGAAGTAAAACAATTGTAGGTACTGCATTTAATAAAGGACTCAATACATCTTCCTGTGTAAACTGCGGACAGTGTTTAATGGTATGCCCTACAGGTGCAATTACCGAAAAATCACATATCAATCAAGTAATTGATGCTATTAACAACCCCGAACTTACTGTTGTGGTGCAATATGCTCCTGCCATTAGTGTTTCTCTTGCTGAAGAATTTAATATTAAAGCAGGAAAAGATATTAATGGAGTAATGAATGCAGCTCTTCGAAAAGTAGGCTTTAAAAAAGTATTCGATACAAGTTTTAGTGCCGATTTAACCATTCTAGAAGAAGCTTCTGAATTAGTGGATCGTATTGTAAATAAAAAACCACTTCCTATGTTTACCAGTTGTTGCCCTGCATGGGTAAAATATGTGGAAGAGTTTAACCCCGAATTATTACCTAACATTTCAACGTGTAAATCACCTCAACAAATGATGGGTAGTGTAATTAAAAACTATTATGCTAAAGTAGAAAAACTAGAACCTAAAAAAATATACTCGGTTTCCATTATGCCGTGTACAGCTAAGAAATTCGAAGCACAAAGAGAAGAAATGTTAACGGATGGAGTTGCTGATGTTGATGCTGTTCTTACCACACGAGAATTAGGAAAATTGATTAAAATATTTGGAATAGATATCGCAAACTTAGAACCAGAATCAACCGATTCACCTTTGGGTGCTAGAACTACAGCAGGTAAAATATTTGGTGCCAGCGGTGGTGTTATGGAAGCAGCACTTAGAACGGCTCATTTTATGATTACCGGAAAAGAGCTCGAAAACAATAAATTCCTGGAACTTCGCGGATTTAAAGACATAAAAGAAGCTAAAATTAAAATTGGCGATTTAGAAGTAGGTATTGCAGTTGTAAACGGATTAGGAAATGTAAAAACTATCTTAAAACAAATTGCTGAAGGCAGAAAAGATTTACATTTTATTGAAGTTATGAACTGTCCAGGCGGTTGTATTGCTGGAGGTGGACAACACATTGGGGCAACACACGAAAGTATATTAGCTCGTTTAAAAGCATTATATCAAATTGACGACAATGAAACGATTCGTGTATCTCATCAAAATCCACAAATTATTGAATTATACAAAAATTTCCTCGAAAAACCGAATGGAAAAGTAAGTCATAAATATTTACATACTACTTACGCAAAAAGAGACGTACTGAAGTAACAATGGCAAAAAAAGAAAACATATTACCATTGGTTTATACCATTAAAGAGCGTTGCAGGATATGCTACACATGCGTGCGAGAATGTCCTGCAAAAGCTATTAAAATTGGCGGTGGTCAGGCAGAAGTAATGCCTAATCGCTGTATTGGTTGTGGTAATTGTGTTAAAGTATGTAGTCAGGATGCTAAACAATACTTTAGAAGTATTGACAAAGTAATGGATCTAATTCAATCCGATAAAAATGTAATCGCTTGTATTGCGCCTAGCTTTCCAGCTGAATTTATGGAATACGAAGATTATAAAACATTAGTCGGAATGATTCGAAACATTGGCTTTTCTAGTGTTCACGAAGTTGCTTTTGGCGCCGATATTGTTGCTTTAAAATACAAAAATATTTTAGAAAAAGAAAAATTAAGTAATTATATTTCATCCGATTGCCCTGCAGTTGTAACGTATATAGAGAAATACAGTCCGGATTTAGTAAAAAACTTAATTCCTATCGTTTCCCCAATGGAAGCAACTGCTAGAGTACTGAAAGAAATGTACGGAAAAGAAACTAAAATTGTTTTTATCGGACCCTGTATTTCAAAAAAATCAGAGGTTGTTGAAATAAGCGAGGTCATTACCTTTCGTGAGTTACGTGAAATATTTTCCGAATTAAATATTACACCTGAAAATTCAAACCCATCGGAATTTGACGAACCGGTTGGTGGCAAAGGCTCTGTATTCCCTCTGAGCAGAGGACTGCTTAATAATATTGAAAAAACCGATGACATTTTGAATAATAACTGCATTGTTGCCGATGGCAGGTTAAATTTTGTAGAAGCCATTAAAGAAGCCGAATCGGGCTTATTCAAATCCGACTTACTGGAGCTGCTTTGCTGCAACGGTTGTGTTAAAGGCGTAGGCATGACTCCGGGAGGAAAAACATATACCCAGATCGCCAGCATAAAAAAATACGCAAATGAAAAAATGAAAAATTTCAATTTTGAAAACTGGCAAAAAAATATTGAACGATTCAGTAAGCTTGATTTTTCACAAACATTCGAAGAAAATGATCAGCGTATTCTTCTTGCAACTAATGATGAGATCGCAAAGATCCTGAAATTCCTTGGAAAAGAAAGTAAAAGCGATCATCTGAATTGCGGCGCCTGTGGTTATGACACCTGCGAAGAACACGCTATAGCAATATATAAAGGAATTGCCGAGCAGGAAATGTGTTTGCCTTTCACTATTGAAAAACTTCATAAATACAATTCCGAATTGGCTCTATCGAACGAAAAACTTGCTAATGTGCAACTTGCTCTGCGGCAATCGGAAAAACTTGCCCACATGGGACAGTTGTCTGCCGGCATTGCTCATGAATTGAATAACCCTCTTGGTGTGGTAATTATGTACAGTAATATTTTGCTTGAAGAATGTCCGTCCGACTCGCAGATAAGACAAGACCTTGAGCTCATCACACACCAGGCTGAAAGATGTAAATCCATTGTTAGCGGTCTTTTGAATTTCGCCAGGACAAACCAGGTGCGTTATGAAATGACCGGTATCGATCTTCTTGTTAATGAATGCCTCAATTCGCTAATCATTCCTGAAAATGTAAAAATAAATACGATTAATCGCCTTACTTTAACAAGCATGTTGCTCGATAAGGAACAGATGATACAGGCAATTACCAACCTGATAAAAAATTCGATCGAAGCAATGCCGGATGGCGGGCTAATCGAGATATACCTTGAAGAGTCTGATGAAAATGTTCTGATTCGTATTAAAGATTCAGGAACCGGGATAGAAAAAGAAAATATGGATAAACTTTTCACCCCATTCTTCACAACAAAAGCGCTCGGAAAAGGCACAGGGCTTGGGTTGCCAACAGTTTACGGAATTGTGAAAATGCATAAAGGCGACCTCACAGTCAGCTCAAATATTGATCCTGCTAAAGGACCAACAGGTACCATATTCACAATTGTATTACCTAAAAAAAAGAATTAATTTAAAATTCATTGTAATGAAAACAAATAATAAAAAAGTATTGATTGCAGATGATGATCCTGACTTCTTAACTTTCCTTGAAGTAAATACAAAACTGATGGGCTTTGAAGTGAAAGCCGTTTCGAGCCAGAAAGAAGCTGAAATACTTATCGGTCAATACAAACCTGACCTGGCCATCTTTGATCTGATGATGGAAAACAAAGACAGTGGTTTTATACTAAGTCATAAATTAAAAAAATTATATCCTGATGTTCCAGTAATCATTGCCACTGCAGTTACAGCAGAAACCGGGCTGGTGTTCGGGCTTAACAGTCCCGGAGAACGTGCATGGATAAAGGCCGACAGGTATATCGATAAAAGTTTGCGCCCTGACCAGTTACAAAAAGAAATCAATAGCTTGATTAAATAATAAAAATTTAAAAACCATGGAAAAGTTAGTTGTATTAGTGGTTGATGATGAGCCGGGAATACGTTCAGGAATATGCAGAATACTGCGAAATTACACGGTTGGATTCCCATTCATGGAAGAAGATTTTGGATTCGATATACATGAGGCTGCAACCGGTGAAGAAGCAATAAGTTTTATCCAGGAAAATAAAACGGATATCATGTTGCTTGATAATAAGCTCCCGGGAATTCATGGTATTGATGTTTTGGAATACATGAATAAAAACAAATACGATATCCAGGTAATGATGATCACTTCCTATGCCTCTCTTGAACTTGCTGTAAATGCTACAAAAAACGGCGCATACAATTTCGTTCCAAAACCTTTCGTACCCCAGGAACTCAAAGCAGCTACGGAAAGTATCACCAAACATCTTTACCTGAAACGCATGACCAATAAGATGACCGAGAACGACAAGGAATTGCGCCATCAGTTTCTTTCAGTTTTGTCTCATGAACTAAAATCACCTATCAATGCCGTTGAAGGATACATGAATATGATGAAGGAAAGACAGGCAGGTGATAAACTTGAAGATTATGACCCGATGATCGATCGATCACTGATACGAATGAAAGGCATGCGCAGCCTTATATCCGACATGCTCGACCTTACCCGTATCGAATCAGGTCAAAACAACAGGCACTTGCAGGAGATCGATTTGTTCGATGTATCAAAATTTGCAATTGATACTTTTGAGCCCCTGGCAAAACAAAAAAATATCAAAATGTATTTGGATGCCCCGGAAAGCTTGATAATAAAGGCAGACCGACAGGAGATGGAAATCATTTTCAACAACCTGATCTCAAACGCGGTGAAATATAATAAAGAAGGCGGACAGATTTATATTGCAATCAAAGAAATCGGAACTTCTATAAGCATCATTATTGAAGACACCGGCATTGGTATGTCGGCTGAAGACATCAGTAAATTATTCCACGAATTTGTCAGGATAAAAAATATCAACACAAAAAACATTGTAGGCACAGGCCTTGGCTTATCGATAGTAAAAAAAATAGTTGAAATCTATAATGGCACCATCGATGTATCCAGCACGCCAAACAAAGGAAGCACGTTTACGATCATATTACCTAAATATTGAAATTAAAATACAACGGAGGATATTATGAAATTTGTACCTGAAAAATATTCTATTCCTGACGAGCCAATGAAACCCTTTATTGACAAGGATGAAATATGGAATTATATTAACAATACTAAATCTTCAAAAGAAAAAGTAAGAAAAATTATTGCTAAATCGCTTTCAAAAAAAAGGCTTAACCTGGAAGATGTTGCTACACTTATTAATGCAGATACACCGGAACTCATTGAAGAAATAAAAGAAGGCGCCCGGACATTAAAACGTAATATCTACGGTAACCGTATTGTATTATTTGCACCTCTTTATATCGGAAATAAATGCGCTAACAATTGCACTTATTGCGGCTTCAGGGCATCGAACACCAGTGCGGTAAGGAAAACCCTTTCTGATGATGAAATTGTAAAAGAAATAGAATCCCTTGAAGATAAAGGGCAGAAAAGATTGATCCTTGTTTATGGCGAGCATGCTCAATACAGCCCTGAATACATCGCACATACCGTTGATATCGCATATCATGTAAAAAAAGGAAACGGTGAAATAAGAAGAGTGAACATCAATGCTGCGCCGCTGGAAATTGAAGGTTTTAAAATAGTAAAAAAAGCCGGTATCGGTACGTTCCAGATATTCCAGGAAACATATAATAGCGATGCTTACAAAACCTATCATCTGCGAGGTAAAAAAGCAGACTACGGTTACAGGCTTACTTCATTGGATAGAGCACAGGAAGCAGGAATAGACGATGTTGGTATTGGCGCTTTATTCGGATTGTACGATTGGCGTTTTGAAGTTATGGGATTAGTTCGTCACACGAACCACCTCGAAGCATGCTACAATGTAGGACCGCATACCATTTCATTTCCAAGGGTAAAAGATGCATCAATGCTAGATTTGGGAAATAAATATTTTGTCAGCGACGAAGACTTCACCAAACTTGTTGCCATTCTTAGGCTTGCTGTTCCTTATACCGGAATGATACTTACAGCAAGAGAACCGGCAAAATTAAGAGATGAGATTATTCAATTCGGAGTTTCGCAAATTGATGGCGGAACAAAAATTGAAATCGGTAGTTATTCTGAAGAAAAAGAAAAAGAGAAAAATTTAGATCGTGGACAATTCCGAATTAATGACGATCGTTCATTGAATGAAATCATTGATGACCTGCTGGATAAAGATATGTTGCCATCATTTTGTACCGCTTGCTACAGGCTCGGAAGAACAGGCGAACACTTTATGGAATTTTCAGTTCCGGGTTTCATTAAACGTTATTGCACACCCAATGCAATACTCACTTTAGCAGAATATATTGTTGATTATGCTCCTGAAACTACAGCAAAAAAAGGATGGGAGGTAATTAATAAGAATATTGAAAAACTGGCTGATGAAAAAATAAAAATTTCAATTAAAGAAAAAATTGAAATGATAAGATCGGGAAAAAGAGATTTATATTACTAACATATGAGCAAAGGAAAAGATAACAAACCGCATATCGGAATTTTTGGACGCAGGAATTTTGGCAAAAGTTCTTTTATCAATGCACTCACAAAGCTTGATGTGGCAATAGTTTCAGAAATTGCCGGAACAACTACCGACCCGGTAAAAAAATCAATGGAAATATTCGGGATCGGCCCGGCTGTTATTATTGATACCGCCGGTGTTGATGACAGCGGAGAGCTGGGAGAAAAAAGAATTGCAAAAACCATTGATGTAATTAAGCAAATAGATTGCGCTATCTTGCTTATCGCAAATAATATTTTCGGTGAGTACGAAAATATGCTGATCGAAAAATTCAATAAATATAAAATTGCATACTTAGTCGTACATAACAAATCAGACATTGAACCTTTATTAAATTCTACCATTAAAAAAATAAAAAAAATAACTGACGCTCCTATTACTGAATTCAGCGCTAAAACAAGTTTCAACATTGAAAATGTTATTGAAATATTAAAAAATGTTATTCCTGAAACAGCTTATAAAAATTCGTCATTATTAAAAGGAATTATTGATCGCGGTGATATTGTTATGCTCATCACTCCTGTCGATTCAGAAGCTCCCGAAGGAAGAATGATATTGCCACAGGTAATGGCTATCCGTGATGTTCTCGATAATGATGCAATAAATGTGGTAGTAAAAGAAACAGAAGCAGAATTATTTTTACAGAAAACAGGTATAAAGCCTAAGCTTGTAATTACCGACAGCCAGGCATTCGGATATGTAAATAAAATTATCCCGCCCGACATTCCGCTGACAGGTTTTAGTGTAGCTTATGCCAACATGCGTGGGCCTTTCGATGAATACGTGAAAGGAACAAAAAAAATATCGGAACTAAAAGACGGTGATAAAATATTGATCCTGGAATCGTGCACGCACCAGGTAAATTGTGAAGATATTGGTAGGTTCAAAATCCCACGCTGGCTTAAAGAATACACAAAAAAACAATTGGAGTTTGACACTGTTGCAGGTTTAAATGAAATTAAAAATCCGATAACCGATTATGCGTTGGTAATTCAGTGTGGCGGATGCATGATCACACGCAAACAAATTTTAAGTCGTTTATCCGAAGTCATTGAAGCAGGCGTTCCTGTTACCAATTACGGGTTGACCATTGCATACATCAATGGAATTTTTGAAAGAGCAGTTGCTCCTTTTATAAAATGATTTATGAAATATTTAAGTGAAATATTAAACAAGCAAGAGTTTTCGAAAGAAGATATAATGTTCTTACTTTCACTTACCAATAAAGAAGATAGCGACACTTTAATAAAAAAAGCTTATTCGATAAAAGAAAATTTTATAGGTAAAAAAGATTATTTACGAGGACTGATAGAATTTTCAAATCAATGTAAAAAGAATTGTTTGTATTGCGGTATAAGAAGCGGAAACACTAAAGTAAACAGGTATTCTATAACTGATGACGAAATTTTGCAAACTGCCGAATTCGCTCAAAAAAATAAATTCACAGGAATCGTGCTTCAATCGGGTGAGCAATGTAACCCTGATTTTACTAAAAGAATAACAGGACTGATAACAGGAATAAAAAAAATAGCAAACCCTGAACTCCGCATCACGCTTTCAGTTGGCGAACAATTATTCGAAACATATAAAGAATGGCACGATGCCGGAGCTGACCGGTATTTATTGCGAATAGAAACTTCCAGCGAAGAACTTTATAAAAAAATTCATCCTGATAATTATCTACATAGTTATAAGACGCGACTGGAATGCCTTGAAAATATTAAGAAAGCAGGTTATCAAACAGGAACAGGCGTGATGATAGGTTTGCCATTTCAAACGATTGAAAATCTTGCCGACGATTTGTTATTCATAAAAAAAATGAACATTGATATGGTTGGAATGGGACCATATATTGAACACACCGATACTCCTCTTTATGAATACAAAGACTTATTGCTGCCTCTCGCAGAACGCTTCAACCTATCGCTTCGCATGATTGCTGTTCTAAGAATCATGATGCCTTATATCAACATTGTATCTACAACTGCTTTGCAAACTATTTTTCCAATGGGAAGAGAACGCGGACTGAAGGCAGGCGCCAATGTACTGATGCCTAACCTTACACCCGGCAAATACAGAAGCAGCTACCTGCTTTATGAGAACAAGCCCTGCATTAACGAAGAAGCTGATGAATGTATTGATTGCCTTGCCAACAGGGTTAAAATGATTGGCGAAGAAATCGCTTATGATGAATACGGCGATTCAAAACATTTTATTAAAAGAAAAAATAATTTAGAAATAAAACTCGATTAATATATTTGTAACTATCCAGGTACATTAAAAATGTTTCAAATAAAGAATATTAATGATTTAAATTTTTCTCGCAAAGACCGCTAAGATTTTCGGCAAGGACGCAAAGCCAATAAAATAGAGCCTTCGCGAGCTTTGCATTTTTCCTTTGCGAACTTTGCGAGATACATTTTTTTAAATTGATAGAAATTATACTCGTTCTTATCAGGTTTGTAAAGGCAAAACTGTTTAGAACGAGTTATACCGTACAGAAAACAAAAAATATTTTTGCAAAACTCTTTTCTGTCGGTATAAATAATATAACATACCTGAACCGTTACATATATTTCCTTATTTGTTTATTGTTCGTACGCCTTGATAGTTGCGGTTTTTAAACGGTTCCAACAAATATTCCAGACCATTCAGTTTTATTTCATACATAGTATGCAGAAGCATTCCTAATTTTCCTTCAGGAAAACCTTTTGCATGATACCATACTAAATAAGGTTCCGGTAAATTACATAAAGTCCAACCTTTGTATTTTCCATAAGGCATTTTCATGCTTACCAGTTTTATCAATGCTTCGTTATCCATAACACTTACATGCTTTCCAACTTTCTATCTTATTTATTCATTTTATGCAGTTGTTCTATTTTAACATCATTAGGCACGACATTTATGTCGTGCTCAAAATAAAACGAAAAGAAAAGGGCTTTAGCCCAAACCAAGAATTAATGTTTAACAATATCAAATCCATACCGTCTAATAATTTTATCATATTCCTTTTGAAATGTAATCTTTTTATGATGCTCTTCCTGATTAGCCATATATCTGCAGATAATAATAATTCCCTGTTCTTTGTTGACCATTCGTAATGCACGTAAACTTTTATGAATGACATTTTATTTTATATGTTTGGGCTAAAGCCTGTTTTCTTTTTCTTTTTTTTCAACGCCATAAATGGCGTTGAAAATCATTGTATGTAAAATTATTTATTTACTTTTTCTCTCTTTTCTTATTATTATGAAGGCTTTTAGGTTTTTTATATTTAAGCCGGAGATTTCTTTTGTATGATCCACCAAGATTTACTTTTTTATTTTTTTCCAATTTCTCATGAAAAGCACCACCTGAACTTTTAAGCGTAGAATTTTTTAAATAGTTCTTATTCGTTTTCGGCGGTAATTCTTCATCAGTAAATATTTTTGAAATAATTACATCTTCAGGAAGCGGTTCGATAGGAATGGGTTTCTTCATCAATCCTTCAATTTCAATTTGAAAAATCCGTTCCGCTTCATTTATGAATGTAATGGCAACCCCTGTTTTATCAGCTCTTCCGGTTCTTCCAATGCGATGAATATAATCTACAGGAATTTTTGGAGTATCGAAATTGATCACATGTGAAACATCAGAAATATCCAAACCCCTTGCTGCAATATCAGTAGCGATAAGCACCCTGTAATTTCCATCCTGAAATTGCTTTAAAGAATTTATTCTGAAATTCTGAGATTTATTGGAATGTATCACACCTAATTGATCAGGAAATTTTTCTTTCATCTGGTCGAACAAGCGGTCAGCCAATTTCCGGGATTCACAAAAAACCAGTACCTTATTTAATTCGTCATTCTTTAAAACCAGGTTTTCTAACAAGTTTGCTTTCGTGTAATAATTCGGCACATAATAAGCAACCTGCGAAATTTGTTCCAGTGGTGCACCATGTGCTGCAATTTCAATTTTTTGCGGAGTAATGAAAAAGTCTGAAATAATATTTTCAATATCTTTCATCATCGTTGCTGAAAATAAAAGGTTTTGCCTTTTGGGAGGCAACAGGTCAATCACATTTTTTAATTGTGTGCGAAAACCCATGTTGAACATTTCTTCTGCTTCATCAATAACAAATTTCTGAATGAAACTTAAACGCAATGTTCCGCATAAAGCAAGGTCTATCAATCGCCCCGGTGTAGCAACCAGTATATCCAAGCCATTGTATACAATTTGTTTTTGTGTATTGATATTTGTTCCCCCGTACACCCCGCCAACACGTACACTCATGTATGTTATCAATTTATTGATTTCACCAACCACTTGCAATACCAGTTCGCGTGTTGGCACAACAATCAATATTCGCGGATGTTTCTGTTCGGAAAATTTCAGCTGCCTTAAAATAGGAAGAAGGTATGCAAAGGTTTTACCGGTGCCTGTTTGAGCAATTCCCAACACATCCCTTCCATCCATGATTAAAGGAAAAACTTTTTCCTGTATGGGTGTAGGATTTGTGTATTCCAAATCATCCAGGGCTTGAAGTAAAGGCTTATTTAAATTTAAATCTTCAAAGATCATTGTGATGCTTATTAATGAATTGCAAAGGTAATCTATAAAATTGAATGGTAGAATGAATTATGGATGCCTCATTCTTCAGCATGACAAACAACTTAAAACATTATACAGTAAACTATAAAACTACTCATTTGAAAGATTAATATTTTCACCAATTCGCCGCATCGAATGCGAAGACAGAAAAATATAATTCTTAAATCATCAAATCTAAAATTACTTTTGTCTTACAACTTGCTACACTTTAATTAGCACAACATTTTTCTGAAACTTAACCTTATCCCCTGCTCTAAGTTTTTTTCTTTTTTGTTTTTCTATAACATCATTTACTTTAACAAAGCCTTCGTCAATTACCTGGTTGGCTTCACCACCGGAACGAACAAAGTTCAGCAGTTTCAACAATGTGTTTAACGGGATGAATTCGTGTTCGCCTAATTCAAATTCTATCATGGTTTTATTAATTTACGATTTGCAATTTTTGAAGTATGATTTATAAAAATATTCTCTTGAAAAAATATTTAACTTACTTATTCCATCTTGTATTCGCCCAATTTTTCTTTTGTTCCGGAGTAAAGAAAGTCCATGCAACAATACGGCTCGATTTATTTCCCTGTCCCATTGGAATGGTCTTCACTTCTGTAGCTTCAACTTTTTTCAGCGCTTCATAAACACTGCTGAGATGTGTTTGTTTTGCTATTAAAGTAGAAAACCAAAAACAGGAAGTTGCGAATTGTTTGCTTTGATAAATCATGTTCTTCACAAATTTTACCTCACCGCCTTTGCACCATAACTCATTGCTTTTGCCTCCAAAATTTAAAACCGGTTTTGTGATTTTTTTATCATTCAGATTATTTAATTTGCGGAGAGTTCCTTCGCTGGCTTCTATCAATGATTTATGAAACGGAGGATTACAAACTGTCAGATCAAAATATTCATCTTGCTGAATGATCCCATAAAAAATATCTTTCAGATTTTTTTGTAAACGAATTTCGATTTTATTTTTTAAAACCGGGTTTGATTCAATTATTTTTTTTGCCGATTCAACAGCAACCGCATCAATGTCGGAACCCACGAACGACCAGTCGTATTCTTTGTTTCCAATAATTGGATAAACGCAATTAGCGCCAACGCCAACATCGAGGCATTTTATTTTTTTGCCTGCCGGCATTTTCCCAAAATTACTGCTATATAACAGATCGGCCATATAGTGAATGTAGTCGGCTCGCCCGGGAATGGGCGGACATAAATAATTTTCAGGGATATTCCAATTATCGATATTATAATAATGCTTCAGCAAAGTTTTGTTCAGCATTTTCACAGCATCCGGATCAGCAAAATCAATGGATTCATCATTGTATATATTCATCTTCACAAACGCGGCTAATTCAGGGCAACTCTCAATAAGTTGTTTGAAATCGTAGCGCTCACGATGTTTATTTCGTGGATGCAATTTTGATTTTTCTTTAGGATGTTCTTTCTTTTTGGGAAGCATGAAAATTAATTTTTCAATATTTATTTCAACTTATTCTGGAAAACTTAAATAGCTTCATACACAAAGCTATAAATATTTATTACACTCCATAGTAAAGTGGAAAGATGAATTTTAAACAGAAATAAAAAAACACAAAAACATTCAGCATTCTAATCCACTTGTCAACTTATGTCTTGTGTCTATAGACTTACGACTTAGCCTAATGCCTTGTCAACTTTTATCATCCTGTTATATTTATAATACGCCTGGCATGAGCCTTCGCTTGAAACCATGCATGCACCAATGGGATCGGAAGGTGTGCAGGCTTTTCCAAACAATTTACATTGTTTCGGATTCTTTAATCCTTTCAATATTTCGCCGCAAATACAACCTGCAGGTTCTTCGGGTTCAGGAACTGTTACAGGAAGCATGGCTTCCGCATCATGTATTTTATATTTTTCGCGTATCATCATCCCGCTTTGAGGAATTACGCCAAGACCACGCCACCATTCGTCGCGCAGCTCGAACACATCATTCATGATCTGCTGTGCTTTTACATTTCCTTCGGGTTTAACAACACGTTTATATTGTATCTCTACTTTGGCTTCGCCTTCTTCATATTGTTTTACCAGCATGTAAATGGTTTGTAAAATATCCACAGGTTCAAATCCTGCAACCACACAACCGAGGTGATATTTTTCTGCTATAGGTTCATAAATGTGTGAACCGGTAATAGTGCTTACATGCCCGGGACAGATATACCCGTTTATCTTCACGCCTTCATCAATAAGAGCAGCCATCGCGGGAGGCATAATTTTATGCGAACTGAATAATAAAAAGTTATCGACCTTTTGTCGGTATGCATTCATAATAGCCGCAGCGCTTGTAGGAGAAGTGGTTTCAAATCCGATACCGAGGAAAATAACTTTTTTGCCGGGATTCTGCTTTGCTGTTTCTATAGCCATCAGCGGAGAATAGACTATGCGTACATCGGCGCCATTTGCTTTTTCTTTTTCGAGCGATGATTGCGAACCCGGAACTCTTATCAGATCGCCGAAGGTGGTAATAATAACATCTTTCATTTGGGCATAAACAATAGCCTGGTCGATGAACTTTTTGCTCGACACGCAAACAGGACAACCGGGACCTGACACCAGCTTAATATTATGTGGCAGCATATATGGTATTCCAAATTTTTGGATAGCCATAGTATGTCCGCCGCACACTTCCATCAGCGCAATTTCTTTTCTGGAAATCGTTTTGATTTTTTCTAAAATATCGAAAACTATTGTTTTATCGCGGTATTCGTCAATATATTTCATTTTTTCTTTTGTATTAAATTGGAACACGGATTCGCTGCGGCGAGCACGAATGTTACGAATTATCACGAATTCATAATCTGTGAAAATCCGTTCAATCCGTTATATTCGTGTTCTATTATTTTATAATTGATTATCTAATTCTCCAAGTTCTTTAAATAATTTTAACGTTTCTTCGGCTTCTTCCGGACTTAGTTTTTCAATGGCAAAACCGGAATGTAATAAAATAAACTCCCCTACTTTAGGGTTCTCCAATAACTGAAGACTTGCATTAACAAAAGTTCCTCCAATAGAAACCTTTGCCATTTCTCCATCTATCGATACTATTTCTGCAGGAATACTTAAACACATATATATTTTAGATTTTAGATTTTAGATTTACGAATTACGATTTTTGATTTATGATTTATGAATTTATTTATTGTTTAATTGCTACACCTCTATGCTATCATTAAGTTATTTATTGTAAATCCTTCGCCAATTCCCAATTTTCCCCATTCCCCATTTCGCCCATTCCCCGTTTCATCCATTCCCCGTTTCACCCATTCCCCGTTTCACCCATTCCCCATTTCATTTTACTTGCCACTTGTGTCTTACGAATTACGATTTTTGATTTATGATTTATGAATTTATTTATTGTTTAATTGCTACACCTCTATGCTGTCATTAAGTTATTTATTGTAAATCCTTCGCCAATTCCCAATTTCCTCCATTCCCCATTTCGCCCATTCCCCGTTTCATCCATTCCCCGTTTCATTTTACTTGCCACTTGTGTCTTACGACTTACTACTAATTAAGCTTCGCCTCTTCGCTGCCACAGCCAACTGTCCAAGCGCTACACCACCATCATTCGATGGCACTTTGCTATGCGTATAAACTTCAAATTTATTTTCCTTCAGTAAACGTTCTGTATTTTCAATCAAATACCTGTTCTGAAAAACGCCTCCCGATAAAACAACTTTATTTAAATTATATTTTTCTTTTACTGAATTTACAACATCCAAAATTACTGAAATTATTGCATTATGGAATTTCGCAGAAATAACCGAAGGTTCAACTGAATTAATTATATCATCAACTATACCTTTTATTGTCTGTTCAAAAGAAATAGTTCCATTAAAAGTATATTTATATTTTTCTTTACAAACCTTGTTGATTGCCGATTCCAGTCGCATGGGAGCTTCAGCTTCAAAACCATTTGCTGTACAAATGTTTGAAATTGCGGCAACCGCATCAAATAATCTTCCGGCGCTGGAAGTCAACGGACAGTTTAATTTTTTATCTATCGCCTGAATTAAAAGATTTATTTTTTCAGAAGAAATATTTTTTAAAAATGGCAAATTGAATTTTAAAAATTCTTTTCCATAAAATTTATACAAATAGGAAATTGCCATTCGCCATGGTTCTTCCGAAACCTTATCCCCACCTGGAATGGGCATATATTCAAAATGCGAAATGCGTTCATAATTATCCAGGTCGCATATAAAAAATTCACCACCCCAGATATTTCTGTCATCGCCATAACCTGTTCCGTCAAAACTAACACCTATGACCTTTTCATCAAGATGATGCTCAGCCATGCACGATGCCACATGCGCGTGATGATGCTGAACAAAGATTTTCGGAACATTCATTTCATTTACAAAACGCGTGGAAAGGTAATCGGGATGCATATCGCCAACAGCAAGTACCGGGTTTATCCTGAAAAGTTTTTTAAACTGATTTACCGTTTCCTTATAAAATTCATACGTTTCCAAATTTTTTAAATCACCAATATGCTGACTGATGATCGCTTGTTTTCCTTTGCCAACACAAAAACAATTTTTCAGTTCAGCGCCGGCAGCAAAAATCCCTTCGGCATTAAAAGCAAGATTAACCGGATTCGGAACATACCCACGCGAACGCCTTATGATTCGTTCTTTTTCATTTGCTATAAAAATCAGGGAATCATCGGTACGGTTATAAATATCACGATTGTATATTAAAAGTGCATCCGAAATTTTTGATAATTTTTTTTCTGCTTGCGCATTATCAATAATAATGGGCTCATCAGAAATATTCCCGCTGGTCAGAACCATTAAATCCGTTTTCAATTTTTCAAAAAGCAAATAATGAAAAGGCATGTATGGCAGCATCACTCCTACTGTTCCGAGTCCATTACTAACTGAATCAGGAATTTTTAATGGTGATTTTTCTTTTAATATAACAATAGGTTTGCGCCACGATGTCAACGATTTTTTTTCCACTTCTGAAATCTCCACATATTTTCCGAGTGCATCAACATCCCTGCACATCAAGGCAAAGGGCTTGCTTTCCCTGTTTTTTAATTTACGGAGACGCTTTACGGCTTCCGCATTCAAAGCATCGCAGGCAATGTGAAAGCCACCCAGTCCTTTCATTGCCAGCACCAGTCCGTTATCAATTACGGCTGCTGCTGTTTTTAATATCATTTCGAATTCAGAAATTATCTTTCCTTTTACATGCATTTCATAAACCGGTCCGCAATTATTGCAAGCTACAGGTTGTGCATGGAATCTGCGGTCCAGCACATCGGTATATTCATGATGACATGTTGAACACATCATAAAATCTTTCATTGTTGTTTTATCGCGGTCGTATGGCAAATCCTTTATAATGGTAAAGCGCGGACCACAATTCGTGCAGTTGATGAACGGATAATGGATACGATGCTCCTGGTTTTTCAAATCTTTAAGGCAATCATCACAAACAGAAATATCAGGACTGACTTCAGTTATTTCATCCGAAGTATTTTTACTTTTTACAATTTCGAAATTGGTATAATCTTTTATTTCGGTCAGCTCAACTGTTACCGATTCAATATTGGATGCAGGAGGCGCTTCGATTTTTAATAATTTCAGGAATTCATCTATTTCTTTCTGTGTTCCTTCTATATTTATTATTACTCCATCATTTCTGTTCTCAACATTTCCGTTCAAACCCGATCGTTTTGCAATACGAAAAACAAATGGACGAAACCCTACACCCTGCACCAATCCTTTAACTACAACTTTATATGATTTTTTCAACTTCTGTATAAATAAACGCTTTCTACACTACCATTTTTATCATGACAAAATTATATAAATTTTCTATTTATATTGCTTTTATGCAGTTTATTGTAAAAAAATACAACATAATTTTTAAAAACCAATTTTTTTTTTACTTTTTCCTTTGGAATAATTTGTTCTATATTAAAAAAATATCCCAATATCTAAAATAGAAAATCCCAAAAATAATGAAGGCAAAAATTAAGAATTTTGAGTTACAAGAGATCAAACACGAATCAGATCTGGACAAAAATTTCGGAAAACTGATTGCCAAAAATGCTCATGGTGAAAAACTTTTCGGATGCATTCAATGCGGCAACTGCAGCTCTGCATGCCCGTTAAGTATTTACATGGATTACACTCCGCGAAAAATAATTGCGATGGTCAGAGCCGGATTTAAAGATGAAGTACTTTCAAACAAAACAGTCTGGCTTTGTGCTTCCTGTTACAATTGCTCTGTAGAATGCCCAAAAGGAATTAAAATCACAGATGTAATGTATGCCCTGAAAAGAGAAGCCATCAAAAATAAGATATACCCGAAGAACTTCCCTGTTCCAATAATGGCCAACACTTTTTTTAATGAAATAAAAAAACGTGGAAGAAGCAATGAAACCTGGCTGCTCATAAATTACTATTTAAAGTATAATATTTTTAAAATACTTGGATATACTTCTTTAGGCATCAAACTCTTTTTCACCGGCAGGCTTCTGCCATTTGAAAAAGGTGCTAAAAATAAAGAACAGATTAGAAAAATTATTGGTAAAGCCGAAGCTTAAGAACATAATTAAACAGGAGAAACAGATATGAAATATTTATATTACCCGGGTTGTTCGCTTAAATCATCCGGCAGATCATATGAAGAATCGCTGCTTGCAGTATTTAAAAAGCTGAATGTTCCCCTCGAAGAAATTGAGGACTGGAATTGCTGCGGCGCCACAAACTACATGGCTATCAACGAAACCAGCGCTATCAGCCTTATTGCAAGGAATCTGGCATTAGCCGAAAAACAGGGAGGAGCAGATATTATTGCCCCCTGCGCTGCATGTTACATGGGTTTGCAGAAAACAAAGAACTATCTTGATACGGATAAAAAGATAAAAGAAAAAGTTCATGATGAACTTAATAAAATAGGAATGCCTTTTTCAAACAAAGTAAATGTGCGTCATCCGCTCGATGTTCTGATAAATGATATCGGACTTAAAACTATAGAAAATACCATTTCAAAAAATTTAAAAGGCTTGAAAGTAGCCAGTTATTATGGTTGCCAGCTGATAAGACCTATCAATACTTTTGATGACCAGCGAGACCCGCATACCATGGATGACATTGCAAAAGCTTTAGGCGCTGAAGCTATTGACTGGCCTCTGAAAACAAGATGCTGCAGCGGAAGCATGACCAGCACCATCTCCGAAATTGGAATGAGAATGAATTTCCTTTTATTAAAAGAAGCCAAATTCAGAGGAGCTGATGTTATTATTACTTCATGTCCCTTATGCCAGTTTAACCTCGAATGTTTCCAGGGAAAAGTTACCGGGATGTTCGGTGAAGACATAAAAATTCCTGTAATGTACTTTACACAGCTTATGGGAATGGCATTTGGTATTAACGATAAGGAATTAGGGTTGCACCGTATGTTATCACCTAATTTAAGTTTAGCAAAATAATACAGGGAGGAACAAGAATGTCAAATCAGAAAGAAGAAATAAGAATTGGTTTTTATATATGCCATTGTGGGCATAACATAGCCAGCATTGTTGATGTAACCGGTGTTGCTGAATATGTTTCAAAATTACCCAATGTGGTTGTTTCCAAAGATTACAAATACATGTGTTCCGACCCCGGTCAGGAACTTATACAAAAAGATATAAAAGAGCAAAAACTGAACAGGATCGTTGTTGCTTCGTGTTCACCTTTATTGCATGAGCCTACATTCAGAAACGCTACAGCAAAAGCAGGACTGAACCAGTTCTACATGCAGATGGTGAATATCAGGGAAAATACTTCATGGGTTCATGAAGATAAAGAACAAGCAACCATAAAAGCTAAAGACCTTGCCCGGGCAGCTGTTCACCGCGTAGCTTTCCACAAAGCGCTGGAAAAGAAAAAAGTTCCTGTAAATCCTGATGTATTGGTAGTAGGTGGTGGAATTGCAGGAATATCGGCATCGTTAACTTTAGCAAACGCCGGGAAAAAAGTTTACCTCGTTGAAAAAGATGCAACCATTGGCGGTTACATGGCTAAGTTCGATAAGACCTTCCCCACACTCGATTGCGCTGCTTGTATCCTTACGCCAAAAATGTCATCTGTTCTGAAACATCCGAATATAACATTATGGACATGGTCTGAAATAGCCAACGTTGAAGGTTTTGTGGGCAACTATAAAATTACGGTAACTAAAAAACCACGTTATATAAAAGAAGAACTTTGCGTAGGATGCCTGGCTTGTATTGATGCCTGTATTTTTAAGCAAGGAAAATTCTATGATGAATTCAACTTCGGACTTTCAAAAAGGAAACCTGTATATATACCGTTCCCACAGGCAACTCCGCAAGTTGTCAGAGTTGATGATAATGTTTGTTTGCATTTTAAAACCGGTAAATGCCAGCAGACATGCGCTAAAGCATGCGACAGAAATGCTTTCGATTTCAATCAGAAAGCAGAAACTGTTGACATCAACGTGGGAACAATTATTCTTTCAACCGGCTTTGAGCCCCACAATCCCATAAAATCATCCAACTATGGTTATGGGAAATATCCAAACGTTTTTACTTCACTCGAAGTGGAACGCCTTGTCAATGCTTCAGGACCAACCGAAGGTCATGTTGTTTTAAGAGATGGAAAAACAAAACCTAAAAGCATTGGTATTATTCATTGTGTTGGCTCAAGAGATGAAAAAACAAACAAATGGTGTTCACGCGTATGTTGCATGTATTCCCTGAAACTGGCGCACCTTCTTAAAGAACATACCGATGCTGAAGTATACAACTTCTATATTGATATGAGAACACCGGGAAAAGGTTATGAAGAATTTTACGATAAATTATTAAATGAAGGTATTCAGTTTATTCGCGGTCGTGTATCAGAAGTTTCCGACTGGGCTACCACCGATTCTGAAAAAGGAAAGCTTGTAATCCGTGCTGAAGATACTTTGATTGGCATGGTACGCAGGATCCCTGTTGATATGGTCGTTCTTTCTGTAGGTCTCGAACCTGCCAAAGATGCACAGGATGTAAGAAAGATGTTCAGCATTTCCTGTTCAACAGAAGGGTTCTTCCTTGAAAGACATCCTAAGTTGGCGCCGGTAAGCACTTTCACCGATGGTGTTTTCATTGCAGGAGCATGCCAGGGACCAAAAGATATCCCCGACAGTGTTGCACAGGCAGGCGCTGCTGCTTCAGAAGCGCTGGCGCTTATTGATGCCGGACATGTTGAACTGGAACCAAATACAGCAAGTATAGTTGAAGAAAAATGTTGTGGCTGCCAGGTGTGTATCAATATGTGTCCTTATACCGCTATCTCCTTCAATTCAGAAAAAAAGAAATCATTTATTAATGAAGCGCTATGTAAAGGTTGCGGAACATGTGTAGCAGCATGTGGCTCCAATGCCATATTCCAGAATCTTTTTGATGATGAAGAAATACTTAGTGAAATTGATGGTTTATTAATTGATTAATTAAAATACTGATATATGCAATCTACAATAAATAATAATGAATCATGGACGCCCAGGATCGTTGCTTTCTTTTGCAACTGGTGTACTTACACTGCATCCGATCTTGCAGGTGTTTCCAGGTTGAGATATGCTCCAAGCACCCGTGTTGTTCGTGTTATGTGTTCAGGCCGTATCGACCCTGAATTCATCATGGAAGCTTTTGCTAAAGGCGCCGATGGCGTTCTTATCGGAGGTTGTCACCCGGGCGATTGTCACTATGCTGAAGGGAATTATAAATGCCTGCGCAGATTCACACTCTTTCAAAAATATGCCGAACAAATGGGCATTGAAAAGAACAGGTTGCGCCTGGAATGGATAAGCGCCAGCGAAGGAAAAAGACTACAGGAAGTGGTTAATGAAATGACTGAACAGATAAGGCAGCTGGGTCCTTCAAAAATTAAAGAAGTTGTTGAAACCATTGAAAAATAAGGAGAAATAATAAATGGCTGATAAACCAAAAATAAAACTGGCTGTATATTGGGGCGCTGCCTGCGGCGGTTGCTGTGTTTCAGTACTCGATGTTCATGAATCGCTCTTTACAGTAGTGGAACATGCTGACCTTGTTTTCTGGCCTATAGCGCTCGACGTGAAATATAAAGATGTGGAAGAAATGCCCGATGGAAATATTGACATCACGCTTTTCAATGGAGCTGTAAGAACAAGTGAAAATGAGCACATGGCAAAATTGCTTCGCAAAAAATCAAAAATATTGATAGCATACGGTTCTTGCGCGCACATGGGAGGAATACCCGGACTGGCAAATTTTTCCAATAAAGAAGAAATTTTCAAGCGCGTTTACGAAACAAGCGAATCCATTGATAATCCTAATAAAGTGGTCCCTACAACAGAAACCATTGTGAAAGAAGGAAAACTTACACTTCCTAAATTTTATAATGATGTGATGACACTCAACCAGGTAGTGGATGTGGATTACTACCTCCCCGGTTGTCCTCCGCAAACCGAACGCCTTGTTGAAGTTTTCATGGCTGTAGTAACAGGAGCTGCATTACCTCCGAAAGGTTCGGTGATAGGTGTTTTCGACCGTGTTCAATGTGATGACTGCAAGAGAAAAAAATCAGATAAAAAGAATATTACTAAATTTAAACGTGCATGGGAAGTTATTGATGATGGAGAAACCTGTCTGAATGAACAAGGCATTCTTTGCATGGGACCTGCTACACGCGGAGGTTGCGGAGTGCGCTGCATTGAGGGCAATGCACCCTGCCGTGGTTGTTACGGGCCATTGCCGGGCATTCCCGACCCGGGAGCAAAAATGATGTCGGCTATCGCATCCATGCTCGAAGGCAAAGAACAGGAAGATATAGATAAAGCAATCGAATCAGTTGTTGACCCAGCCGGAACATTTTACAGGTTCAGCCTGCCCGGCTCTATTTTAAGGAGGAAACAGAAATGAAACAATACACAATAGATCCGGTAACCCGACTTGAAGGTCATGGTAAAATAGAAATATTCTGCAACGACGATGGCGATGTAGATAATGTTTACTTCCAGGTTCCTGAATTAAGAGGTTTTGAAAAATTCCTTGAAGGACGCGCCATTGAAGATGTTTCACAAATTGTAACAAAAATTTGCGGTGTATGCCCCGGCTGTCACCACATGGCTGCCGGCAAAGCTGCTGATGCTGTTTTCAACGCAGAGCCTACGCCTACTGCAAAAATGATCAGGGAATTATTTTACATGGCTCATTTCGTTCATAGCCATATTGCACATTTCTATGCTCTCGGTGCTCCCGATTTTGTTGTAGGGCCAACAGCACCAAAAGGCGAAAGAAATGTTCTTGGTGTTATTGCAAAAGTAGGAAAAGAAATAGGAACCGAAGTTTTAAAACAACGTCGTTTAGCACAGGAAATACAGGCGCTGCTTGGCGGTCACCAGACTCATGTTATGCTGAATATTCCCAGCGGAGTTCGCAAAGGATTGAAAGAAGAACAAAGAAAAGATATTCTTGAAAAAGCAAAAGGATTTGTTGAATTTTCAAAATTCTCAATGAAGATTTTCAACGATGTTGTTCTTGCAAATAAAGAATATGTTGACATCATTGTTAACGGTCCGTACAAGCTTAATATCCATTCAATGGGCCTTGTTGATGAAAATAACAAAGTGAATTTTTATGATGGAAAAGTTCGTGTTGTTGACACAACAGGAAAAGAACTATTCAAATATGCTCCCAAAGATTACAGGGAATATGTTGCTGAAAGAGTGGAACAGTGGAGTTATTTAAAATTCCCTTACCTGAAAAAAATTGGATGGAAAGGTTTTGTTGAAGGACAGGATTCAGGTGTATATCATGCAACACCGTTATCAAGATTGAATGCATCCGACGGTATGGCAACCCCTGTTGCACAACAGGAATATGAAAAAATGTATGCAACACTCGGTGGGAAACCTGTTCACAACACCCTTGCAATGCACTGGGCACGTTTGGTTGAGTTGATTTATTCTGCCGAAAGAGCTGTAGAACTGGCAAGCATTCCTGAAATTTGCAGTCCTGATTTAAGAGCAAAAGTTTACAATACACCTACTGAAGGTGTTGGTACTGTTGAAGCACAAAGAGGTACTTTAACACACCATTACTGGACCGATGAAAACGGTATGGTTACAAAAGCAAACCTGATTGTTGGAACAACCAATAATAACGCAGCCATTTGCATGTCGCTTAAAAAAGCAGCACAGGGTTTCATAAAAAAAGGCGTTACTGTTGACGATGGTATTTTAAACCTTATTGAAATGGCTTTCCGTTCGTACGACCCGTGTTTCTCATGCGCTACACACAGTCTGCCCGGGCAAATGCCAATGATAGTAAACATACGTGATATGGATGGCAACATTAACCAAACCATAAAACGCGATTAAATAAATACACCAATCTGATTAAAAAGGAACTTCAATTGAGGTTCCTTTTTAATATTTTAATGAATATAAAAAAAGGAAAGCCCGAAAAATATTTCAAAATTAGTTTACTAAAGTTTAATTGAATTCAATAAAAAAAAAATTCATTAAATAAATTTAACCAAATTTAGAGCCTGTTTAAAATTTTGTTAGAATAAAAGAAAAAGGGTATCGCAAACCGAAATAAAAGCATACTTAATTTGAGGTTGCTAAAACTTAAATATATGTATGCAACCGATTTGACCGATACCCAGTGG
>Ga0209098_1000994_pt1 | contig 28379 bp, 23 predicted proteins | sample AD_JPNHW1_MetaG_FD_184429 | JGI IMG/M metagenome (GOLD analysis project Ga0209098, IMG submission 184429) | Active sludge microbial communities of municipal wastewater-treating anaerobic digesters from Japan - AD_JPNHW1_MetaG (SPAdes) (version 2) | ecosystem: Engineered > Bioreactor > Anaerobic...
CAGAGATCATTATCTTGACGATTTGAAGTTCATACTAGAAAATGGAATGTATGTGGGCATTGCCACTCACGACAAATACCTGATTGAAAATGCCATAAAGCTCATTAATGAAAAGAATCTCGACAAGTCGAAATTTGAATTCCAGATGCTATATGGTGTAACACCAGAACTTAGGGCTTCTGTCGTAAAACAGGGCTTTAAAATGAGAGTATATGTTCCGTTTGGGAAAGACTGGTTTGGCTATTCAACCCGCCGGTTAAAGGAAAATCCGAAGATGGCTTCGCACATTATAAAAGCACTTTTTTTTAGGGGTTAATTTTAGGGGTTATAACCGAGGGAGGTTCAGAAATGGGCCTCCCTTTTTTTATCATACAATTATACTGTTCCTCTGTCCGTTTTTTACAATTCAAAATCCTTTAAAGTGTTTAAATTTATTCCTCCAATTGGCGTGAATAGATTTAAATGGCTATCAACTTAACATTTTCGTGTTGCGAAGCAAGCGAAGCGACATCCTTTTTAGTACGACGGTATCTTTTTCTTGACTCCGATGGAAAAAACGAAACGTACTGCGACAAGCATATTCCGGAAGGCTCTTCTACCCTGATTTTTAATTTCAAAGGGGAAGTAGATATGAGTATTGGACACGACTCCAGCCAAAAACTACCTCCGTATTTTCTCACCCTTCCGTATCTGGGTCCAGTTAATATAAAAGTAACACTTCCCTGCGACACCTTTGGAGTTGCCTGTAAAACGAGCGTTTTCTCCGCTTTTTTTAATATTTCACTAAATAAAGCTCCAACACCATCTTTCCGCACCATTAATGATGTTATCCCGCTTGAACTGTACTACGAACTTAAAAAATCGAATGAACAACAAACGCGCATTCAGATTTTTGAGAATTTCATAAATAAAATAGGGAAAGGGAAAGAATATAAGCCAGATAGCGTGGACATTGCGTATGATCACATTTTTGCCTCCAACGGATTAGTACAAATAAATGACCTAATTACGGACCTCGATATGAACAGCAGAACATTTCGCCGAAATTTTCAGCGCCGGGTGGGGATTTCGGCGAAGTCACTTTGCCGCATAGTTCGCGCCGCTCAAATTATAAATGCGCTAAAAGGATCGAATACCATTGACTTTCAAAACATCGTTTACTCCGGAAAATACTTCGACCAACCTCATTTTGTTAATGACTTTCGCAAATTTATTGGAGAATCGCCCGGAACGTTCTTTCATCGCGATTTACGCTTGGTTAAGCTATTCTCGGGCATTTAAAATTAAAGTTCTACTGTAGTTGACCGATTTTTACAATTTTTTGATAAACGGGGTCGTTAATTTTGTTCATTAAACCAAAATAACCCGTTTATGAAATCATCTAAAATCTTCTTTACCCTTTTTATCTTGTTTTTTTCGACCATAAGTTTTGCTCAATTTAACGTTAAAGATAAACTCAAAGACAAATCGGTTAACCGTGCAGAAACCCGTGTTGACGAAGGTATCGACAAAAGTATCGACAAACTGGAAGAAGGAGTTGGCAAACTTTTCAAGAAGAAAAAAGACAAACAGGAAGAACCCACTGAAGAAAAAGAAGATATTTCCGATGCGAAGGAAAAGAATAAAGATTCGAACAACGTTGCCAATGAAAAAAACGCTCCTTCTCTCAAAGGTTATTCAAAATACGATTTTGTTCCGGGCGATAAAGTACTTTATTTCGAAGATTTTTCTCAGGATGCTATTGGTGATTTCCCTGCTTTATGGACAACCAATGGTGGTGGCGAAGTAAAAACTGTAAATATTGCTCCCGGCAACTGGTTTCACATGAATAAGGAAGATGCTGTTTATTGCTACACTAAACAAATCCAATTCCCCGAAAACTTCATCATGGAATTTGATATCATTCCTGATGGGGATTTTGCCAATGGTTATGCGCTGACTTTTTATGAAGACCCCGAAAATGCTGAACTAACTGACGACCTTTATCCGGGCAAGAAGGGAGTCCATATTTCATTCGAAGAAGGCCGTTGGTACACCAAAGGATATGATAACAGTCTGGATGTAGGCGGTTGGATTGAAGGAGAATCAAGTACGAATCCGGTAGTTCTGCAGCAAGTTAACCATGTGATTATTTGGGTACAAAACCGCAGGTTGCGCATTTATCATCAAGGAGCCAAGGCCTTCGACATGCCGACAAACATTCATGCAGGATCAAAATTTAACCGGTTGCGGTTCAGCGGATGGAGCACACATAGCACTCCTTATGTTACAAACCTCAAAATTACCACTGCAGCGCCCGATACACGCAGCAAACTGATTACTGAAGGAAAACTGGTCTGCTATGGCATTTATTTCGATGTAAACAAAGATGTTGTGAAAGCGGAATCATTCGGAACACTTAACGACATTGCCAAAACATTGAAAGAGAATCCAACCGTAAAAATCAAAATTATTGGATATACCGACAGCGATGGTGACGATGCCAAAAACCTGGATTTATCGAAACGCCGGGCTGCCGCTGTGAAAAATGCCCTCGCTACCGAATTCGGGATTGATGGTGGTCGTATCCAAACCGATGGAAAAGGAGAATCTGAGCCAATATCTCCAAACACTACAACTGAAGGGAAAGCTAAAAACCGCAGGGTGGAGTTCATAAAAATCTAGCAATCAACACAATGAAAACAACTCAGTTTGGCCTTCTGCTTGTTTTTATCCTTTTCGTACAAACAACAGTAGCTCAATCGACACCTGAAGCTTTTCTGACTCAACTTCCCCCTATCCCCAATAGTGTTTGCAGAGCAGACTCATCTGTAGTAAATCATTTTACAAGCCAGATTTACAAGGTGAAGTCCGCCTTACAACAGGTAACAGACCGAATAAACACCGAACTTCAAGCCAATGAGGAAAAATTAAAGGATAAGGTTGCTCAACAATCGGGACTGAATAAAGCTGATATGGAACAACTTCATCAAGAAGATGCCAACGAAGAACAAGCCAGCAAAATGGCAGACAAAATAATTGGCAAACAGTATAACCTTTCCTTGCAGGAACTGCAAAAAGTTGGAGAGATGAGCGATGCCGATCAGGAAAAATGGGCTCAAAATTATGCTGCAAAAGCAACCCAACAAGCAATGCAAAATCCTCAGGCGACTTTAAAGAAACAGGGAAAAAGCTCCAGACTATTTGAGTTGGCTAAAGAACAAAAGGCTATTGGCGAACGGATTACGGATAAAATGTCAAGAATTGACAAGCTATTTAAAAACATTGAACTACAAGATACCATTGAAACACGCAAGTTGAATGAGAAACTCCGTCCTTTGGAAAAACAACTTTGCTCCGGAATATGCTCACCTGCTGAAATAGCGAGGTCGCGGGCGGCTGAAAAACAAATTTACAGTTTAAAACTTCAGTACTGCGAAAAAATGTCGCCATTGCAAATTGACGCCATTTCGCAATACCTAACTACGGTCAAAACACTTTTCCCGGATTACCGACGACTTACTGAAATTCAGAATGAAATAGCCAAACTGCAACCAGGAGTTGTGATTCCCGACGACCTGAGTTGTTACAAGGCAGTTGAAGAATACGCCAATGTGTTATCCTCGGCTTACAATTATTGGGTAGGCAAGTTTGACCAATAAAACCTCGGAAAAATGAAACCGTTGATTTTATATATCTCCCTTGTTTTCTTATTCATGACCATTTCCCAATTTGCCAAAGCCCAGGATAATTACGAGCCTATTCATGGTGTTACTGAACACGATTTTAAGATCAAGGGCGAGCTTGAATTTACGTTCACTCATTCCATTGATCTAAAAAACGGAACCAAATCGGAAGGTACATACCAGATAAAATCGCCTGTACAACTATCGTTTAACCGGAATGACCTGAAATTCTTTATGGCTCAGCCAAGAGAGTTTATCGGCTACGTCGAAAACCAATACGATGCCTATTCGGGGTTTTCAAGTGGAAGCTTAATGGATATACCACAAGGCGGATACCAGGAAGAAGAAAACTGGATGCAGGTTGAGGAACATGTGAAATGGTGGGGAAATGGCGAACTGACCGAAATTAATGCACGGGGTGAAATTTATCCGGTTCTCAAAGTTGCTTTCTCCATCCCCGATTATCCCGAAAGATATAAGGCAGGCCGTGATCAGCTTCTGTTTCGAATTACCATATCCGGAATTTCAGATTCCCAGTTCCATCCAACCCGGAATGTTTTGGTTGACGACAATAACAAAAAACAACAAGAAAACGGTACGGCTTTGATTGACGAAGATGATTTGAGAAAATTAGAGCAGGCAGACCCGTCAGCAGCCGCTGGAATAAAGGAAGGACTTAAATTAATCCGGGAAGCTTCCGAATCCCATTCATCCAATCTTTCGGTAAGTATAGGGTGCGGATCCTTTTATGGACAGGATCTGGTAGCCGCCGAAATGTCCGGCAATTTACGTATGGCCGACAAATCAAAAAAAGAAGCCTTTGAACGGCAATTCGAACAAGCGTATTTCAAGGATATACCCCATATCAATGTGATGAAACTAGTAAAATTTCTGCTCAAGCCCGAAGGTAATTACGAAACACCGATAGTTGGTTCTTTCTCATCCAATTCGGAAGCCGGTTCCGAAAAAGCGACTTACAACGGCACATTGCGATTGTATGGCAATAAAGTTCAGAAATCAGATCAGGAATGATTACATTTTCTAAACGATGAAATCTGCATTAATTGCTACATTATTATCGTTGTTCGCAATGCCACTATTTTCGCAACAACGATCGCCCTTCTCAGAAAAAGAAGTTGAAGTCGATGGCCGTATATTTCTACCTTACTCCAAAGGAGAAGTCGTCCGAAAGATCAGTGGACCTCACAAGCCCGTATTTGATCAGATTTGCTCGATAATTACCGCGTGGGATTCGATTGTGGCACCACAGGAAATGAAAGTTTTTTGTTACGGCTTTGATAATACACTTGAGATTTACTTCTTGCCCTATCTATTTGAGGAAGGCACCCGATTTGCTTCGGAAGGCGGCCCAAATCTCAGTATTTATGCGAATGCTCCGCGTCAATTGTTCGGCTCTGAAATTGCACCCAACATTTTTCTTTGCCCGCAAAAGACAGCCAATTTTAATGGATTTCCCGTTTACCAGACCGGCAGGGGCGAAGCAACGGTTATTTGCAAAAAGAAGATTCCACTCTTTATTCCCGTGTCACAGGAAGAATACCTGAAAGCGCTTATTGCAAAAGAAGAAAAAAAAGAAGATTCCTATTCTCCTCCTGATCATCAGACACAGCTTCATGAAATGGAACAAGCATACCAAAAGTTGCTAAAAGTAGATAAAGAAGCCGCTCAGGAGTTCAAACAGCAGATGGCAGAATTCATTGACAATAATAACATTCAGCCGATTAATCTTGTATCGATGCTAAGAAATGAACTTTCGAGCCTGACGGCAGACGAAAAAAAACGACCTGCTTATTATGGAGGGGCTTCGGCAATAGAAGATTATCACAATACTTCAGGATTGGTTCCCTATGAAAACAAAGAAAATTCAGATGCGCTGGTTCGGCCAAATCCGGCATTAATAGACGGAAATTCAAAAGATAAAATACAACTTCTTGTTATTCGCTGGTCGGTAGGTGGAAATGTAGATCCGGATAAGCCTCGGCTTTACACCGAAGGAAGAAGGGGTTTTCATCTTGCCGACAAGTTGATGAGCGAACTTTACAAAAGCCAAAAGATTTGGAACGAAATCTTCAAGATTTAGAACTGATAAAAATAAAAAAAGCCGAACTATCATTCGACTTTTTTCAGCGGAAAGCGAGGGATTCGAACCCCCGGTACCCCGAAGGGTACAACAGATTTCGAGTCTGCCCCGATCGACCACTCCGGCAGCTTTCCTTTTTTTGATGGCGCAAATATAAAGATTCTGTAAGCTTCCACCAACTGCAAAACCAATAGTTATTCAATAAAATTCAGAAATAAAAAATCCCGGCTTTTCAACCGGGATTTTCTCAGAACTAAAAAACAATTTCTTCCTGATTGTCGTCGAAGAAGTGGAACTCGGTTAGTGAGTAAGAGCTAACCTCCTCAACTTTAATGCTTTTAAAATATTTGAAAGCCCACTTATTTTTCAAAGACCAAAGCCCTTTAGTTAAGAAGGCTGCCAGATAAGAATGTGCTTTAATCGTCACTTTGTTCTTATTTAGCTCTTTGAAAATGTATTTCACTTTGCTCTCAATTTCATCGACCAACAAAATAGTTGGTGCCACTTTCCCGGTGCCTTTACAAGTCGGACAAACCTCGGCAGTTTCAACGTGTTCCTCAGGACGAACGCGCTGACGGGTAATTTGCAACAAACAAAACTTGCTCAAAGGCAAAATATTGTGTTTGGTGCGGTCTGATGCCATGGCCTCTCTCATTCGCTCATATACCTTATGGCGATTTTCGGCCTGATGCATATCAATAAAATCAACAACAATAATACCGCCCATATCCCGCAACCTCAGTTGCCTGGCGATTTCTTCAGCAGCAGCCAGATTGACTTCAACAGCATTTGTTTCCTGGTCAACCCCGGCTTTCGATCGGTTTCCACTATTCACATCAATCACATGAAAAGCCTCCGTGTGTTCGATGATCAAATACGCTCCATTCTTAAAGGATACTGTTTTTCCGAAAGATGCTTTTAACTGCTTATCAACTCCAAAATGTTCAAAAATGGTCTGATTACCTTTAAAGAGTTTTACAATTTTTTTCTTTTCAGGTGCAATCGACTCCAGATATTCTGTAATTTCTTCACAAACCGAAGCATCGTTCACAATGATGCTGTTAAAATCGGGATGATAAATGTCCCTCAACAATGCGGTTGTTCTGCCAAGTTCTCCAACAATTAGTGCAGGGGCACTTACTTTTCTAAGCGATTGAAAAGTAGTTTCAAACTTGGCAACTAATCTATTTAACTCCTGATCGAGTTCTGCCACTCTTTTTTCTTCGGCAGCAGTGCGAACGATAACACCGTATTTTTTTGGTTTGATGCTTTGAATAAGCTTTTTCAGCCTGTTCTTTTCTTCGTTTGATGCAATCTTTTGCGAAATACTCACTTTCTCGCTAAAAGGCATCAACACCATGTTTCGTCCGGCAATCGACAACTCAGAAGTTAACCTTGGGCCTTTTGTCGAGATTGGCTCTTTAGCAACCTGAACTAGAATGTTTTGCCCAACTTTCAGAATATCTGAGATTTTTCCCTCTTTATCAATGTCGGGTTCCGACTGAATTTTTGAAATAGAGGTGATTTTGTTGTTTTTCGATGTGGCAATTTTCAGAAACTTATTCAGCGTCGAAAACTGAGGACCCATATCGAGGTAATGCAGAAAAGCATCTTTTTCGTATCCTACGTCAATGAATGCAGCGTTAAGGCTGGGCATTATTTTCTTCACACGTCCGAGATAAATATCTCCAACTGCAAATTTTGCCCCTGTCATTTCCCTGTTAAGTTCAACCAGTTGCTTATTTTCAAGCAACGCAATTACAACTTCCGAGGGAGTGACATTAACAATTAAATCGCTACTCACAACGTTACATATTATTACAGGTTTATAATCCCTTCGTAAAAACACATTAAACCTAAAGCATCAATGTGCTTTAGGTTTAATATTCAAATGTCTTTAAAAGCTAATGCTTAATAAAGCAAAGACTACTTTTTCTTTTTGTGTCTGTTTTTTCTTAGTCTTTTCTTACGCTTGTGCGTAGCCATTTTATGTCTTTTTCTTTTTTTTCCGCTTGGCATAATGAATTATTTTACTTGGTCTTTAACTTGAGCAACAAAAGTTTTTGCTGGCTTGAATGAAGGAATGAAGTGCTGGGGAATGATGATTGTCGTATTTCTTGAAATATTACGTGCAGTTTTTTCTGCTCTTTTCTTTACAATGAAACTACCGAAACCACGAAGATATACATTTCTTCCTTCGGTTAACGAATCTTTCACTGTTTCCATGAAAGCCTCAACTGCTTTTTGAACTGTTACTTTTTCAATACCAGTGTTCTTACTTACTTCATTAACAATATCTGCTTTAGTCATCTCTTAAAATATTTAATTTTCAATAATTTATATTTCTAATTGAATCGGTGTGCAAAAATAAAAATTATTTAAAAACAAGAAACAATCTATTTCGATTATTTTCACAATTTGAAAAGATTTTAAAGTAGTTAGACAAAAAATGGACTTTTTTAACACTCCTGTTCATACTTGGTTTGCGTTGAATAAACGGGATTTACCTTGGAGGAACACAACTGACCCATACAAGATTTGGCTGTCTGAAGTTATCTTGCAGCAAACTAGAATTGATCAAGGGCTGAGCTATTATTATCACTTTGTTGATGAGTTTCCAACCGTGACAGATTTAGCAAATGCGCCTGAAGATAAAATTCTAAAATGCTGGCAGGGACTTGGCTATTACTCCCGGGCCCGAAATTTGCACGCAACTGCAAAACTTATTTCAGAAAAATACAAAGGTGTCTTCCCTTCGGAATATAAAGACATACTGGCGCTGAAAGGAATTGGTGAATATACTGCCGCGGCTATTGCTTCAATCTCGTTCGGGCTGGAATACCCAACCATCGATGGAAATGTATTCAGGGTACTTTCCCGATTTTTCGGCATTGACGATCCAATTGACTCGAAAGAAGGCAAAAAATCCTTTTCAGTACTTGCAAAAGAATTAATTAAAGGAACGGATCCAGCCATGCATAATCAGGCTGTCATGGAGTTTGGCGCATTGCAGTGCAAACCTAAAAATCCCGACTGTTCAATTTGTCCGATCAACAGCAGGTGTTTTGCACTGGCAAACAACAAGATAACAGATTTACCTGTAAAACAGAACAAAGCTAAACAAAGAGACAGATATTTTACCTATATCGTGTTCGAAGATCGAAGCTGCATATATCTAAGAAAACGACAAGGAAATGATATTTGGAAAAATTTATATGAGCTTCCTTTCGTTGAAAGACCTGGTAAAACTGAACCCTACGACATCGTTGACAGCATCGATTTCAAAAAGAACATCTCTTCCAACGCACTAGCTTCAGTAAACACTGTGAGCGATTGGAAAATTCATATTTTAAGCCATCAGCGAATCCATTTCCGGTTTATCGAAGTGAAAATGACTAATGATTTCAAACTTGCAGACAATATAATTAAAGTGAATAAAGAAGATATTTTTAACTTTGCTGTACCAAGATTACTCGAAACATTTTTAGAAGAACATCTTAAAAATGTGTAACTCATGTGCATTTTTAATCATTTCGTGCTAATTTTAAGACATTCTGTTTTTTTAGGTTTTCAAATATTGAAAAATAATGAATTTTATTGTAAATTTAAGTGAGTCAAACTTTTAAAAATTTCGTATATGTCAATTAACAAAGTAATTTTGGTAGGAAATGTAGGTCGTGACCCAGAAGTACGACACTTGGACAAAGGAGTAGCTGTAGCAAATTTTTCTCTTGCAACAACTGAAAACTATACTGCAAAAAACGGCGAAAAAGTGAGCACAACAGAATGGCACAATATTGTTGCCTGGAGACAGCTTGCCGAATTATCGGAAAAATACGTAAAAAAAGGTAGCCAATTGTACATAGAAGGTCGTATTCGAACTCGCGCATGGGACGATCAGAATGGAAACAAAAGATATACTACCGAAATTTTTGCTGACACCATTCAACTTCTGGGAAGACGTGAAGGTCAGGCCGAAGTTCCGGGGCAGGCGCCGATGGCTTCTGAATCCTTCCCAAGTAACGTAAGCGAACCCGATTTTAGTCAGCCTGAAGAAGACGATTTACCATTTTAATAACTAAATAGCGCCCATTTTGGAAACGGAGACGTCATTCATTTTAACAGCTATCCATTGGAACATACAGTTTCATCCGTTCACTTCGGGGATGGCAATCAGTTTGGTGGTTATCGTAATTTTGCTGGTACTTTCAGCACTACTTTCCGGTTCCGAAATCGCCTATTTCTCTTTAAGTCCGGCTGAAAAACTCAAAATTTCGAAAGCTACTTCCAAAAAGGGAATGTACATCCAGCGGAACCTCGAGTCGCCGGAGCAATTGTTGGCTACGATATTGGTAGCCAACAATTTTGTTAATGTAGGCATCGTTATTCTTTCGAGCTTTACTGTTGATAATCTGGTCGATTTTTCGCATGAACCAGTTCTTGGTTTTATCGTTCAGGTTGTTGTTATTTCATTTCTCATCTTGCTGTTCGGAGAAATTATCCCTAAGGTGTATTCAACCCATCATGCGCTGAAGTTTGCAAAATTTATCGCGATTCCACTCTATTTCACCATCAAGTTATTCAGGCCCGTAAACTCAGTTTTGATATTCTCTACCTCGTTTATTAACAATCGAATTCACGCTTACAACAACCACATCTCGGTTGACGAGCTGTCGCAGGCGCTGGAATTAACCTCAAAAACTGAATTAAAAGACGACACTGAAATTCTGAAAGGCATCGTGAAATTCGGCAACAAGAGCGTTGTGGAAATCATGCGATCAAGAGTTGATGTTGTTTCTCTTGAAATTGACTCGAATTACGACGATGTTTTAAAACTTATCACCGACACCGGATTTTCACGTATCCCGGTTTATTCTGAAACATTCGATAATATTAAAGGCATTCTGTATATCAAAGATTTGCTCCCCTACGTGAGCAAAAGTGCATCTTTCAAATGGCAAAGCATAATTCGTCCGCCATTTTACGTTCCGGAAACAAAAAAAATTGATGATTTACTTGAAGAATTTCAAAAAAATAAAGTGCACATGGCTATTGTAGTTGACGAGTATGGCGGATCGTCAGGCATTGTTACAATGGAAGATGTTTTGGAAGAAATTGTGGGTGAAATAACCGATGAGTCTGACGAAGAAGAAAAGTTTTATACAAAAATCGGCGAAAACAAATACCTGTTCGACGGCAAAACCATGTTAAACGACTTTTATAAAGTTACTAATCAGGAAGACAATATTTTCGACGACGTTAAAGGCGAAGCTGACACATTAGCCGGGTTAATTCTTGAGTTAAAAGGGGAATTTCCGGAGAAGAATGATACCATAACCTGTAAAAATTGCGTTTTCTCGATTGAGGCGGTTGATAACAGGCGTATCAAGCAAATTAAAGTTGAAATCCGAAATTCTGAGCTTTGACAAAAATGGCAAAATTTTTATTTTTTCTGATTTTCTTTCTGGCTGTAACAGTAGCCTGCAAACACGATTACACCCCAAAACCTCACGGATATTTCCGCATTGAGTTCAAAGAAAAATCATACCATTCGCTCGATTCAGCTGCCCTGCCCTATAAATTCGAAGTTCCGGGATACAGCAAAGTTCTCCCCGACAAAGACCGGCTCGCCGAACCATATTGGATCAATGTAAAAATACCTGTACACAAAGCGGAAGTACACATCAGTTATAAAAAAGTTGAGAAAAACCTTCAGCAATTGCTCGAAGATTCACGCAAACTGGCTTATAAACACACGATTAAAGCCGATGCCATCAACGAGCGAATTGTAATCAATAAAGCAAAAAAAATCTACGGAACGATATATGAAATTGAGGGGAACGCAGCTTCACCGCTTCAGTTTTATCTGACAGACAGCACCCGAAACTTTCTCCGTGGCGCCCTTTACATTAGGGAAATTCCTAATGTTGATTCCCTTCGTCCGGTAATTGATTACCTGACTCCTGACGTGATTCATTTGATTGAAACAACGGAGTGGAAAAATTAAATGTCGCTGTTTAAAACAATACCAATCGACCACGGGCTCATCGGAATCTGGGAACTTTCTGAATCGCTGAACGAGCTGACTTCCGAGTTTTCCTCCGGAGAGCTTATTGATCCGCAATTTGTCAGCTACACCAACGACAAAAGAAAATCAGAATGGCTGGCAACCAGATTATTGCTAAAGAAAATACTAGGAGGCGACTTTTCAATTTTGTATCAGCCTTCCGGGAAACCTATTTTAAATCACGGAAAATTCGGCAAAATTTCGATAAGTCACTCTCGCGATTTTGTCGCTGTAATTGTTCATGAATCGAAAGAAATTGGTATCGACATCGAAAATTGCAACCGCGATTTTGAACGCATTGAAAAACGCTTTCTTTCGGAAGACGAAATGAGATTTACAAGCAACAACAAATATTTAAAATGTCTCTGCTGGTGCGCCAAAGAAGCTATTTTTAAACTGGTAGAAGAAGATGGAATAGAATTTAGAGAGCAAATAATTGTGACGCCTGGCACAGAAAATGACCGTCAATACTCAGCGAAATTTATTTCATCAGGAAAAAGAGTCAACTACCAAATCAATTCCGACTTTTTTTCAGAAAATTGCATGGTGTGGGTTGTTGAATAAATCTGGGTTATCGTTAATCAATTTCCCGAAATAAATGTTTACTTTCAGAAAACATTTTAATAATGAAACAACCTGAATCTCATATACTGGTCATTTTTGGCGCATCGGGCGATCTGACCAAAAGAAAATTGATCCCTGCACTTTACGAACTTCATACTCAAGACCTGCTTCCCGATAAATTTGCAGTTTTGGGTGTTTCGCGCACCACGCTTAATGACAATGGATTCCGCGAGAACATGAAGGAATTTTTGCCAGGTGTGCCCCATGCTTCAAAAGATATCGCCGCATTTCTTGAGCATCTTTACTATATGCCGCTCTCCACCGCCGACGCGTCAGATTATCCTGCTCTGAAAGCAAAACTGGAGTCACTGGCAAAAGAGCTGGAAATTCCTGAAAACTATATTTTCTACCTGTCAACGCCACCAAATTTATATCCGATCATTCCGAAAAGTTTGGCCGAAGTTGGACTAAATGACGCTACAAATGGGTTTCGGCGAATTATCATTGAAAAACCTTTCGGTACAGACCTGGAAAGTGCTAAAACCCTGAACCGGGATTTACTGAATTACTTTGGCGAGGATCAGTTGTACCGCATTGACCATTACCTGGGAAAAGAAACGGTCCAAAACATGCTGGTTACACGGTTTGCAAATGGCATTTTCGAACCCATCTGGAACCGGAACTTTATTCACCACGTTGAAATTACCAATGCTGAAACCCTTGGAGTTGAAGATCGCGGAGGGTATTACGATCATGCCGGAGCCATGCGCGACATGGTTCAGAACCACCTCATGCAAATCGTTGGGCTGGTAGCAATGGAGCCGCCTGTAGTTATTGAAGCAAATGCAATCCGAAACGAAACACTCAAAGTTTTTCAGTCGTTAAGACCCATCCCTGAACAAGATGTCCAAAAAAATGTGATAAGAGGGCAGTATATCGGGTCACAACATGGTAAAGAACCAGTTAAAGCATATCGCGAAGAGCATGGGGTTGATCCCTCATCGAAAACAGAGACATACCTGGCCATGAAGTTTTACATCGATAATTTCAGGTGGGCCGGCGTTCCATTTTATATTCGTTCCGGCAAAAAATTACCGGCGAGGGTTACTGAGGTTGTAGTTCATTTCAAGAACACTCCTCACCATCTTTTTGGTGTCCCAGGAATATCAGATGCAACTAACAGCCAGTTGATCCTGAGAATTCAGCCGGATGAAGGTATTTTGCTAAAAATTGGAATGAAGGTTCCCGGGGCCGGATTCAATGTTCAGACAGTAAATCTTGACTTCCACTATACCGAATTATCAGACATATATCTGCCGTCAGCATACGGACGGTTATTACTCGATTGTATGCAAGGAGACGCAACACTTTATTCGCGTGGCGATGCAGTTGAAAAAGCATGGGAATTTGTTCAACCGATTCTCAATGCGTGGAAAAACAACCCGGAAATTCCGGTTTATGGTTATCCTGCAGGCACCTGGGGCCCGGAAGTTGTTGACGACCTGATGGAAGAAGGACAATGGCGCTACCCGTGCAAGAACCTGGCACACGATGGAGAGTATTGTGAACTCTGATAGTTTCAAGTTCTAAATTTCAAGTTTCAGGTCATGAAAAAAGAAAACTTAATCATATCCGATACGCCGGAAGAACTGGCCAGTTCATTTGCTGATCAATTCATGGTTTGGATTCGTGAATTTTCAGGAAATACATATCATTTAGCCATTTCAGGAGGAAAAACGCCGAACTTAATGTTTAATGTCCTGGCCGACAAATATGCCAACTCGCCGTTGTGGCAAAAAGTACACGTTTGGTGGGTTGACGAGCGTATGGTTCCGCCAACCGATCCTGAAAGCAATTTCGGCGTGGCTCAAAAGCTGTTGTTTTCCAGGATTTCAATTCCTGAAGAGCATATTCATCGCATAAAAGGAGAAAATAATCCCGAGAATGAAGCTCTCTCCTATTCAGAACAAATTAAAAGTCACATTCAGCAAGAAGATGAATGGCCCGTTTTTGACCTTATTTTGCTTGGGATGGGCGACGATGGACATACCGCATCAATTTTTCCAAATCAGCTTGGATTATTGACCTCAAAACAAATTTGTGAAGTCGCAACTCACCCGGCAACAGGGCAAAAACGAGTAACTTTGACCGGGAAAGCGATTAATTCGGCATCAAAAATTGTCTTTTTAGTCACCGGCAAAGAAAAAGCCGACCGCATAAACGAAATTTTCAATCAAAAGCCCGAAGCCCAAATTCTGCCTGCATTTCACATCAAAAGTCCAAGTTGGATAATTGATCAGGAAGCGGCGAAACAAATTGAATAAAACCGTTATTTCCTACTAAGATTTTTGAATACTTTATTATTCACTTTAAATGCAGTTCCGTGCCGCACGCCGGAAGGAAAAGAAACTAGCTTGGAAACATCTTCCCAGTTGACCATGTCTTTTGAACGAACTGCACCGTATTTGTGCTCGGTGTATTTGTCGAAATACACGTAAACATACTCGCCAACTTCCAGGGCTGTTGGACCTTCAGCCCAGTATTTCCCGGTAATTGGCCCCGAAACATTCAGCGGATAAGGCCCTGAAGCATGATCGGCAACAGTTACCCGAAGGTTTTTCTGCGGCGGATTCGGGTTTTCGTTTTTAAGTATCATATAGAACTTGCTGTTGCGGTTCAAAATTGTTGCATCAATAGTACTGAAATCAGGATTAAAAAACAGTTCCGTAGGACTAAACGTATTAAAGTCCTTCGTTTTTGTGCAGTACATGCGGTGATTGAGTCCCTTTTCGTGCTCTGAATCTGACACATCAGAATGCCGTCCCGGAATAGTAGTCGCCCAGAAAATGATGTATTCTTTGGTTTCAGGGTCGTACACCATTTCAGGAGCCCAGCTGTTTTTGGCGGTAGGCTCATGCTCCATTACGGGAATGGTCTTTTGCTCCGACCAATTGATCAAGTCTTTTGACGAAGCATAACCGATATATTTGTCCCACCATCCGCTCGTCCAAACCATGTGAAACACTCCGTCTTTGCCCTGAAGGATAAATGGATCGCGCATCAGTTTATCCTTGCCAACTAACGGAGCAATGAACGATTTGCCTTCGTTCAACGCCGTCCATTTCAGTCCGTCGGTGCTGTAAGCCAGATGCAGTCCGTCCTGGCCATTATCAACGAAATATGAAAACAGGTAAACTTGTTTTTGCGCCGTAGCCAACACGGAAAACACCATGAAAAGTGCTAATAATATCTTTCCCATAACTGCCTTTTAATACCTTATTTTGAATTGTCGCGTTGAATCACATTTAAAATTACCGGTTCCATCAATCCAGATGTGATTTTGCCGGGATACCTAGTTGGAATGGATGTAAAATTATTGGCCAACGTATTATAAACCAATACCTCTACCCGATTTTCACCTTCTTTTGCCATTGAACTGATGTCGAAACTCCAAGGCGGCGCCACACGAATACCAGCGCTTTTTCCATTTACACGTAATTCGGCTGACGAAATTACATTTCCAAGATCAATGGTAAGTTTATTTTTCAAACTATTCCTGTCAATTTGAATTGTTTTCCGGTACCAAACACCTCCTGAATAAGCTTTTAATCCATCAATTTTCGACCAATCGCCCAATTTAATAATGCCTTTTCCGCAATTCTGCTCCACAAATTTCGGGAAAGCAGCCGCACCATAACACCCTGCTTGGTAACCAACTTTTATAACAACCTGCGCAATTTCCTGACCTGGATTTTTGATCGTTACCAGATAGCTAGTTAATCCATCCGACTGAGTTTGGGTTTTTAGTACATCTTGTTTCTGCCCGTCGGCCCATACTTCGATTTCTCCATAAGCCTGAAAACTCAGAGAACGCAAACCAGGCGCCGACTCGAAAGCAAAAAGACCTGTTTCATCTCCTTTCGAAATGTCAAACGGCAAAACTGCCGGATCGTTGTACCAGCACATCGAAACTGCTTGTTTTTCCGGGCGTGGCATTCCCTGTTGCCTGAATACCATGTAAGTTTCGCAGGCTTTATCGTAAACGGCAACAATCTGGTTCGTGCCTTTCTTCAACGAAACTGTTTTACTTTGCGCATCTGTGTTCTGATTGTTTACCAGCAATAATGCCGGTTTTACCTCCCCGGTAAGCAAATCGAAGGTATTCGTTTCAGGAGCGGTAACATTGGTTGTCAGAACATAAAAATTACCGGTCTTCTCCGGTATCCGAATAAGCGACATTTTTTTCTCTGTCAAAGCGCCCAAACGAATAAAATTATCATACATCTGGCCCTTCAACCCATGATATCCCTGATGCCCATAATCGCCTTCTACCCCTTGCTGCCACGAAAAAGCATATTCTTTCCAGGTATATTTTTTACCATTCACAGTAAATTCATCACCTGGCTTTGCACCCGTCAGTTTCATTAAATCCTGTTCCGAAGGCATTTCAGGTAAAGCCCCGATCTTTAAAAACTGAGGTCCGAAAGCACAGGTAACCGTACTCCACGAGTTATCAAACGAAAGCTTTTCACCTGAATAATTCCGATTCGGGGCAAAGTGCATTTGCCGAACCTGGGCGCCCAAAAGCTCATTTTTAGCGGGCAACTGAAAATCGCCCCAGGTATTGTCAAGCGAAGGTTTCAGTTCAAATTCCCAGGTATCGTCAAGCGGAATCTGTTCAACTATTTTCTCGGGCTTAAGCTCTGTTTTGCAAAGCGCATTCGAATGATCGAAAACAATGAGTTGAATATCGTTGAACGATAATGGCAAACTTACTTCAGTGCCATTGGATACCGGCCTGGCAAATGCTGCAATCGAAGTTGTTTCTCCCGTCCAGGGATTCCAAAGCTGAACGGCACCTTTTGCGTTGAAAAAACATTTACTTCCGGCCTGAAAATTATACAGCGCATAAACATCGCGGTTTCCAACAATTCGGTGCATTACATACGGACGCTCTTTTTGTCCGGTAAGCAATTTAAAATCAGGAATGTATTTGCCTAAAATGGATGAAACTACCGAATTAAAATCATGACACAGAATTGTATTTTTTTTATCTCCCGAAAAAATTGACGCGATCCACTTACTTGTATTTTCATCAGCCAATCCATCTTTTTCGGTAGCTATGGGCTTTTCACCAACGAGAACAACAATTCCTCCAGCTTTTTTAAATTCCTCGATTTTCTGAAGTGAAGAATTGCGCATAGCCTGCATGGACGGAACTACCAAAACTTTATATTTTTCACCTGAAACGTTCAATGATGCCTCCTTCACTTTACTGCGTGCGAGCGACTCAAAATCAATAAAATCGAAGTCGATCCCATTATCGTAGAGTTTCTTGCCAGTTTCAAAAGCCGATTGAACGGCAAGATCGCCATTCATTCCGGCAACAACAGGTTCGGTTGGATAAATTATGGCCACATCGCAACGATGTACGCCCTGTGATAAAAGAAATGACAAGCGTTCGACGCAATTCATCAACGGATCGATCTGCTGCCAGTACGGCATACGGAAATGGTTGCAGGGAGGCGCCCACTCCCACCAGCCGCCCATGGTTGAATAATACAAGCCATGAAACGACAGCAAGTTATATCCGGCCACATAATTTGCAAAGATTGCATCGGTAACATCGGCCGACGAAGTGCTCCAGCCACTGCTGTGGAAACCTTCGAGCCAAACCCTTGGTCTTTCGTATAAATGTGCAATCGACGAAGCCACCTTTGCTTTAATAATGTCTTTCGAAAGCATGGGCTGATCAGAGCCAGGCCCTTGATTCCAGCGCTGGGTGCGAAAATAATCGCCAAACTCGGCAACATCCTTTCCACGTCCGCCATGATCACAACCAAAGATCAATCCACGGTTCTGGTGCCACTGATAAACCGGTTTGAAAAAATTCTCTTCGCTGAGGGTGACCACCACATCATTATAATCGAGCCTGATTTTTGTTGTTCGCGGACCAATATCTTCGAATAAAGCATCGAGATAAGGCACTACATCATATCCTTTTCGCTTCCTGAATTCATTAGCAAAATAGTCGTTCCAGATATTGCCGCCAATCTTAAAATTTAGCTCGTCTGAAAAGAAAAAGTCGAGCATTCCTTTGCCATTTGCAGGCAATGCCCGTTCAAATTTTCCAAAGAAATAATCGTTGTAAGCCTTACCGCTTAAAGGGTGCATCGGGTCGTATGATGGAATACGCTTTTCAGGATAAACACCGGTAAGTTTCCAGACTTCGGCACCAAAATCATAACTTAACGATTGGTTTTTAACTTTCGAAAGCAAGTCCATTCGGGTTCCTGAAATCAAAGAACTATCGGCATTCATTTTCAGGGCAGTAAGACAAACCAGGTTTTCAGGAAGCGTTAAATCAACTTTTCCTGAAAGAATTTTGCTATAACTTTTTAGTTCAGAACCATTCAATTCCGGGTGATCTTTTCGGGCTTCGTCAATCGAAAATCCTTGTCCAACGCCAAGCGTGTAATCGCTTAAACTAACTGTCATGTTCCGCTTTTGAGCTTCAGCCGCAAACCATTTGAAAAGGTTCCACCAGACATCAGTAAAAAGCGCAGGTTTACTCGGATTGGACAAGCCATAAGTAACACCACCATGATCGAGGTGACTGTAATTGATTTGCAAGCTCGAAATTCCCTTATTTTGCAACAGATTTAACTGCCAAAGCAAACGTTCGCGAGTAATGGTATCGCCCTGCCACCAATAAAACGGCACTTCGCCGTAACCTTTTGGTGGATGAATAAAGCCAGGCAAAACATCGAAAGTTTTACCACGCTCAGGATATCCGGGACGTTGAGCCTGCGCAACAGACTGGAATAAAGAAACGAACAAAATTAGCCCGAAAAGTTTTACCCGAATTAACATGATTTATGGATTTATTTAGTTTGGTCTAACAAAGTTGAGCTTTTATTTCAAATTCAGTTATCCTGAGTATTCTTTTCTGCCGGATAGTTCGCCCCAGACCTGCCAACCCCAATAGCTAATAGAAGTTTAGTCTCTATTCAGGAGTCGAATGTAGTCTTCGTTAAGCATTTCTCCAATTTCACCTCAGCAGTTAAAAGTTGATTTTTTCTTTTCTTCCTTTTTGCCACCAAGGCTCTAAAACACTAATTTTCATCAAATAAGAAAAATAATATCAGTCCTTTTTTGCTAAGGTTGAATTGAAAGAGAGCTTAATAAAACATCATCGAACCTCAAATACTGAATTTCCGGAGCCAATATTTTCGATTACAGCAAAATTTCCTTCCAGACGGTATTTCACTGCATTTCCGTTCAGGATCACTTTCTGGGTTTTCGACCAGAAAGGCAGGTAAACCTCGGCTGTTGTGTTGGCCGGAATAGTCAGGTTCATCGAGAACGATTGCTGTGGGTTGTTTTTGAACGACAACAGCACTTCGCCGCGAATTGTGGGGGTTTTAATTTCTGCGGAAGCCAGATTGCCGGGTTGCGGTTTGATGCGGATTTTGCTGAAGCCCGGCTCCAGGGGTTCAATTCCCATCAATTTACGTGGAATAATATTGGCAGGTGCTGCTCCCCACGCATGGTTCCAATCCTGGTTGGGTTTGTATTTATTATCCCATGCTTCGAGCGAAATAGTCGAACCCACCCGGATCATGTTGTACCAGCTCCGTTCATCTGTAGAAGAAAGTAGCTGCAATCCGTAGCCTGCATTGTGCCCGTCGTACACGGCGTCCATCAGGAATTGGGAGCCATAAACGCTGCAAGCCAATCCTCTCGACTGAATGTAGCTGTTTACTTTCGGCACATATTTTTCGGGAACCAGGCCGAGAGCCGCCGGAAACATATTGGCATGAAGCGACGCATGATCGGTGCCAATACCATCGACATAAACTCCTCGCTTTTTATCAAGCAATTTCTCGTTAAAAATTTCTTTTAGTTTAATTGCCAGCGCTTCAAACTGGGTCTGATCATCCGTTCGATTCAGCGCTTTAGCAATTTGCGCCAATTGAACAACAGACTGATAATGGTAGGCATTGACTACAGTGTTTACGTCCTTAAAGATAAATCCATCGGTTTCGCCCGGTTCTTTTTTGCCAAGCCCCAAAATTCCGCTTTGCGGCCAGTCAACAATATCTTTGAGGGTTCCATTAAAATGAATGCTTTCCAGAACTTCCGGCGTGACTTTGCCGGTTTTGGTTGAAATCAGACCCGACTCGTCGGCTAATGGCAATAAAGCTTTGGCTTTCAGATCGCTGTAAAATTGCGCCAATAATTCCTTATTTCCGGTGTATAGGTAATCGTTCCAGGCCATGAGCACCGACTGCAAAATCCACTCCGTAGGCCAGGTTGGGCGATGGATCAGGTATTCGTGCGAGTAACGGCCAATGCTGTAATCGCGCACCACATTGTAAAAACCAAGCTGATTAATCAAAGCATCCGCCTCGTAGGGAATACGTTCGCGGTCACCATCGACAAATACGCCCAGGAATGACGTTGCTTTCATCGAGTATTTGCACAAATCCCAGACTTTATTCAGAACCGTATCAGAACTTGTAAAATATGATTCAGTTTCATCAAACGGGTAAAAAACAGTCTCCTGAACCAATTGATTTTTCTCGAGCGGTTGGCTGTAACCTTCAATTTCGCAATAGCGGAAAGGCGTCACTTCGCCAATATATTCGGGCATTCGGACCGCCTGCTGACCCGTATTTCGCTTATCGGGATTGATTGCCACGTGATAAGTATTCCAACCGGCTTTCAGGGCAAGTTTATATACTGAATATCGAATTGTTCCGCCGGGAGTGCGGTTAATTCGACCATCTTTTACCGCTTCACCCAAATGAATCAGAATGGTGTCGGTGGCTACTTTTCCAAACAAAGTCAGCCGAAGCTGGGCAAAAGCGTCTTTCCCGAAATCGATAAACCAGGCTGAATTACCAACCGATTTTATTTTTGCCGGATAAATATCTTGCTTCTGCTGCGGATACCTCGCCGTTGCATAATCAACTAATTCTGAAGCAGTTTTAAATTGCGAAACTGACGAAAATGCCGATTCAACACCGTGATTGTCCCATGTTTTTACTTTCCAGAAGTAAACCGAATTGGGCTGCAAATCTTTTCCGGCATACGAAATATTCACCGACTCGCCACTTTCTATCTTCCCTGAATCCCAGAAATCGCCTATATTTTTTTGAATATTTTCGAAGCTCGAAGCAACCAAAATCTGGTAAGCAGTTTGCAATGTGTTATTTTGATCGGAATTGACGATCCAGCCAAAGAATGGTCGCTTTTGCGCAATCTCTGCAAATTGAAAATTCTCTTTCCGGCCAATTGCCTGATACAGCGCCGTATTCACCGGATAGCCATTGCAAAATACCTGCCCCGCATGGGTTAAAAAATTAACTGACAACCCGTTTGGAAGTGTCTCTCCAGATAAATTGACTGCCCAAAAAGAAAAAAATAAAAATATAGAAGCAATATTCATTTTAATTAGTTGGTTCATGGCTTTTGGCTTTAACGTTGACCAAAATAGAGCATTTTGGTCAACATTCCCAATATTGCACAAAATAGAATTTCATTTTCCGCCTAGCCACATCAGCGCGTTAATAATCAGCTGATTCTGGAATCTATTCTCGAAGGTAACCGATAGTTCTTTGTTTGTACCATGCTCATAATCTATATCGTTATGCCCCATATTAATGTAAATCATCCTGTAATTTCGGTTTGTCCAAACCACCGGGAAATCTCCTCCATACCATATTTCATGCGGTTTTGGTCCGGTTCCTACAGGAAAGCTGGATGAATCAATCGAAAGCAAAACTTCAATATCCGGGTTTTCTCTCAGTTTATTCGTCCACGAATACCATTCGTTGGGCTGCGATTTGAATGTTTTGGGTAAATGCCTGGTTACAGGGGGTTTTCGGGTTTCAACCTTCAGAATCGCTGAAGTTGGGCGCCAGGTGTTTCCTTTGTATTCGCCCGAACCCAGGAATTCGCTGTGATACCAGTCCCAGTTCTGCGGGAAATCGGACGGAGTCAGCGCAAAAGCTGAGAAATGAAATCCAATGAAACCACCACCAGTTTTCATGAAATTCTCAAAAGCATTGCGCTGATCTGGCAACTCGGGGCGAGTGTCCAGAAAAATAACAACCTGATAATTCGCTAAAGTATCTTTGTTGAGGCGAGTCCAGTCGTCGGTCGAAACGTATCGAAAATGCTTCTTCAAACTGATTCCTGAAAACCATTGGTTTGCTTCGTGTACAAAACTGATATGAGCCTGATCGTTTTTCGCAGTATAAAATGCCAAAACGTTGAACAAATTATGCCCGGATTTCGCACTTAAGAATTGAGGAATAGTCAATAAACTTACAATTGCTAACAATTTCAAGAAGGAACGCATCTTTTAGCAGGTTTAGTTATTTACAATGAGAATGTAAAATTAACTGTAAATACTTCCAACCTCCAATGCTGTTGCATAAAATTCTTCAGGTTCTTTATCACGCTTATAAACTTCAAGCAAGACCGAATCTTCGAGGACTTCTGTTAAATGAGCAATGCCATGATCCATACACCAACTTTCTCCTGCCGAAAAAACCGAAACAATTCCATCTGCAACAACTTTCAGCTTTCCTTTTGCCAAATATGCTGAATGCCGCTTTGGCGAAAATGCTCAGGAAAGGAAACGCCTTTCCCGATTCTCATTCCGATCATAACGTAATTTTCATCGTGCGAAATAACCCGAATTGCAAATCGTTTCGGGAACCGCCTATATATTTAAATTAGAAGCCAGCACAGCGTAGAATTAAAAAAACTGTATTCAATTTTAAACCGCATAACTTAAGAGAAACGCTACTTTCCGCGAAATAAGTGGCTCAAATATTTTAGGTCAACTTCCAAACCGGTACCCAATTCCCGATTCAGTATTGAGTAATTGTGGTTTTGCGGGATTTTCCTCAATCTTTTTCCGCAACTGGGCCATAAAAACTCTCAAATATTGGGTCTGTTCAATGTAGCCCATTCCCCAAATTTCCTTCAGAATAAATTGGTGCGTAAGAACTCTGCCTTCGTTTTTTGCCAATAAAGCAAGCAGAGAAAACTCTGTTGACGTGAATTTGACAATCTCTTCCTTTTTCCTGACAATGTGATTCGCCAGATCAATTGTTAAGTCTCCGAATGTGAGTAATGGGGCATCTGTTGATGAACTCGATTGCCGGATAGCAACCCGTATCCGCGCCAGAAGCTCGCCTGTTCGGAAAGGCTTGGTCAAATAATCATTCGCCCCGTTATCAAGCGCTTTCACGATGTCGTCTTCCGAGTTTCGAGCCGAAAGAATAATAACCGGTTTCAGGTACCATTCGCGAAGTTTTTTCAGCACCTCCAGGCCGTCGATGTCAGGTAGTCCCAGGTCGAGAATAATTAGTACCGGATGGTTAACAGCAGCCTTTGTTATTCCTTCTTTACCGGATGCCGCTTCCGAAATTTTGTATCCGTTGGCGGACAATGTAATCTCAAGCAAACGACGAATCTGCACCTCGTCGTCAATAATTAGTATTGTTTCGTTTTCGGGCATAATTTCATATATCTATACTGCAAAAATACTCGAAATTTCGGTTGGAATTTTTATAGTAAACCGTGCACCACCGTTATTTCGGTTTTCGGCAACAATGGTTCCGTTGTGCGCCTCCACAAACCCTTTTACAATCGATAAACCCAAACCCGTTCCTCCTGAAATGGCCGATTCGCCCCGGTAAAATTTATTGAAAACAAGGTTCAAATCGTTACTTGAGAATCCCGGTCCACGATCCATCACCTGAATCATGAGCATGCCGTTATCGTAAAAAAACTTCAGGCGAATGCTGCTTCCTTCCGGAGCATGTTGCGTGGCATTCAGCAGAAGATTGTGAATCACCTGTTCCATCAGGCCAAAATCGAGTTTCACCAGAGGCATTTCGTCCGACAAAACCACGTGCAAATTAAACGGTTTTAGCTCGGCGGCAAGGGTTTGCGTCACTTTATTCACCAAATCGTGCAAATCACACCAATCCAGATGTGGCGAAATCCGACCCGAATCGAGCCGCGACATATTCAGCAAATTCTCGATCAACCTGTTCAGCCGAATCGACGCAATCCCAATTTCCTTGTACAGCGCTGTGCGGGTTTCGGGCTGGTAATCGTCGGAAAGCAAGGCATCCGAAGCACCCATAATGGTTGCCACCGGGATGCGCAACTCGTGCGAAATAGAGTTGAACAGTGTTTTGTACAGTTTGTCCGATTCGTTCAGCACAAAGGCATTTCGGGCATCGATTCGCAAAAATTCGCGTTCAATTTTTCCTGAAATCTGTGGTAAAAAGCCCTCCCAAAATTGTTCTTCGCCTTGCGTGAACACCTTTTTATGTTCCAGCGCAACTACTCCGATGTTTTCAGTATTCCCCTTCAAAGGGTAAAATGTGTAATGTCCCGATGGCAAAGTATCAGAGAATTTTCCGGCTTTAGCCGAGTGTGCAAAAGTCCATTCGGCAATGCTCCATTCGTTTTCCGAGAATTGAAGTGCCGTTTCGTGCCGAATATTCTTTTCAAGTTTGCCTAATTCATCTTTCAAAAGGAATGCACTTTCGAGCGAAAAATATTTCCGGATATCTTTTACTGCAAGGTTTAAAACTTCGTCAATTCCTGAAGTTACCGAAAGATCTTTTGCCAGATTATACAAAGCATGTGTTCGCTCTTCTCTTTTTCTGATGCGGGTTTCCTGTCGTTTGATCCGGCTGGTAAGCACGCCGTTGAGCAATGCAATGATAAAAAACATTGATAGCATCAGCATATCTTCGGGGCGCTCAATGTGCAAGGTATAAGCCGGTGGAATAAACAGGTAATCCCACGACAACGAACTGAGTATAGCTGCCAGTAAAATGGGCCCGGTTCCGAAGAAAAAAGCAAGAAGCGAAACCACAAACAGCAATGCAAACGACACGACCTGATAACCAACAAGGTTTTTAATCAGAAAAAATCCGGAGGCTGTTATTGCTATCGTTAAAGCAGTGGTTATATACTGATTTAAACTGGAAGTAAACGACGGCAACGAAGCCTTAAATTTGTACTTGTCCTCCACCTCGGAGTCGGACCCAAGGATATACACATCAATGTCGCCACTGTAGCGGATAAGCCGATTGACAAAGTTTCCCAACCGGAACAAAGTAAACAAGTTGCGAACTTTAGGCTTGCCTATGATGATGTGGGTAATGTTCTCTTTCTGGGCAAAATCAACAATGGCTTTTACCTTGTCGGTGTGAGTGATGATGCGGAACTGGATGCCAAGCTGTTTGGCAATACTGATGTTTTTATCGAGATGCTCGCGCTCCAAATCAGTCAGGTCGTGGGTGGTCTCAATATAAATTGCCTGTAGGCGGCCGCCCATCATGTCGGCCAGGTTTTTGGCCCAGCGCAGTAGTTTGCCCGAATGGCGCGTGTAACTCACAGCAACCAGCAAATGCACACCCGATTTCCACGGACCTTTAATCCGCTTGAGTTGCATATAATCGTGCAACTGCTTGTCAACCCGGTCGGCCACCAGGCGAAGCGCCATTTCGCGCAGTGCGGTAATGTTTCCTTTCCTGAAGAAATTCATCACGGCCTCGCGTGAGCGTTCAGGGGTGTAAACTTTACCTTCTTTTAACCGCTGCAAAAGTTCGTCGGGAGTCAAGTCAACGAGTTCTACATCGTCTGCTGTTTCGAAAACGTCGTCAGGAAGCGTTTCGCGAACAATAATTCCGGTGATTTGAGCAACAATTTCAGAACGACTCTCCAAATGCTGCACATTAACCGTGGTATAAACATTGATACCATTATCCAGTATTTCCTGAACGTCGAGGTAACGTTTCACGTGTCTGCTGCCCGGGGCGTTGGTGTGCGCCAGTTCGTCAACCAGCACAATTTGCGGGTGCCGGGCAATAATGACATCCAAATCCATCTCCTGAAGCGTGGCCGTTTTGTGAGTGTACTTCCGCCTGGGAATCAATTCAAAGCCTTCGACCAGCGCATCAGTTTCTTTGCGCCGATGAGTCTCCACATAACCAATCACCACGTCGGCGCCTTTCTTTTTTTCAATATGCGCCGCCTGAAGCATGGAATACGTTTTTCCAACGCCGGCACACATTCCGAAGAAAATCTTCAGTTTACCGCGTTTACCTTTCTCTTCCTCTTCTTTAATGGAAGCCAGCAAATCATCGGGATTCGGACGGTTATCCGCGATGTCCATCATCTCAGTTATTTACAATTTACGATTCAAAAAGTCTTCAGCTTGTTTCTCAATGCTTTTCATCCCAACAATGAGATCCTTTAATTCTTCCATTTCTCCTTCTACAGAAACAGTTTCATCTGAAAAATCAAACTGCGGTTCTGTTTCCTGAACCTGTTCTCCGCTCAGTTTCTCGGCCATCTGGTTAAACAACACCGAAATTTCCGAAAACTCATCAACTCCATCAAAATAAAGCCGTTGCCCGTAATTGCTCGAAACGATTTCCTTTATCCCATTATACAACTGGAAAAAACGCTCAAAAAAATACGAGGCAAAACTGTAGATGAAGCATAAAGCAATCAGGAAACAACAGCTACCCAGAATTGTCATCCCGGTAAGCGCATTTCTCGACGAAACTTTGGCATCGTCGGTTTTAACCTCAATCGCCTTTCCGTTCATCTGTGATAAAAGTACTAATTGCTGCTCAAGAAATGCCTGTTTCTTCTGAAAATAAAGAAGCTCTTCGGGCGATAAAACCGAATCCGCCAGTTTGGTAACTTTCTCCCGATATTCATCAAAAACGGTTTCAAAGTCGCCGACTAATTTATCTTCACCAACCTCGGTAAAATTTCCTTTTTCCTTTTGAAGTGCCCGATCAATTGCTTCCAACTGGCGCGTGATGGTTGCTTTTTCAGCATTTCGTTTTTCCAGAAAAGCGGTGGTCATTTCCTGACTAATTTTCGAGATTCCGTCGGTCATTTCGCGGGCATAAACCACCGATAGATAATTTTCTTTCAGGATAGCGCTGGTTTTATTCGAGAGTTTATTCAGATAAAATGCTGAAAAGCCCAGCAGAACGAGGATGATCAGAAATATAAAAACCATCCCGAGCGTGAATTTTGTACGAATAGACAGTTTCATAACGAGTTGATTTAATTGTTGTTTGGTTTATTTAAATGATCCAGAGCAAGGTTCAGCTTCAAAACATTGACGCGTGATTCGCCCAGTATGGAGAACTGCGGTTTTTCGGTTAAATCGCTGACAAGCTTAACGAGCTGTTGCTTTTGTTCTGTATTAAAATTTCGGACTGACACAATTCGCTCAACCTGCAACAAAGCGGCTTTGGGTGAAACGTGCGGATCGAGCCCACTGGCCGAAGCAAACAGCATTTCAGAAGGGATTTTTTCAGCCGATGCTGCTGGGTTTGATTTGGTCCATTGTTCGGTTCGGGCAAGCACTTGCTCTTTCAACTTTTCGCTGGTTGGCCCCAGGTTCGAGCCTCCCGAAGGAAGCGGATTATAATCGACAGCCGAAGGCCGCGGCTGAAAATACGAAGCACTGTCAAATTTCTGCCCGATCAGTTCGCTGCCAACAATCTTGTTATCAACAACAATCATACTGCCATTGGCCTTACCGGGAAACACCGATTGTGCAATTCCGGTGATGAGCAACGGGTAAATTACGCCGCATAATACGGTGAACACTGCGAAAATTTTGATGGATATGATGAGTTGTGTTTTCATGATTTAAATTTAAAGATGTGGAGATTTGGAAATTTGGAGATTTTGGTGTCCGGTTAAAAGTCTAAGATTCTTCACTACGTTCAGAATGACAAGCGTTTGCGAAGGTTGGGGGGAGTGGGGTTGGTTTGCGGCAAAGCCGCAAACCAACCCCACTCCAACGATAACTACATGATTGTCATTTCGAACAAAGTGAGAAATCTCACACCACTGAGTTAAAAACAATTTCACAGGATGATTAAATGTCATCATATCAATAAAT
>Ga0209098_1000997_pt1 | contig 28320 bp, 30 predicted proteins | sample AD_JPNHW1_MetaG_FD_184429 | JGI IMG/M metagenome (GOLD analysis project Ga0209098, IMG submission 184429) | Active sludge microbial communities of municipal wastewater-treating anaerobic digesters from Japan - AD_JPNHW1_MetaG (SPAdes) (version 2) | ecosystem: Engineered > Bioreactor > Anaerobic...
GTCGGAGGCGTCATCGAGTGCCGTATTCGCAACATGCCGGCGGGGCTGGGTGAGCCGGTGTTCGACCGTCTCGAGGCCGACCTCGCCAAGGCGATGCTGTCGATCCCGGCGACGAAGGGTTTCGAGATCGGCAGCGGCTTCGTGGGCTCGTGGCTGAAGGGCTCCGAGCACAACGACCTTTACGAAACCCGCGACGGCGTGATCCACACGAAGACCAACCGCTCCGGCGGTGTCCAGGGTGGCATCAGCAACGGCGAGGAGATCGTCTTCCGCGTCGCCTTCAAGCCGACCGCCACGATCCTCCAGCCGCAGAAGACGGTTGATCTGGCAGGCAAGGAGACCGAGCTGGTTGGCCGCGGCCGCCACGATCCCTGCGTGGTGCCGCGCGCCGTGGTGATCGTCGAGGCGATGGCCGCGCTGGTGCTTGTCGACCACTGGATGCGCCAGCATGCGCAGCGTTCGGCCCTGCGGTTCTGAGCGCCACGTCCGTTTTCCCCCACAATCCAGAGAACATGCCCGTCGACCTCTACTTCATCCTCGGCAGCGCCGGCGCCAAGCGCCGCATCGTGCTGGCCGATCTCGTCTCAGAAGGGCTGATGCCCGAGGATCGCGCCGCGGTCCTGCTCAGCGACGCCGAGACGCCCGACGAGGCCGGTGATGCCGCTCTCGCCAAATCCGGCGCCACGCTCGTGCGCTGGCACTGGGAGAAGCCGGAACTGGAGTTCGAGGTGCCGGCGGAGACGACGCACCTGTTTCTGGTGGCCGACGGCCGGAGCAATCCGATCGACCAGATCGAGGCGCTGCGCGAGCTGCTCCAGATCAACGCCGAGCTGCGGCTGGCCCGCGTGATCTTTGTTGCCGATGCGGCGCTGCTGGCCGCCAAGCCCGAGGTCCAGCCGTGGTACGACGCCTGCGCCCATTATGCCGATGTCGTGCTGCTGACGCGGCCGGAGGGTCTCGACCAGAAGTGGGTCAACGGAGTCGAGAAGCGCTACCGCGACCAGTGCTGCCCGTTCCTCTACGAGGTCGTGCGACGCGACCAGATCAAGAATCCCGCAGTGCTTCTCGTGCCCGAGGCGAGGCGGGTCTCGCAGGTCTTCGACGAGGACATCGCGCTGGCCGACGAGACCGACGAGGAGATCGAGGCTGCCAAGGCGGAGAACGACAGGTACTTCGCCCGCAAGCGCGGCGGAACGCGCGTCGAGCACATCCCTGAGATCACCGCGTTCCTCGCCGGCGGAAAGCCGTAGGCCGGCGAAGAAGTTCAGCCCGGCAGTAGCTTGATGTCGGCCAGCGGCACGGCGACGAGCACGCCCTGCTGCAGCACATCCATCGAGATGACGACGCCCTTGGGCGAGCGCGGGTCCTCGATCATCCCCTCGACGCCTTTGAGCGGGCCGCTGACGATGCGGACGCGTGCGCCGTGCCGGAGAAGCGGATGCAGGGTGGCCTCGAGCCCCGAGGCGACGAGCGACTCGATGGTGGCGAGCTGTGCGAGAAACCGCGCCTCGTCGTCCACGTGGATGAGGCGCACGAGCAGGTCCTGCTGGAAGACGCGGTTGCGGCGGGGCTCATCGATCCGGGCGAAGACGTAGCTCGGGAAGAGCGGTTTGGTGAAGCGGCGGATGCGGTTGCCGTAGCGGCGTTCGGTGGCGACGAGTGGCAGGCTGTGCGGGAACGTCTCGCGCTCCAGCAGCGCGGCGAACTTCTTCTCGCAGCGCGGCTTCGTGTGGCAGACGAACCATGCCGCTTCCTCGGCGGTCGGAGCGGGCGTTGTCACGGCCGGCGTGTCAGCCGCGGGAGGCCAGGAACTCGAGCGCCGCGCGGTAGCCCGGCAGGCCCAGGCCGGCGATCACGCCGACACAGGAGGCGGCGGTGAGCGACTTGTGGCGGAACTCCTCGCGTGCGTGGACGTTGGAGATGTGGACCTCGACGGCGGGCAGGCCGGAGCCGGCGATGGAATCGCGCAGGGCGACGCTGGTGTGCGTGAGGCCGCCGGGGTTGATGACGAAGCCGTCGAACTTGCGGTCGGCCAGCGAGGCGATCCGGTCGATGAGGGCGCCCTCGTGGTTGCTCTGGAAGAACTCGAGCTCGACGGGCTTGCCGGCGAAGGCGGCTCGGAGGTCGCGTTCGAGGTCGGCCAGCGTGGCGCTGCCGTAGACGGCAGGTTCGCGTTTGCCGAGCCGGTCGAGGTTTGGGCCGTTGAGGATGGCGAGCTTCTTCATGGCGGGAGTAGTGAGGTAGCGGAGCCGCGGTGGCAAGGCGGCGCTCAGAGCGGGCAGTCGCTCGGGAGGAAGACCCAGGGCAGGTCGAAACGGGTGGCGAGCTCGGCGGCGAGCGCCTGCACGCCGGCAGTCTCGGTGGCGTAGTGGCCGCAGAGGTAGAGGTTGAGGCGCTCCTCCTGGGCTCGGTTGAAGGCGGACTGTTTGAGCTCGCCCGTCACGAGGGTGTCGACACCGGACCCGGCGAGGGCGTCGAGGGCGCTCATGCCGCTGCCGCTGAGGATGGCGACCTCCCGCGGGCGCTCGGAGCCGAACTCGAGCGCGGTGACCCCCCCGGGGAAGCGACTCTCGAGCCGGGCGCGGAGCTCGGCCCGGTCCTCGGGCGCGGAGGCCACGAGGCCGGTGTCGGCGCCCTGGTGCGGCAGGAATCCGCGGAGTGGCGACAGGCCGAGCGCGCGTGCGAGCTGGGCGTTGTTGCCGAGCTCGGGGTGGGCGTCCAGCGGCAGGTGGGCCGAGTAGACGGCCAGGTTCGCGGTGAAGGCGATCTGGAGACGGGCGCGGTGGGCGCCGACGATCGGTCGGGCGCCGTCCCAGCAGAGCCCGTGGTGGACGAGGATGAAGTCCACGCCGGCCGCGGAGGCGTCGATGAAGGTGTGCAGGCCGGCGTCGACCGCGGCGCCGATGCGGGTGACACGGCCGTTGTTCTCGAGCTGGAGGCCGTTGTGGGCGCCGGGAAAATCGGGGAAGGCGGGGATGCCGAGACGCTGGTTACAGTGGGCGACGAGATCGGCGAGGGCGACAGGCATGGGGCTTGATAACGCGCGCCTGGGAGGGGAGGCAAGAGTGCCGCTGGAGGGACGTTTGCCGCACGGCGCGAAGCCGCGGAATCGTTGTGCTGCAAACTTCGTAAAACGAGGGTTGACAGTGCCGGAGGTGTTCGGTGTCGTCGGCGGCTTCTTATGAAAGTTGTCTCGTCCCTGAAGTCCGCGAAGAAGCGTCATCCCGCCTGCCAGGTTGTCCGTCGTCGCGGCCGTCTCTACGTCATCAACAAGACCGACCCGCGCTACAAGGCACGCCAAGGTTAATTCAACCCACTTTATTTCGCCGTGAAAGCCGAAGGCCATCCCACGCTCAATAACGTCTGCTTTGTGGACGTTTCCACCGGTCATAAACACCTGACCAAGTCGACGATGAAGTCCCAGCGCAAGGAGACCATCGACGGCGAGGAATACTATCTTGTGCTCCGCGACGTGACGTCCGACTCGCATCCCGCCTACACCGGCGAGAAGCGCCTTGTCGACACCGCCGGTCGCGTCGAGAAGTTCACCTCGAAGTTCAAGCGCGGCACCAAGAAGTAAGCTGTCGCTCGAACGTCTTTTTGAAAAGCCCTTCGGCTCACGCCGAGGGGCTTTTTGTTGTCGCAGTGGCGGGCGGCGGGGAATCGATTGCGGCCGTTCGGACGCCGGGCCTTGGCTGGGCGGCTCGGGCTGGTTCGGTGGTCGGCTCGAGGTGGACTGAACCGCCTGCATTCCGGGCGCCTGTGGTTGTGCACGGTGTTGCGCGCGAGAGGGCTGATGAAGCCTCGGGCTGAGGCGCAACGGCGGATTGCGGCGATGTGTTCAACCGAGCCGGCGTTCGATCGATGGATTGTTCCGGTCCGGGCGCGGCACTGGGGATGGGGTCCGCGTACCGGGCAACAAAAAGCCCCGGTCGTGAGACCGGGGCTTCGTCTTAGGAAATTGGAACCAGTGCTTACTTGATGATGACGATCTCGACGCGGCGATCGTTGTTCATCTCGCTGCCGGAGGCGTTCTCCTTGGCGTCGAGGTCGCCCTTGGAGAGGGGCTCGAGGCGGATGACTTCGACACCGAGCTTGGCGAGGTATTCCTTCACGGCGTTGGCGCGACGGTCGCCCAGGCCCATGTTGTACTCGGCGGTGCCGCGCCAGTCGCAGTGACCTTCGAGGAGGATTTGCTTACCCTGGAGTTCGCTGCCGATCTTCTTGGAGGCCTCTTCGAGCTTGGTGCGCTCGCTGGGCTTGATGGCGGAACGGTCGAAATCGAAATAGATGGTGGGGAGCTGGCCGCGGATGAGCTGGTCCTCGGTGAGGGGGCTGCCCGGGGTGCGCTGCGTGAGGCTGGCATCGTTGCCAGCGGCGCCGAGATCGACGCCCTGCTGCGGGCCCATCTCGCCGACGCCTTGGCCGTACTGGGTCGCGCTCGGGTCCGGGCGCTTCGGCTTTTTCGGGCAGCCGGCAAGGAGCACGGCGGAACCAATGAGGAGGAAACAGGCGAGTTTCGAGAACTTGTTCATGGAGAAATGGGCTTGGGCGAAAGTGCGGATTTATCCGTAAATCGCTCAGGTGGCGCAAGAAGAATGTCGGGTCCACGACGGGCGCATACGACGGCCCGACTGGGTGGAAACACTCCGGCGGCTATCAACTACTCGCTCAGCGCGCAGTGCCCGGGGACTGGGAGCTGCGGTTGTCGACGAGCCCGATCTCGATGGCGTAGCGGGTGAGGCTGGCGACATCGTGGAGGTCGAGCTTGCGCATCAGGTTGGTGCGGTGGTTGTCGACGGTCTTCACGCTGATGCCGAGCTTCGAGGCGATCTCCTTGGTGCTGTAGCTCTCGGCGACGAGCTGGAGAATCTCGCGCTCGCGGTCGGTGAGGAGGTCGTGGCTGGAGGCCGCGGTGGGATTGGTGACGACGTTGAGCAGCAGGGCGGCTACGGCGGGGCCGAAGTATGTCCCGCCGTTGGATACGGTCTGGATGCCCTTGCGGAACTCGCTCAGGCCGGCGGTTTTCTCGACGAAGCCGTGGGCGCCGGCCTCGAGCATCTCGCGCACGAGGACGGGGTTCTCGTAGCCGGAGAAGACGAGGTAGCGGGTGTTCTTGAGCTGCTTGGCCAAGCGGCGGAGCAGGTCGACGCCGTTGAGGCCGGGAAGCTTGGCGTCGAGGATGGCGAGATCGGGCTTGGTCTCGATGCAGAGATTGTAGGCCTGCTGGCCGTCGCCGCACTCGCCCACGATCTTGTAGTTGGGATCGTTGCGCAGCATCTCCGCGAGCATTTCGCGGATGGCGGTCTGGTCCTCAATGATGACGACGCGCTTCATCTTGCTGGAGCTTGGGGCGACTTGGCGATCGGCGGAAAGCTGTCGTTCAAGAGCGGATGTAGGTTTTTCTTGCGGGATCATCAGGGGGATACTCCGGTGTTGGCCAGATGTTCTATCGGCTAATCCGCCGAAAATTTCGCGAAAGTTTGGGGGAGCGGCCCTAAATCGTGGTCCGATGCGGCCCGCCGCAGGTTCGGCGGTCGGTCGAGCCTCCCGCTCGTTGGGGGGGGGGGGATGGTGGTGGGTCGACCGGGATTCGAACCCGGAACCAACGACTTAAAAGGACGCTGCTCTACCATTGAGCTATCGACCCGAAAATTGAGTGGGAGTTAGTAGGTGCCCCGCGCTTCCGCCGGCAAGCAGAATTCGGGATGGGAGGTTTGCCCGCTCGCCGTTTTGCCGCGCGAGCAGGTCTGCGGGCAAAGGTAGGTAGTAGGCCTACACCCCATATCGGGTGGCCCAGCTCGAGTGTAGGTTCCTCCGGTTCGGATAGACGCGCAGGTACAACAACCCCACTTCCCATGGATCATTCTCTCTCTTCCACCGGTAATCTTTCACCTCCGCCCGATGGTTCACCGCCATCCGGCGCAGACGTCCTGTTCAAGCCACGCCTAGGTGCTGCCGCAGCGGGATCGAGGACCTTCTCGCACGACGATGGGGCTGCAAGGCTCCTCGTCGTCGACGATGATCGGTCCGTTCGCCGCCTCAGTGTTCGCGCCCTGCAACAAGCCGGATACCGGGTTGATGAGGCGGTCGATGGCGAATTCGGCTGGGAGGCACTGCAGCACGGTGCATTCGAGCTTCTGGTCACCGATAATAGCATGCCTCGGCTCAATGGCGTGGATCTCATCGTGCGCTTGCGGGCAGCTGGGATGACACTGCCGGCAATCCTCGCATCGGGTACGCTGCCATGGGACGAGACGGCTGTGCCACCCGAACTGCAGCCGCTCTCTACCATCGAAAAACCGTTCGTCATTGGACGACTGCTTGCGACGGTCGGCAACTCCCTGCGGGCTGCCGCCATGACGCTCAGTCCGGCGCATCTCGTCTCCGCCCATGGATAAGCCGTACGCCAACCAGAAACGATTCATTCGCGCTGCGGTGCAAGACGGTGCGCGCGCCTCTCGCCTTTCCGCCCCTGAAGCGGGGTGCCCGATGCAGCCAAGTGCCCCACCGGCTGGCGGCCCCGATCGGGGCATGCCGGAAGCCATCCTCGCCCCAGACAGGGGCGAGCGAGCGCGACAGGACGCGTTGGCCGAGTGGGAAGGTGAGGGTGGCCGTATCTGCTGGTCCTGATGCTACCGCCGAGCCGAGCGACCAACCTTCGCACTGGGTTTCACCATGAACCATGATCAAGCCAAGATCCCCCTGACCTTCGGCGACTTCATTGCCATCATCTATCGGCCCTCCGGCAGTCGGCGGGCTGTCGCGATCTCAGTCTCGCCGTCGACGCGCGATTCTTTGCGATTCCCAGCCTGCGCAGCGCCTGCCTGTGCGGAAGCTCGGGGTACAACCGACCGTCCATCAGAATGTAGCCACCGAGCCCTCGAAACTCCGCTGGCGGCGCCATGGGTAGGCCCCCCTCGCTATCGGGTTAATCGGATGCATACTCTCTCCACACGACGAACCACGGTGCTCATCCCCGGGTTCTCCGGGACCGCCGGGGCTCGCCGACCGGCGATTGCCGGCACGACCGGAACATCATGAGATCGAAGAAAACCCAGTTCGCGGGAGACTATCTCAGGGGGCTCCGGTCCTGCTTGGGTCGCCCCGCACGCGAAGGCGCGGTGGGTGCCCGGTCGCTTGGTCGCCAGGCGTTGGATGCCGGCCTCGGGGCCGGCGAGATTGCCCGGGCGCACGCGAAGGCGCTGCGCACGCTCGCTCCAACGCAGTACGCGGGCGATGACGGCGGCGCGATCCTCCGTCGGGCGGAGCGCTTCTTCTTCTCGGCCCTGACGCCGCTCGAACCGGGGCAGGGGACCATGCGGAAAACCGCGAAGCGGATGCGCTCCCTCGATGCACTGTTGCGGCGCAGCACCGCCGCCCTGTCCGTCGCGAAGCAGCGCCTGCGGTTCGAATCCGCCCGCGCTCAGCGCGCCGAGGTTTCCCTCGCCGAGGGCGCGCGGCACTATCGCCGGCTGCTCGCTCAGTCGGAGAATTTGCAGGATCAGCTCCGGCGCATGGCGCGCCGCGTCCTCTCGGCGCAGGAGGAGGAGCGGAAGAACATCAGCCGCGAACTCCACGACGAGATCGCCCAGGTCCTCACCGGCATCAACGTCCAGCTGTCCATCCTCAAGCAGGATTCAAAGGTCAACGACACCGGGTTGCGGAAACGCATCGAGCACGCCCAGCGTTTCGTCGAGAAATCAGTCACGGCCGTGCATCGCTTCGCCCGCGAACTGCGGCCCGCGCTGCTCGACGATCTCGGGCTGATCCCCGCGTTACGCTCCTTCATCCGCACCCTGCCCGGACGCCGGAAACTGCGAATCCGCTTTGCCGCCGATGCCGGTGTCGAGGTTTTGGACAACAGCCGGCGCACGGTGCTCTACCGCGTGGCGCAGGAGGCTCTGAACAACGTCGTTCGGCATGCCCACGCGAAGCTGGCCACGGTGCGCGTCCGGAAGCATCCGCACACCGTCGAACTGAACATTTGCGACGACGGCCGCTCGTTTGTCGTGCAACGGGTGTTCGGCTCCAACACCCGGAAGCATCTCGGCCTGCTGGGCATGCGCGAACGGGTCGACATGGTCGGCGGCACCTTCTCCGCCGTCTCCGAGCCGGGCAAGGGGACCACGATCCGCGCCATCGTCCCGCTCGGCCGGGGCACACGTTCACGAACCGCATGAATCCCATCACCATCCTGCTGGCCGAGGACCATGCTGTGGTCCGCGAAGGGCTGCGCTCGCTGCTGGAAATCTCGGGCGAGTTCAAGGTCGTCGGCGAAGCGGAGACGGGGGCCGAGGCGGTGGCGCTGGCCGGCCGGCTCCGGCCCGATGTCGTCGTCATGGATATTGCGATGCCGGGGCTCAATGGCTGCGAGGCCACCCGGCAGATCGTCGCCCATAATCCTGCCGCGCGCGTGCTCGTGCTCTCTGCCCACAGCGACGACGAGTATGTCGCGCGCATGGTCGCCGTCGGCGCGCTGGGCTTCGTGGAGAAGCAGAGCAAGGGATCGTTGCTGCTGCGCGCCATCCGCGACGTCGGCCGGGGCACTCCGTTTTTCAGCAACGGCATCGTCAAACGCCAGCTGCGCAACCAGCGCCGGAATCTCGAACTCGGCGTGCCCGAGCGCCTCCAGCGCAGCCCGCTGACCTCGCGCGAACAGGAGGTGTTGCAGCTCGTGGCCGAGGGCTGCGCCAACAAGCAGATTGCCGCGCGGCTGGGCATCTCGATCAAGACGGTCGAGAAACACCGCCAGCAGGTCATGGACAAACTCGACATCCACGAGACGGCCGGTCTCACGCGCTACGCGATCTCCTCCGGCGTGATCGAGAGCGAGAGCGGAACGAGCAACCTCTGACCCGATTCTTGTCCCCACGTTCTGCCATGAGAACCGAACACGACACCATGGGCGACATGCCGGTCCCGGACGATGCGTTGTACGGTGCATCGACGGCGCGCGCCGTACTCAACTTCCCGATCAGCGGCCGGCCGATGCCGGAGGCGCTCCTCCGCAGCCTCGCGCTGGTGAAGGCCGCCTGTGCCGGCGCCAATGAGGAACTCGGCCGCCTCGCGCCGGAGAAAAGCCGGCTGATCCGCCAGATCGCGGCGGAGATCGCCGAAGGCCGGCTGACCGCGCATTTCCCGATCGACGTTTTCCAGACCGGCTCGGGCACCTCGACGAACACGAACATGAACGAGGTGATCGCCAACCGCGCCAGCCAGCTCGCGGGCGAGCCGCTCGGCTCGCACCGGCCGCTCCATCCCAACGACGACGTGAACCTCGGCCAGTCGTCCAACGACATCATGCCCACCGCGCTGCACGTCGGCGTGGCGCTCGCGCTCCGGGAGCGGCTGCGCCCGGCGCTCGTGCGCCTGCGACGGGAGCTGGCGGACAAGGCGGCGGCGTTCGCCTCGGTGGTGAAGGCCGGGCGTACCCATCTGATGGACGCCACGCCGCTCACCCTCGGCCAGGAGTTCTCCGGCTACGCGGCACAGGCGGCCAAGGCCGTCGAGCGCACGGACCGCGCGGTCGCGGCGCTTCGCGAGCTGGCGATCGGCGGCACGGCGGTCGGCACCGGGATCAACGGCCATCCGGAGTTCGCCGCAAAAGTCTGCGCAGCGCTGGGCGAGCGCACCGGCATCCAGTTTATCGAGGCGGGGAATCACTTCGAGGCGCAGGCGGCGCGCGATGGTGCCGTCGAGGTCGCCGGCCTGCTCGCCACCGTCGCGGCGAGCCTGACGAAGATCGCCAACGACCTGCGGTTCCTCGGCTCCGGGCCGCGTTGCGGTCTCGGCGAGATCCGCCTGCCGGCGGTGCAGCCCGGCAGCTCGATCATGCCCGGGAAGGTGAATCCGGTGCAGTGCGAGATGCTCGTGCAGGTCTGCCTCCATGTGCAGGGGCTCACGCAGGTCGTCACGCTCTGCGGCCGTGAGGGGCACTTCGAACTCAACGCCACGATTCCGCTGATCGCCTACGCGCTGCACGAGGCGATCCACTGCCTGGCGAACGCCGTGCAGGTGTTCGCCGTGGCCTGTGTCCACGGCATCGAGGCCGACGCCGTGCGTTGCTCCGAACTGGCGGAGCGATCGCTGATGCTCGTCACCGCGCTGACTCCGCACCTCGGTTACGAGCGGGCCGCTGCGGTGGCGAAGGAGGCGCTGGCCACCGGCCGCACGCTGCGCGAGGTCGTGCTTGCGCAATCGCTGATGGATGCCGCCACGCTGGACCGCGCGCTCGATCCGCTGGGCATGACGCGGCCCGAGGATCTGCGGCACGGCTGATATGGCCCGTGGGCCGGCAACAAAACACCGCCGCGTCTTGTAGACGAGGCGGCGTTCGTTGTGAGGCTTGGGCTGTCCGGTTGGGCGATGCCCGCTCTGTTCAGCGCTGCAGGCTGCTGTAGTTCGCGGAGGTCGCGATCAACACCTCGACGCGCGCTTCGCGCCTCGGAGCGGTCGCGCCGAACGAACCGGCGCTGATGCGCATCTCCGACACTCCGGCCTGGATCAGTGCGCTGCGGACGGCGTCTACCCGGCGATCGCGCAAGCGTTGGTCGTGCGAGTCGTTGAAGGTGTCGATGCCGAGCTGAACCGAGGGATTCTGGCGCATGTAGGCGGCGATCTCCGTCACCTTGTTTGTGTCCGAGCCGAGGATTCCCGCTGTGCCGGGCGCGAACCAGAAGTCGCGGTACGAGGTCCAGTGGCCGATCACCCCCGCCGGGCCTTCACGGCCGGTCATTCCGGTGGCGCCTTTTTCCCCCACGTTACCGCGGCTACCGACCTGACCGGCGATGCCGGCAGTGGTGCTTCCCTGGTGACCGGTCTCACCGATCATTCCTTGGGATCCGCTTGCCCCTTGTGCTCCGGCCGGCCCGGTGGGTCCGACCAATGTGGAACCGCGTGCGCCTGTATCTCCCCGCTCGCCCTGCGCGCCGGTGGGGCCGGTAAGTCCGGGCTGTCCGGCAAAGCCGGCCGTGCTCTCGCCCTGTACGCCGGTCATGCCGCGCTCGCCCTGCACTCCGGCCGGGCCTGTAGGACCGGCGATGCCGGCCTGACCGATTTCGACGCTACCGGCCGGGCCTGTCGCTCCGGTCGGGCCGCGCGGACCCGCCGCGCCGGCGGGGCCTTCCGCGCCGCGCGGACCGACCAGAGCCGTACCCGGGGCGCCGGTGTTTCCGATCTCGCCTTGGATACCGGAGGGGCCGACAGGACCGGTAGGTCCGGGAGGTCCGACCAAGCTGTTCCGGGGTTCGACATAGGCGGCCTTGGCGGGCGGGGTACTGGCGCAACCGGCGACGGCGACCGCAGCCACCGCAATCAGGAAGCCCAGCGCCAGCGGAGTTCCTTCCGACTGCCGCATCGCTTTTGAGAGGTTCCGAGGTGCAGGCGTCTGCACCGCTGTTTCTTCCGTAATGTATATATTCATTTATTGCTTCTCCATGGAGGGACCGCAGACCCGGACGCCGGAACGATCGGTGGTGGCCGAGCGAAGCGGGCGTCCGGGGTGTTCGCTAACTCATGCGCTGCACCATAGCGGATCCGGCACCGCCTCACTATGGGGCCTTGTCCTACCGATGCGCGCTTGGGACGGCGCTGGGTGGACGGACGGCAACGCCTCGGCAAGCGGCGGCGACCGAGGAGTCGTGTGGTCGCAGGAGGAAGACCGCAAAGACCCGATACGCCGGTCGGGTTAGACCCCATATCAAGCTGGCGCCTCTCGCGCTATCGTTGGGGCAATCAACCAAGCTCACTTATGCCACTCATCTCCACTGTTCTCACCCTGATCGTCGTCGGCGTGCTGCTCTGGCTCGTCAATTCCTACATCCCGATGGCGGCCCCGATCAAAAAGATCCTCAACATCCTCGTCGTGGTCGCTGTGGTGCTCTGGCTGCTCTACGGCTTCGGCGTGCTCGGGCACGGCGGCGAAGTCCGCCTGCCGGATATCAAGTGATGGCGCAGCGATCGCGCCGGTCCGGCGCTACTCCGCCACTGCTCTTCGGCCGGAGGGAAAGCCATGAACCGCAGCCGAACCCAGCCGCATGAACCTCAAATCGCTGACTCCGCCGCTGAAGAAGAAACTGATCGTGGCAGGCATTGCTGCGATTGTCGTCGTTGCGGCGTTTCTGGTCTGGCGCGCGCTGCGTACCACCGGCCCGGGCACCGGCTTCATCAGCGGTAACGGCCGGATCGAGGCCACCGAGATCGACGTCGCCACCAAGCTCGGCGGACGCGTGCGCGAGATCATGGTCAACGAGGGCGACTTCGTCGTCGTTGGCCAGCCGCTCGCGCAGATGCAGATCGAGGTGCTCGATGCCCAGCGCGACGAGGCGTTGGCGCAATCGCGCCAGGCTACCAACGCGGTCGCCAGCGCGGAGGCGCAGGTCGTTGCGCGGCAGAGTCAGACGACCGCCGCGCAGGCGATGGTCGGCCAGCGCGAGAGCGAACTCGACTCCGCGCAGCGGCGACTCGTGCGCACCGAACAGCTGACCGAGCAGGGCGTGCTCGCCGTCCAGCAGCTCGACGATGATCGCGCGAAAGTGGTCGGCGCCGAGGCGGTGCTCGCCGGCGCGCAGGCGCAGGTGGACGCCGCGCAGGCGGCGACTGTCGCGGCGCAGTCCCAGGTGGTCGGCGCCGGTTCCAGTGTCGAGGCAACGGAGGCCACCGTCGCGCGTGTCGAGGCCGACATCACGGACAGCTTGCTCAAGTCGCCGCGCGCCGGTCGCGTGCAATACCGCATCGCGCAGCCCGGCGAGGTGCTTGGCGCCGGCGGCAAGGTCCTCAACCTCGTCGACCTCGGCGACGTCTACATGACCTTCTTCCTTCCGGAGACCGTCGTCGGCAAAATCGCGCTCGGCAGCGAGGTGCACATCGTGCTCGACGCGGCGTTACAGTACGTGATCCCGGCGAAGGTTTCCTATGTCGCCAGCACCGCGCAGTTCACGCCCAAGACGGTGGAGACGGCGAGCGAGCGGCAGAAGCTGATGTTTCGCGTGAAGGCGCAGATCGACCGCGCGCTGCTCGAGAAACATTTGAAGCTCGTGAAAACCGGCCTGCCCGGCGTCGCGTGGCTTAAGCTCGACGCGCAGGCGCCGTGGCCGGCCAACCTCGAAGTCAAACTGCCCCAATGATCCCGGCCGACGCCAGCCCCGCGGCGGTTGCCAGCGTGGCCGGCGTCGGCTTGCGCTACCGCAAGGTCGTGGCGCTGGACGATGTCACGCTGGAGATTCCAGCCGGCAAGATGGTCGGTCTGCTCGGTCCCGACGGCGTGGGCAAATCGAGTCTGCTCTCGTTGCTCGCCGGCGCGCGCGCGGTGCAGCGGGGCACAGTGCATGTGCTTGGCGGCGATCTGGGCGATGTTCGCCATCGCGAGCGGGTGTGCCCGCATATTTCGTACATGCCGCAGGGGTTGGGCAAGAACCTGTACCCGACGCTCTCGGTGGAGGAGAACCTGCAGTTCTTCGGCCGGCTCTTTGGACACGATGCTGTCGAGCGCCGCCGGCGCATCGACGGTCTCACGTGCAGCACCGGGCTGACGGCGTTTCTCTCTCGCCCCGCCGGCAAGCTCTCCGGCGGCATGAAACAGAAACTCGGGCTGTGTTGCGCGCTCATCCACGATCCGGATCTCTTGATCCTCGACGAGCCGACCACCGGGGTGGATCCGTTGGCGCGGGCGCAATTCTGGGAGCTGATCGGTGCGATCCGCGGCGAACGGCCGGGCATGAGCGTGATCGTAGCCACCGCGTACATGGACGAGGCGCAACGTTTCGACTGGCTGGTGGCGATGGATGCCGGCCGCGTGCTGGCCACCGGCACGCCGGCCGAACTGCTCGAGCGTACGGGCACCGAAACCCTGGATGCGGCGTTCATCGCGCTGCTGCCGGAGGAGAAACGGCGCGGGCACCGCGAGGTGACGATTCCGCCGCTCGCCCTCGGCGCCGATGCGGAGATCGCCATCGAGGCGACGGATCTCACGATGCGTTTCGACGATTTCGTGGCGGTGGATCACGTGAGTCTCCGCATCAGCCGAGGCGAACTCTTCGGCTTCATCGGCTCCAACGGCTGCGGGAAGTCGACGACGATGAAGATGCTCACCGGGTTGTTGCCCGCCACCGAGGGTACCGCCGCGCTGCTCGGGCACCCGGTCGATCCCAAGGATATTGAGACGCGGCGGCGCGTGGGCTACATGTCGCAGGCGTTCTCGCTCTATTCGGAACTTTCGGTGCGGCAGAACCTGGTGCTGCACGCGCGGCTGTTCAAGGTCCCGGTGGCGGAGATCACCGGGCGGGTGGGGGAGATGATCGAGCGTTTCGGCCTGGGCGGTGTGCCCGATGCGATGCCGGACAACCTGCCGCTCGGCATCCGGCAGCGCCTCTCGCTCGCGGTGGCGATGGTACACAAGCCGGAGCTGCTCATCCTCGACGAGCCGACATCCGGCGTGGACCCGATCGCTCGCGACAGCCTCTGGCAGCTCATGATCGACCTCGCGCGCAACGACCGCGTGACGGTCTTCATCTCCACGCATTTCATGAACGAGGCTGGGCGGTGCGATCGCATCTCGCTCATGCACGCCGGCCGGGTGCTCGCCACCGACGTGCCCGCCGATCTCGTACAGAAGCGCGGGACCGCCTCTTTGGAAGAGGCGTTCATCAGCTATTTGAAAGAGGCCGAGACGAAAGACGCACCTGCGGCGGACAACGATTCGGCCCCCACCGCCAAAGGCGCCTCGTCTCAGTCGGATGGAAACACGGCTGGCGTGAGTCGTCCGCTGGAGGGCGGCGCTTCGTCGCCGCCGGTTTCGGGCAGCGGCGCCGACGGAGCGGCGCCCTCCAGCAGGCCGGCCTTCTTCAGCTTCGCCCGCGCGTGGAGCTACAGCCTGCGCGAGACGCTCGAACTGAAACGCGACCCGGTGCGCGCGACGATGGCGTTGCTCGGCACGGCGATCCTCATGTTCGTCGTCGGCTACGGCATCAGCCTCGACGTGGAGAACCTGACCTACGCCGTGCTCGACCGCGACCGGACCACGACGAGCCAGAACTACGCGCTGAATCTCTCCGGCTCGCGCTACTTCATCGAGCGACCGCCACTCGCCGACTACGCCGAGCTGGATCAGCGCATGCGGGCCGGCGAACTCGCGCTCGCCATCGAGATCCCCGCCGGCTTCGCGCGCGACATCAAGCGCGGCACGGCCGTGCAAATAGGCGCGTGGGTCGACGGCGCCATGCCGCGCCGCGCCGAGACGGTGCGCGGCTACGTGTTGGGCATGCACCAGGGCTGGCTTCAGGACATGGCGACACATAGCCTCGGTCTGGACGCCTCGGCCGGTCCGGCCACGATTGACACGCGCTTCCGCTACAACCCCGACGTGCGCAGCTTGCCGGCGATGGTGCCGGCGGTGATCCCGATGCTGCTGCTCATGATCCCGGCCATGCTCACCGCGCTCTCGGTGGTGCGCGAGAAGGAGCTCGGCTCGATCATCAACCTCTACGTCACGCCGGTGACGCGCAGCGAGTTTCTCCTCGGCAAACAGCTGCCGTACGTCGCGTTGGCGATGGTCAACTTCGGGCTCATGACGCTGCTGGCGATCACCGTCTTCGACGTGCCGGTCAAAGGCAGCTTCCTCACGCTAACGGCCGCCGCTTTCCTCTTCGTGATTTTCTCGACCGGGTTCGGGCTCTTCGCGTCCACGTTCACGCGCAGCCAGATCGCGGCGCTCTTCGTGACGATGATCGGCACGCTGATCCCGGCCGTGCAGTTCGCTGGGATGTTGAACCCGGTCTCCTCGCTCGAAGGTCCCGGCGCGTGGATCGGTAACGTGTACCCGGCGACGTACTTCCTGACGATCAGCCGCGGAGTGTTCAGTAAGGCGCTGGGCTTTTCCAGCTTGCACGCGGCGTTCTGGCCGCTGGCGCTCGCCGTGCCGGTGATTCTGGGACTGTCCATCGGTTTGTTGAGAAAGCAGGAGCGCTGACCATGCTGAACGTCACCACCATCTTCCGACTCGGGGTGAAGGAGCTGTGGAGCCTTGCGCGCGACCCGATCATGCTCGGGCTGATCGCCTACACGTTCACGGTGTCGATCTACGTCGCGGCCACGGCGATGAAGGAGACGCTGAACAAGGCGCCCATCGCCATCGTCGACGAGGATGCCTCGCCGTTGTCCGCGAGCATCGCCGCGGCGTTCTACCCGCCGCGTTTCCTCCAGCCGGTGATGCTCTCGCCGGCCGACATCGATGCCGGGATGGACTTGGGCGCTTACACGTTCGTGCTCGATATCCCGCCGGACTTTCAGCGTGACGTACTCGCCGGCCGCTCGCCGGCGATTCAGCTCAACGTCGACGCCACGCGGATGAGCCAGGCGTTCAGCGGGAGCAACTACGTGCAGCAGATGGCGCTCGGCGAGGTTGCCACATTCGTCCAGCGCCACCGCGGCAGCTCGCCGGCGCCGGTGGAGCTGGCGCTGCGCGCGCGCTTCAATCCGAACCTCGAGGAGTCGTGGTTCGGCGCGCTGATGGAGGTCATCACCAACGTCACCATGCTTTCGATCATCCTCACCGGCGCCGCGCTGATCCGGGAGCGCGAGCACGGCACGATCGAGCACCTGCTGGTGATGCCGGTTACGCCGGCCGAGATCATGTTGGCGAAGGTCTGGTCGATGGGCCTGGTCGTGCTGATCGCCGCGGCGTTCGCGCTGATCGGCGTGGTGCAGGGCGTGTTGCACGTGCCGGTCGAGGGTTCGGTGCTGTTGTTCCTCGCCGGGGCGACGCTGCATCTCTTCGCGACGAACTCGCTCGGCATCTTCATGGCGACCGTGGCGCGCTCGATGCCGCAGTTCGGCATGCTCGCGGTGCTGGTGCTGCTGCCGCTGCAATTGCTTTCCGGCAACGTGACTCCGCGCGAGAGCATGCCGCAGTTCGTGCAGATCGTGATGGAGGCGGCGCCGACCACGCACTTCGTCGCCCTCAGCCAGGCGATCCTGTTTCGCGGCGCCGGACTGAGCGTTGTCTGGCCGCAGTTCCTCGCGCTCGCCGCGATCGGCGCGGTGCTCTTCGGCTTCTCGCTCGGACGCTTCCGCAGAACCATCAGCCAGATGACCTGAGCGCTGGTCGCTCTCAATTCCCATGAACTCCCACCCTGTTTCCTCACATCCAGTCCTGTCGTCGCACAGCCGAACCGGTGCACTTGCGCTGGTCGGTTTCATCGCAATTGCGGTTGCCACGAGCCTTGGCGCCGCGACCGATGAGCCGTCTGTCCCCACCACCCGAGCTCGCACCACCCCGGTTTTCACCATCTACTACGAGAACGACGTCTTCAACGGCACCGATGTCCACTACACCAACGGCGTGAAGCTCTCCTGGCTCTCCGCCGATCTCGTCGGTTGGGGACAGACGGGTTGGCGGCAGGTCATCGTCGAGGCGCTGCCGTTCGTGAACCGCCCGGGCGCGCAGAAGAACTTCGGCATCTCGCTCGGGCAGCATATGTACACGCCGCGCGACAACGAGGCCGTGGTGCCGGACCCGGCCGATCGTCCCTATGCCGGCTGGACCTACCTGGAGTTCTCGTTCGTCAGCAAGACGCCGAAGATCTCCGATACGATCTCTCTGCAACTCGGCATCATCGGACCGTCCAGCCTCGCGGGAAGGACGCAGAGCACCATCCACGACTGGATCGGATGCTCCCGGGCGCGTGGCTGGGACTACGAGTTGCACGACGAACCGGGCGCGAATCTGATCTACGAACGCCGCTGGCGGATCTACGCCCGCGCCCTCTCCCAGCGGATTGGCGTCGACCTGATTCCGCATGCGGGCGCGAGCCTCGGCAACGTCCAGACCTACGCCAACGGCGGCGGCACGCTGCGCCTAGGGCTGAACCTGCCCAGCGATTTCGGCGTGCAACTCGCCCGCGCCGGCAGTGTCGGCGGCACACCTACGGACGACCTCGATCCGCGCGTCTCGCTCAAGCGCAACTTCAGTCTCTTCGTCTTCGCCGCCGTCGACGGTCGCGCCGTGGCCCGCGACCTCTTCCTCGACGGCAACACGTTTCGCGACAGCCGCTCGGTCGACCGGGAGAACTTCGTCGCGGACGTGAGCTACGGCGTCGGGTTGATCGCCGGGCGCTGGCAGGCGACGTTCACGCAGGTGCGTCGCACTCGGGAGTTCAAGACGCAGACGGGGCCGCCCACCGATTACGGCTCCTGTTCGCTGTCCTGTGCGTTCTGAGCCGGCCGTTCAGGAGTAGGAGCCTGCTTGCAGGCGGTCTGTGCTCAGAATCGCCTGCAAGCAGGCTCCTACAGAAGTCGCCGTGTCTCTATACAAACGCTACAGGCGATAAAACGCCGGCCGCTTGTGGGCGGACCGGCGTTGGCGAGGAAGCGGATGACCGTGGGGACGCGTCTCAGGCGGCTATGTCGACTTTCGCCGGTTCGGGCGCGATCTGGGGCTTCTCGATTTCCTGTTGGTTGATGTGCGCATGCAGCCGGGTGGAGGAGCGATGGTAGGGGATGTTCGCTTGCAGGCAGGCGGTGGCTTCGAGCCAGTTGTCGAGATCGTGGCCGGGAGCGCAGTTGCTCTGCTCATAGAGGTGGAAGGCGTATGCGCGGATGTCGGTCTCGCGGGGGACGGGGATGTAGGCGGGAAGGGTTGGATTGTGTTTCATGGATGAGGCGCCGTTTTGGCGGCGGAGACGTTGTGGTTTCTTGGCCGCGGGAGCTTGCACCCGATGTGGGGTGGCCGACATGGGGCATTACCCGGCTTCGCACACCGCCGCGGTGGTAGGGTTTCAACCCATTTCCGCCGGGCCGCCCGCCGGATATTTTGGGCGAACCGTCGATGGCAATCGACCGGCCGCGGAAATGCCGTGCTGCCATCCCGGCAGTGCACATGCCCGTGAGCAGCGGAGGAACAACCAACATGACAACGCTCGAAATCAAAGGGGACTGGAACATCGCCAAGGGAAAGCTGAAGCAGAAGTGGGCGAAGCTCACCGACAGCGATCTCACCTACAACGAGGGCCAGCAGGAGGAACTGCTCGGCCGCATCCAGAAACGCACCGGCGAAACCCGCGAGGCGATCGAGAAGGCGATCAAGGATTCCTGCGCCAGCTGCGGCTGCAAATAGGCTGCCTAGCTCGGCGCACCCCACGAGGAGTCCCCCATGAAAGACCATGTCTACAAGCAGATCGAACTCACCGGCACCTCGACCACATCGGTCGAGGACGCCGTCGAACAGGCCATCTAGCGGACGCACAAGACCATCAAGAACCTCTGCTGGTTCCAGGTGCTCGAGACGCGCGGCTTCCGGTGTACTTATGTTCCGGGGGCTGTGGGCGCCGCAGCGGCGGCGGTTGACACGGCCGCCGGATCGAAGTCCTTGCCGAGCATCGCGAGGCTCACGATCTGGTCGGGTAGTAGGCGCAGCGGGTTCGGGCCGGCGGTGCTGGCCGGGTCCCAGACCCAGTAACGGTTCGCTGGGTCGCCCCCGTCCGGGGCGGGCGCATAGTCGAGCGGAGCGCATTCGCGGTCGACGGTGCCGTTGTCGGGGAGGGAATAGAACGCGATGCGGACAAGTTTATGCCGGCGGACCGCTTCGAGGAAATCGGCGTGGTTGGGAATCATGGCGCTTGGCGGGCGGCGGGCTCACCGGGTCTGCGGGAGGGCGGCGCCCAGTTCGTAGGTGATTTTCCCTTCGATGACTTCGCGCAGGGCGATGTCCTCGGGCTCGAGTTTTTCGAGCGACGAGACCAGCGGGCGGGCTCCGCGCCGGAGCATCTTCACGCGGAGCGAGATCACGTTCACGAGAATGTAGGGATCGTCGATGATCTTGGAGGCGGCTTCGACGTATTCGTTTCTCATAGCTGGATGGGGCGCTGGGCCTGGACCGAGGTTGATTGGATGGACTGGGAGCCGCCGGTTGTGTGGACGAGTATCCTGCGGATTGGCAGCCGGTACCTTAACGCCGCTGCCGGGGCGGTTCTATGGGGTGAAACCCGACCATGCGGGGCGGCGGACGTGGCGGATTATCGCGCGGGACCGACGCAAGGCGGATTCTACGTCACGCGGGTGGCGGCGGCGGGTGGTGGGGATGGCTTTCCGCATTGGCGGAGCGACGCAGATCCTGCTCGGCCTCGACCGAACCCTCTTCGGCCAGTTCGGCAGAGTCGTCCGCCTCATCGTCGGAGACGGACTCCGGGGTGAGATGGCCTGTCTGGTCGGGACTGATGTTCCAGGTGACAAGGGCTTCGTCGCCGGCGGGAATCTCCTGCGCGGCTTCGCCCTCCGGGGCGGTTTGTTCGCGGAACGCTGCGGTGCGGTCCACGGCCCGCGCTTCGGCGCGCCCATCCTGCTGCGCCAGCTCGGTGGCGTTTGCCTGGAGCAGGGTGGTGTCGTCGTCCTTGTCCGCCGGGGGCGGCGGTTGCTCTGTTGGACTGTGTTTCACGGAAGGGGTCTCGGATGAACCTGTTGGAAATTGCGCCTGCGAGGGAGAACCGATCCGGGCGTCACCCCGAACCGGACACCCCGACGCCGGCGGTAAATTCAGCGAATGAGCAGCACGACCAGCAGCACGACGGCTGCGAGGCCGAGTCCGCTGCTTGGATAGTAGCCCCAACGGCGGCTGTGCGGCCAAGTGGGGAGCGCTCCGATCAGGAGCAGAACCATCAGAACCAGCAATAATGTGCCCAACATGGGAACCCTTTCTCACTGCGTACGGCCGCCGTCGTGCGGTGCGAATCCGCCGCGTACTGGCGCCCCCGTGATGGGGGCGACGATGACATTTCCCAAACCGCCACGCCTGCCCGCCGGAGTGTCACTTGCCCTGGATGTTGTCTCCGAGGTGCTCGACATCGCGGCCGAAACCTTTGGTGGTCTGGCAGCCGGTGAAAACGAAGGCTGTCGCCCCGAGGGCGAGCAGGATCAGAAGCAGATGTTTCAATGAGGTGTTCATGAGGTTGGCGGTTCGATTGCGGGGAGGATACCGCATGGGCCTCGCCGGGGACATGGGGTGTAACCCGACCCGCGGCGGCAGGGGCGGCCGGACGCGGATCGTGTCACCGGGAACAGGGCACGGCTATTCCATGCCCGCCAGAACCGCAGCGACCGGGACGGTCGCGAAGCGTGTCGCGAAGTCGGACACCGCATAGGGGACGATCAGCTCGCTGCCATGTACGAGGGCGCCGCAGGAATAGACGACGTTGGGCACGTAGCCCTCGCGCTCGTCCTCGGTGGGCGTGATGAGCGGCTCGCGCAGGCGGCCGAGGACCTTGGTCGGGTCGTCGCGGTCGAGAAGGAAGGCGCCGATGGAGTACTTGCGCATCGCGCCCACGCCGTGGCTGAGCACGAGCCAGCCGCGCTCGGTCTCGATGGGCGAGCCGCAGTTGCCGAGCTGGACGAACTCCCAGGCGAAGGTCGGCTTCACGATGAGCGTGGCGGTGCGCCAGAAGTAGAGGTCGTCGGAGAACATGATGTAGATGTTCTCGTTGTCCTGCCGGGCGAGCATCGCGTAGCGGCCGCCGATCGGGCGCGGGAAGAGGGCCATGCCCTTGTTCTGCACGGCGGCGCCGCTGAGCGTGCGGAACGTGAAGTCGAGGAAGTCGTCGGTCTGGAGCAGCTGGGGATTGGTGGCGCGGCCGTCGTACGCGGTGTAGGTGGCGAAGTAGGTGGAGGTGCCGTCGTCGCGGCGGAAGCGGACGAAGCGGGCATCCTCGATGCCGTGGCTCTGGCTGGGGGAGCGGGGAAAGATCACGCGCTCGGACATCCGCTGGTCGGCCGGGAAGCGTACCCGGTAGTTGGAGCGCGCAAGCGTGAGGATCGCGTCGGCTGCAGCGAGGGCGGCGGCGGGTTCGGCCGGCCCCATCTGGTTCTGCACCAGGGCGACGGCGGCGCGCAGCTCGGCCAGGCCGAAGGTCGGTCCGAGCGCGGCGAGGGTGCGCCGCGTGAATTCTCCGGCGTAGCCGAGCTCGGCGAGCTGCTGGCCGAAGCGTGCGCGGTCGAAGGGTTCGTCGGCGAGCGGCTGCGGCTCGGTGACGAAGCGCGTGGGCGTGTTGATGACGATCCGGTTTTCGGAGTCGACGGTGCCGGTGCGGAACGTGATCGACGAGATGTGCCCCTCGCCGGTGGCGCGCAGGCTGAGGACGAAGCGCAGCGTGCCGGCGGGCAGGTCGGTCTGGTCGGGGTGCGGCACGATGGAGGGGTTGAAGAGCGCGGCGGCCTCCAGTGAATACTCGTGCGTGAAATAGGCGCCGATCACGAGGCGGCGGGGCTCGGTAAGTTCGAGGTCGGTGACGAGGTACGGCCGGACGAATTCGAAGCGCTCGAGGAAGAGTTCGCGGGTCTTCTGGTGTCGGCCGGAGAACTCGGTGAGCACCTGCGCGAGCAGTGCCCCGATCTCCGTTTCGGAGAGGGCTAGGAGGCGCGCGATGATCTTCACGATGCGCTGCTCGCTCGCCGGCGTGAAGGGGCGGATCAGGACGCGGGCGCGGTCCGGGTTGATGAAGATCTCGGCGCGTTTGACGACGGGGGCAGGCATGGGGAAACGGAGACTCAGGTGGCCTCCTCGACTGCGGCGGGAAACAGCCCCTGGCGCAGGGCGATGCCGTTGTGCACGAGCTGCAGCTCCGCGCGGGCGAGCTGGTAGGCGAGGGTGGATTCCGCGCCCTGGTTCTCGTTCGCGCGGTCGGCGTGGAGCGCGTCGCGGCAGCCTCCGGTGGCGGGATCGTAGAGGAGCAGGCCGAGGTCGTTGCGGCCGAGGAACCACTCGAAGACGACTTGCGCGCAGTCGAGCCAGTAGCGGTCGGAAGTCGTACGGAACGCTTCGAGACAGGCGGCGACCGTGGCTTGGGCCTCGATCGGCTGCTGGTCGAAGAAGGCGCGTGTGCCGTCGCGGTGGCAGAAGCCGTCGGAGCCGATCGGTTGGAAGCAGCCGGTGGCGGAGGTCTGGAGCTGCACGAGCCAGCGCAGGGCGCGCAGGCCGGTGGAGAGGACATCGGGTTGCTGTGTCGCGCGGCCGCAGAGGATGAGCGCGTGCGGCAGGCGGGCGTTGTCGTAGGTGGCGTCGTCGGCCAGCCAGTGCCAGTCGTCGCGGGTGTGCTCGGCGAAGCGTCGCATGAGGCGGGCGGTGAGCGCTGCGCGCAAATCCCGGGCGCGCTGGTCCTCCGGCTGGCGCTGCAGGTAGACGTGGATACCGAGGAGGGCGAAGGCCCAGGTGCGCGGATGCACGAGGGCGGTGACGGCCGGGAGCGCCTCGGCGAAGAGGCGCGCGGCGAGCCGCCGCAGGCCGGTGTCGCGGGCGCGGCCGACGCAGGTGCCGAGCGCCCAGAGGGCGCGGCCGTGGGCGTCCTCCGAGCCCGCCTCCTCGAGCCAGCGGCGGTCGTAGCCGAGGAAGTTGCGGAAACGCCGTGTGCCGGGATGCAGGGCGTGGGCGAGGAATCCGGCGCAGCGTGTCGCGAGCGCCTGCGATGCGGGCGTGCCCTCGCCGATCTCGTCCCAGAGAAGCAGGAGGATGAGGGCGCGGGCGTTGTCGTCGGTGCAGTAACCGTAGGTCGGATTCGGCACGGAGAACAGGGAGTGCTGGAGCATGCCGGTCGAGTCGCTCAGGCGGAACACATGGTCGGGCCGGTGCGGCGGCAGGGCCAGCGGCTCGCGTGCCGGACCCGTGGCGACACGGGCCGGGGCGGGCGCCGGTGCGTGGGCGGCGCAGGCGCGGGCGAAGGACTCGCAGTAGTGCGCGGCGGCGCGGCTCCAGACCATCTCGCGGCCGAGGAGGTAGGCGCGGCGGCGCATGGCGAGCCGGCGGGGCTCGTCGCGCAGCAGCGCGCGCACCTCGCGGGCTATGGCGGCGGAGTCGGCGAAGGGCACGAGCAGGCCGCGGCCGTCGGCGAGGAGCTCGGCGGCGTGCCAGTAGGGAGTGGAGACGACTGCCTTCCCGGCGCCGAAGGCGTAGGCGAGGGTGCCGGAGACGATCTGCTGCTCGTTGAGGTAGGGCGTGAGGTAGACGTCGGCGGCGCCGATGAACTGCTTGAGTTCGGGCAGATCGACGAAGCGGTTGTAGAAGATGACGTGCTGCTCGACGCCGTTGCGCTTGGCCAGACGCTCGAGCCCGAGGCGGTAGGATTCGCCCTGTTCGCGAACGAGGCTGGGGTGGGTGGCTCCGAGGACGAGATACACGACGTCGGGAAACTCGGCGATTATCTCGGCGAGGGCATCGAGGACGTGCTCGATGCCCTTGTTCGGCGAGAGCAGCCCGAAGGTGAGCAGCACGAGCCGGCCGTCGACGGCGAAGAGCTCCTTGAAGCGGTCGGGCTCCTCGAAGGGGACGTCGTGGATGCCGTGGGCGATGAGGTCGATCTTCGCGGCGGGCACGCCGTAGATCTCGCGCAGGAACATCCGGCCGCGCTCGGTCATGACGACGAGGCGGTCGGACAGCGCGATGAGTTCGTCCATCACCCGGCGCTGCTCGGGGCCGGGCGAGCGCAGCACGGTGTGGAGCGTGGTGACGATCGGGATCTTGACCGCGCGCAGGAGCTCCAGCACGTGGGCGCCGGCGACGCCGCCGAAGATGCCGAACTCGTGCTGGACGCAGAGCAGGTCGGCGCCGCTGCGGTTGAGGAACTCGGCGGCGCGCGTGTAGCTCGCCGGTTCCCGCTCGGCGATCTCGCAGGCGACCTCGGGCGGGTAGGCATAGGCGGAGGGCAGGTCGTTCAGGGCGATGACCGGGCATGGCGTGCCGCCGCAGTGGGCCACCGCGGCGGTGCGCAGGTCGTGCGTGAACGTCGCGATGCCGCATTGCCGCGGTGGATAGGTGCCGAGGAAGGCGATGTTCATCGGCGTGTGGTGCGGCGTGACGCCGGCGGTGGGCGGCGAACGGTGGCGTGCGTGCGTCCGTGCATCGGTTACGCTCTACGGGAGCGGAAGAACGAGGCTATGAACAGGACGAGGAAGACGACGAAGAGCACTTTCGCGATCAACGCCGCGGTGCCGGCGATGACGCCGAAGCCGAGGGCGCCGGCGACGAGAGCGAGGACCAGGAAGAAGAGGGTGTAGTTAAGCATGGGAGTGGATGGGTAGGGATGGGATCGTGGTGCGGCCGTGGCGTGTGCCGCGGTGCGAGTGGAAAGCGAAGGAGCAAGGCCACGGGCGGAGGGGGTAGCTCCGGCCGTGGCGATCAGGCTCGTGCGAGGCGAGGGGACGGGGCGATCAGCTCTTGATCGTCATGTCGTTGGTCACGGATTTCACTCCGCGGATACTGCTGGCGAGCTTCCCTGCGAGGGACTTCTCGGCATTGTTGGCGGCGATGCCGGAGATCACGACGATGCCGTCCTTCGTGTTGACCTTGGTCTTGATCGCGCTGGTGCCCTTGTGGCTCAGCAGGGCGTATTTGACCTGTGAGGTGATCGAGGCGTCGTCGATGGTCTCGGCGACGGTGCGGGCGTCCGCCGCAGGAGCGACGATGGCGATCTCGTTGTTGACCGATTTTACTCCCTCGATTTCGGCAGCATAGACGCCGACGAGTTCCTTCTCGGCGGAGTTGCTGGCCGAGCCGGTGAGGGTGACGACGCCGTCGGCGACGGCGACCTTGGTGTCGCGGTTGCTGACGCTGGCGCGGACGAGGAGCTGGTAACGGATCTTCCAGGCGATCCAGGCGTCGGAGTGTTCCTGGAGGGCGGGATCGAGGGTGATCCGGTTGTCCACGCGGACGACGCCCGGAAGGTTGCCGACGGTGTCTTCGGCGATGTTGCGGAGATCCTTGTCGGCGACCATGCCGGTGAGGGTGACGATGCCGTCGTTGGATTTCACCGTGACCTTGTCGTCGAGGAGGGTGCGGTAGTTGTAGGATGCCTTGGCGGCATCGACGATCTTGCTGTCGATGTCGGCAGCCTGGATGAACGGAATCGCGGTGACAGCGATGAGCGAGGTGATGAGGAGGTGGTGCAGTTTCATGACTGATTGTATTAGGTTACTGGTTCGTGCGTTGGGCGGAAGCGGAGCCTGAGCCGGGGTGTTTTGCTCCGCCGGCATGGAAGCCATCGGCGTCGCTTGCACCGCCGGCCCCACAGCCGCAGTCGCTCGTGAGGCAAGAGTACTGGAGGTGTGGCGTCGCAGATATGGGGTGAAACCCGACTGAGCCTGCGATGCCGGCGTACGGCGCGAATGGCGGGGCGGTCGGGTTAGACCCCATGTCGCCGACGTACGTGGCGCCGTACCTTCGCTCATGAAAACTACCAGTGCACAGCGAACGAATTTCGGGCGCGCGCGGAGCAGCGGCGCCGGCGCCCTCGCGCATCCCATCACCTATGGACTTGGCGCCGACTCGGCGCGACGGGAGAGCCAGCTCTGGCTGCATTCCCGCGTCCAGACGGCGAAGGCCCGCGCGACGCGAAGCGCGGTCGGGCTCTGGATCGACCATCGGAAGGCCGTGATCGTGTTTGTCACCGACGGTGAGGTGACTACGACCCTGATCCTCTCCCGGATCGACAAGCAGCCCGGCCGGAGCGACGGCCTGCGCTCCACCACGCGTTTCGAGCCCCAGCTCGTGCCGGCCGACGACAGCCGCGAGCGGAGGTTCACCGGGCAACTCGATATCTACTACGACGCGGTGATCGCCAGCCTTCGCGGTGCGCGGTCGATCCTAGCCTTCGGCCCCGGCGAGGCCAGTGGCGAGCTGCGGCGTCGGTTGGCGGTGAACAAGCAGGACCGACGGACGTTCGTTTTCGAAGTCGCGGACAAGATGACGAACCGCCAGATCGCCGCGAAAACGAGGGAATGGCTCGAGACCGGACGCATGGAGGCCCCCTCGCCAAGGCGACGCTCCGGCCGACCGACACGGTGAGTGCAATTGGCGCTGTGTTTCTGTGATCGACTGCTCGGCGCGTGTGGACTCCGGGAGGCGGTGTACCCGATGCGCGGGACGAGCGTCGCACCGTTAGCCATTGGCCCGACAAGGGATTGGAGCGGTCCGAGTGGTCGAAGACCGAGTGGGTGGCCAGTGCAACCAGCGCCGCGCCATCCGGAGTGCCTCAAGTTGCTGTGTTTGACGTGCGGCTATGGCCGAAGGAGGGGCGCGGCCGGAATGCCGCTTGCGCGGCGCAGCTGCGGCCCTAGACCTGCTTGCTGTGAGATGAGCCTCTCCCTCCCCACACGAGCATTCCTACCAGCGCGCGGCATGGCCCGCGTCCGCGCGCTTTTCGGCGGATGGACGGTGTTCGTGATGCTCTTCTTCTACACGCCGATCCTGTTTCTGGTGGCGTACTCGTTCAACAGCTCGAAGCTGAACATCGTGTGGGAGGGGTTCACGCTGAAGTGGTACGGGATGCTTCTGCAGGATACCCGGCTGCGCGCGGCGCTGGAGAACAGCCTCTTGATCGCCGTGGTGGCGACGGCGCTCTCGGTGGTGATCGGCACGACGGGCGCGTGGCTGCTGCATCGTTACAGCTACAATGGCGTGCGGACGATCGGCACGCTGGCGTTCATCCCGATGGTGGTGCCGGAGATCATCATGGGCATCAGCCTGCTGGTCTTCTTCAAGACGGTGGGCATGGGGCTGGGCTACACGACGGTGATCGTCGCGCACACGACGTTCTGCTTCCCGTTCGTGATGGCGGCGGTGCAGGCGCGGCTGGTCGGGCTCGATCCCTCGCTGGAGGAGGCGGCGCTGGATCTGGGTGCGACGCCGTTGAAGGCGTTCTGGTATGTGATCGTCCCGTACCTGATGCCGGCGATCATCTCCGGCGCGCTCATGGCGTTCGCGCTGTCGATGGACGAGCTGATCGTCACGTATTTCACGTCGAGCTCCTCCTCGGCGACGCTGCCGCTGCGCATCTATGGCATGGCCAAGGTCGGTTTGAACCCGATGATCAACGCGCTCTCGACGCTCTTCATCGTGGCAACGATCGTGCTGCTGCTGGCCTCCGAATGGGTGAAGCGGCTCCGCCGCTGAGCCCGCAACCCTCCACTTCTCCACAACCCTACGAAATGAAGATACGTCTCGGTTCGCTGCTCGCACTCGGGCTCGCCCTCGGCGCCGCCCTCGATCTCTCCGCCAAGAAGGAGGTCAACCTCTTCGGCTGGTCCGAATACGTGCCACAGGCCGTGCTCGACCAGTTCAAGGCGGAGACCGGCATCACGGTGAACTACGAGACCTACGCCTCCAACGAGGAGATGCTCTCGAAGCTGCTCACGAGCCCGGGCGACTACGACTTGGTCCAGCCCTCCGAGTACGCCGTCGAGGATCTGGTGAAGGCCGGCAAACTGGAGGAGATCGACTTCGCGAACGTCCCGAACATCAAAAACATCAACTCCGCCTACCTGCACCGTCCGCATGACCCGAAGCAGAAG
>Ga0209098_1000998_pt1 | contig 28305 bp, 16 predicted proteins | sample AD_JPNHW1_MetaG_FD_184429 | JGI IMG/M metagenome (GOLD analysis project Ga0209098, IMG submission 184429) | Active sludge microbial communities of municipal wastewater-treating anaerobic digesters from Japan - AD_JPNHW1_MetaG (SPAdes) (version 2) | ecosystem: Engineered > Bioreactor > Anaerobic...
AAGATCAAAGCTGAATTTGAAGCATTTATTGCAGACGCAGGCCAACAGATTGAGAAGGGCAACAAAGCAGCCGGGACCCGTGCACGTAAAGGTTCTCTTGAGCTCGAGAAAATGCTTAAAGAATTCAGAAAAGCATCTCTTGAAGCATCAAAAAAGTAACTGAAATTGTTATTAATAAAAGAGGCTGTCTCAAAAAGGCAGCCTCTTTTTTTGTCAAAGACAATTAGTATTGTGCAACAGGGATCTATTGGATTGGCATTTTATACTCTTTTCACTTTTTGATTTGGTTTGCGTATGAACAGGATTACTTTAAATTTGCATGATTTATGCATTTTGTGCCAGTAATTCAATATTAATACGGGGTGTCTTTATCGGTGAATCCGGAAATTAATATAATAAAAAAATTTGTTGCAGGCGATGATGATGCTTACTCTGTCATATATCATACCTATGCAAAGGAGCTTTATTCTTACGGGAGAGGGCTTGGATTTGGTACGGATGCTGTTAAAGATGCCATTCAGGATCTCTTTTATACGATCTTGTGTAAACGCAGATTGCTGGCTGATGTAATAAACATAAAGTATTATCTGTTCCGGGCATTGAAAAACAGATTATTGAATCTTGAACGCTCTTCAGATTTCTCCCGGGAGGAGCTAAATAATGAAACAGGCTTTCATATCTCCATTACCGCTCTTGATAAGATGATAGATGATGAGGAACGTATTGCTTTGGAAAAAAGGATACAGGACTTGCTGAATTGTCTTACCAGCAGGCAGAAAGAGGCAGTTTATCTAAGGTATATCAATGAATTAAGTTATGAAGAGATTGCTGATTTGCTGAATATGACCCCTCCTTCGGTAAGAAACCTTATATCACGGGCAATTGATCGGATGAGAAAGGATAATGTCCTTACTCTTTTCATGAGTTTGGTGCTTTCTCTGTAATAAGTTGTCATTTTAATGTCTATGATCTTTCTCAGGGTTCGTACTTCTGAGATAATCGCGTTATGTACTAACTGGCAGTAAATCATTATGTGATCAATGGAGCAGGATCATCCTGTGAGGGAGCAACAGGAGAGGAGACAAATGAGCCGGAATTATTTCTGCAACAAAATTGTTTTTTTTTGAAAAAGTGATGACACTTTTTTTGTTTTTGTGTCTTATGTAAAAATTAAATTGAAAAACTGACAATGGAAAAGCCGTATGAAGATTTTGAGGTTAAAGATTATTTGAAGGATAAAAGTTTTCTTTTGTGGCGGTTATTCAATAATGACGAATCTGAAATTTTCTGGAACAGCTTTGCTGAAAGGTACTCCGGGCAAAAGGAGAATCTGGAGAAGGCAATAGGCATAATTGACTCATTGTCTCTTGGCAGTGCTGAAATCTCTCCTCAAGAACAGGAGGAGATAGATGATATTTTTTACAGGACCAGGGAAATGCTCATTCGCCGCAGACGAAATAGCCGTCGTCTGGTACGCTATATAAGCGCAGCAGCCTGTATCGCTGCTATTTGTACATTGGCGGTTTTTTATCCCTTCGGTCAGAAATCAACCAACAATTTTATTGCAGAGTCAGTCTCTGATTCTGCCGCTAAAGGAATAAAACTGGTTCTTGGTGAGAAAGACATTATCTCGTTTGAGAATAACACAGACATTATAATTAATAAGGATGGGAGAATTAAGATTGCCGTAAACCAGCACGATACCACTTCTCTTATGAAAGAAGCCCTGAAAAGGCAACAGGTGAAACTGATTGTTCCCGAGGGAAGAAAGTCGTCCTTAATCCTTTCCGACGGAACCAGGATATGGATTAATGCAGGGTCGTCTGTAATGTTCCCGACAGTTTTTACAGATAATAAACGCCGTATCTCTCTTATTGAAGGCGAGGCATACCTTGAAGTTACTCCTGACAAGAAAAGGCCTTTCATTGTCAATACTTCTTTTGGTGAAGTAAAAGTTCTGGGAACACGGTTTAACATTTCTGATTACAGAGCAGATGCGGTAAAGTCAGTTGTACTTGCCGAAGGTCTTGTTGAGGTGAAAATGGCCGAATCAAAAGGACTCTTATTGAAACCAAACCAGATGCTTAGTGTCGCTTCAGACACTTATGATATCAAACAGGTGGATACATATGATCATATATGCTGGAAAGACGGGCTGATTCAGTTCTCAAATGAGTCGCTTGAGACTATTATGTTAAAACTATCGAGATATTATGGAATGGAATTCTCTTGTGAGGAGTCATTAAAACAAAAAGCATGTACAGGAAAACTGGTGTTGTTTGATAACGTGACTGATGTCCTGGAAACATTGTCCGATATCTTTCATATTCAATACAGAATAGAAAATAGTAAAGTTGAATTATTTAATAACTAGATATTTATGCCTATGATAAAAACCCTGATGAACTAATATATCGGATGAGATCGCAGTTTCATCCGATATAACAAGTAACTACTACCCTAAAAGAAAACTAATCAGTTTAAATCTATGAAAAAAAATAATGGATTAAGGTTTTATGAAAAAATAATTTCAAAAATTATTGTTTCCGGCATTTTGTTTCTCTTCATATCGGCATCTGCTATTGCCGGGGAGGCAGATTCGAATAATACTCTATTGACATTGAAATTGTCTAATGTGACAATCCGTAATGTCCTTGAAGTGATAGAAAAGAAAAGTGACTATGTATTTATTTTTTCAGATGACAATCTGAGCGATTTGAATGCTAAAGTTAATGTTGAGGCAACTTCACAGCCGGTCAACAATGTTTTAACTGATGTATTTAAGTCAACTGACCTCTCGTATCATATTAATGAAAGGCAGATAACTATAATTCGCAGGGAGGAACCTGTTCAACAGGAAAAAAGCCTGAAAATGAGCGGAGTGGTCATCGATGAAAAATCGCTTCCTATGATAGGTGTTACTGTACAGGAGATTGGGACATCAAATATTGTTGTCACTGACATGGATGGGAAGTTTAGCATGTATAATCTTACCTATGGTTCAACTCTTCGCTTTAGCTTTATCGGGTATAAACCCCAGGAGATTAAATTAACTGACCAGACATCACTTACAGTAAAGATGGAAGAAGATATTCTAGGTCTGGGAGAGATAGTTGTTATTGGATATGGGACTCAGAAAAAGGAGTCTCTGATTGGAGCCATTTCAACAGTAAAGCCTGCAACCTTGCAGGTAAACCAGTCAAGGTCGCTGACAAATGCTCTTGCCGGCCAGGTAGTAGGTGTAATTGCTGTTCAGCGAAGCGGTGAACCCGGAAATGATGCATCTGATTTCTGGATACGCGGTATCTCTTCTTTTCAATCGGCAGGAACCACACCACTGGTTTTGGTAGATGGTATTGAACGTAGCCTTAATAATATATCACCTGAAGAAATTGAATCATTCTCATTGTTAAAGGACGCAACAGCAACTGCCGTTTACGGTGTAAGGGGTGCAAACGGTGTCATTCTTGTCCAGACTAAACGCGGACAATTAGGTAAACCAAGTATCACTCTTAAGACTGACTATGGTGTTTCAACTCCTACTCAGCTTCCTCATTTTGTCAATGGTGCCAAGTATATGGAGGTGATGAATGCAGCAAACAAATTGTCAGGCAATGCATCTGACATTTACTCTCCGGAAGCTATTACGGCAACACGCAATGGTACTGATCCTGATCTCTACCCAAATGTAAACTGGCTTAAGGAAGTCACACAGGACTGGGTCACCAATTCAAGAGTAACCATGGATATTAACGGAGGAAGTGAGAGACTGCGTTATAGCCTGGTAGGTTCATATTTCAATGAAAACGGAATAACTGTTACTGATCCTAAAGTAGAGTACGATGCTTCAAACAGACTGTCGCGCTATAATTTACGGTCAAATGTAGATCTTGACCTTACTCCTTCAACAGTTGTAAACGTGAGCATTGGCGGTTATATCGTCAACAAGAACACTCCTGGTAAAAGCCCTACCGACATCATTTATCTTGCATTTAAGAATACGCCAATCGTTCACCCGGTACTTTATTCAAACGGTCAGATACCGGCACTTACTTCACAGACAAACCCATGGGCTGCTTCAACACAGTCTGGATTCATCTCAACATATAATAATAGTGTACAATCAACTTTCTCTGTTACACAAGATATCGGGAAACTTTATAAAACTGTTGACGGTTTGAAGGCTAAGGGTATCTTCTCATTTGATGCCTATAGCTGGAGTCAGTTTAACCGTACTAAAACACCTACCACTTATTTTGCAACAGGTCGTGATACAGACGGTAACCTGCTGACATCAATCACTAATGAGGGAAGCAATTTTCTTGGCTTCGAAAAGTACTCAGGAGGTACAAGAGCGATGTATATTGAGACACAGCTTTCCTATAGTCATAGATTTGCATTTAATCACCAGGTAGATGGGTTGATCCTTTATAATATGCGTGATTATGTCAATGCCGATGCAACAACAGCAATAGCATCGCTGCCTTACAGGAATCAGGGAATAGCTGCCCGCCTCTCTTACAGTTTCAGAAACACTTACTTTATTGAAAGTAACTTTGGTTATAATGGCTCTGAAAACTTTAAAAAAGGGAACAGATGGGGCTTTTTCCCATCAATAGCAGCCGGATGGATGATATCCAGTGAACCATTTATGATCAGTACCAAGGATCTTATTTCAAAACTTAAGATCAGAGGTTCTTATGGTTTGGTAGGAAATGATCAGCTTAGCGGACGCCGTTTCCCATATATCTCTACAATCGCTGCCGGTGACATTAATGCTGGTGATGGCTACTATTTTGGTGTAGGTGGCGACCAGTACTATGCGGGTTATTCTGAGAGCGACTTTGGTGTCGATCTGTCATGGGAGACTGTAAAAAAAGCTGACCTCGGTCTTGAATTAGGTCTTTGGGGGGCTGTAAACATTCAGGTTGATTACTTCCATGAGAGACGTGAAGATATTTTTATGCAAAGAAAGATCATTCCTGAAACAGCTGGTTATAAATCTAATCCATGGGCTAACTTTGGTGTTGTTGAAAATCAGGGGTTTGAATCAAGCTTGGAGATAAATAAAAACTTTGGTCAGGACTTTTTCTTATCTGTAAGAGGGAATTTCACTTATGCAAAGAATAAGATCATTGAGTATGATGAGGCAGAATCATTGAAAAAGACGACGCGTTCAAGAACTGGACAATCAGTAAACCGATATTATGGTCTTACTGCCACGGATCTCTTCCAGGAAGAAGATTTTGCAGCTGACGGAACTCTTGTAAACGGTATACCGCGACACTCATTTGGTGTGGTGAAACCTGGAGACATCCGCTATGAAGATACCAATAAAGACGGTAAGATAGACTCTTATGATTATCATCCTATAGGCAAACCAAGTGTTCCTGAGATTGTTTACGGCTTTGGTTTCAGTGCACAATATAAAGACTTTGACCTGAGCGCATTCTTCCAGGGAGCAACTAACTACTCCATAATGATACAGGGTGACATGCTCATACCTGGCAGCGGCGGCGGTGGCCTTGGTAATATCTACTCCAACTGTGATGACCGTTGGGATCCGGCAAACCCTTATAAGGAAAAAGTTTTCTGGCCCCGTTTATCTATAAACAAGAGTGCAAATAATATGCTCTATTCAACTTGGTGGTTGAAAGATGCTTCATATATAAGATTGAAAAACTTTGAGATGGGTTACACTCTGCCTGAACAATGGCAAAAGAAAGTTGCCATGCGCGACGCAAGAATATTTTTTAGAGGAACAAATTTGTTCACCTGGAGCGCATTTAAAATGTGGGATCCGGAACTTGGTTCCATTGATCATCCGGAACTTGGTTCCAGCGACGGACTGGCATACCCTCCTATGAAAGTGTGCTCTTTTGGTTTACAAGTGACCTTTTAAAAGATAAAAGATTATGAAAAAATATATCTCAATAATATTGTTTTACCTGCTGACAGTAACGCTGATTACTTCATGCGATTACCTGGATAAAGAACCTGATGACATGCTTACTCAGGAAATGGTTTTTAATAGTGCTGAGAACACAAAACAATGGCTGGCTGACCTTTATAACCTTGTACCCGATCCACTTTGGGGATACTTTAGTTATGACTATGGTTATTATATGATGAGTGATGAGGCGCAGATGGCTTCTTCTCTGGGACAATTTGGATGGAGCGACCTGATGAACGTTCAGCAGGGCAGCTGGAACCCGACAAAGCTGGTCCCTAAAAAAGATCTGTGGGCAGAAACTTATCAAAAGGTACGCGCTTCACTTATTTTTATTGAAAATGTAAAGGTGCTTGCTGATCAAAGGCAGACTGAAGAGCTGGTTGAACGCTATAAAAACGAAGCCCGCTTTTTGATGGCTTATTATTATTCAAGAATGCTTGAGGTTTACGGACCATTCCCTCTCGTTAAATCATTAAGCGATGCAACAGCTTCGGTATCTGACCTGAAAATGGCACGCACTCCTTATGACGAGATTGTCAGTTATCTGGATAATGAGTTGCTTGAGTTATCAAAGGTATTACCCTCAACATATGATGATGTTAATATAGGCCGTCCGACCTCAGGAATGTGTCTGGCTGTAAGGGCTCGCATGCTTATGTTTGCCGCAAGCCCGCTTTTTAATGGTAACCCTGACTATGCCGATGTTGTTAATAAAGATGGAACACACCTTTTCAACAGCGTTTATGACAGCAATAAATGGAAGAAGGCAGCTGATGCTGCAAAACTTGTCATTGATTTGCCGGAATATGAGTTATATAAAGAATATAACAACGACGGTACAATAGATGCATTGATGTCTTGTATGAATGTGCATTTAACAAGTGTCAGTGAAAACAAGGAGATAATATTTCCTTTCCCCGGAAAGACTTCCTATTATTATGAATATCATCTTTTACCAAGAGGATCAGGTTGGGCAGGTTGTATTTCAGCAACACAAAATGTGGTTGATGCATTCTTTATGAAAAACGGCCTCTCAATTGATGATGCAGGATCAGGCTATTCAGAAACAGGCTACTCAGCATCTGACAGCTACTATGATACAAAATACAAATGGGGAGATGCTGGGCAGACTGAAGGCCTTGTAACAAAAGCCGGAACATTCAACATGTATGTTAACCGCGAAGCCCGATTTTATGCAAACATACGCTTTAGCGGCCAGTATTGTTCCTTTGATGATACGGGACGTGATCTGAACTTTATGAATGGCGGTGAAGACGGCAAGCCTTCACATGACAGCCCTGTTGCTGGCTATCAGATTAATAAAGCACTGAATCCTTCCTGCCGCTCAAGTGTCTCTTTCCCATATAAACCTGGCATTATCATAAGACTTGCTGAGATGTACCTCGATTATGCAGAGGCATTAAACGAATACGACCCGGATAACTCTGACATATCTTTTTATGTCGATAAAGTACGTGAAAGAGCCGGATTGCCCGGACTGAAAGACAACCTCTCACAGTCTGAAATGCGTGTGGCAATCCAAAAGGAAAGACGTGTTGAATATGCATTTGAGGCAGGTATGCGCTATATGGATATAAGACGATGGAAGATAGCTGAAACGGTCTTCCAGACTCCCGCTTCGGGAATGAATACAACTGCTAATTCAAAGGCTGGTTATTTTGTTCGTACAAATATACAGACTCGCGTTTTTACCAAAAAAATGTACTTGTGGCCTATATACCAGAATTATCTCGATAATAATGAAAAACTGGTGCAGAATAAATACTGGTAAACAACCAAAAACATTTATTATGAACATTGCTGGAAAGATATTTCTTATCCTTATTCTGATCACTTTCCCATCATGTAAGGGAGTCTCAGATCAGCCTGCCAATATTAAAATTGACATTTCTCCATCGCATGAGGTTATCGTTGACCAAAAGGGAGAAGAGATATCTTTCTCAATTGTCGTAACACCGTCATCGGTGAACCTGCTCTATGCTTACAGCGTCAGCTGGATAAAACAGGTTGAGACGGAGACAACAAAATGGACTGTTGAGGCAAATACAGCAGATATCAGCCGCAAAGGGAAAATTTTTATCCTTAATGCAGAGACACTGGAGAAGCTGGATACTATTAACATCATACAAAAGTCGTCAACAGGCGGAATCAATGAAGATCCTGATCTTGTTTTCACTGAGGCAGATGTCCCGGTTAAGATCCCATATGCAGGCAATTCATATGTCACAAGTACCGATTACTCTGATTTCATTGATAATTACACGGGATTATTCTCATCGCTGTGGAATGACAATGAAATAGTGACAAGTACATTCTTCAGAGTTGGAGCAGCAGGAAACCTTAACCTGGCATTCTATGGTTGTAATGCCACGGGAACAAGCCGGATACGCTTCACTGTCGACGGACATTCATACGATGTCATTGTCTCAGGACCTGGGAATAAGATTTATCCTATTGCAAAACTGACTCGTGAGAAAGAGGGTTATGTGAGGGTAGATATGCAGGGGATATCAAAATCAGGTACTTCTTTTGGTGATATCTCTTATTTCAGGATAGGTGGTACTGCTGCTTCGGGAACAAATAACTATGTGACCGAAGAGAAAATGAACGAGGCTGTTAATAATACCTATTTTTTCAGACGTGGTTCATCAGTACATGATTTCTATACATTGCCTGAAAGTAATGTTGAATATTTTTATAACGAGGTACTTGTTACACCTGAGAATGCTATTAACGGCACATATTTCATGATGAATGGCTTCAATGAAGGTTATATGGGTATTCAACAGACAAGCTCTGGAGAGCGTAAAGTATTGTTCTCTGTTTGGAGTCCTTATTCTACCGATAATCCGGGGGATATACCAGATGACTACAAGGTTACCCTTCTGAGAAAAGGGGCGAATGTGACTATTGGTGATTTTGGCGGTGAAGGCAGTGGCGGTCAGAGCTGGCTTAACTATAGCTGGAGCCCTGGCACCACTTATAAAGCACTCGTGGGAGCAAAACCCGATGGCGCCGGAAATACAATTTATACTGCTTATTTTTTTGCCGACGGTGAATGGAAGCTGATTGCGTCTTTCAAACGGCCTAAAACAAATACGTATTATAAAGGCGCTTATTCGTTCCTTGAAAATTTTGACCCGACTCAGTCTTATAAAAAGAGATCAGTGTGTTATAAAAATCAGTGGGTATGTCTTGCATCAGGAATCTGGAAAGAGGTAACTGAAGCAAAATTCTCCTGCGATGATACCGGACGTCTGGGCTTACGCTATGACATCTATGGTCAGACTAATACAGACAAAGATGGGTTCATTCTGCAGAGCTTCGGTTTCTTCGATGAACACACTGTCTACGGAACAAAATTTCAGAGACAGCCTTCTGTGAGCGGAGCACCTTCTGTCGATTTCAATGCATTGGAAAACATACCATCTGTCAAGTAATATACGATATGTACTAAAACTTAAATGCACATGGAAGGTTTTCGTTTTTCGTGATTGTGAAAAACTTTTAAACTAATTGAAAATGAAAATAAAAAACATATTTATTAATCTGGCATCAGTACTGGCGATAGCATTAATGATGAGCGCCTGCACCGATGACTACACGGTAAAAGTATCTCCCGGCCCAGGTAAAGAGGTAAATGTTACCCTCTCTCCAGGCGAGACAATTACTTTCACTGAAAATGCAAGCAGCATAGACATTTCAGTGCTTTCAAATATGCCTGATTCAACAATAACAGTTGCTTCAAGTGATACTTCATGGTGCAAGGCAAGTGTTGCCGGTAATATTGTAAAAGTAACCAGCACGGCTAACCCCAAGTATTTATCAAGATCTGCATTTGTAACCATAAAGGTCTTCTCGGTTACCCAAAAAGTGGAAGTGATACAGGATGCAAAAACCTATACGTCTGATCCCGTTTATCCTATTACTAAAAACTACAAAATTGTCATCCCTTCAGTTGCTGACTTTTCAACATCCAAAATGTTTAAAGTGATGGATGGAGATCAGAAAATTGCCGAAATATGTCTTGAATATCTTAACAATGGTGTAATATCAAGTAGGGCAGTGGTAGTTTATGTAGGAGCTGGCGGCGCCGCTGACTATGCAAATGGTTTTGTGGCTTACCTGGTTGATAATGATAATAATATCTCTACCTCCGCAGTAAACGGTGGCAGGGTAATATTCGACTATGTAAACAATACCTTTGATTATGTTGCAGGTACTTCAAATGCCATCACTACAGTCTATATTAATGGCTATGGAATAACAAAAGATCAACTGTCTGATGTTGTGGAACTGACACCTGCACCTTATACAGTAAGAGACATTAGTGGTAACACATATCCGGTAGTAAAAATTGGATGTGAAGTATGGCTGGGCTCAAACCTGTGCACAACAAAATTTGGTAACGGCACTTCCATTGACCTTATTACAAGCGATCATTTTACATCCTATAACTATACTATTCCTTTTGCAACATATGCCAGAGGAGATGCAACCCTTGATAAGTCGGTTTTCGGCTACCTCTATAACAGTGCTGTTGTAAAAGGTGATAATGAGGCTTTAATCGGATCATCAATCATTGATGGGAACTGGAGGGTGTCAACAGGTGGAGGATCAAACAGTACCGGTATTAACGACATTACAACAGACTGGCAACGATTGTTCAAATATGTTGGCAATGACCAGCTCGGTACTCTTCTCTCTTTAGGCTATACATGGAGCAGTGGCGGTGCCGGAGGCTTCGATATTCAGACAGTCTCAAACTTAACAGGTATGGGTCTTGTTACTTGCGGAGAATATTACGATGTCGCCAACTATGAATTCGTTATTGGTGGCGACTCTCAAGCCTTCTTTTTTTATGGCGGTGGTGGTGCCTATGGATATAACCTCGCAGAGGCTGATGGTAAGGCAGCTGATCAGGCTGGCGTAAGAGTCTGGTCTCATAATAATGATGCCTGCTCAATCCGTCTTGTGAGAATAGATACTCACACTACTGGAAAATAATTATTAGTGTTTTAATTGATGAAATAACTGTTATATTGAAACTTATAAACACTGATATAATGAAATATTTATCACTAGCCTTGCTGTTTTTTTTGCTTGTTGGAGCTAACTCAGCTAAAGCAGGCGAAACAAAACATGAAAGTACTTATCAGCTTATAGATAGGATACTTCCCGGAAAATCATCCCTGTTTGTCATAGGCGATTTACAGAGCAAAGACAATAAGGAAGCATTTGAATTAAGTGGAGCAAACGGTAAAATAGTAATAAAAGGTACCAGTGAACTTGCAATCGCAAGAGGCTTTAATTGGTATCTGAATAATTATTGTGATACCCGTGTTTCCTGGTACAAAGAAGACCAGGTTATTGCACCGGATGTTCTGCCTGCAGTTGATACAACAATCAAGCAGGAGTGCCGGTTTGAAAAGAGGTTCTTTTTAAACTATTGCACCTTCGGTTATACTATGCTCTGGTGGCAATGGGATGATTGGGAGAGATTCATTGACTGGATGGCATTGAACGGTATTAATATGCCATTGGCTATCACTGGTCAGGAAGCTGTCTGGATGGAGGTATGGAAAAGCTTTGGTATGTCGGAGGATCAGATTAGAGCATACTTTACGGGTCCTGCACATCTGCCATGGCACAGGATGGGTAATCTTGACAGTTTCCTTGGCCCTCTGCCACAGGATTTTATAAACAATCAGCTTGAACTGCAAAAGAAAATCTTAAAGCGGGAACGCTCATTCGGTATGAAACCTGTACTTCCTGCTTTTGCCGGACATGTGCCTGCAGCCATTAAAGAGAAATTTCCAAACGCAAAAATAAGCTGTATGGGTTCGTATGACACAGGCGATGAGTATAATGCTTTCTTTTTAGATCCTATGGATCCCCTGTTTGTTCAGATCCAGAAAAAGTTTCTTAACGTTCAGACACGGATTTTTGGTACTGATCACTATTATGGTGCCGATCCGTTCAACGAGATGGATCCGCCAGACACCTCTCCATCATACCTGGGCTCAGTTTCAAAATCTATTTATGCCGGAATGAGTAGCGCTGATCCACAGGCTGTATGGGTTCAGATGGGATGGACTTTCTATTATATGAAAGTATGGCAGGAGGACCCGGCCCGGTTAAAAGCTATGATCAAAGCAGTACCTGAAGGTAAAATGATTATACTGGATTATTTTGCAGAGCAGGGAGAGGAGTGGAGGAATACTCATGCCTGGCACGGTGCTCCTTATATCTGGTGCTACCTTGGCAATTTCGGCGGAAACACCGAAATGGCGGCCCCAATTAGAGAAGTGGCTGTCAGGCTCCCAAAGACTGAAGATGATAGCACACATGGTAAACTTGATGGCATAGGCTCAACATTGGAAGGTTTTGGCGTTAACAAGTTTATGTTTGAGTGGCTTTTTGAATATGCATGGGACAAAAATGTCAGTGATGTTGACAAATGGATCACCAGATACGCACAGACAAGAACAAAAACCAATGATTCGGTGGCAGAAGAAGCTTACAGGGAATTGATAAACCTGGTTTATAATGATCAGGTTTCAGGCGTTGCAACCGGGAGTCTGATGCAGGCGAGACCGCTTCTGACAGGAGTAAAAGGATATCAGAGACCTAATAAGTACGACTATAAAAAGTTAACGGATATTTTGACCCTTATGCTTTCTGCCAGTGATAAAAGCCTGCAGAGTGCCGAATATCAAAAGGATATGGTTGTAGTGACAAAGCAGATCCTTGATAACCTGATAATCCCTCTTAGAAAGAAGGTGAATGAAGCCTACTTAAATAAAGATACCGTAGAGCTGGAAAAGCAAACCAAAATTTTCCTGGGAGTTTTTGATGATCAGGATCGTTTGCTGGCTACTCAACCTGAATTTTTGTTGGGTAAATGGACTCATGATGCACGACAGTTTGGAAATGATCCGGCAAGCAGAGCTTATTATGAGAAAGATGCGCGGGTTTTAATTACCACCTGGGGCAACGAAGGGAATGGAATTATTGACTATGCAAGTCGCGATCTTTCAGGATTGGTGTCTACCTATTATAAGGTGAGATGGGAAAAGTTTTTCGGAATACTTAAGAATAATATAAAAAACAACCTCCCCCTGGATATGAATTCTGTAAATAAGGAGATGGCTTCTTTTGAATGGAACTGGACAAACCAGCAACAATCATTCAATAATATGCCACAGGGAAATCCGCTGGAGATTGTGAAAGATATTCATAATAAGTACAGTTCCCTTTTCGGGATCTGCAATTATTAATGTGTTTCAACTGAATTCTTAGGCCCTTTAAGGGTGGATTTTGTTCATAGATGTTTATCCCCGGGTTGCCACCCGGGGATATTTACTTTATGGCAAATTCATAGTTGAGATAATTTAAATTATACTATTTATTGATCAAATGTCTATCCATTTAGTAATGGATTATTAAATTCATGCCTTATAAGCCACAATGTTGAAACGCGCAACTTTAGTCGATCACCTGAATGATGCATAAAAATGGATAAACAAAAAATACTTGACAGTATTTGTTACACAGAGCTTGTTTATGAGCGAATTAACAAAAAGCTTAACCTCAGGCTTTCGAAACATGAGATTGAAGAGATGCTCTATGCGTTTATCAAAGACACAGATGAACGATACTTTCAGAGAATTGGGAAGAATATATATATTGCCAGTACTGAAAATAATATCAGAATAACCATAAACTCAAGCACATACAGGATAATAACAGTTGATAGGATTTCTAAAATGCAATAGGCTGCCTGATTGGTCTTACCCTATTGTTCATTGTTAATTGCTAATTGTTAATTGATCAGAACGTTAGTGTGAATACCGTTTCCTTTCCCGGAGCTGATTTGACCCTCAGGCTGCCACCATGGAGCCTCATTATCTGTCTCGATATACTTAACCCTATGCCGGTACCATCCTGTCTGGTGGTGAAGAATGGTACAAATATCTCATCCAGAAGTTCTGCCGGTATACCGGGCCCGTTGTCTGTAACTGAAATTTCCGGCCGGCCATTGCGGACAGAAGCTTTGACGCTTATTCTCCCTTCAGTGTTCTCTTCGTTAGACTGCATTGCATTCTTGACAAGGTTGATAAGGCACAGCGAGATCATCCCCTCATCGGCATAAAGCTCAAGGTCTTCAGGAGTACAGCTGACAGTCAGCTCCGACTTGTTTTTGCTTTCGAACGACTGGTAAAGAACGGCCAGCCTGCCAAGCAAATCCTCTGCCTTTATCAGCTTTTTTTCAGGTTTTGGAAGCCTGGTAAGTTTCCGGTATGACTCAATGAATGATAATAGCCCGTTGCCCTGGCTCCTGATCACTCCCAGACCCTGAATGGTAGTCTGTATCACCTTCTCATTAATCTTTTCAGGTTGTACAGGTTTACCCTCTTCACTATATAACCTGCCCAGGCTCTCGGAGAGGGAAGTAATAGGTGCAATGGAATTTATTATCTCATGCATCATTACCCTTATAAGCTTTATCCAGGAATCCAGTTCCTTCTCATCCATCTCATTCCTTATATCCTGAATGGAAAGAATTATCAGTTCTTCGTCGCCATTCTTAAAGGAAGATGCTTTCAGAAGCAACTGGACTGTCCCTTTCTCTGTGGCAAAAGAAACCATGTGCTGCTCAGCAGAGTTAATGCTCTGTATGGTCTGGAAGACTTTCCTGTTTATGCGCTCAAGCTGCTTAATATGTGTAAGGACATCAGCCGCAAGCATCTTTTTTGCAGCGCTGTTGGCATGTATAATGAAACCGGATGAGTTATAAGTGATAATACCGGTGGCTACATGCTCCATCAGAGCCTGGAAATATTGCTCCTGCTGCCGGCTTGCTATCCTTAGCTTTTGTATCTGGTCATTGATCCTGTCAAGACTGTTGCCAAGATCCCTGATGGTCCTGTTGTTGGCGGTTACAGGAAAGGAGAGGGCTGAGTCTTCGTTCTGGACCGATTCCAGGAAATAGCTGATTTTCCTGTTGGTTGAGTTCAGGTATTTAATGAGATTCAGGGTAATAAATATTATGGCAATAGTGCCGCTGATGCTGATGATCAGAGGTTTGTGGAATGCAATTGACAGGGCTGTGAGAACTGCAAAGATCACTATTGCGGTCACTCTCAGAACAATATTGATATACAGGTTCCTGCTTATCACAGCTCAAACTTTTTTATTTTATTGTAAAGTGTCTGCCGCGTAATGCCCAGCTGCTCGGCAGCCGCACTGAGGTTGCCGGAGTGCTTGTCAATAGCCTGTTGGATCATTTGTTTCTCCATCTCATCAAGAGTGCGGGCTGTGTCTGCTGCCTTACCGGAAGCAACCTGTCTCATAAAAAAGTCCTCAGGCTTCAGCACATGACTGTCGCTCAGGATAACAGCCTTTTCAATAGTGTGCTGCAGCTCACGCACATTACCCGGCCACGAGTATTTCATGAGCTTCTCGCGTGCCTGCTGATTTATCTGCAGTGCCGGCTTATTATATTTTGAAGAATATTTTCTGAGGAAGAAATCGGCGAGAACCATTATGTCATCGCCCCGTTTTCTTAAAGGAGGCACCTCAATCTGAATTGTATTTATGCGGTATAACAGGTCCTCCCTGAACAAACCTTCTCTTACCATTGACTCAATATCCTTGTTGGTTGCCGAGATAAGGCGTATGTCGATGGGAATTGGCTTGTTTGAACCAATACGCGATACCTGCCTGTTCTGGATGGCGGCAAGGAGTTTAGCCTGCAGGTGAATGGGCAGGTTTCCAATCTCATCAAGGAACAGGCTGCCTTTGTTTGCAGCCTCAAACTTGCCGGGTCTCGATTCATGAGCATCAGTAAAAGAGCCTTTCTCATGGCCGAACAGCTCGCTCTCAAATAGTGTTTCTGTTATCGCACCCATATCGACACTGACCATCACCTCATTTGCACGCCCTGATAACCTGTGTATCTCACGTGCGATAAGCTCTTTCCCTGTCCCGTTTTCTCCGGTAATAAGTACGTTGGCATCTGTGGCAGCCACCTTGCGCACCAGGTTCAGTACACTCATCAGTTCAGGCGATGAGCCTATCAGATGCTTCTGCTCCCGGTTTATCTCTTTCTTCAGGATAATCTCTTTTTCTTTCAGCTGTTTGACCTCTTTCTTTGACAGGTTAAGCTGAAGCGCAGACTGAAGGGTGGCAATTAGCTTGTCGTTGTCCCATGGCTTGAGAACAAAGTCTGTTGATCCCATTTTAAGCGATTTGACAGCAAGTTCAACATCACCATAAGCAGTCATCATCACTACCGACAGATCAGGATACTCTTCCTTGATACGTCCGAGCCAGTAAATGCCTTCATTGCCTGTATTTATACCAGCTTTAAAATTCATATCGAGCAGGACAAGGTTGAATTCACCTTTTCTCAGCTCTGTCAGCAACTGGTTTGGATTTGAAATGGTGGTGATATCCTGAAAAACCGGTGAAAGGAGTATCTCAAGGGCGCTCAGAATACTCTTGTTGTCATCAACAATCAGAATGTTTCCCTTTATCATCTCCTTTTTTACCAAAATTATATTCAATTATAATCCAAGGCAACATAGTGTTAAAAAAATTTACACAAAAGTGTAAAAAATTTTAACGAATGAAATAGGGTTAATGTTTGTAAATGGCAGATAATCAGTTTTATAAAAATATGGCATTCAATTGGCATTGACAATAAAAAAATTAATGAGGATGAAAAGATTTCTGTTTGCAATTCTGACGGTATTGGTTGTTCTTCCTTTGAAAGGGCAGAGCGGGTGGAGCCTGGAGGAGTGCATAAGATTTGCTGTTGAAAACAACCTTGACTTAAAGCAATCAGCTTATAAGGTGGATATTGCCGATCAGACGTTTAAACAGGAGAAGTGGAACATGGTGCCAAGGATAGGCGCTTCTTCAGATTTGTACTATTACGCAGGACGTTATGTAGACCCATCGACAAATACAATAGAAACAGCTCCCAACTATTATAATTCTTACAGTTTGGATGCCGGAGTGAATATTTTTAACGGGTTTTCGCGGCAGAACAGGATCAGTTATCTGAAGTATAAAAAGGAGGCTGCGGCAAGCTCTCTGTTAAAAAGCACTGATGAGCTTGCATTCACAGTAATGAACTCATATTTTGATGTACTTTATTATAAAGAGCTCTTAAAGATTTCACAAGATCAGAAACGTCTCTCCGAAGTCAACCTTAAAAAGACTGAGATACTTGTTAACACGGGTCTCAAGGCAACAACTGACCTTTTAGAGGTAAGAGCAAATCTTGAGAAGGATGAACTAACATGTCTTCAGACTGAAAACCTTCTTGCTTCGGCATGGATAAGTCTGCACAAGGCAATGAATCTCAATGCCGACAGTACAATCCTCCTTGCAATGCCCGTAAGTGCTGTTTCAGACTCACTGTCATCCGCAGTTGATCCGGCTACCCTCTATGAGAGCTATTCATTACAGGCGCCAGTAATAAAATCATTTGAGGAGGAGCTGAAAGCAAGCAAAAAGAATATCAGCATAATGAAGGCCGGCTTTTCACCATCTCTTGATGCCGGAGCATCAGTCTCATCTTATATAACCTTTGGTGAAGAGAGTGATGTGTCAAGGCAAATCAGGAAAAATGAAAAGCAATATGCAGGGTTAAGCCTTTCGATACCTATATTCGGAAGGAGGCAGAATATAACCAATGTAAAGATTGCAAAGCTTGAATATGCTGACGCTGCTGCAAAACTTGACCAGGCAAGACAGAATCTCTATTTTGAGGTGATGACAAACATTAATGATCTGAAGGCTGCCGAAACAGAACTGTCCCAGGCAAGAAAACAGCTTGATGCAGATACACTTGCCTACCAGGCAGCCGAAAAGAAGTATGATCAGGGAATGATAAATGTGGTTGATTTTTATACTGTGAAAAACAGGATGTCATCAACATATGCGCAGGTGTTAAGATCAGAACTGACAGCTGAGATTAAAAGGCGGATAATAGATTTTTATCGTGGCAACCGCTTCTGGGAGAAATAACAACATAAAAAAGAATCAAAAATATCATCATACAATGGGAATGGATAAAGTCATAGAAAAGAAAAAGGGGATTAAACCGAAACACATTTACTGGGGAATAGGTGCATTAGTATTACTGTTCCTTATAATTAAGCTTATTATCGGTGGCGGTGGCTCTGCTTTCAGAACGGAAGGTGATAAGGTCACCGTCAGCACAGTTGAGGAGGGGATGTTTAACGATTATATAACTGTCACCGGCCAGGTAGAACCTATTTCAACTATATATCTTGATGCTGTTGAAGGAGGAAGGGTTTCGGAACGACTTATTGAAGAAGGGTCAATGGTTCATCAGGGTGATATAATCCTGAAGCTGGAGAACAGGCAGCTTTACCAGACTATTCTGGAGAGTGAGGCCGCTCTAGCCGAGAAGGAGAATTACCTGCGCAGCACACGTATCAGCTTTGAAACAGAACAGATTGAATCAAGACGTAACGTGCTCGACAGTGAGTACAAGCTCAACCGGCGCAAGAGAAACTACGAACAGTATAAAACACTCTTTGATCAGGGGCTTATCTCAAAGGAAGAGTACCTGCAATCAAAGGAAGACTACGAATACGAACAGAACCTGCTTAAGATAAACAAACTGAAGGCTGTCAACGATTCAGTCATACGGGCCACATCTATGATTACTCTTGAGAGCGACCTGGCAAAAATGCGCCAGACGCTGGTTCTTGTACACGAACGACTTGACAACCTTAATGTCAAAGCTCCTGTTGATGGCCAGCTTGGTATGCTTGATGCGGAGATCGGCCAGTCAATAAACAGTGGTCAGCGAATAGGACAGATCAATGTACTTACCAGCTTTAAGGTGAACGCGAAGATAGATGAGCATTATATCGACAGGGTGCAGCATGGTCTTCCGGCATCATTTGAACGCAATAATAAAGATGTTGCACTGACGGTCAGGAAGGTGTATCCCGAAGTGCGCGAAGGTCAGTTTGAAATTGACCTGGTGTTCGATGGTGAGACTCCGGAAAACCTGCGCACCGGTCAGACATACCACGTCAGGCTGGAACTTGGCGAGTCTGAAAAGGCAATCATGATACCACGTGGAGGATTCTTCCAGAGCACTGGCGGACAATGGATCTTTGTGGTGAACCAGGCCGGAACAGAAGCAGTGAAACGCAACATACGAATAGGCAAACAAAACCCGCAGTACTATGAGGTACTTGAAGGCCTCAAACCAGGTGAGAAGGTTCTTACCTCAGGCTATGAGACGTTTGGGGATAATGACAGGATTATCTTAAAGTAGGTAGTAGGTAGTAGGTAGTAGGTAGTAGGTAGGAAACTTAATGGATGGGAATTTACCGCGTAACGGTTGCGGTATTGTAGGTAAGAAAATGAATTACATATAAATATACCGCGTAGCGGTTAAGGTATTGTGAAACCAAAAAACGAAATATAATGATCAAAACAGTTGATTTAACCAGGATCTTCCGCACTGAAGAGATTGAAACAAGTGCACTGGATAAGGTAAACCTTCACATAAAACAGGGTGAGTTTGTTGCCATAATGGGCCCTTCGGGATGTGGCAAATCAACCTTGCTAAACATAATCGGACTTCTTGACAATCCATCCGGCGGACAGTATTTTTTTGATGGACAGGAAGTGGGCAGCCTGAAAGAACGCAATCGCACATTGCTGAGAAAAGGAAACATTGGCTTCGTGTTCCAGAGTTTTAATCTCATCGACGAACTTAATGTCTATGAGAACGTTGAGTTGCCTCTTATTTATCTAAAACTCAGTGCACGTGAAAGAAAAGAGAAGGTGGAGAAAGTTCTGGATCAGATGAAGATCAGCCATCGCAGGAAACATTTTCCGCAACAGCTATCCGGAGGCCAGCAACAGCGTGTTGCAATAGCCCGCGCAGTGGTTGCAGAACCAAAACTTATCCTCGCTGACGAACCCACAGGTAACCTCGATTCAAAGAATGGTATTGAGGTGATGAACCTCCTCACAGATCTCAATAAAGCGGGAACAACAATAGTGATGGTTACTCACTCAATGCGCGATGCTGGTTATGCACACCGCGTGATAAACCTGTTCGACGGACAGGTTATCACCGAGAACGAACAGATGGTGGAAAACGCTTTGTAGGAATTAACAATTATAAATTAACAATTATCAATAACTGTAAAATCATATCACATACACAACAGTTATAAATATTCATAAGATGATTACATTAAAAAACATAGACCGTTATTACGACTCTAAATTCCAACGGACATTTGTGCTTAAGGGAATTGACCTTGAGATAAGAGAGGGTGAGTTTGTAAGCATAATGGGACCCAGCGGGGCAGGGAAATCAACTCTGCTTAACATCATTGGCATGCTGGATCAACCCAGTGCAGGGGAATACCTCTTCATGGATCAGCCTGTGCATAATATCAGTGAAAAGAAAAAGGTAGACTATCACCGCAATTATGTGGGCTTTATCTTCCAGGCTTTCCACCTGATTGACGAAATGACAGTCTATGAGAACATTGAGACACCTCTGGTTTATAAAGGGATGAAATCATCAGAAAGAAAGGCTGTGGTTGCCGATTTGCTCGACCGCTTTAATATGGTGGCAAAGAAGGATCTCTTTCCGAATCAGCTCTCAGGCGGACAGCAACAACTGGTTGGCATTGCCCGTGCCATTGCAGGCAAACCAAGACTGCTTCTTGCCGATGAACCAACCGGAAACCTCCATTCCGACCAGGGTAAACAGATAATGGAACTGCTGAAATCCCTTAATAAGGAAGGCATAACTATCATTCAGGTTACTCATAATGATGAGTTTGCAAAATGCGGGAGCAGAATTATCAGGCTTGTCGACGGATTGATAGAAAGCGACAATGTCAATTAGCAATTAACAATGAACAATTATCAATAAAGCCGGATTTAGCGCGTAGCGGTTATGGTATTGTAAAAGAGTTTTTGAACGGGATAAAATTAAAACAGAGTAAAAGTGCTAAAGCAGTCATTTATAGATTTGTACAGGAGTATTAAGAAGGGAAAATCATCATCTCTCTTCAACATAATTAACCTGATAGTTGGGTTCACCACATTCATTCTTTTAAGTATTGTGCTGAACCATGAACTGAGCTATGACAGGTTCAATAAAAATTATGATCGCATCTACAGGGTGCAGACACTGCAGGAAGATTCATACCCGGCCAACTATTGTTCATTCAGTCCTTCTGCATACCGTTACCATCTGCTTACCGACCTGCCTGAGGTGGAGAGTGCTTCACTTCTTAAAGATATAAACGGACAGCATTTTACACTTCCTGATGGAAGACAACTTTATGAAAAATACGGCTATTGGGCTGAGAACTCTCTGTTTGATATCTTCCCTGTGAATATCATTGAAGGCTCAAAAAGCAACGCTCTTACTGAACCAAATACCATCATTATCTCAAAGACTTTTGCCAACAAGATTTTCCCCTCAGGGAATGCAGTAGGGCAGAGACTCATAATGGATAAGAAATACCCGATTACCGTTTCAGGCGTCTATGAAGATATACCCGGCAATTCGTCACTGAAAGCCTCGTTTATGATTTCACTCCCCACCTTTGAGGCATTGAATATGAGAAGAAACTACAGGGATAGCTGGAATTATATAGACTGGTATAACTACGTGTTATTGAAAAAAGGTTCAGATCCGGAATACATAACAAATAAAATAAAGGGTGCATTCAAGGATGTAAAAGGGATGGAGAAATCGTCTCCCTACCTTTATCCATTGTCTAAGGTCCATCTGTCGCCCAGCGGTAAGCTGGAAATGATTGTTGCGCTGGCGCTTCTCTCTGTTGCAGCCCTGCTTATACTGGTGGTCTCATGCATTAATTATGTGAACCTGTCGCTTGTTAACTTAAGTAAACGAGCTCACGAGATAGGTATTAAGAAAGCGATAGGGCTCTCAAGGGAGGATCTGATGACGCAATCTGTTCTTGAAACCATAATCATGACAATCACAGCCATGGTTGCAGGGCTTGTTCTTGCCTGGCTGCTGTTGCCGGTTATGAATATCATTCTGCAACGTAACATCACAGTCCATCTGCTCAGTGAATGGAGACTGTTACTTATCATTGGCGTTTCCGGATTAATCGCAGGAACAGTCTCCGGCATTTATCCTGCCCGCGTGCTGGCATCATATTCCCCGGGTGAGGTTATGAGAAACAGATCTCTGCAGGGAAAAGGAAAATCGGCAGGTATGAAAAAAGTACTTGTCACCCTCCAGTTTGCAGCTACACTGTTCCTGATAGTGGTGAGCTTTATCTTCCATTTTCATGCCCGCTATATGATTAACAAGGACCTTGGATTCAATAGTAATGATATTATTTTTTCAGAGATCAACTTCAGGGATCCTGTCTCTATTGAGGCAGTGAAATCACGACTGTTGACGCATCCGGAGATATCCGACGTAACCTTTTCCTTCTCAATACCTTTTGATGGCAATAATGGTGGGTTTATTAGCTGGGATGGGGCACAACCGGATCAGAAAGTAATGATAAGCAAGAACACCGTTGATTACGATTTTCTTAAAACTTATGGCATCGATATGGTTAAAGGGCGCTATTTCTCCAGAGAGTACCCTTCAGACAACAACGGTGTTGTGATCAATGAGACTACATTAAAAACCTTCGGATGGAATGATATAGAGGGTAAAAACATAAACTATTATGGCAGAACTATGCCGGTTATAGGAGTGGTGAAAGACTTTCACCCTTTCACTGTATTCATGCCTATCCCTTATTATATAATGTTCCTCAGATCTGATGAGATGAAGGGTGAGGGTATTATGTCTGTAAAATATGCCCGGGGCTCTGAACCAAAAGTCAGGTCGATAGTCCAGGCTGAAATGGAATCAATTACCCCTAATGAACCATTTGAGTTCAGAAACTTTGATGAGCTTCTTGTAAACGATATCGGAGTCACTGCATTCAGATTTATTGAAAGGGTCTTTGTATTCTTTTCTATTGTGGCAATTTTGATTGCTGCTCTGGGCCTTGCCGGGTTGGTTGCCTTCTCAACCAGACAGAGAACGAAAGAGATTGGCGTTCGCAAAGTGTTGGGTGCAACAGTTCCGGAAATATACCGGATGCTGTCAATGGAAATTATCAGGCTGATGGCATTTTCCCTTGTAGTTGCATTCCCTGCGGCTGCAATGGTGTACATGGTGATGCCGGGAGCCTATAAAGAATCGCTGTCGCCATGGTGCTTCATTTGGGCATTAATAATTGTGCTCGTTATTTCAGTAATCACAATTACCGCAAACGTAATGAACGTGATACGGAAGAACCCGGTAGAATCACTGAGATATGAATGAACAATTAACAATGAACAATTAACAATAAATCTAATAAGGCAGGGGTGAGATGAGGATGGTGAAGCCTTAATTAAACGGAGATGAACAGGACAGGAGCCCTGATGGGCAATGAGTTCAAAACCAATAAGTGAAACCATAAAAAGAATGAAGATATGTTTGGAAATTTTTTCAAAACCGCTTTACGCTACCTGTTCAGAAACAGAACCTACAGTATACTGAACTTTCTGTGCCTGACATTTGGCCTTACCTGCGCAGTAATAGCAGTGCTTCATATTAAAAACGTTTTCAGCTGGGATAAATTCCACAAAAACTACGAAAACCTTTATCAGGTAGAATCTTATGTAAACTTTTTTAATGGGGAGCGTTTCCCAAAGGATTATCAGTCTGCATCGCTTACTGATGCTTTACAGGGACAGGCTCCTGAGATTGAGAAGATGAACAGACTCTCTTACACCAACTATACTTTTATGGTTGATGACAGGTCTTTTGACGAAAGAGGAATCTATACTGACAACAACTTTTTTGATATGTTCACTTTCCCGATGATAAAAGGCGATGCCGCTAAAGTGCTGAGTGGCACCAACTCGATCGTGATCTCGGAACGAATGGCAGGAAAATTCTTTGAGACCAACGATTGTGTTGGCAAAACCCTGGTGATAAAGGACGGCACAGGACAGGAGTCGTTCATTGTCAGTGGGGTGATCAGGAATGTGCCGGCTGAGTCGTGGTTGCAGTTTGATTTTGTACTTCCTTTTTCAAAGTTTCTTGCCGGTAATTCATGGGCTTATGATTCAGGAAGTGCCGCTACAGAGATATGGGTTCAGCTACGGGAAAACGCCACTATGGCATCTGTTGAAGGGAAGATAAGAAACCTGATAAAAGATCAGGACGCCTCCCTGAACCAGGAACTCTTTCTCTTTCCTCTTAAAGATAAACTTCTGTACAGGTATGCCGGTGGCAAACGATACTGGACAGAGATGCAGAACGTAGTCATTGTTGGTGCTGTAGGGCTTGCCATTTTGTTAATTGCCTGCTTTAACTTCATTAATCTTTCCATTGCCGTTAACATTAAAAGATATCGCGAAGCAGGTATTAAAAAAGTGGTAGGCGCCAGGAAGATGACAATAATTTCCCAATACCTTGGCGAGACACTTTTATTAACACTTCTAAGCCTTTTTTCGGCAATTGTAATAGTAAAGCTTTTGTTGCCAGGCTTTAATGCAATGTTTCACAAAGACGTTCATCTGCAGCTTGCTGACATTAATGTTGTGCTTGCTTTTATTGCAATAGCACTTATTACTGCCTTGATCTCAGGCCTTTTGCCTGCCCTGTACCTTGCATCCTCCAATCCTCTGAAGGTGCTTAAAGGTAACATTGCCACAAATAATAGTTACTCTTTCTTCAGACAAAGCCTTATAGTGTTTCAGTTTACAATACCTGTGGTGCTTATCATTTGTATGATGATCATAAAAACACAGGATAAATATATGCACAACTACAATATTGGTGTTGACAGGGAACATCTTATTGTCATTAACACCACTCCGGATATTGCCAAACATGCCGAAGGTGTTAAAGCTGATCTGCTTGCTATTCCTGGTGTTGATGCTGTGAGTTATACAAGCTGCCTTCCGGCAAGAAGTGCAAGCCCTACCAACGATGTCAGCTGGGAAGGCAAAGATGCCTCTGAAAAGCTACATTTCTGGTGTGTAAACACTGACTATGATTATAATAAGGCAGTTGAAATAAAAGTGACCGAAGGAAGGTTCTTTGACAGGACATATTCATCTGACACATCATGTTATCTCATTAACGATGTAGCCGCCAGAATAATGAAATATGAGAAGCCACTGGGACAGTCAATAACTGTTGAGGGTAAGAAGGGAACCATTATTGGCCTCTTCAGGGATTTTCACGGCGTCGATCTCAGGGGACCATATGTGCCTACTATTATCAGGCTTAACTCAGCCGATAAGTCCAAACTGATTGTCAGATTCTCATCCGGAAGCTTCTCCTCGCTTGCTGCAAAAGCAGCGGCAGTCATAAAACACTATGACCCGGAGGGAGATAATCAGCCCAGACTTTATGCCGATCTTGATGACTTTTCTGAACTGAAAATGCCATCCAACCTGGTAGGAATGTCTTTTGTCATTGCCCTGATGCTTGCCTGTCTTGGCCTGTTTGGTCTTGCCTCATTTACCGCTGCAAGTCGCACCAAAGAGATAGGGATAAGAAAGGTAAATGGTGCCACCACAGGTACAATAGTGGATCTTTTACTGACAAATTACAGCAGATGGCTGATTATTGCATCACTGGCAGCTCTTCCTCTTGCCTTCATATTAGGACAGGTTTTCCTTAAGAACTTTGCATTCAGAACTCCGGTCCCTTTAATGGCTTTCGTGGCCGGTCCGGTAATCGCTGCTGTTGTTGCGCTCTCAACAGTCATCATGCAAAGCCTCAGGGCTGCTACACGTAACCCGGTGGAGGCACTGAGATATGAGTAACCCCCTCTGGCTCCCCCCACGGGGGGAGAACCAGATAATGAAAAATATGAATCAATAACAATGAACAATAGGGTAATGACATGCAGGATTAGAGAAGTAAAGACTTATTGTTAATTGTTATTTGCTAATTACTAATTGAATAAGGCTATGTTTAATATAAAGACAATTTTACGACGACTTAGAAATAACGGCATGGTAACATGGTTCAACCTGTCGGGTTTTGTCCTTTGTTTTTTTGCCCTTTCGCTGGTAATAAGCTACGTCTATTCTGAATTGCGCACAGACAGTCTGCATAAGAACCGCGATAGCATTTATGCCGTATCACCATATCCGAATGGTACTTGGGTGCCCTACATTCTGATTGACTTTATGAAAGATAACTCTGCGTTTAATAAGGTAATACCATACGGATTTGATTGGAATAAGGTGTATTTAAAAAATGGTGAAAATATACCTGTTGAGAGTGATGCAATCTTTGTCGATTCATCATTCTTTGATGCTTTTTCATTTGAATTTATTGCAGGAGATAGAACTGAGTGCGTCACCATCCCCTTTACAGTTGTGATTACAAGGAGCGAAGCCAAACGACTCTTCGGCGATGAGAACCCTGTGGGACGCAAGCTTAAGTATAACTCAAAGAATGAATTGACTGTATCAGCTGTTATAAAAGATTATCCTAAAAACAGCATTTTTAAATCAAAAAGTTTCATCTCTTTCAATACACTTAAGATATTACAGCCTGGTACATTTAATTGTGGCTGGAACTGTTACAATCTTAAAGCATTTGTCATGCTTCGTTCGGCCAATGACAAAGAGACTGCTTTATCTGAGTTACAGAAGATCCTAAAAAAGAACAAGGAAGACGAGCCTGGCATTAAATCTGAACTGATCTCCCTGCACGACTTTTATTTCGGTAAAAGCTATGAGACTCCATCGCAAATGCGTAAAGGAGATATGACGAACGTTATTATATTCTCATTATTCGGGGCTCTAATATTTATCATCGCATTGTTCAATTACTTTAATTTATCTGTTGCCTCATTAATTCAAAAGAGAAGAGAGACAGCAATGTTGAAGATATTTGGAAGCAGCTTTATACAACAATGGACTTTAATATCTTTCGAGGCATTTATTGTGGCAGCTTCTGCATCTGTCGTAGGGATATTTTTAAAGAAAGCCTTCTTAACCACCTCGTTTGGCAGCAGCTTCTCTTTCTCAGGACAGATCTCATCAGATATTATCTCAGAACTTCTTCCATTCTTGGTTACAGTTGTACTTGTAATCATTGCAGGTCTGGCAGGGGCTTTATACATTAAAAAGAGGCCTGTAAATGATATTTATGGTAACGTAAGGAGTGCTGAGAAGAACAGTTTAAGAATGTTGATGCTTATTGCTCAGTTCGGCATTGTAACATTCCTTCTTGGCGCCACACTGGAGATACATAAACAGGTGAGGTTCATGCAAAATACTGATCCGGGGTTTGCAAAAGAAAACCTGATTTGCATTGAGGCTGACTTCAGACACAAAACCTCAGAGGCGGTTTTTAAAAGTGAGTTTATGTCAATTCCAGGCATTAAGGAAGTTGCATTTTCTGATGCAATACCAGGAGTACAGACTCAGAATTGGTCAACAGACATTATTGTTGACGGACAGAAAAAAAATATAGAGGTAGCCGCAGTGCCTGTATGGTCTGGTTTCCTTGAGACATATGGGTTCAGATTAAAGGAAGGCCGTTTTTTCTCCGATACTATCGATTCTGATTTTGGCAACATCGTTATCAATGAATCGGCTGCAAAAATGATAGGCTGGAAAGATCCTGTAGGCCAGAAAATATTTGAACGGACACGGAATAAACGTAAAATGGGTGGTGTTATAGTGGGTGTTATTGAAGATAATTATTTCCAGTCGATGTATAAAACGATAGGGCCTCTTGCCTTTTTTAACCTCCCCAACTATTCTTCATATATAACCTTGAAGACAGTTTCAGGATATGAAAATCAAAAACAGATACTGGCAGCTGCAAAACAAAAATGGGATAAGCTTGAACCGGATTACCCCTTCACTTTTTTTTACTTTGACCAGCACCTTGATCAGCTTTATCATAAGGAGACAGAGCTTGGAAACCTTACCCTGCTGCTCTCTGTAATTTCTATAATTATCACAGGGCTTGGACTTATCGGTGTGTCATTATTTATCGCCCGGAAAAAAACAAAAGAGATAGGGATAAGAAGAGTAAACGGAGCTACCACCCAGGAGATAGTGAGGTGGCTTAACACCAGGTTTTACCTGAGCCTGGCAGTAGCTATCATCCTTGCATTGCCTTTGCTTTGGTGGTTTATGAATCGCTGGCTCGGGATATTTGCCTACCATGCTGATTTCCCGTTGTGGATATTGGCTGTCTCTGCTTTTGCTACTGTTTTGGTAGCTTA
>Ga0209098_1000999_pt1 | contig 28280 bp, 15 predicted proteins | sample AD_JPNHW1_MetaG_FD_184429 | JGI IMG/M metagenome (GOLD analysis project Ga0209098, IMG submission 184429) | Active sludge microbial communities of municipal wastewater-treating anaerobic digesters from Japan - AD_JPNHW1_MetaG (SPAdes) (version 2) | ecosystem: Engineered > Bioreactor > Anaerobic...
TCTCAGTAAATGGGGATTTTCTTTCATCGGATTTTGCAATTAATGTGTAATTGCAAAACTATTAATTTTTATTCAATCCACAACTTTTACGGGTGATCCGTGATTTTTTTATTCTACGACTTCGAGGTTGCCATCCAGAAAAAAGGTGATATCATATTCACCCTTTGCTTCGGATTTTACGCGCTCAACAATCTTATATTTTCTCTCCTCACAGAATTTTTCTCTGAGTTTCATTTCCGAGATAAAATCCTGGGCTTTATTCTGATTATCAGCCAGCTTAAACTGATCGAAAGTCTCGCTCAGTTTTCTTTTATAGTAAAACATCGAATCTCTGGCAGCAAGATAAGCGCTGTCTTCCTTCAATTCAATTGTTTGCAGTTTTCCGGCAGAAACAGGCTTAAGGTCTGTCTGCTCTTTGCTGTTCATTTCCTTAATATATCTTTTGACGTTGTATTCAGCTTTTTGCTGAGGTGTACCTATACATCCGTTTAAAAGGGCTAAAGTGAGAATAATAATGATTGGTTTTTTCATGGCGATATAAATAATTATTGATTTGAATACAAACATACGTTATTTTTTAAACATTATGAATGTTTTTCGTGAAGATTGATAATCTTTTGCTCAATTTTTCCAAGTAAAGCATTACAGGATGAACAATTACGCGGTAATATATTGAAAAAAAAACTGTCCGGCATCTGTCGGACAGTTTTTTTATATTAATTCGAAAGTATTAGTCTACTTTTTCTTCAGTAACAGTGCCTTCTTCTTTGGGAGCTTTTGGAGTTTTCGGAGCCTTTGGGGCTTTTTCTTCTTTAACTTCCTTTTCTGTTTTGGCCTTTTTAGCTTCTTTGGCTACCAGTTTTTCAGCAGCTTCAGATACCATCTGATCTTTAAGATCGGCTAATGACTGGATGTCGCCCAAAGTGGTTTTTTCGATTACAGGAATTGCAACTGCAGGAGCTTCTTCCTTTTTGGCACCACGTTTGGTAGCTTTCTTTGGTTCTTCACCTTCAACTACGGCTTTTTCGGCACGTTTAGCTTCTTCGTGAATACGGCTGTGTGAAAGTATGATCCGTTTAGCGTCTTTGTTGAACTCAATTACTTTGAACTGAAGTTTTTCATCAACCAATGCTTGTGATCCGTCTTCTTTCACCAGATGTTTCGGAGTTACGAAACCTTCAACACCGTAAGGCAATGAAACTACAGCGCCTTTGTCCATCATTTCAATGATAATACCTTCGTGAACGCTGTCAACAGCAAACAAACTTTCGAGTGCATCCCATGGATTTTCTTCGAGCTGTTTGTGTCCGAGGCTTAAACGACGGTTGTCTTTGTCGATTTCAAGAACCTGAACTTCGATATCAGCACCAATCTGTGTGAATTCTGACGGGTGTTTGATTTTTTTGGTCCAGCTGAGGTCAGAGATGTGGATCAGACCGTCAACACCTTCTTCGATTTCAACAAACACCCCAAAATTGGTAAAGTTGCGAACTTTAGCAGTATGTTTGCTTCCAAGCGGATAACGTGTTTCGATATTTTCCCATGGATCTGATTTCAGTTGTTTGATACCCAGCGACATTTTACGTTCGTCGCGGTCAAGTGTAAGGATTACCGATTCGATTTCGTCACCTACTTTGAGGAAATCCTGTGCAGAACGGAGGTGTTGTGACCAGCTCATTTCTGAAACGTGGATTAAACCTTCAACGCCCGGAGCAATTTCTACAAATGCTCCGTAGTCGGCCATTACCACTACTTTTCCTTTAACTTTATCGCCAACTTTCAGGTTTGGATCAAGCGCATCCCAAGGATGTGCAGAAAGTTGTTTCAGACCTAATGCGATACGTTTCTTTTCATCGTCGAAATCAAGAATTACAACATTCAGTTTCTGATCGAGTGTAACAACTTCTTCCGGATGTGAAACGCGTCCCCATGAGAGGTCGGTAATGTGAATTAAACCATCTACGCCGCCCAGGTCGATGAATACACCGTAAGAAGTGATGTTCTTAACAGTTCCTTCGAGTACCTGACCTTTTTGCAGTTTACCGATAATTTCTTTTTTCTGTTGTTCAATTTCTTCTTCGATAAGAGCTTTATGCGAAACAACAACATTTTTGAATTCCTGGTTGATTTTGATAACCTTGAATTCCATTGTTTTGTTAACAAAGATATCGTAGTCGCGAATAGGTTTCACGTCGATCTGAGAACCGGGCAGGAACGCTTCAATTCCAAATACATCTACAATCATACCGCCTTTGGTACGGCATTTAACAAAACCTTTAACTACTTCCTGACTTTCGAGAGCAGCATTAACACGGTCCCAGCTGCGGGTAGCGCGTGCCTGTTTGTGAGAAAGGATAAGCTGACCCTTTTTGTCTTCCTGGCTTTCGATGTACACTTCAACTTTATCACCAACTTTCAAATCTGGGTTGTAGCGGAATTCGCTCATCGAAACCACGCCGTCTGATTTAAATCCAACATTTACTACCACTTCACGTTTGTTGATAGAGGTAACAGTACCTTCCACAACTTCTTTGTCTTTGATAGCATTCAGTGTGTCATCGTAAATTTTTTCTAATTCGTCTTTTGATTTTCCTGTAAGTACTTCACCTTTTTCATAGGCTTCCCAATCGAAATCAGCAGCCGGTCCGGTGGGTTTCACATACTTGGGTGTTTCTTTTTTTGCAGCAGGTGCTTCTTCAATTACTTCTTCTGCAACGGGTGCAGCTTCTTCAACTACTGGAGCAGTTTCTTCTACGGCAGGTTGTTGTGTTTCTTCAACAGCTTCAGGAGTTTGGTTAACTTCTTCAGCTAATTTTTCATTTTCTTCCATTTCTGAAATTTTGTTTTTTACTAATAAATAGTAGGTTAGACATTATGTTGCTTAAAAATAGTCCGCAAAGGTACAACAAATTTATTAATCTGCAAATAATTAATCAGTTAATCCAACTTGCGAAAGGATTTTACATGCTGGATTATTTGTCTGTTTGCTTATTTTATCGTTTAGGATCTGTATTTTTTTCATCAACCGTATTAATTCACCTGTAAATCTAAAAAAAAAACCGAGAACAATGGTTCTGCGGATTTTTTTTCGAACTTTTCTTATAATGTGCTCATCAAACTGACTGATTGTTTTGTTTTTCTTTTCTCACCCGGCTGTGCTTAATTCCATAGGTAAAATAGATAATAAAACCGATTGCCATCCAGCCTAAAAGCCGTATCCAGGTGTCGAGTGGAAGTGATGCCATCTGAACCAAACAAACCAGCGCTCCTAAAATCGGAACCAGGGGTACAAACGGGGTACGGAAGGCCCGGTGAGCATCCGGCTCAGTTTTTCGGAGGATTATCAGTCCGACACTGACAATGACAAAGGCAAGCAGTGTCCCGATGGAAACCAGCTCGCCCAGAAGTCCGATGGGAAATAAACCTGCGAAAAGCGCTGCAAAACACCCGGTCACGATGCTTGTAATATAAGGAGTTTTGAATTTTGGATGAGTTTTTGCAAAACTTTTCCAGAGCAGTCCATCACTTGCCATGGTGTAAAAAATGCGGGACTGTGCCAGAAGAAGCACCATAACTACCGAACTAAGTCCGGCAATAGCTCCGATTTTAATTATCGGACTGAGCCAACGGAGGCTTTTCCCGGCTGCATCAATGGCAACCGCAATGGGTGCAGACACATTCAGGTCCTTATAATTAACAATTCCGGTCATCACCAGACTAACAGCTACATATAAGATCGTACAGACAACCAGCGAACCTAAGATACCGATTGGAATATCGCGTTTGGGATTAATAGCTTCCTGCGCTGTAGTTGAAACTGCATCGAAACCGATATACGCGAAAAACACCACTGCTGCGCCGGTTAAAATACCTGTCCATCCAAATTGTGAAAAATTTCCTGTATTTGCAGGTATAAAAGGTGTCCAGTTGTCCACGTTGATGTGTGCTATCCCAAATCCGATAAAAAGCAGAATAACAGTAACCTTTATTAATACGATGATGTTATTGAAACTGGCCGATTCTTTGATACCTATTACGAGTAATGTGGTCATCAATACTACAATGAAAACTGCCGGAAAGTTTATTAATGCACCGGTTGCATGCCAGCCTGAAGCATCGAAAATAAAAGGACTTTGACAGATGGATGCTGGTAGTTGAAGCCCTATGTCGCTCAGGAAACTGGTTACATACCCCGACCATCCTACTGCCACAGTTGCAGACCCGAACAGGTACTCGAGAATTAAATCCCATCCGATAATCCAGGCGATAAACTCACCCATGGTGGCATAACCATAGGTGTAAGCGCTGCCCGAAACGGGTATCATGGATGAAAATTCTGCATAACAGAGACCCGCCAAAAGACAACCAAATGCCGACACGATAAAAGAAATTGCAATGGCAGGTCCTGCATGCAAAGCCGCAGCAGTTCCGGTAAGGACAAAAATTCCTGCTCCGATAATACATCCTATGCCCAGCAGGATGATATTGGTAAGATTGAGGTGTTTTCGCAGACTGCTTTCTTCAGCCTGAGTTTCGATTTGAGCCAGGGATTTTCGGATAAACAGGGATTTAATCATATATTCTTACTATTAAATAAAACATTTTGTTGCTTTTTCGGAAACATTTTTTGCTTTTTATCCGCTATTGGGTACAAATATATGATTTTTATCAGAATTAGCTGACATTACACAAAAAAAAGAATGAAAACCAGATGCGATTTCCATTCTTTTTTTGTTTAACTTATGAATTCTTTTCAATCAGTCCTTTTCGATATAAGCGAGTGCTTCGCCTTTACGTACCAGATCACCCTGATTTTTCACTACTCCGACAATACGGCCATTGCAGAAACTTCCGATTGGTTCCACACCATAATTCGTCTGTATAGCACAAATCATGTCAAATTGTTTGAAATGTTTTCCATGAGGAGGTTCAACCGATACTTCATTGAAATCGAGTTCCCAGAGAAGGCGACCCGAAACGGTTGAAACTACAGGTTCTGCATTCGGATATTTGAGAGCACGGATATCCGGTATTTGAACTTCACTTTGTGCATATTTTTCCTTTATAGCAGCTTCGAGCTCTTTATCAAAACGTTCTTTTGCCATTCCGGATTTGAAATCACGGTACTGTTTTTCGTGCATAGCAAATTCGAAGAGTTCTTCGTCGTCCTGACCTCTATCCCATCCAAGTTTTTCCATTTCTTTGATGAATTTCGGAAGTTCGTCGGGATAATTGTCCTGCGGATTGCCTTCGAAGAATTCGTAGTTGTTCTTTTTAGCCAGTTCGATAATTTCCGGATCGAGTTTTCCGGGCAGTTTTCCGGCTTTACCCAAAATCATATCCCAGGAGTTTTTGTCAATCATACCCCAGCGTGGCTGACCCTTGATCATAGCCATCACATTCATGAGCGCGATATTCTTTACATACTGACTATAAGGAGTTACCAGGGGTGGATTTCCGAGTTTAGGCCAGATATATCCCACTTCATCGAAAAGCATAACCAGCATCTCGTCTGTCGAAAGTTCGGGTTTATTATTGTTTTTCAAATAGGTATTGATACCTGCATGTACGCCTTTGAGGTCGGCCATGAGTGAGCCCATCATACCGCCCGGCAGACCGCAACCGATGAGCAGGGATGTCATATATTTATTTCTTTCATCGATGAAATATCCCAGGAAATCGTCCACAAAGCTTTGGGTCAAGCGGCGTGCTTCCATATAGGCTTTCATATTGATTTCGGGTACTTTAAATCCTGCATCTTTCAGCATTGCCTGAATGGTGATTACATCGGGATGAACCATACCCCACGAAAGTGGTTCCATAGCAACATCGAGGTAATCAACTCCTGCTTTTGCCACTTCGAGCATTGAAGCAACCGAGAAACCAGGACCTGAATGTCCGTGATACTGAATGGGAATTTCAGGATGGGAAGTTTTAATGGCTTTTACAATTTTCCCAAGCATATCGGGACGCCCGATGCCTGCCATATCCTTGAGACAGATTTCGTCAGCACCTTCGGCAATCAACTGTTCTGCCATATTAACATAATACTCAACATTATGAACTTCGGAGTATGTGATGCACATCGCTGCCTGAGCAATCATACCGGCAGCTTTGGCATATTTGATTGAAAGAGCAATATTACGCACATCATTCAGACCGCAGAAAATACGGGTAATATCAACACCCTGTGCTTTTTTCACTTTGTACATTAGCTGACGCACATCGGCTGGTACCGGATTCATACGAATACCATTCAGGCCTCGGTCGAGCATATGTGTCTGAATTCCGACTTCATTAAAAGGTTTTGTGAACGTACGTACGGATGGATTTGGATTTTCACCGTATAGCAGATTAACCTGTTCGGAAGCACCTCCGTTAGTTTCTACACGGGCAAAGCAACCCATATCGATGATTACCGGGGCAATTTTTTGCAGTTGGTCAATTCTGGGAACATATTTTCCACTCGACTGCCACATATCCCGATAGACCAAGCTAAATTTAATTTCTTTCATAGATAAGCAATAAGTTTGATGAATATAGAAGATTTTTTTATTATTACCTCATTCTGATAGCATAGAATGCAATATCATTCAGTTTCTAATTTTGTTCAAATTTCTGAAGTTTTTTCCGAATAAAAAAATAAAATTAGAGAAATTTTTCCTTAATCAGACCCGCTTTTTATATTCCGTATTTACATTCTGAAACATTAATATTATAAAAATATTTATTTTACAAAAAAAGCACTCAAAGAATAACACATATCATGTTAAACTGGTCGAAAATGAATAAAAAAAAAATTCTGATTTTCAGAAAAACAAGGTAAAAATTTCAGACAATGACACTTTTTTTCAATTGAACTTTCTTATATTTGTATTTGTTTACTTAAAATATATTTATTAGCAAAACCTTTAATAATTGATAATAATGAACTTCAAAACAGAAGACTTTTTAGTTAAGCAGGGAAGCAAACTGAAACTTAAAGAACTGGACACAAGCTTTTCAGCAGGTATTAACAAGAAAAAGGGAAGGAAGAAACTGATTAAAAATATTGAAGAACTGGCCGATTTTCAGGAAAAATTCTGGGCAGACAACCGCTATTCGTTGCTTATAATACTTCAGGCTCCCGATGCTGCCGGTAAAGATGGTGCCATACGCCATGTAATGTCCGGGTTAAACCCGCAAAGCTGCCGGGTGCATTGTTACAAAGTTCCGTCGAAAGAAGAGCTGGATCACGATTATTTGTGGCGTCATTACAAAGATCTGCCCGAACGCGGGATGATTGAGATCTTTAATCGTTCGCACTACGAAAATGTATTGGCCACAAAGGTAAATCCTGAATTTTTAATGGCTGAAAATATACCAGGCATAGATAAACCTGAAAAAGCTGACAAAAAATTCTGGAATGAACGCTACGAACAAATCAACAACTTTGAAAAACATATATATCAAAACGGGACTCATATCCTGAAGTTTTTTCTGAACCTGTCGAAAGAGGAACAAAAACACAGGCTTCTGGCGCGTTTGGAAGAAAAGAAAAAAAACTGGAAATTCAGTTCGGCTGATCTGTCGGCACGTGCCCAGTGGGACGAATATCAGAAGGCTTATGAAGAAATGCTGGAAAAAACTTCTACCGATTATGCTCCGTGGTACGTTATTCCGGCTGATAAAAAATTCTTTGCGCGGGTCGCAATCGGCGAAATCATTGTTGAAAAGCTTAAAAGTCTTGATCTCATGTATCCTGCTGGCGAAACAGCTGAGGAACTGGAGAAAGCCCGAATATTATTACTTAACGAAAAAGACTGAACTAGGTATTAGTAGAAGTTCTATATAAAAAAAGTCTCCGGAAGAAATCTCCGGAGACTTTTTTTTTTGAATTCACATTCTTACTTATTCATCTCACCTATTATCCCATTTTCTGTAACAGTTTCGGCACTGACATTCATGCTATGGCACGTACTGTTGTTATAAAAGCTTACCGTTGCCTGACCCTGATTGTCGGTTTTCACATCGGGATTCCAGTAAATCGTTCGCCGATAGTCTTTCGGATCAGGAACAATACCCTGTCCATAATACGGGCTGTAGAATTCTTTGGGATATGAATACCCCATGAATGTTGTGTTACGTATTCCGGCTGGTTCTTCCTGGTATTTTTTCTTGAGATGCATCACAGCAACACAGATTGTAGTAGGGTCGTATTTGGGATCTCCGTTAAAGAGTCTGAGAATACTGCCATAATCTTCGATGATATTGATCGACTCTATTTCGTCAAATCGCGGCATCTGTACAAATGCCTGGTTTTCACTTGTGGAGTTGGTGGAAGTATTGCTTTCAGTCGTTGAAGTTGTGTTTTCGGTTGCAACCATATCGGCTGTCGACTTGTTCATCAATTCGGCAATATCAGCAGCTACCAAATCGGGTGAATCGTCTCTGACAAAATAAACGTGTTTGCCTTTATAGGTGAATGCAGAACCGTTACTGTCGGTTTTGTATGAAAAATATTGATTTAGCTTTTCCAAAAATCCTTCGACACTCGCCGGTTCCCAGTCACCAGTATCCTTTATTTTATCCATTTCACCGGACACATTATATTTCACGCTGACTTTGACCGGTTTTCGTTTTTCAGTAACCACCAACTCTTCCAGCACGTGAATTTTCTCAGACATGGAAAGTTTCCTCAGTACGCTATCCTCCAGAAGTTCATTTGGTATGGTACTGAACGTTTTATTATCACTGTTTTGATTTATTTTGAAATAATCTGTAAAATTCAGCTCATTGAAACCGTAGGGTTTCAGACCCGGACTGAAATTACGGTCGAGCATGATATTGGTTTCTTTCTGCCTATCGTTAATTTTCGAGCGCAATATCAATTTACCCTCGCCGTTAAAATCCTTCATTTCAAATCCAAAACGGCCATCAATGTCTGTTTTGGCTGTTCCCCGTTGCGAAAAGCTGTCAGTCAGCAGTATCATCATTATTTCCACATCTTTCAAATTCTTTTTTCGAATAAGGGAGGTTATTTTACCTTCGGCAGCCAGTTCTTTTTCGAGCGGATGTTGCGGATTGAATGGTGTTACGCCGGTCATTGTTTTCCAGTCATACTTGCGCCATCCCTGCGTGAGCAGTAAAAGTTCAAGGGCCAGTTTTCGACTTGCAGTATTTGATTCGAAATAATACCCGGGATTTTCAATGTATCCCCGTAAATCGGAAGACAAGAGCAGGTTTGTCAGGATATTATCGGCATATGGCGAACTCAGACTGCTGGCATTGTCTCTTACCGCCAGTGAAAATGTCAGCGGAAGCGGACGATCCGATTTATCGCTCACCCTGAAATTCATCTCTACCTTATCGAATGGCTGAAAGCTGGCTTTATTGGCCGTCATATCAATTTTCAGGTTACTCCGGTGATTGACAAAAACAAGTCTTTCACTCAGCACTTCGCCTTTCGTATCGAAAAGGGTAACCTGTGACACACCTGATGGTATCATTTTTTTCGGAACATTCAGACTGACTGCATTTTGCATGCCAAAATCAATATTCTGGACCAGATAAAGTCTGCCTCGGCATGTGACGGACAACCCTAGTTGCCCGGAAGCGAAATGTAGAGTTTTCTGTATAGTTATTTTCAGTGTTACAGAATCTGATGAGTTGATATTCATGACACAACCTTCTTTAAGGGGCTGAGGCAAATCAAAAGAGTATTCGTCGTTATTAAAAATAACTTTGGCTCTGGTTACATTACTGTCTGGCTGGATGATAAATGCGCCCATGCCGAGGTATTCGGTATTTATCTCAGCTACTTTCCGGTTTTTACTGTTGTAAATGTCACCCATAATTACTGCGTTTTGCCCGTTTTGGTCTGTTGCTTTGAAGGCAACTTTTGAGTTCAACCCGCAAACCAGACTGCCTCCTTCTGGATAAAACATAAGCATCAATTTGTTTTTAGTCTTTACATCCGGACGTTTGACAGGTATTCTCTGATTTCTGGGTCGCTCTGTGATTTTAGTAACGTAACTGCCTTCGGTTTCGGGTTTATCGAAAATTGGGAATACTCTTGAAAAATAGTTGTCTTCGAAAAAATTAAGCATATAACGCGTGTAGGCTCTGACTTCGAAATAACCGGGATAATTGGAAGCTGTCAGATTGAAACTTCCGTTGCATTGTCCTTTTTCTATTTTTAGTTTTTTGGTTTCAATCACATATCCTTCGGGGTTGATCAATTCCACATACAGTACCCGGCTCAGGATGCTTAGCGACTGGCGGTCGGAACGAACAACATACGCTTTGAACCACATAGTTTCGCCCAGATAGTAGGAAGTATTATCGAAATGCAGATATACTTTTTCCTGTGGATAATCATCTGAAAACCGGATGTATTTCTGCATGAATGAACTTATTCTTTTCACTTCTGTAGAATCCTGTGCCTGAAGTTTTAATCCAAAAAACAGCGATAACACAATGAGAAACGGTAAACATCTGACTTTCATCGAATTTGGTATTAAGCATTTAAGTTCCAAAAATACAGAATAATTATGGTAGTCTGCATCGATTAAGCCAAAATCTATAAAAAAGACATCCCCGATTCCATCAGTAATCGGGGATGTCTTCATTTTTATGAGCATTTTTGGAGTTTTTGTTTCCTATTCAAACATATTTCTGAAGTGTGAGAAAAAACCTTTTGATGCATTGGCATTTGGCTTAAAGTTATTGGACCTGGCCAGATTTTCCATGGTCTGTTTTTCTTCCTTGTTGAGATTTTCGGGAATATAAACCCCGATATTCACCAGCAAATCGCCCGTTCCGTAACGATTTACACTGGGCAATCCCTTACCTCTCAGTCTCAATACTTTTCCGGGTTGTGTTCCGGGAGCAATGTTAACCTTCACTTTCCCTTCAACGGTTGGTACCTCTACCGATCCACCCAGACTTGCCACCGGAACAGAAAGCAACAAATTATATATCAGGTCGTTATCATCTCTTATCAGTTCAGGATGCGGTTCTTCTTCCACCACGACAAGCAGGTCACCGTTAACCCCGCCACGTCGGGCTGCATTTCCTTTACTGCTCACCGATAGTTGCATGCCTTCCATCACTCCTGCCGGGATATTGATAGAAATTACCTCTTCTTCACGAACAATACCTTCGCCGTTGCAGTGAGCACATTTGTCGCGGATAATTTTTCCATCACCACCACATGTAGGACATTCGGAAGTGGTTTGCATCTGACCGAGTATGGTTTGCTGTACACGGGTTATCCGGCCACTACCATTACAGGTTGAGCAGGTTGACATACCTGAACCGGAAGCTGCTCCCGAACCGTTGCAGTGCTGACAACTGACGTATTTCTTTACCTTAATTTTCTTTTCGACTCCGGCAGCAATCTCGGCCAGGTTGAGTTTCACTTTTACACGCAAATCGGATCCGCGCCGAACGCGTTGACCTCCGCTGCGTTGTGAGCCGCCAAAACCTCCGAAACCTCCGAAACCACCAAAGTGTCCGCCGAAAATATCGCCGAAATGAGAGAAGATATCATCCATGCTCATTCCTCCTCCAAATCCGCCACCGCTTGCAGCACTGCTTCCTACGCCTGCATGTCCGAACTGATCATAACGCTGCCTTTTTTGTGGATCACTCAATACCTCATAAGCCTCAGCAGCTTCCTTGAATTTTTCTTCGGAGACTTTATCACCCGGATTTTTGTCGGGATGGTATTGAATTGCCTTTTTGCGGTATGCTTTCTTGATTTCGTCAACACTGGCTGATTTCGAAACTTCTAATATTTCGTAATAATCTCTTTTTCCGGACATATTTATATCTTATTATCAAAGAAAAGCTTCCACCAGTCTTTGAATTGTTTTATTTTATTCACCTACAACTACTTTGGCAAAACGGATTACTTTATCATTCAAAGTATATCCTTTAGTCATACAATCAATGATTTTTCCCTTCATATCTTCAGCCGGAGCCGGAAACATGGTTACAGCTTCATGCTTATCCACATCAAAAGGTTCATTCTCAGTGGGTATTGCTTTTACACCGTTTGTATCCAGGAAACCGATAAATTTAGCATATATCAAATCAATTCCTTCTTTAACAGCGACAATATCATCCGTGGTTTCCATCGCTTTCATTGCCCTTTCAAAATCATCGACCAACGGCAAAATGTTTACGAAGATATTTTCTCCGGCATTTTTTATCAGTTCTGATTTTTCTTTGAGCGTACGTTTACGAAAATTGTCAAACTCAGCCATCAGACGAAGGTTTTTGTCATTCAACTCTTCACATTTCTGATTTAGCTGCTCGAGGTCTTCAGCAATTTTTGCAGCTTCATTTTCTGTGGTTTCTTCTGTTGCTGATTCCTGATTTGTATCCGTTACAGGAACTTCATCTTTTATCTTTTCGTCTTCTGCAGAATGTTTTCTTGTTTTCATCCGGTTTTTAAAATTTTATTCTTTTATGGTAATGTAATAATCTTTTCATCGGGGCATAAAAAATAAGCCATAATTCATCTTACAAAAAACCTGCCAGAATGTCCGAAAGTGATTTTTGGCAGAAATCGGGACATTTTGGCAGGAAAATTTATATTCTAACTGACAAAATTGACAGCAAATGTTATTTTCTAATATTTTCCCGTTCGAGCCACTGTATGAAATGATCGGGATTTTCATCGAATGCAAAGGATTTATTAAGAGGTTTACCTTTGTTGTCAAGCATGATATAGAAGGGTTGTGCATTGGCGCCAAACTTGTGTCGTTGCAGATAACTCCATTTATCGCCGATGGTACTGATAGTTCGGGTTCGTCCATTTTCCTGTACCTGATACGGTTGAGCAAGTGGTGTTTTGTCGTCCACATAAAGAGATATCAGTACAAAATCTTCATCCAGCAACCGTTTTACTTGCGGGTCGGTCCATACCGATGCTTCCATTTTACGGCAATTAACACATCCAAAACCTGTAAAGTCTAAAATCACCGGTTTTTTCTGAGAAGCGGCATATGCCATCCCGGTTTCGTAATCTTTGAACTGAGGGTGTACTTCATTGTTGTAAAGATTAAAATCCTGTGTATAAAGCGGTGGGGCAAAGGCGCTCACAGCTTTCAGTGGTGCACCCCACAAACCCGGAACCATGTACACGGCAAAAGCCAGTGAAATTATCGCAAGAAATGTTCCGAAGACTGAGGTGTGTTTTGTCTCACTATCGTGCGGAAATCGTATTTTTCCCAGTAAATAAATACCAAGCAATGCAAATATCACAATCCACAAAGCTAAAAAGGTTTCACGATCGAGTAAATGCCAACCGTATGCCAGATCAGCTACGGATAAAAATTTGAGCGACAAAGCTAGTTCGAGAAATGCTAGGACAACCTTCACTTTATTGAGCCATCCGCCCGACTTTGGCATAGATTTAAGCCACGAAGGAAAAAATGCAAACAGAGTGAATGGAATAGCCAATGCTATTGCAAACCCCAGCATACCGATAGCCGGAGCAAGAATATTCCCACTACCCGACACTTCAACCAACAAAGTTCCTATGATAGGACCTGTACAGGAGAAAGACACCAGTACCAGGGTGAAAGCCATGAAAAGGATGCTTAAAATTCCTGCCGTCGAATCGGCCTTTGCATCCATTTTTGTTGACCACGATGCAGGAAGGGTAATTTCGAAAGCGCCAAAAAATGAAATGGCAAAAACAACCAGCAACGCGAAAAACAAAAGATTAAAAACAGCATTGGTCGAAAGGCTGTTGAGCGCGCTTGCACCAAAAATAAATGTGATGAGAATTCCCAACGTGACATATATAATTACAATAGCAAGTCCGTAAAGTGTTGCATCGCGCCGTCCGCGGGTTTTATTGTTTGAACGTTTCAGGAAGAAACTTACCGTCATGGGGATTATTGGCCAGACACAGGGTGTAAACAGTGCCAGAAATCCTCCAACCAGTCCGGCGAAGAAAATCCACCACAGAGAACGAGCTCCGCTTCCTCCTTCAGAACCTCCGTAATTTCCGAGTTCATCAATGACTGGTGTCCAGTAGTCAGCTATTTTTGCCGAATCAGGTACAACAACGGGCTGAGTTTTTACAGAATCCGGATTTGTTGTAACTGCTGCATCAGCATTTATTGGCGCCGTTCCGTTTTGCAGGTTTTCCTGAACAGGAGTTTCGGGTTGCGATGTTGCAGCATTTGCCGATGGTGTCCCGAATTTAAATTCTTCTTTTGTTGGTGGCAGGCAGCTTTTATCATCGCAACACATATACTCCACATAACCTTTCACAAACACTTTTGCTGCATCCTTGAAAGTAATTTTCTGTACAAAAACCGCGCTGTTGGCATACCAGTTAAGCTTCATGTCAAAGTTCGGATCATAAGCTTCTATCAATTTTGACTTGGCCTGAATACCGCCCGCTTTCTCAGCATTCTGAATGGTTTCAAAGACTATAACGGTAGGTTTTGGACCATCGGGAGGTATGTTCAGTCCATAAACATGCCAGCTATCATCAATCTTTGCCCGAAATATCAGATCAGCAGTATTTTTTCCGGTTATTTTTTTTTCAAAAGTCCATTTGACCGGTTCCTGTATCTGACCAAATACGTTCAGACCAATTAAAACCGACAAGAGTAAGAGAATTCTTGTTTTCATGCAAAATATTAATTATAATAGATATAAGATAACCAACGATTAATTTGTTATTTGGTTTGATTATCTATTATCTTTTCATGAATATTTATATATATTTCAAAATAGTTCTATAGGTTTTTCGGCTCATCGTGCCAGTAAGAATTTGAAACTCAGACCGAAATTGGTGGACGAAACCGGGAATGTTGACGACACCAGCGGTGCAGTCATCTGACGATCGAAAAACAACTGCAAATTTACCTTGGAACTAAATACATAATCGGCAGTAAACTTGATTGATACCACCTTATTCCCACTCGATGCCTGCGTGATATTTTCATTCACTTTCCGCAGAAGCGTCTTGATATCCTTGTATGAAAAATCGGCGTTGAGTTTCAGGTCATTTTTCACTGTCTGACGTTTACTCGACTTCATTTTCATAACCACATCAAAATCATTGACTACATACCCCACTCCCACTACAAATTCATCGGCATCTGCTTCAATCAGCTGAGTACTGGTAAGATTGAGCGACAGGTTACGTTGTTTATTATATTTTGCTGTTGCCGTCATGCTGTTTTTCATCGCTACATTCACACCGATTAGCGGACTGAAACTTTCGTTGAGCGAAACGGTTGAAATATCATAAGGCGAAGAAGGTATCGGTGTATTATTCTGAACATCCCGAATATATCCCAGCGCACTGTTGTCTCCATCCATTGGCACCCAGGTTGAGAATGAGGAATAGTTACCGATGGTATAACGATTGGTATAAGCATGATTTATACTTACTGAACGAACTTTTTCCTTTACCCAGCCAATGTTTGACAAACCGTTGAAATTCAGGCTCCAGTTAGGAAGCATCTCCAGAATTGACAAAAACGGATTTGTCGAAACAGCATTCGGGTCACGTCCGGTATATGCCGACAGAAACGCGGGAATGAGTACATCGGGCGAATTGAGGCCAAAGGTTCCGTTTGCAGCATCGTATTCCTTGTTGGCGTAATCAGGACTTTCATTGAAGAAACCTGTTGACGGATAACGAGTACCTGTGTATTTTCCGTTAAGCCTGTCAGCGATGATCTGCCTGTTGGCCAGAAACTTATCAAATGTTTTAGATGAATAATTCTGATCTGCGGTTCCGATCTTATCAAAAGTTGTTGCCAGTGCAATCTGGGTGATGTTGAAGTTGCCGTTGAATGTTGAAGGCATACCCTCGTACATATAATGAATCACAGTGTTTGAAGCTGTTTGGCGTTTGGCTGTAAGGTCAATTTTGAAACCTGCTATCGGTTCAATGCTTGCACGAACATCCAGGTCAGAAGTAAGCGCTTCATTAGCCGGATTGATCACATCCGTTCCCATATAAAGCCAGCCATTATCGGCCGCATTTTTCAGTGTATTATTGTCGTGATATCCAAATACATATCCCCAACCCGGAGCCGATAGTCCATCGACAGTTTGTAAACCCAGGATGCCGGGCTGATATCTGAAACCGGGCATGGTAAGGCTACTGGTCTGACGGTAAGTAACCGAAGCACGTCTGACAGACATTAGAAGTCGGGTTGTAAAGTCGGTGAATTGCTGCCCGGCAGAGCGGGAATTCGGATTCTGGCTCACCAGAGTAATCGCTACACTTTCGGCATCAGCTGTTGGGTTCAATTCGATAGTTCCGGCATTTTTTACCGTATATTTCAGACTGACGGTTTTCCCGTTTTTATCTTTTGCTGTAAGTAATAGCCGCTGGCTGCCAAGTGCATGATTTACCGTCAGAGGCGTTCCAGCTTTCAGATTTACCGTTTGCCGGTATGTTTTCGACACAAAGTTCTGAGGCCTTAGTGATGCCTGGGAGCGCGCATTAACATCTTTGAGGTATTTTACTTTATTGTAAAGAGTTTCGAAGTTCAGAGTTCCGTCCAAACTCATTGAACCCATCGAAGAAGCTACATTTCCAATGTCGGTACCCCCTTCCATGGTTGCGCTGCGATTCCAGCTATACGTGGAATTGTACTGTGCATTGGAAGTAATCCAGTCCAGTAACGGAAGCTTGTCGATTGGTATTTTCCACGATGCATCAAAAACCTGCTGATAGGTGTATGGAGTTCCCATTTTTTTGATGTTGTACCAAACCGTATCTCTCCACTGTTCATAGTATTCTTTACCTATTTCGGGTGTAAACTGAGGTTCTGCGATATTGGCATTCATGGCTGTTTGTAATCCCACCTTCAGTCCGCGGGTGATATTATATTGTATATCAAACTGCCTGTTCCACATAAAATCTTTGCTGGACGATATGCTGCCCGACGATGTTGACTGAGATAACGGTGATACACCTGTTAACAAATCGCGAAGCAAAATCTGAGAGTATGCCCTGTTGAGACTGGTATTGTAACTTAACGATGTGGGCAGGTAATACACATTGAACTCCTTGATCAGTTTCAGTGCCGGACTTTTCATCCCCTTCGATTTCTTGAACGGTTCCCAAGGTTCGTTATTGAAGGAGAAACTGTAATTCGCAGCTGCACGCTGCTGCTTGGTTAGATTCTGAAATATCTCAGGAGTATGTTCATCCGTTTCGTTGGACGATATGCTGAACGTGATATTTGCCGGATCATAGAACTTTGGTTTCTTGCTTTTCACATTGATTTTTGCATTTGTCACATTAAAGCTTTTCGTAGTCACGACACTTTGTGAAACATTTTTCAGTGAATCTTTTTCCAGTTTACTCTGCAGATTATCGAGCGCATCTTTCAGTAAGATATCGTTATCCAGCGGATTGTATTTCGGAGATACTGTTTCGGTGGTGTAAGTGAAATATGCCGGTATCTGCAGTTTTGCCTGCTCGGGCAGGAAGCGTCCGAGATCGAGAGCTGCCGACAGATTCATCTGATAGGTATCATCCATGCTTCGGTTGGTTATCGTACTTTCCAAACCACCAAAACCCGATGTTTCAGCTCGTCCCGAAACATTAACCGAACCGAGATCCGATAAACCTACCGACAAGTTTGCTATCCCGGCCCAACCCGCATTTTCGTCAAACTCCGACATACGCATTTCATTGACCCAGACTTCTCCCGATTTTACATTACCGCTTACATTGCGGATACCAATCATGATGTTTTCCACTTCCGAAATGGTCGGATTACCCACCACGGTTATTTTATTGTTTTGATTATTCTCATCAAATACAACAAAAGGAGTTGTGTTTGACACACCCGTTTGTCCCTGTTGACGTGCCTTGTTACGTTTCAGTTTTGCATCGGTCAGAACAGTGAACGGAAAATCGAACATATTCTGAGGTTGCCAAACCTCTTCGCGGTCTGCCAGTTTGTCTGTCAGATATACACCCGGTTTAGTCAGTTTCAACGGAATTTCATATTCGTAGTAGTTGTTAACCATGTCGGAGCCAAAACGAATGAAGCAAGAAAGTTCATAATCCTTCAGGTTTTGCGCCTGAGCCGCAGCATCGACCATCGCTTCACCATGTACGAACATTTGAAGTCGTTTGTACTTACGCATGTCGTAAGTGGTATTTTTATATACAGCACGTGCTTCGCCGGCAGACAGATCGGTTACCCGCATCACCATTGATTGTTCGTTTTGCTGCAGCAGCTGCGGCTGACTGGGATCAGTTTCGCGCGTGATGCCCGGAGGAAGCACATAATTCACCGGATTTTTCCTTCCGTTTTCTTCAATATTTACTGCCAGCACATCCAGTTTTGAGCTTGAAGCGGTTGCCGCATTCAGTGCGTTCAGCGGTTTTGTATAGGTTTTCCATTCTCCGCGCACCAGATCCAGTGTTCCGAAACGCAAATGTGTTTCGCGGCTGAAATTGGTTAAAAACATCCGGATGAACCGTATCGATTTGAAGTTACGAATACTACCCACTTTGTCGTCATATTCACGAACCGGAATTTTGAACTGATACCAGCGGACTGTTTCTGTTTTCCCGTTCTTCAACGTAACATTGGCATCAAGAATATCGGTAATGTAATTTGAACCGATTTTCATGGTTCCGGGACGAAGAGCTACTTTGTACTGATAATATTTTTCGTATTCATTCAGCGTGTTGTCCGAATTGATATCCTCCATATCGGGCAGCAGGGTTGCCGATGTCGAATAGGTTTCACCTGTATTTTCGGTAGCCGGAGAGTTTCCTTCGGTTCCATTGTAGTATTTATACCGTTCAACAATATTTAGTTTCTGCTCATCGTAGTCGGTACCACGGTAAAAATGATAATCGTCGCCTGCTGGGTCTTTGAGCGGAGAGAACGGATCGTTCTGCATCCGGCTGACAGCTTCGGGAGTAAGTTTCTTTGTCAGTTTTTCCACATAATCCTTATAAGCCGGGAAATCGAATTCCTGACGGGTCGAAAGTCCGTTCAGACCCACATCCTGATTGATACGTGCTCCGGCAGCATTATCAAAAGCAGTGACAGTAGATTGTGTAGTAGGTATTCTTCCCCAAACGGTAGATGTTGTATTGGCATCACCTTCATTAATCGGCAGTCCATGTTCAAATGCTTTCTTTCCGTCCTTGAGAATATCTTCGCTGATATCACCGAGATTGAAATACAAATCACCTCCGGCTTCGTTGCTTTTATCCGCAATAAACGGATCCATCATCCAGAATTCAATGTATTCAATATTGGCAGTTTCGAAATCGGTAGTTTCCAGTCGACGCATAATACCTCCCCAGCGGTCTTTCGGATTGAGAAGTGTACCGTCGGAATTCATTCCGTCCACATCCAGGTTGTAAGGACCGCGCTGAGAAGGATAATATGAAAGATTTAACACCGATAGCAGCGAGGAACGGGTTGGATCCAGGTCTTTGTTGGGGAAAAGTTCAGTTTCGCGTACCTGACGGGTACGGTGATCGGATTGCAGTTCTGCATTTCCGCGCAGATTTGGAGGTGTCTGGCGGCTTTCACCGTTGAGTACCGGATCCACAAAATACCATGACATCAGCGCACGGTTTTTCCCGTATTCCACATTATCGCTCAGCGATGATTCGGGGAAAAGTCCCGGTGTACTTGCCAGATACCAGTAATAGGGATAGTGTATATCGATATTTGTTTTGGTCGATTCGAAATCATCCAGATAAGCAAGTCCGGCATTGCTTATAACGTCGGAGTGACCCGGCAGCAGCTGTGCAAATTCGGCATTAAAGGTAATATTCGAAGGCTGTGTGGCATTGACAAACGGCAGTTTGTCGAGCATATTGGTTAGCCATTGGGATTCTGTTCGCCATGCGGTATTCAGTCCCCAGATGGTATTTTTAATGGGTTCGCTTCCGGTATTTACCTTTTTGGTGAGCGGCATTTCGGAAAGGTGCATGATGGTTCCGCCAAGGCTGAAGTCTTTGCTGAAGAGATATTCCAGATGTGTTCCGGTAAGCGATTTTCGCTGCATGCTGAACATGGACTGGTTTTCCAGTTTTACATCGATATTAGTATTGGATTCTAAAATCGACTGATTCAGGATTGTAACGGTTCCCATGGTATAATCCACGGTATAATCCACATTTTCAGTCAGTGTAGCGCCTCCGGCAGTTACTACAACCGAGCCACGCGGTACATTCATGGCGTTCAGGCTTATTTCCGAACCGTTGGCTGATCCTTTGTAACGTCCGACGAGCAGAAATTTATTTTTTTCACTGTATTCCTGAGCCACTACAAGCGTAGAGTCGTACAATTCCTGATACACATATTTTTTACTGAGTGCAGCGTTGTTCAGTTTCTTTGTCAGATGGCTGCCAAAAGGTTCCAGAACAGGGAAAATTATTCGTCCGGATGAACTTTGCGCAGTAATATCTTCAACATAGTCGAAATTTCCATCCGGATTAATTTCGTTCTTTTTGTCCAGCCGGTCGAGGTTCATCACAGTGAGCAAACGTTTATTGGCTATCTCGCCTTCGGTCAGATACTGAAGCATGGTACCCACAGAGTCGTTCTGATACATTACATTCAGTTCAAAATCCTCCTTTTGCATCTGCATGGCTCCGATTGAATAAACGTTTTTCATCATCAGATCCCACGTTTTAAGCTGGGGTGATTGTGTAGTACTTTTCAGCAGTTTGAGCACAAGCGCGTCGGGCGCTGTCACTCCGTCGGTAGAGAATTCCCCAACCTGATAAATTTTCCCGCCATAAGAATACTCATATGCCACAGCAAGTACTTCATCGGGGTTCAAACTTGAACGTAATGAAATGTAACCCAGCGATTGGTTAAATGTAAATTCGGAAGGATCGAGGCGACGCGCGCTTTCAATTTTTTCGTAATCTTCGCCTCCGTTGATGTCGAGAGATCCATACCTTGATGCAAGCAACGCATTTGACTGTTTCACATCGCGTACTCCGGTAATAGCCGTCACTTCGTCGTAAAGTGTATTTGATTTATTGCCGGGTAGTTTAGTGCTTCCTGTAGGTTGCCAGTGTTTATTATCAATGGAATCTGTTTCGGCCAAATCCATAAATGCCAGTACGTTGCGCGCCTGATCAAAGTTACCGCGTTTGTTGGTAATCCAGACTTCCACGCGGTTGATTATCACACCGGAAGAAATAAACGGCAGTTTACTGAGCGCCGTTTCATAATTATTCCGGAAGAAATGTGAAAGGAAAAAATGCCTGTTGTCGTCATACTGATCGATGGGAACTTCGAAAGGGATAGTCTGTGAGCCTCCCTTTGAACTGACAGATTGCGATTGCGATTCCTGTTGAGACGCGATAGCTGACACTTTCAGTTTTCCGAACTGCATATCGGTTTTAATACCGAACAGCGCTGTACTTCCGGTTATGAGCGAACTGTTGAGCTGCATGCTCACATTACCGGCTTCGATATTCTGAAAGATATCATCTTCCTTACCTTTGTATGATAGTTTCACCAGTTTCTGGTCAAAATCGAACGATGCTTCGGTGTTGTAGTTCAGGCCAAAGTTGATTTTATCGCCCACTTTCCCGTTCACATTCAACTGTATTTTCTGGTCGAAATTAGGGATGTTTGAACGTCGCGCGCGTTCGGTAAGCGCTGGATTGTCGATAAAGTTGCTTTTGAAACCGAAAATAAGTTCTGCCGATCCCTGAGTTTTGAGTTGCACACCGCCAGGTCCGAAAATTTTGTCGGCCGGTCCGAGACTGAATTTCATGTCGGTCACTGAAAATTTATCCTCATTGTTCTTGGCGGTTGCAGAGTTTTTTTCACGCCAGTATTTCATCATGTCATTTTGCAGCGAGTACTTCTGATATTCGGCGGGTGTGAGCATGTATGGGGTCGATATTTCCATGTCGCCAACCTTTGTGCGAAGCACATAGTTACCCGTTTTCACATCATACTCCACGACCGAATTTACATTTTCGGGATTTCTCAAATCCATCGGATACTGCTTATTCAGGTCTTCGTAGGTTTCCTGCCGCTGATTGCTCACCGGGAAACGGGTTATCGTATCGGCCTGTGACTTGGGTTGCTGCATATCGGGGGCTGCATCAAAATCATAAGATCCCGATGATCCGGCTAATCCATAGGCGGTTCCGACCAGGGCGGTAAGAAGTATAATTACAGGAAATATTTTTTTCTTAAAAAACATATACAACAGATTTACAAGCGATGATATTAAACTGACGTTTTCTCACAAGAAACAACAGCTTCTTCAATCCGCTAAATTGAATTAAAGCATTTTCAGGGCAAGTTTAAGCACTTTTTCGACCGAAAGTGAAGGATCATCCCTGATGATTTTATCCACCACTTTTTGCGAAGCCGAAGCTGCAAAACCCAACATAACAAGCGCCGCGACAGTTTCGTCGCGAACGGGGCTGCTTGCGGGAAACAGACTGCCTTTCATTTCGGTACCGGTACCCACTTTCAGTATCTTATCCTTCAGGTCAACGATGATGCGTTGAGCTGTCTTTGTGCCAATTCCCTTGATGGCATTGAGCGACACCACATCGCCTCCGGCTATCATTTGCTGTATTTCGGAAGCGGTATACGACGACATGATCACACGCGCAGTGTTTGCACCAATTCCCGAAACGGAAATCAACAGCAGGAAAAGCTGTCGTTCGTCGCGTGTCAGAAATCCGAAAAGCACGTATGCGTCTTCGCGAATTGCCTCAAAGACAAACAACTGCGCTTCGGTTTTTCCGTTCAGGGCAGTGTATGTTGTCAGCGGAATATTAATGAAATAACCAACTCCGCCTGTTTCCAAAACTACATTGGCAGGAGTTAGTTCGGTTATTGCACCCTTAATATAATCTATCATGAATTAATCTGTTTTTTAACCTACAAAGATAACTTTTCCCGCTGATTTCTCAAAACTTATATTCTTTATCGTGCGATAACAGCGTACCGCAATCATTAACGGACTTTTGAAATAAATAGTACACGCCTGAATGTTAAAATCCGGATGAGAAATTATGTACTCAGGTGAGAGTTTTGACTGATTTAATAATGATTGAAAAAAGACAATCACAATCGGTGGCTACGATTAAACATCGTAAGATCCCGTAATGGATTGAAATCGGAACGAAACCTGTTAAAGAAAAAAACTTTCGGTCGTTTATGCGCCGAAAGTTCATTTGGATGCGATGCTTATGCTTATCCTTCAATCATTCTGATTTCCGAAGTTACCTCTATCGCCTTTCGATAAACAGCGCCCACGCCGCAATAGGTTTCCTCCGACATACGGACGGCTTTCTCAAGTTTTTCAAGCGGAAGATCTTTTCCGGTAAATTCGTAGATGACATGCATCCGGTTGTAATGTTTCGGATGTTCTTCGGTTACATCTGCCTCCACGCTGACATTACACTTCACAACTTCCACTCTCATTTTGCGAAGAATTAAAACCACATCCATCCCCGTACAACCGGCCAGTGCTGCGAGCATCAGTATTTTCGGACGCGGACCGGCATCATGACCTCCGCCCTCTTCAGCGGCATCCATCACGAGTTTGTGACCGTTCAGTTCTGTTTCGAATGCCATATCGCCCATCCATTGAGCTGTAATCATTTGTTTCATAATTATATTTTTTTATTTGATTTTTTGTTTGATGTATAAACATTTAAGGATTAAAAAAGTTTTTTCATGCATACGGATGAAATATTTCAAAAAATATTTTTCCTGTTTTTTCGATGTAATTTTAATGGAAACGAGCAAAATATTACAAATTTGAAAGAAAACAATTTGGTGAATAAACATTTGTAATTTTAGACCAGAAATGACTTCCCTTCCAACCGTTTGCAGGACTTGCAGGCTGAAAATAAATTAATACATTTGCAGAAATGAATGTAGAAACATAATCATATGCAACCCATTTCATCCTTCAACGACCTGACATCACACCTTGCAGAAGCCAATTGCCGGAAAAAACTGGCTGTTGCCAATGCTATTGATTCACATACACTTGAAGCTGTACTGATGGCTGTGGAAGCAGGCATTGTGGAAGCATATCTGGTGGGCGACGTTGCAGCCATAGAGTCTCCTGAGCTGTTCGAGAAACCGTCGATACTTCCCTTTATTCACATTGTGGATAAACCTGAAGTTCAGGAGGCAACCATCGAAGCAGTACGCATGGTAAAGGAAGGAGAGGCCGATATACTGATGAAAGGGCTGGTGAACACCGATGTGATACTGCGGGCTATTTTGGATAAAGAAAAAGGATTGCTCCCTCCGGGTAATGTGCTTACCTACAACGCAGCTCTCGAAATTCCCGGGTATCATAAACTGCTATTTTTCTCTGACCCTGCAGTAATTCCCTACCCCACGCTGGAGCAACGCAAGGCTATGATAAAATACGCCATTAACACCTGCAAAAAATTTGGATTTCAACATCCGAAAGTGGCATTGATACATGCTACCGAAAAACCAAACCCCAAAATCATGTTTATGCAGGATTATCTGGACATAATGCAAATGTGGCGTATGGGCGAATTTGGTGATGTCATAATGGATGGACCACTGGATATATTTCTGGCACTCGACAACGAACGTGGCAGCATAAAAAATGTACCGACACCTGTGCTGGGAGATGCTGATGTACTAATATTTCCCGATTTTGCAGCAGCCAATGTATTCTACAAAGGAGTTGCACTGTTTGCCGGAGCGCAGATGGGTGGTATCCTGCAGGGAACCTCAAAACCCTGTGTACTCACCTCCCGAAGCGAAAGCTCTCTTTCGAAATTTTACAGCATCGCTGTTGCCTGTATTCTGGCATAGCCCGCCAGTTAACACGACAGCATTGACACATCGCGAACTTCCCCTTCTTGCGTAACCTCAAAACAAAGCTGCCAGACTGAGCTTGTCGAAAAGATGGCTGAAATAAGCCTCATGATTGCTAAATAATTCGCGGGGTGAGGCTTCTCTTAACTTATTCCGTAACTTCGGCCACATTTCCCGTCCGTTTCAGAACTCCCCAGGTCTGCAATTCTCCCTTAATGGCTTTTTTGAAGCTTTTGAAAAGTACCCAGTACATTATCCATCGATAAACAAACCGTTGCGGGATAATCCAGAACAGTTTTGTGAGTTTTTCCTTCTCAAAAATAAATGCCGCTATGGATACACTTGCATCTACCAGCATAAAAATCAGATAGTAAAGCAGAATTCTTCCTGCATTTCCGGAAAACAGGCCGAAGATCATAAATAAGTCTGCCAACGGCGAAAAGAACGGGATGATAAACTGGAACAGGAGCATGTTGGGGATAGCCCATAACCCCAAACCACCGTACTGCTTCCGGAAAAGTGTATCCCGGTGTTTCCAGAAACTCTGCATCACACCAAAAGTCCAGCGGCTGCGCTGCTTGATGAATTGTTTCGTAGTTTCGGGAGCTTCGGTAACAGCTATGGCTTTGTTTTCATTGCCAACCACATATCCTGCCCGCAAAAAACGCATGGTGAGGTCGCAATCTTCAGCCAGGGTGTCGGTGGCGAATTTTCCTGCCACTTCCATCGCCGAGCGTTTGAAAGCGCCAATGGCACCCGGCACTACGGTAATGGCATTGATATTGGCGTATGCCATCCGGTCGAAATTCTGACTGGTGACGTATTCAATGGATTGCCATTTAGTAAGCATGTTCACCTGATTGCCCACTTTCACATTTCCGGCTACCGCTGCCAGTTTCGGATCGGCATCCGGAGCAAGGAAATGGCTCACCAGCAGTTCCAGTACATTGGAATAAAGCTTGGTGTCAGCATCAATGCAAACCACATATTCCGCGTCGGTGTGCTCAATCCCGAAATTGAGTGCCGAGGCTTTACCACCGTTGGGTTTGGTGTAAATTTTCATTTTCTCATTACCGGCAAAAGCCTCCGAAACGCGTTTGTACGTTTCGTCCCTGCTTCCATCATCCACAAACACGATGTTGAAATTCGGATAAGTCTGTTTCAGCAGGTTATTTAACGAAGATACGGCGTTCACCTCCTCGTTGTATGCCGGTACAATGATGGAAACCAACGGATATTCCTTTCGGTGTTTCACGGCTTCATAGTCAACGTTTTTTTCCCTCGCGCGTTCACGTATCATCAACACAATCATGGAAACCAAACGCGCCAGTCCGAGAACGATAAAGACGATGAAAAGCGAGGCAAGAAAATTACCCAGCCAATAGACGATAGATGCCAGCAACAGGTTAAACTGTATGATATAATAGCCTTTCCCTTTCTGTATGGGAGGCATAAGGTCGGATTTTTTCTTTTGAAGATAATCGGCCAGCGAGATGAATTTGTATCCTTCCTTCTGAAAATGTTCGATAATCATTTTCGCGGCTTTCACGGTTTCTTTACGCGTTTCACCACCGGCATCGTGCATCAGAATGATGTTTCCACGTTTTTCATTCACCGCTTTAACCACCCGGGTGTAAATAGTGTCGGCGGTAATGCCCGGCTGCCAGTCTTCCGGGTCTATGTTTTCGCCAATGTCCAGGTAATTCTCCCGTCGGGCCATTGCCACGGGAATGATTTCTTCGGCGGTAGTCGGTTCGCTGTCGGCATTGTAGGGCGCACGAAACAAAATGGTACTCCTTCCCGTGACCGCCTCGATAAGTAACCGGGTAAGCTTCAGTTCCAGCAAAGCTCTCTTTGGAGATACTTTGGCAATATTGTCATGGGTAAATGTGTGGTTACCAATTTCAAAACCTTCCCGGGAAAGCCGCTTCAATATCGGGAGATTTTTCTCTGCCTGCAATCCCACCACAAAAAAAGCGGCAGGGACATGATGACCGGATAAGATATCAATGATTTGCGGTGTAAAAGTGGCATCCGGACCATCGTCAAAGGTCAGTACAAGCTCTTTGTCGTTTTCCTGCCCGTATTTTTGAACTTCGAAGGTGCTGGGTATTTGCAGGTATTTCTCTTCAGAAATAAGCATGTCCACCGAATCAAGTTCAATGCTTATTTTACCATCGCGTGGTGTGTAGAGTACATCCAGCACTTCACCATCGCCTATGTAGTCCGGCTTGAGCGAGCCGCCTCTGTTGGCGCTGACAGTTTCAAACATCTTAAAGTTGAAACCTTTGGGAGAAATGCCGCCAATATCCTTATTGTAGAAATTCCATATTCTGAAATCTTCGCTTCCCAGTCTCCAGAGCGCCGTACCGGCTATCTCACTTTCCGCTGCAAACCGCATTACATTAAACAGGGTAGCGGCATCGGTAAAGAACACCTGATGCTCTTTGTTATTGGATAAATCCTTGTAAGAAAACTTCAGATTATAGGTGTCGTTGTCAAAAATGATATTCGATTTGCTGGCAATAGCCAGACTTAAGGCCTGCTGGTATGTCAGATTTCTGGTATTGTCGGGATTTGTTTTATCCCAGTCGTAACCATAAGCACCAAGTCCCAGAATTATCTTTTCAGCGGGAACATCTTTTGCCAGTTGCTCCACTTCCGATTCTATCCAGCGCTGTGACGAAATGGGTCCCGGATCGCTGCCGCCTGAATACTCATCGTAGGCCATTAAAATCAGGTAGTCGTTGTATTTTGCCAATTCCTTTACATTGTAATCGGTATTGTCGGTCATGATATCCTGTGTCACCAGTAATCCCCTTGTGTGAAACGCAGCGGCAATCTCTCTGACAAACTGAATAAGGTATGTGTCGCTGTTTTCATGCAAATCTTCCAGGTCAATGTTAATCCCGATAAATCTTCGCCGGATACATTCATTCAACACCGTACTGATCAGTTTTTCGCGTTTCGTTTGGTCGTGCAGAATTCGTCCAATTCCCTCAGAACGGAATTCCCGGTCAAAATTGTTACTCAGCATCGGCATAATCATCACACCGCTTTTTCGCATGTAGTTATAACCCACGGTGTCAATGTTAAAACTAACCGAATCTCCTTTCGGATCAATAAAAAACCATTCGGGGATTATGAGATTAAGATTGTGGATATTACTCTTTAACGAAATAAGCGATTGCGGATCCCAGGCCACATAAAACGCGGACCGGATACCGGCAGGAAAATTATTCCAGCGCTGGCTTACGCGCTCGTTTACAGGCTTGAGGTTTTCCCTTTCCAGCTGCTCCCTTTTGAGCCGGTGCTCCTCCTTCACCTTGATGTAATTCTGATGATAATCCTTTTCCTGAATAAAACTGCGGAAACCTTTATACTCCTTCGAGATTTTTGTTTCCTGAAAATAGGGTTTATCAGCCGAAACGATATTCTTGTAACTTTGTTTGTATG
>Ga0209098_1001000_pt1 | contig 28215 bp, 27 predicted proteins | sample AD_JPNHW1_MetaG_FD_184429 | JGI IMG/M metagenome (GOLD analysis project Ga0209098, IMG submission 184429) | Active sludge microbial communities of municipal wastewater-treating anaerobic digesters from Japan - AD_JPNHW1_MetaG (SPAdes) (version 2) | ecosystem: Engineered > Bioreactor > Anaerobic...
TGATTTAGAAGACTACCTGTGCAAAAAAGCGATCTCTTTAAAAGCAACTGAAGTTATTAGTATATGTTCCTTTGATTATATATTTTTAAATCCATTTTGGACCATTATATAATTCAACTTGGTATTATCCCATTTTACGTGATAACCGGCAATTTATTTAATAAAATAAACCCTTTGAATTTTCCCCTTTTCTATATGATAAATAGCAACCGCTTCAATTACCTTATCCCGGAACTGAACGCGCTCTTTATCTATGACAATGTTTCCCTGTAAAATTCTTGCTTTTATTTCACAATGTAAATTCGGGGTCTTTTCAAACATTTCCGAATATCCTGTTCTCATATTTTCCTTCCCTTTGTACACAAATTTATCCGGATAATCGTAAATTTCAACGTCGTCAGCATACGGTTCCAGAAACGCTTCAATGTTTCTGAAATTATAAGCGTTTACTTGTCGTTGTGCCAAAACAGCCGGTGTGTCTTTGATTAATGTATCGGGGTCAAAAACAACACCCTTGTTGATCACACGGTAAATCCGGGCAATGTTTTCAATATTTTCTATAGGATCGGCATCCAGCAGGATCAGGTTGGCCTTTTTACCCACAGCAACCGTTCCCACCTCGTTTTCTTTATCCAGTATCTTTGCGCAATTCACAGTGGATGCCTGTATGATCTGCCAGTTGCTCATCCCGCACTCTTTCATGGCGATTAATTCCGTCAGGTAAGAAGATGCGTGTAAGGTGCCGATGTTCCCGGCATCTGTCCCGCTTGCAATGATAACACCGGCATCTGATAATGCTTTTAAATTTTGCTTTGTGATAGAATTGGCTTTGGCAGCTCTTTCAACGGCATCTTTGGAATTTGAACGGTTTTTATATTTACCGGCCAGCGCGGTATCGGCCAGGTGTTTCAGATCCAGCAAAGAACCCAACTGAAAAGGATCGGCTCTTACTAATTCATGATAGGTCATGTCAATCTTTTGACCGTAAGTATTCGTATAACCATCGTGAACAATCAAGGTCGGGCAAAGGATGGTCTTATTTTTTTTTAATAACTGAATAAAATCATTTGATAAAATTTCATCATCAACACAATGCACTAAAAAATCGCAGCCGTTTTCCACGGCTAATTGGGCGGTAACCCTTTGCGTGGCATGAACCGCTACTTTTAAATTGTTTTTGTGCGCTTCATCAATGATGGCTTTGACAATGGGCAGATACTTCATTGCCCCTGCCTCAACACTTGTGGTATCGCGCTTTACGATATACCATATTTTAATAAAATCAGTATGATAAGCCATCTGCTGATGTACCATTTTTCTTCCTTCTTCGGGCGTTTTGATCAGCGTAAAAGGTTCATCATCTTTTAAATTTTCATATATGGCCGGCTCATACGTAGTCAGCAAGGGGCCACTCATATAAATATCCGGCGCATGATCCGCATTTTTAAAAGTTTCCCTTTGTTTTAAAAAATTGTAAGTGGCGCCAACATCAAACACGCTTGTAATTCCGTTTTGTAAATACCTGCGCAACACTTCATCCATGTTCTCGTGTGAATATTCAATTTCTTTCCGATACGGAACAATGTTTTGCAGATCAATAGCATCCGGGCGGGTATACAATCCGCCATTCTGAAAAAAATGTATATGCGCATCGGTCAATCCAGGCAAGAGGTATTTGCCCTTCCCCTCAACTATCGTGGCATTGGCAGGAACTGTTATTTTGCCGGAGGGCTGAATACCTGAAATCAGGCCATTGTTTATGACAACCGTCTGGCCGGGAATCAATTTTTGTTTTGCTACATCTGCAACGGTCACATTGGTAATGTATGTTTGCGCAAAAAGGGAAAAAGAAAAGATCAGAAAGAAAACGGATATAAGGAAATTCTTTGTCATGACATTTTGTTTAGTGGTTTGCTTTTGGTGACAAGGATAATCAAAATTAGAATACCTGACACCTGAAGATTTTTTCCGGATCACCGCTATTTAACTTCCATCCTTTGAATACCGACAGGGTACTCCTGCATGATAATTTCAAGTATTTTATCGTAGTCGGATTCAGAATGTACAAAATCAATATTATTGACATCCAGTATCAGGATTCGCTGGTCGGTCTGCTGCTTTATAAAATCAAAATACCCGCTTTGTATGCGTTCAAGGTATTCGTGTGCAATATCCTGTTCATATTCCCTTCCGCGCGAGATAATATTGCGTTTTAAGCGGGGAACTTCGACAAACAGATAAACCAGAAGATCGGGTTTGGGCAGCGTGGAATTAATGATATTGAAAAGGCGTGTGTAAAGCTTCAGTTCATCTTCCTGCAGTGTTTTTTTTGCAAAGATCAGTGACTTGAAAATATAATAATCGGAGATTGTAAATGTTTTGAACAAGTCCTTATTCGACAACTGCTCTTTTAGTTGCTGATAGCGCGAAGCCAAAAAACTCAGCTCGAGCGGAAAAGCATATTTTTCCGGATCACGGTAAAACTTTGGAAGAAAAGCATTATCCTCAAATTGCTCCAGGATAAGCCTTGCATCGAATTGCTGTGCAATTTTTGTAGACAGCGATGTTTTTCCGGCGCCAATATTTCCTTCTATGGCTATAAAATCATACATCAGTGCAAAAATAAATTTATTTTTGTTTTGACCACCTCAGAATTATCGGTGCAATGTAAAAATAATTCCCCGATTGTTGATCCGCTTACGGGATGGACAAAATCTTTCATAATCTCAGCAAGCGGTTGCAACACAAATTTGCGCTGTGTTATCCGCGGATGCGGGATGACCATGTTGGGTTCGTTTATGATCAGGCTGTCATAAAAAAGAATATCTATATCAAGGGTGCGGGGTTCTATTTCTTTTGATCTCCTGACACGCCCGAGTTGTTTTTCGATCAAAGAAGTGGTTTTTAGAAGCTCGCCCGGGCTTAATGCCGTATCAAAAACGGCCACCATATTGAGGTAGTTCTCATGCTTGCTGACACCCCAGGGTTCCGTTTCGTATACCGACGAAGCGGCGGTCATCTCTCCGACATTTTCAGACATCAGCAGCAGGGCTTTTTTAAGATATGATGCCCTGTTGCCCATATTACTTCCGAGAGAAAAACAAACCATATCCCTGTTTTTTTATTAAATCAAAAGTATAAAATTCACTAAATAACCGACCGCAAACTGTAACATTTATTTCCTGCCATTGTCAAATACTTGTTTTTTAATATTAATTTTACCTGAGAATTCAAAATTAACCCGCTAAAAAAACAAACTATGAAACAGTTTTTTAAATTTATGTTTGCATCAATGGCCGGATATCTTCTGCTGATGCTGATTATGTTTATCATTTTTATTTCTATGATGGCTTCGTTGGCTTCTTTTGCCAAGAAAACCACAGTAGAAGTAAAACAAAATTCCGTTCTGACCTTAAAACTCGACCAGGCTATTCCCGACCGTACCTCCAGCAATCCTTTCGGGGATATGGATTTTTTCTCAATGAAAAGTTCCAAAACCATGGGGCTGGATAACCTTCAGAAAATACTGGAAAACGCAGCCAAAGACGAAAAAATAAAAGGTATTTTTCTCGATCTTACGGATATTCCTTCAGGAATGGCGACCATCGAGGAGGTAAGAAATGCGCTGCTTCAATTCAAAAAATCAGGCAAATTCATCATCAGCTACAGTGATGATTATTCCCAACGGGCCTATTACCTGGCAACAGTCGCCGACAAGATTTTTCTTAACCCCCAGGGAAGCGTCATGTTTAAAGGTCTCGCTGCCGAGCTGATGTTTTTTAAAGGTACTCTCGAAAAGCTCGATGTGCAGGCACAGATCATCCGGCACGGAAAATTCAAAAGCGCTGTGGAGCCCTATATTCTTGACAAAATGAGCGAAGCCAACCGCGAACAATATCAAAAAATACTTGATGTGTTATGGAAACAGATGCTTGATGGCATTTCTACCCAGCGGAAGATCAGCATTGATGAACTGAACCTGATCGCCGACAGCATGAAGGTACAGGTGGCGGAGGATGCAATAAAATACAAACTTGTCGACAAACTGGTATATCGCGACGAGGTGTTGGCCGATCTGCAAACAAGGCTTGGAATAAAAGAAAAGGATGACATTAATTTTATAACAGGGGCAAAGTATTATAAAGCCAAAGGGAAGGACAAGATCTCCCTGGGAAAAAAGAAGATCGCCGTCGTTTATGCCATTGGACAGATAGGTACCGGAGAGGGCGATGAAAAGACCATCGGTTCTGATAAAATATCTGAATCCATCCGCGATGCACGTAGCGACAGTTCAATCAGGGCCATCGTACTAAGGGTAAATTCACCCGGCGGCAGCGCTCTCGCATCAGAAGTCATCTGGCGCGAAGTGGTACTGGCTCAGAAAGTAAAACCCGTGGTGGTCTCTATGGGCGATTACGCTGCATCAGGAGGGTATTATATTGCCTGCGGTGCAGGAAAAATCTTTGCACAACCCAATACGCTTACGGGATCTATCGGCGTTTTCGGCGTCGTGCCCAATTTGGAAAAATTCTTTAAAAACAAACTCGGGATTACTTTCGATGTGGTAAAAACAAACGCACACTCGGATTACATTACCACAACCCGGAGTCTGCAAACCTATGAGACACAGGTGTTGACCAAACAGATCGAAACTATTTATAAAGTTTTTGTCGGACATGTTGCCGATGGCCGCAAAATGAAACCCGAAGATGTGGACTCCATAGGGCAGGGGAGAGTATGGTCGGGGCTTGACGCAAAACGTATCGGCCTGGTGGATGAAATCGGCGGCCTGCAAAACGCCATTGATGAAGCTGCTGAACTTGCCAAACTTACCGATTATAAGATCGAAAGATATCCCAAATACAAGGATCCGTTTACACAGCTTATTGAAGAAATGTTGAACGAATCTTCTGAGTCAAAGATAAAAGCCGCCTTAGGTGAAAACTACATCTATTACGATTACCTGCAAAATATGCAGAAACAAAAAGGTGTACAGGCGCGCCTGCCTTTCGATATGATCATTTATTAACGTTTTGCTGCTTGACACAAGTGCCGGTATCTATGCCGCGTTTCTGTCAAGTTTGTCCCAACACTGCCATTGTGCCAAGCATTGCTGTTAATTGCAGTTTGATTTCTTCATCAATATCGTTTCTGTATCTTTATATTCACTTAAAATACTATAGTGCTCTTCAGCTATTAACATTCCTTTTTCCTCCATTGTGCAATAAATAAAATCTGTACTTTTATCAATACCGAGGCGATTAGCCGAGTTGATGTAATCCATTGAATATAAATCACGATAATAGTTGATTGACGATTCAAAAAACCAAGTGTTTGATATGGATATTTTCCCGGATTTGTAAATGTCTTTCTTATGATTTTCAATAATTATTTTCATAATGTCCTTAGTGTATGAATCTTGTTTCCAATCTATAGTATATTTTAAATTCAAATTATTTACTAAATGCCATCCTAATGGCAGACAAAATATCAATAAAATAAATAGGTTAAATGCAATTTTTGTAATTCTTTTTGTAAACAGTTTTGAATAAATATCTAAGAACAAATAATAAATAAAAAGACCAAATAATGGGATAAATATCAGAGCTGTCCTTTCTGAGGGATATAAAGCATCAAACATATAATGTTGTAAAATTGAAGCAAAAACCATTAGTAATAACAGTATTGTTATTCTGGCCAGATGTGAATATTCTTTACTACAAATTTGATATACAATTGTGATTAGATAGACCATAATAATTATTTGCCGGATTCTTATCCAGAATTGCTCTCCATAATAACTTAAATAAATAGAACGATGAATCAGAATAGTTAAAGTGCTATCTATAAAACCATTCGGCTTCCCAAAGTATAATTCATTATTATTTTTTAGTACTAATAATTGGTTGACAAGAATAAAAAGAAAAAATAAATTAAGAATGAAAATCACTACAATTGCTCCGATTCTTTTTTTATTTAGTTGAATTGTTTTATTTTTCACTAAAAAAAATAACTCTATTAAAAAAACAATCATTAATGACACGTTCAAATTAATACAGATGAGATTTGAATATGCTGACAACAGACTAAAGAGTAACGACAGTGAAAGTCCTTTGATGTAATGTTTATAAGTAATAAAACCATCTTGTTTAAATAAAAAGAATAATGCGGCTAAACCAAACCCAAGAGAAAGCCCATAGCCTCTTGCCAAACAGAAAAAATCAAGTAGATAAGGATTTAATAATAGGAGTGATGTTCCTAACAACATCAAAAATACATTACTGACTTTTATTAGTATCTTATAAGTAAAAAATGAATATAAAATAAACGCTAAGATATTGGGTAATCTGAGAAAAATTTCCTGTGCACCAAAAAGATAATAAAATACATACATTAACCATGTGTTTATAAAATGGTTATTTGCGGTTTTTGCTATTGCTTTATTCCCTGTAATTATTTTATAAGAAAGACATTCGTCATGCGTAAAAGATAAATAGTAAGCTCTTAAAACAACGTAAACTATAAGTGAGCAAATTACTGAAAACAGTATTATACTTTTAATTTTTCTATATCGGTTTTCCGTCATGTTTTCCTATTGCAATTAACTTGTTTATCCCGCCTTATTTCCCATACCATGCCGTCTTATTTGCCTGGCTTGCTATGGCTTTTCCTGTTTTTATTTATCAAAAATACATTTTATTATATTATAGACTATCAAATAGCAAAATAATTTTTTGTATATTTTAGTGCTTTCATGAGTGTTTATTTCAGTAGTTTTACTGCTCCCGTAATTTGGGCCTGAAGATATTTGAAGATATCCGCCCCGGCGGATCAAAACTATTTCTTAATTGAAAAAATTTTGTGCATTAAAAAAGGATGTAAATAAAGTTTTTCGTCTTTTCCTCAATCCTGAAGGAAGATAAAGATTACTGCTGTTTACATCCTTTTTTAAATTTTTTTAAATTTATAAATTAATATATTGTATTTTATACCAGATGATAGAAAATCAATTTGTTTACACCGTCCCGCCAGCTGGCGGGTGCAAATTGATTTTCAACCCTCCCTTTAGGGGTGGGGCAAATGTTGAAAAATCAACACCCTGTATTAATTAACAATAAATTCAAAACAGATTCCTTGTACGGAAATTTATTTAATTTTGGTAAAATCCATTGACTTTCTTTTCCATCCTTTAGAAAAGAGGAAAGAAAAGAAAGTCAACCCCATATACCAAAAAATGAAAAATAAAAACAATATAAATGATATGCATTACGGCTCCGATTCATTCACTTTTCAAAAAGCCAATCAACTACGAGAGAATATGACAGAAGCAGAGAACATTCTTTGGGAAAAACTCCGGAATAACAAGTTTCTGGGATTAAAATTCCGGCGTCAACATCCAATCAGCAGATTTATTGTTGATTTTTACTGTCATAAATATAAATTAGTGATAGAGTTAGACGGCAAAATTCATTTAAAAACAGAGGTAGGGTTAAATGACAAAAAACGTGAAGAAGAATTAAAAGAATATGGTTTGAATATTCTTAAATTTAGAAATGAGGATATTCTCGAAAATTTAAATGTAACTTTAATAACAATAAAAGATTTTATTGAAGAAATTAATTTTAAAAACCAGAAATAAGATAATATGGAACAAATTGCATCTTAAATGCAATCGAAAATGGCATAGAAGATCAAATAGAAAATTCGTTCCGATTTAAAAGCCAAAAATTTGTTTTACTTTTGAGGATCTAATAACCAATTTATCATGAATATTTTGCTCCTGGGTTCTGGTGGCCGCGAACATACTTTTGCCTGGAAACTCTCGCAAAGCCCATTGTTGGACAAACTTTATATTGCCCCCGGAAATGCAGGCACCGCACAGCATGGCGAAAACATCACCTACAGCCCTGTGGATTTTGAGATAATAAGACAGATCGTTAAAGAAAAAAATATTCAACTGGTGATTGCCGGGTCTGAGGACCCTCTGGTCCATGGTATTTATGACTATTTTCTTGCCCACGATGACATTAAAAACGTTCCGGTGATCGGGCCTTCGCAGCAAGGCGCCATGCTTGAGGGTAGCAAGGATTTTGCAAAAGCCTTCATGCAGAAATATCATATACCTACGGCTGCTTATCAGACGTTCGCAAAAGAAACACTGGATGCCGGCAATAGTTTTATAGATACCTTACAAGCGCCGTATGTGCTCAAAGCCGACGGGCTGGCAGCAGGAAAAGGCGTAGTGATCCTGAATGATGCCGCAGAGGCAAAAGCCGAACTCCGGCAGATGCTTGCCGCCTCAAAATTTGGCAAAGCAAGCGAAAAGGTGGTTATTGAACAGTTCCTGAAAGGAATTGAACTGTCTGTTTTTGTGATCACCGATGGTGAAAATTATAAAATACTTCCATCGGCCAAGGATTATAAAAAAATCGGCGAAGGCGATACCGGTCCCAATACCGGCGGGATGGGATCCGTTTCGGGCGTGCCGTTTGCCGATGAGGCTTTTATGAAAAAAGTGGAAGAACGGATTATAAAACCTACCATTGAAGGGATAAAAAAGGAAAATATCATTTATAAGGGTTTCATTTTTATCGGACTGATGAATGTTGCCGGTGATCCTTACGTTATAGAATACAATGTCCGTATGGGCGATCCTGAAACAGAAAGCGTGTTCCCGCGAATTAAAAACGATCTTATTGACATGATGCTGGCTATAGCAAACGGCAGGCTGCATGAGTTCTGTCTGGAAATAGATAATCGCTATGCCGCTACGGTCATGATGGTTTCCAAAGGGTATCCCGGAAGCGTTGAAAAAGGAAAGAAAATTACGGGGATCAGCGCCGTGCAGGACAGTATAGTTTTTCATGCAGGAACATCGCTGAATTCCGAAGGCGATTATGTTACCAGCGGGGGGCGGGTGCTGGGGATCACCTCTTTTGGCGACACCATACAGCAGGCGCTGGACATATCGTACAGAAATGCCGGGATGATTGAGTTTGAAGGCAAATATGTCCGCCGCGATATAGGCCGGGATTTAATGTAAATACGATACAAGTTTGTTTACGCGCATTTTTAAATATCATCCCAATGTTCAGATCATCGTGCTGCTGCTTACTGCCGTAGCGCTCTGGTTTCCGGCATTTGTCAAGGGGTATCCGATGTATGAGCCTTTCAATCTGTCTTTCGGATATAATATTCTTTATTGGCGGATAAGCAATCTTCCCTGGCTGTATACCGGAGTCGCATTCATTTTACTTCTGGCAGAAGCAATATTGCTGAATAATATATTGGCAGAGTATAAGATAACCCCCAGCAACTCTTACATCACGGCTTTTTTATATATTCTGCTGATGAGCAATACTCCGGCCATGCTTACCCTGCACCCTTTTTTAATTGTCAATGCATTGATTATATTATTATTGCTGATGCTTTTTAAAATAAAAACTAAAGAAGAAGGGTATCGGGAAATTTTTTTATGTGGTTTGCTGACGGGGATAAGCTCACTATTCTATTTTAAATCTGCGGGCTTAATCATCATTGTCTGGATCTTTTTACTTATTTTCCATTCATTCTCCTGGCGCGAATGGTTTATCAGCGTGATCGGAATTGCAACAGTCTTTATTTATTTGTTTGCATATTTTCTAATGACAAATCAGTTAACAGCAGTTTTTCATGAGTATCATAAAGTCTTTTCGGGTTTGAATTTTGACTGGGGCCCATGGTCGGTTTCTGTTTATCAGTATATAACCTCTGCGGTTATCGCTGTTTTGTTTTTGGTTTCTGCCATGAAAATGTTTTTAATATCGCGCGAAAAGATCATTTATGTCAGGAAGGCTTTTTATGTTATTTTCTGGCTGTTTGTGCTGAATGCCTTCAGCATGTTGTTTTCGATAAATGATTTTATTTACGAATTTTCTTACACGCTTCTCCCGTTGTCAATACTTGTTTCTTATTATTATCTGAATATTAAAAAAATCCTCTTTGGCGAAATTGTGCTGGCCCTGTTGGTGGGTTCAATTATTCTTCAGAAAATATTTATTGGTTAGTATTTGCCACAGGCCTGTAAAATTCAATGGTTCCGGAAATTTTACTGCTCATATTCAGCTCACTTAAACCCACTTTGCGACCGGAGTAAGCATTATTTTGATGAGCAATTTCATAGACACCCTTTCCTTTTATGCTGTATATAATTGCTGTATGCAGTTTGAATGACTCTTTGTAGGTCGCCCCGTTTTTATCATATTTCAAAGAAACATTATAAAACTGTAAAAAGTCGCCGGGATAAATGCTGTCGGTTTTCGGGTCGAGTTTTTTGCCGAACCGGTATTGGTAATCCCATTCGCAGTTGTTTTGTGTTAAGGCTTCGTACGCCAAATCCCAGCATTCGCCGGTGTTAACTTTTTTCCCGATCTGTGTTTTGACATAATCTGTAATTTTTTGATTCAGTTCCGGCGCTTGTTGTGCATGAGCCTGAAAGAAAAACAGAGGACAAAAAAATATGACTGCAAAGATTGTTTTCATTTTTCCTGATGCTGTTATACACTAACGATATAATAGGAAAAAATAATATAAACACACTAAACAAATTCCTGTTGATAAAATAAAATTATTCATTTCCTGTTTGATACCAATGACCGTTATATATTTTTAATTTTGCAAAAATTTTATTTTGGCGAATCCTCTTAAAAAATTAGCCGGGCAGACAGCCATTTATGGAACAAGTACCATTGTTGCACGGCTGATCAATTACGCTTTAGTGCCGATACACACCTATCTTTTTAATACGGAACAATACGGTGTTGTTGGCGAAATGTATGCCTACGCGGCATTGTTGATCGTGATGCTTACCTATGGCATGGAAACAGCCTTTTTCCGGTTCTATGACAATAAAGCCGCTGACAAAGAAAAGGTTTACGGAACAACTATTATCTCGTTACTGGTAACTTCTTCGTTGTTTCTCATCTTCATGCTGATCATGGCCCATCCCATTGCATCACTGATCAAATATCCCGATCATAGTGAATATATCATCTGGTTTTCTCTGATTATCGTATTTGACGCTGTTTCAACGGTTCCTTTTGCCAGGCTGAGAGCGCTGAACCGGCCAAAAATGTTTGCCTTTTTTAAGATTTTCAGCATAGCAGTATGTCTTTTGCTTAACATTCTCTTTCTTTATGTTTTTCCATATTTCTATGAAAAGCATATTCTTTACGACGTAATTTCTTTTATCTATGATCCTGCTGTCGGGGTTGGATATATTTTTATTGCGAACCTGATCTCCACCGGGACGACGGTTTTGCTTTTATTTATCGTACTTCCGCATAAAAAACTGCGTTTTGACGCTACTGTCTGGAAACGTATGCTAAAATATGCCTTGCCATTGTTAATCTTCGGACTGGCCGGAAACATCAACGAAACCTTCGACCGTATTCTGCTTAAATATTTATCTCCTGCCGATATTGCTTTATCCCAGGTGGGAATTTATTCTGCATGTTACAAGCTTTCGATTCTGATGACCATAGCCATCCAGGGATTTAAATACGCCGCCGAGCCGTTTTTCTTTTCTTATTCTAAAGAAGCTGACGCAAAAGATATTTATGCCGATGTGATGAAATATTTTGTGATCATTTGCCTGATGATCTTTCTTGGTGTGATGTTTTATATGGATATCCTGAAATATTTTATCGGAACAAAATATCACGAAGGACTTGGCGTTGTGCCTGTTTTGTTGCTGGCGAACATGTTTTTAGGCATTTTTTACAACCTTTCTGTTTGGTATAAACTTACCGACAAAACCAGGTTTGGCGCGTATTTGTCTATTTTTGGCGCGGCCGTTACTTTGGTAATGAACTTCTTGCTCATTCCGGTGATAGGATATATGGGTTCCGCCTGGGCAACATTTACCTGTTACTGCTCTATGATGGTCTTGTCTTATATTATCGGGCAAAAACATTATTATGTAAAATATAACCTGAAAAAGATCTTTGGTTATTTGGGCCTTGCCCTGTTGCTTTATATGGTGAGCTGGCTGATAAAGGATATTCCGTTGTCTATTAAATTATCCATTAACACCATGATGTTAATCTTGTATATTTTTGTAATTATTTACTTTGAACGGCCATCGTTGCTGAAAAAAATTAAAATAAGAAAATAATGAACGTAAAGATTGTAAACAAATCGAAGCATCCCTTACCGAAATACGAAACCAATGCCTCTGCAGGAATGGATCTGAGGGCTAACCTTGATACCCCTGTAGTATTGAAGCCATTGCAGCGCGCACTAATCCCAACCGGAATATTCATCGAGATTCCTGTCGGGTACGAAGCACAGGTCAGGCCACGAAGCGGGCTTGCCATTAAAAAAGGGGTAACCGTGCTCAACACGCCCGGTACGATAGATGCCGATTATCGCGGTGAGGTAATGGTGATAATGGTTAACCTTTCGTCAGATGATTTTATCGTTAATGATGGTGAAAGGGTGGCCCAGATGATCATTGCAAAACACGAAAAAGCTGAATGGGTAGAAGTAAGTATGCTTGAAGAATCAGACAGAGGTGCCGGAGGCTTTGGGCATACAGGCAGCAAGTAAAAAAATCTCTTAAAATTTGTTAAAATAAAAATACCGGAGTTTTTGCAATCCGTTGAAAATCAGGCGGTAGTGCGGGCTTGCCGTTAAATGGGCTAAAAAAAGCCTTTGTCATGTCTGAATTAATATTTTCCTTTGCACCCTTATTAAATAAAAAATTATAATTATGTCAGACATTACAGCAAGAGTAAAAGCTATCATAGTTGATAAGCTGGGCGTAGACGAAAACGAAGTTACACCCGAAGCAAGTTTCACCAACGATCTGGGCGCAGATTCTCTTGATACTGTTGAATTGATCATGGAATTTGAAAAAGAATTCAACATAGCCATTCCCGACGAAGAAGCCGAAAAGATCGGAACCGTGGGCGATGCCATAAAGTATATCGAAAACAATACAAAGTAAGTTTTTTTGATGGAATTACGTCGGGTTGTTGTTACCGGGTTGGGTGCAATAACACCTGTTGGTAATAATCTCGGTGAATATTGGGATTCATTGGTTAATGGGGTGAGCGGATCTGCGTTAATCACTCGCTTTGATACCTCGAAATTTAAAACAAAATTTGCCTGTGAAGTAAAGAACTTCGATGCAACTAATTATTTCGACCGTAAAGATGCCCGGAAACTGGATTTGTATGCCCAATTTGCACTGGTCGCCGCCCGTGAGGCTTTCGAAGATTCATCCCTCGACCTTTCAGCCATTGATCTGAATAAAGCCGGTGTAATCTGGGGCTCCGGAATAGGCGGCCTGGAAACGTTCATAGAAGAAATTTCGGAGTATAATAAAGGAGATGGCACCCCAAGGTTCAATCCGTTTTTTATTCCAAAGATGATTTCGTCTATTGCCGGGGGACATATTTCCATCAAGTACGGATTCAAAGGCCCTAATTTCGCAACGACATCTGCCTGCGCATCCTCCTCCAATGCTATTATTGATGCTTTCAATTACATCCGCCTGGGAAAGGCAAACATCTTTATTACCGGAGGGTCAGAAGCGGCTGTTACCATCGGGGGTATTGGCGGGTTTAATTCGATGCACGCTATCTCAACACGCAACGATGATCCTGCAACAGCTTCACGGCCTTACGATAAGGATCGTGATGGTTTTGTGCTCGGTGAAGGCAGCGGGGCATTAGTACTTGAAGACCTGGAACATGCCCTGAAAAGAGGCGCAAAAATTTATTGCGAAGTTGCCGGCGGAGGTATGTCGGCCGATGCTTACCATATTACTCAACCACATCCCGACGGGGACGGCGCTTACAGGGTTATGATAAGTGCTTTGGAAGACGCACAGATGAAACCTGAAGACATTGATTATATCAATACTCATGGTACATCGACGCCTCTTGGCGATATTGCAGAAACAAAAGCAATATTGGCCGCTTTTGGTGAACATACCTATAAAATGAATCTTAGTTCCACAAAATCTGTTACCGGGCATTTACTAGGAGCAGCAGGTGCTGTAGAATCAATTGCTTCGATTATGGCAATGAAAGATGGGATTATACCGCCCACCATCAATCATTTTACCGATGACCTGGAACTGGACAGCAGGATCAATTTTACATTTAACAAAGCGCAGCACCGCGAAGTAAGAGCTGCCTTATGCAACACTTTTGGATTTGGCGGGCACAATGCAACCCTGATTTTTAAGAAACATAACGGCTAATTTTTCCGATCACGTTTACCGATAAAGAATTATCACGGACCATTAAAAATATACTCGGATTTACTCCGGGAAATATTAATTTGTATCAGCTTGCTTTTTTGCACCGCTCTGCGGCAAAAGAAGTCATTGGCGGCCATAAAAATTCCAACGAGCGGCTTGAATATCTCGGTGATGCTGTTTTGAGTTCCGTTATAGCCGACTATCTTTTCAGAAAATATCCGTTGAGAGACGAAGGCTTTCTGACCGAAATGCGTTCAAAACTGGTGAGCAGGCCTCATTTGAACAAACTATCACAAAAACTCGGACTGGACAATCTGATACAGACGGATAAGGATAGCGGAAGCATATACAAATCCATAAACGGTGATGCTTTCGAAGCGCTGGTAGGCGCCATATATCTCGACAAAGGATACACTTATGTTACAAAAATCATTATTGACCGCATCATAAAATGCCATGTTGATATTGATACTATTGAAAAAACCGAGCTGAATTTTAAAAGTGTCCTGATAGAATATACACAGAAGGAGAAGAAATCCCTCGACTTTAAGGTTGTTGAACAAAGCGGTAAGGGTTTTAACAAACAATACGTTGTCGAGATCGTGGTTGATCATAAAATTATCGCCAAAGGGTATGGTTTTTCTATCAAAGAAGCCGAACAGAACGGTGCCGAAAATGCTTACCTTTTTCTGAACCCACAGGGAAATAATAATACATAAAATCCTACTTATTGTAAAAATCGTATTTTTGCCTTTCTTTATGGCGCATATAAATGAATAAAGGCCAAAAAATATCGGACCGCATTCTTGTCTGGAGGATACGGCACATCAGCGACCGGAACCTGTTAATGATCCTGAGCGTTTTCTGCGGTTTTATTTCAGGCGTGATCGCAGTGTTTACCAAGAACCTGGTTTATTTTATCGAAAAGCTTACCCATTTCGAAAAAACTTCCGGCAGTATTCATTATGAATTCTTTTTTTACCCTATTGCCGGGATTTTTCTTGCGATACTTTTTAAAAAATACGTTCTTAAAAAAGAGTTGAGTTTCGGCATACCGGGTGTGCTCAGAGCTATTTCGAAGGATAACGGCAACATGCCGCCGCAAAACATTTATGCGCCGGGCATTGCCACCTCAATAACACTTGGATTTGGCGGTTCTGTAGGGATGGAAGGCCCTGCCGTAAATATGGGAGGCGCTCTGGGTTCCAATATGGGACGTTGGCTGGGATTGAAATATAAACATCTTGTCTTGCTCATTGCGTGCGGTTCTGCTGCTGCCATTGCCGGGCTTTTCAAGGCGCCTATTGCAGGCGTGGTGCTGGCGCTGGAAGTGCTGATGATTGATCTTTCGATGGCATCCCTTGTGCCGCTGCTGATAGCCTCTGTTACAGGAACACTGACCTCCTATTTCTTTCTCGGCCAAAATAATATTTATGATATTCCCCGGCTTGATCCGGTGGATTTTTCGAACCTGCCATATTTTGCGGTTTTGGGAATTTTTTGCGGATTCATCTCTGTATATTTTACCCGCGTACTGATGTTTTTTGATAAATATTTTAACAGATTTAAAAATATTTATGTAAAAATGACCGTCTGCGGCGTATTGCTTGGAGGCCTGATACTTGTTCTTCCTTCGCTGTATGGCGAGGGCTATCATCAGATCAACTTATGCCTGAAGGGGCAACATGATTTTGTGTTTGAGAACAGTCCTTTTGGTTTTTTTGGCAACGGCAAGGGCGCGGCTATTATTTTGTTGGCCGCGATCATCATCTTTAAAGTTATTGCCACGTCTTTAACGTTTAGTGCAGGGGGAGTCGGAGGGATTTTTGGCCCCACGCTATTTCTGGGAGCCATGACAGGTTTGGTGTTTACATTGCTTGCAAGTTTTCTGAATATTGGAGAGCTTCCCGCTACGAAATTCGCGCTTGCCGGAATGACCGGGCTTCTGGCAGGCGTTATGCACGCCCCGCTGACCGGGATTTTCCTGATCGCAGAAATAACCGGCGGTTATCAAATGATTGTTCCGCTGATGATTACCGCATCCATCTCCTACCTTACCATCAAATCGTTTATTCCTTATTCGGTGGATGCCATTGAGCTTGCCGAAAAAGGGGAGCTGATCACTCACGATAAAGACAAATCGGTACTGAACCTTATGCGCATTGACAAGCTGATAGAAACAAATTTTATCACCGTGTCGCCTGATGATTATCTGGGGCAGTTGGTAAAGGTTATCGCCCGCTCAGAAAGGAATATTTTTCCTGTGGTTGATAATGAAAATAATCTGCTGGGTATTATTTTTCTTAACGACATCCGCGATAAAATCTTTAATCAATCGTTGTACGGCAAATTGTTTGTGCACGACCTGATGTTCATGCCATCGCCTATTGTTGATCCGGACGAGTCTATGGAAGATGTGGCCATGAAATTTGAAAAAACAGATAATTACAATCTTCCTGTGTTGAAAAACGGAAAATACCTGGGCTTTGTTTCACGGGCTAATTTCTTTTCGGAGTACAGGCAAATGATCAAGCAATTTTCTGAAGACTGATATGAGAAAAAAACAGAAAAACAGTATTGAGATATTTGTTCCGGAAACAGCCAAAAAAGTTCAATTACCTTTTTACGTGGCCAAAATTTCCGCAGGATTTCCTTCCCCGGCAGAAGATTTTATTGAACGAAAACTTGACCTGAACGAATACCTGATCAAAAATCCTACGGCTACATTTTTTGTGAAAGTGTCGGGACATTCGATGATCAATGCCGGAATTCATGATGGCGATATACTGGTGGTGGACCGCTCTCTTGATCCCGCAAACAACAGGATCGTGATCGGCGTTGTCAATGGCGAGTTCACAGTTAAAAGGTTATTAAAAAAGAATAATAAACTTTTCCTGATGCCTGAAAACGAAGATTACAAGCCCATTGAAATAAATGAAACCATGGAGGCCTCCATTTGGGGCGTGGTTACCTGCACCATACGAAAATTAATCTAAAATCAGTGTTTTTTCAGGATGATTTCCGGGGTGGAAATTACATTGCTTGCCTGCAGGGCTTTGTCTACAATATACGCATCAAATCGGATGGTGTCATATACCGAAAAAGGATTGTTGATGAAAAGTTCAATTTCAATTTCTCCCTTGATGGCGCCGTTGCTGCTCGAAGATGTTAAAACGGGTATCCTCGAATTAAATGTTACTGCCGGCACTACTTCCACAAACTGCCCGTGTTGTTTTTCAAAATAAGTAATGAAAAAATTATAATAGTAAATGCTGTTTTTATCATAGGGAGGCATCGTATCGCTGTCGGCAAGGCCCATATCTCCGTCGCCGTCGGTGAAATATATCTTTAAGATTCCTTTTTCATCAATATTATTTGAATTCTGGATCTTGGTAAAATCCATAAATTCCACATGAGGTATGTCTGGAAAATCTTCTTCTTTGTTACATGATAAAAAGATCATCAAAACGATTATCATCAGGATAATTATTGTATTGCGGATCTTCATCTTGATTTTATTATTAAATTTGAATATAAAATTACACAAAAAAAACAATCTAATGGATATTGCAGCACTGAAATCAAAAATATTTACGGTTAACTCTTTCCGCGATTTTAATGATATCGCCCTGCAAATATTTCATTACCAATACCAACATAACGCCATATACGGGAGATTTATTGATTTGTTACCGGTAAATATCAGCGAAATCTCTTCATGTTATAACATACCATGTCTGCCTGTGGAATTTTTTAAATCGCATGAAATACGCAGTGTGAATACTCCGCCTGAATTGATATTTAAAAGCAGTGGCACCGGTACGGGAGAAAGAAGCAACAATTTGGTTTTTTCAAAAGACCTTTATGAAAAAAGTATTTTGAAAAGTTTTTCATTGTTTTTCGGGAGCCCGGAAGATTATATTTTATTAGCCCTGGTGCCCGATTACCAAATAGCCCGGGATTCGTCTTTAGCGTTTATGCTGGATCTTCTGATAAAAACTTCAGGGCGGAAAGAAAGTGGTTTTTATTTGAACAGACATGATGAGTTGAAAGAAATCTTAAAAAAAACATCCGGTAAGAAAAAAATTCTTTTTGGTATCACATACGCCCTGATGGATCTGGCGGAGCAAAACAAACTTGATCTAAAAGACACCGTGATTATTGAAACCGGAGGAATGAAAGGGCGGAGAAAGGAGATTACCCGGGAAGAACTTCATTGTGTTTTGAGGCAAAAATTAGGCGTTGTTGATATTTATTCGGAATACAGTATGTGTGAACTTATGTCGCAGGCCTATTCCGAAAGCGGGGGACATTTTATAACACCCCCCTGGATGAAAATTTACACCCGCGAATTCAACGACCCGTTCTCACAGGCAGATAATGAAAAAAAAGGAGGAATTAATATCATTGACCTTGCAAATCTGTATACCTGCTCTTTCCTGTCAACAAAAGATGTTGGCGTTTTACATGAAAACGGTTCGTTTGAAGTTTTTGGAAGATTCGATAACAGCGATATCAGAGGGTGCAGTTTGCTCGCATAATGTTTATTTTTAATAAAAATCAGCTATTTCCAAATAAGTTTATATATTTGTAACTGAAAATTAAATACTAAAGATCAATGAAAAAATTATTTTTAATTTCGGTTGCTTTTGTTACTGTGCTTGCTTTTGCTTCATGTAAAAAATGTGTTACCTGTAGTTATGAATACGATTATCTCGGACAAAAAGAAGTTGTTACTTACTCTCAGGAATGCGGTTCCAGTAAAAAAATAAAAGATTATAAAGCCACTGTTGAAGCCGATGCCCAGCGCCATGGCGTTGAATCAACATGTACAAACGATTAACACGGTGAAAATATAGCCGTTGCGGCTGTATTTTTTTCTATTGATATTCAGCAATAATTGTTTCGGCAATTATTGCTGTTTTGTTTATAACAGGCACCTGCACGTTGGTTTTTTTAAAACAATTCCGGCCCCGAGTCCTGTATATGTAATTCAGGTGCATCGTTTTTTGGCGAGTTTATCATTTTTGATACAGGATATGCCTGCATTTTTTCAGGATCTATGGGCTTTAGCAACGTGGAAATATCTGAAAAATTATCGTTATTCAACCATGATCTTTCCGCATCGGATGTGTCCAGAATGACCGGCATACGGTCATGAAGAGGTTTCACGAGTTCGTTGGCCCCGGTGGTAATAATGGCAAAAGATGAAATAATTTTATCTTCCGGTGATTTCCATTCGCTCCATATCCCTGCCATTGAAAAAACAGGCTGTTCTTTCAGCATGATCCTGTAGGGTGTTTTATCTGCCCCTTGCGACCATTCGTAAAAAGAATCGGCAGGGATAAGGCATCGCCTTGTCTTTAATGATTTACGGAATGCAGGTTTTGTTGCTATCGTTTCCGCCCTTGCATTGATCATTTTGTACCCGATGGAGGGGGCTTTGGCCCAGTAAGGGATAAAACCCCATTTTAAAAAACAGAAATTATCCGGGTTTAGATTGGTGATAACTGCCAATAACTGCGACGGTGCACAATTGTAACGGAAATTATTTTCCTGTACGGCAAAGCCATAATGTTCTTCAATTATTTTTTTATTTATTGCAAACGAAAACCGCCCGCACATGATATCCGGGAATAAATCAGATAACTTATTTTACCAGCATAACCGTCCCTTTATACGCATGATGGTGGTTGAAAATATCATGATATGAAACATACCACACGTAAAGATCCTCGACTGCGATATTTCCTTTTAATGTACCATCCCAGCCCTTTTCTATGTCCGTGGACTCAAAAGCAAGCCGTCCCCATCGGTCGTATATCTTCATATTAAAAGTTGTCAGATCAATACCTTCACCATAGGCCCGGAACAAAGGATTCTTGCCATCCAGATTCGGAGTAAAAGCATTAGGGACATAAAACGTAGTATTTGGCTCAACAATAACTTTTTCGGTAATGGTGTCGGTACAGCCAAAATTTGTAAATATAACCAGCATAGGATAAAAAGTCCCGGTGTCGGTATAAATATGTGTAGGATTTTGTAAGTCAGAATTGTTGTTAATTACATTGTCTCCAAAATACCAGTTCCATCTGTCGGCAAACAACGAGAGATCGTGAAAGAATACCAGGCCGTCAAGCTCATTCACAATTTCAGGGGTGAATTCAAAATATGCGGAAGGATTTGGGTGTATTGTAATGTAATCAGGATATGTCATTTTCATTTTGCATCCGGCAGATGAAACCACAGAAAGTGAAACATCAAAAGACCCTGCATCTTCATAATAGTGTGAGGGGTTTTGTTGCGTTGATGTGTTCCCGTAAGGAATATCATCTCCAAAATGCCACATCCATTGCAATACAGCTGGTGTGGTAAGGTCTGTGAAATTAACAATCAATCCCTCGCAGCCCTCGCGGACATTTGCATTAAAATCAACCGAGGGTAAAGGCACGACTTCCACCGTAATATCTGATGTGCTAATACAGCCGCTGTTATTGGCAGTAACGGTGTAAGTGGTAGTAGCAAGAGGAAATGCCTGTATCACTGATCCCGTGGTACTTGACAGTGAAATACCCGGAGACCACGAATACGTCTGTGCTGAACCAAATACCGTAATTTTGCTGGTATCCCCCGGGCATATTTTATCCGGATCCGCAGTAACGAGAATGGCAGGGCCAAAAGCTGCAGCAACTGTTGCTGTGGTGGAGTTCACACACTGATTGGAGTCTGTTCCTGTTACAGTGTAGGTTACGGTCACATGAGGAAATGCACTTACCGTTGAACCTGTTGAGGAAGATAAGGTGCTGTCGGGGGTCCAGACATAAGTACTTGCACCCGAAGCAGTCAGGTCAATGGTATCCCCGATGCAGATATTGCCACCCGGAGGGGTGACCGATAGAACAGGCAGGGGGTTTACATGTACGGTAATTGTTGCCGAAGAAGTACAGTTATTTGATGCTGATGTCCCGGTAACGGTATAAGTCGTAGTGGTAGTTGGAGTTGCCGTGACCGTGGCTCCGGTTGTCTGATTCAATCCCGTACCGGGAGCCCAGACATAAGTACTTGACCCGGATGCTGTAAGATTGGTTGCATCCCCGGTACAGATGACAGTATCTCCGGATAAACTAGTACTGCCTCCTGAAAGGATTACGTTGATCTCATCTTCAACAGAAATGACAGATCCCCAGCAAGTGGTATAGCTTGCCTGGGCTGTATATGTTGTGTTTGCTGTAGGACAAACATTGATCGATGTTCCCTGTCCTATAGCTGTACCGTTTTCGAACCAGTATACTTCAACATAAGAAGTGCCAACCGGCGTAAATCGCCATGCTTCATTTGTTCCTGTCCATTGCCCCGAATTTCTTCCCGGTGCCGCATAACCCACGGTCTGTGCCGGATTCTGTATGCCAATAACCGCATTGCCGCCATTCCAGCTTGAGCATAAAGGCTTTGAATTAATATATACGTCAATAACATTAGTAGTTTCGTAAAGAACAATTTCCTGGGTGGTATGAAGGCTGTTACATGAATATTGCGAAACGTTATTGAATTTAAAAACAAAGGAACGGCAAGGTGTAGTCCCTTCAACAGAATAAAACATCTGGCCTCCGGCCGGAAGGTACGTGTCATGAAAAGCGCCAAAAATGTTCATTGGGGAGCCATAATCGTAAGGAACACCACTCGTGAACGACCAGGGGCAATAACCTCCGGCATCACCTGTATTAAAAGAGATAACGCCATTATCGCCAATGATCAGGTTGTCGTAGGGTACAGTGAAAAAACAGAAGTGAAAATTGGGAATATTAATAATATTGCTCCAGTCGTCATCGGAGGTAATGGGGATGGATGTTCCACCGGTAAAAGGAAAAGGAGGATTATATGGTATTGATGTAACGGTATATGTAGCTGTCTGGCCGCTGGTTTGTATGGCGGTTGCATTTAATGTTACACACGGTTGATTGCAGGGTAGTGTAATATCGGCGCCGCCATTGGTATTTATGGTTACTCCCGTACATCCCGGTTGACCGAAAACAGTATTTCCCGATAAGATGACGATAATTAGCAGTAAAAGGTATTTAATTTTTTTCATCAGGTGTTAATAAATTTATCGACTTTGTTGATAAAACGTATTTTTCCTTACAAGTATTGGTGAAGTAAAAAATATTTTAGACTATTTAGACGAAAAACCAGTCAAAAAGGTTGCATCTGTCTGCAAATATACAATATAAATAATAAATGACGAGTTTTACCTTGTTAAATTTTGATCGTTAAAAGCTCATTCCATTTGCTGGTATATTGTGGCGACAGGCGTTCCTGGTGCATTTTCCATTGTTTCTTCGTGCCCTGCACAGCAAATTTGACAGCTCCCTGGCCAACCCTTGCATTTATTTTGTCAACCACCTGCATCAGTCCGGTAAAATTTTCCCGGTTCAGGTCATCCCATATTCCATACTGAAGCTGATCATCGGGGATAAGATCAGAGAGTATGATGCCTGTTTTCTTATATTTATATCCCGGCCTGTAAATTTTTTTTAACCCTTTTAACGAGTGATGTATTATTTCTGAAGTAATGCTTGTCGGTACCGGCAATTGGATCAAGGTGGAATTTACATATTTGGGTGTGTTTGAAAACCTGTTTGTCATAACAAAAACAAAGACCGCCCTGGCACAGGATTTTTGCAGCCGTAATTTTTCGGCAGCACGGGTAACAAAAGTAGAAGTTGCCTGTTCAAGATCTTCGAAAGAACCAAGCGGAGTGCCAAACGACCGTGAAATGCAGATATTTTTTTTATCAGGGGCAAAAGCTTCGAGGGATAGGCAGGAAACACCCCGTAATTCAAACAATGTTTTTTGCCCGATGACACCCATGTGTTTTCGCACCCAGTTCTCATCGGACTTTTTAAAGTCATAAACCGTATGGATTCCTCTTTCCATTAAAAAATTGCTGTAAGCACGGCCAACACCCCAGATGCCTGAAACGGGTATGGTTTTAAATAAATTATCGGTATTTTCTATAGTGCAAAGGTTTACGATATTAGCATATTCGGGATTTTTTTTAGCCACATGATTGGCTATTTTCGCGAGGGTTTTTGTCGGGCCGATTCCTACCGAAACAGGGACACCAACCCATTGTTTAACCGTTTTACGGATTTTTTTAGCAAATGCGGCCAGGTCTTCAAATTTCATTTTGGAGAGATCCAGAAAAGCTTCATCCACAGAATATACTTCAACATCCGGAGCAAGTTCATATAATATGCTCATGATCCTGTTGGAAATATCGCCATACAAGGCATAATTGGACGAAAAAACATGCACCCTGTGTTTTGTGATGAGTTCTTTAAATTCAAAAGCCGGGGCGCCCATTTTGATGCCGGTGGCTTTTGCTTCGTTAGAGCGGGCAATCACACAACCATCATTGTTTGACAAAACGATGACCGGTTTTTTTTCGAGCTTAGGATTGAACAGTCGTTCGCAGGAAGCGTAAAAATTATTACAGTCAACCAAAGCAAAAACATTATTGAGTGCGGATTCCGGGAATTTATTATTCGGATTTGTCGAGTTCATCTATTTTCTGGATCGCGTTATTTTTCAATGTACCGCCGCGCTTAACAATTTCATTCAATAATATCCGGGCTTCGCCGGCTTGATTTTTCTCGGTAAGGATCAGGGCTTTTTGCCATAACGCGAGGTCGTAGAAAGGATTGCTTTTCTTTTTAAGGATTTTATCGAGATACTGAATGGCGGCATCTTTCTGCCCGTCGTTATAGTAGGATATGGCAAGATAATAGACCGCCTGATAATCATTGCTGTTTTTATCAACCGATTTTTCAAATTCTATAATGGCATCTTTGTATTGTGCCGAATTATAATACGATAACGCAGGTTCGTTTGATGGTTTGTTTTCGGCACGACTGGCTGTTGTTATTGATGCCGTTTTTGCGTTTTTGCCTGATTCTTTTTTAGCTTTTTGACTTTCTTTCTGCAAAACGATTGCTCCGGCAGTACCTTCATCATCAGCATTTTGGTCGTAAGATGGTGCAAATTCCTGTTCAGTCCCTTTTAGATTTACAGAACCTGTTTGACTGGCAGCGGGCTTATTAGCGCCACCCAAAATGCCTTTATCAATGGCTCCATCATAAAGATCTTGTTTAGTTTCCGTTTTTATCTGGTTTGCTTCTTCACCGTATCCGCTGCGATCGTAATCAGTCCTTTCTCCCGAAGTGGCCCCGAAAACTATCGTTTGTTCCGGAATGTCCTGTTCATTGTTTTGCAGGTTGTCTTTTGTCCCTTCTATTTTCTTCGTGGCGGTGATTTTGTTTGCCCAGCCTTTATCTTCTATTTCCTTTGCGGATTCTCTGGCAACATCTTCCGGCAATGGCGGAGCGGCTTTTTCTTCGGAAATGGTTTTATACTGGGGTAAGGGCGTACGGTAACTAAGGTCTTGTTTCCCGGTTTTGGTTTGAATATTTATAAAGTAATACCCGGTGAAGATCAGGACAATGCTTGCGGCTATGGATATCGTGGTGAGGAGCGTTCTTTTGTTACTGCTTTTTTTTAAATTTTTAGCAGAAAAATTTGCATACGTGGATTTCAGGTCGTTTTGTATAGAGTTGAGTTCGGCAAAAACCTTATCGTTTCCTGCCAATTTCTCATAGCCTTCCAATGCTTCATTGCATAACAAACAACCGGCAACGTGCTGCTCAAAAAGATTTTTTTCTTTTTCTGTCAGTTCGTTTTTCAGATAAAGAGAAAGCCCTTCTTTACTTATGCATCCCGAAGGAACAAAAATCCGGTTTTGTGCGTTTGTGGGTTTCATTTTGCGTTTTCGAGCATGAGTTTTAAATTTCTTTTTCCGTTCTGTATAAAGCTTTTTACCTGGTTCATGGTGTAATTAGTTGTGTCCATAACTTCTTTATATGATTTTTCGTGCAGGTAAAACAGTTCGATGCAGATACGTTGTTCATCACTCAGTTTTTTTATGGCTTCCGGCAATTTTTTATCAATAATTTCGTCGTCAGCATGGTTTAGAGAAAAATTACCATCAAAATCCATAAAATCCTGTTGAAAATTTTTCAAATGGACCTGATCATTGAAAGAAACCGTGTTTTCTTTGCGTAAGATCATCAGGCAATGATTTTTAGCGACACTGTAAAGCCAGCACTTAAAGTTGGTGATATGGTGTTCTTTTAGCGCCTCATAGAGCTTTTCGAATACCTGCATCACGGCTTCGCGCCGGTCGTCTTCGCGGTCGAAATATTTTAATGCAATACCATAAACCAGATGCGAATAGCGTTCGAAAAGTTCACCAACATGGGCGGTGTCATCTGTTTTGCGGTACAAATCAATCAGTTCCTGATCCGACAGCGGGTCATATTTTTCAATAACACGTTTTTTTAAAAATAGTGCCAATTTTTCTGGTGATTGATATGCAAATTTAAATTTTTATAATGAAATATCACGTATTTATAAACCCAAATTAAGCATTAGGAGCTTGCGAACCTGTCTGAATGGCTCGGCCAGGCAGGCTAATGCTTTAGTTGGGTTTATCCCGATTTAGTAAATGTTTCCCGACATTTTGGTTATAATTAAAATATGTGTAAACTTGTCGGGATTACATTTACTTTGTCGATTCCGCAACAAAAATTACAGTATAAGTTCATAAATTACAGCAAATTATGCAATACTACCTCTAATGCTACGCATTAGGGATTTTCTATGGCGGAATTTGGGATAAATTACGTAGTTTAGCATCAAATTAGTATTCTTATGAAAAAAATTGTCACCTATAACGTAAACGGAATACGTGCGGCGCTTTCGAAGGGCTTGCTGGAATGGATAACCGTTGTAAATCCGGATATTGTTTGTTTTCAGGAAACCAAGGCCCAGCCCGAACAAATCCCGGCAATGGAGTTTACGGCTTTGGGTTATCATAGTTATTGGTTTTCGGCAAAAAAGAAAGGGTACAGCGGCGTTGGGATTATTACCCGGCAAGAACCCGACAACGTAGTTTATGGTATGGGTATTTCCAAATATGATGACGAAGGGCGTGTATTGCGTGCTGATTACGGTGACATTTCGGTGCTCAGCGTTTATCATCCTTCAGGTTCCAGCGGCGAAGACCGCCAGGCGTTTAAAATGGTGTGGCTTGATGATTTTTTACAATGGGTCGATGAATTGAAAAAATCGAGGCCGAACCTTGTTATTTGCGGTGATTACAATATTTGCCACAAGCCCATTGATATCCATGATCCGATACGCAATGCCACCAGTTCCGGTTTTTTGCCCGAAGAGCGTGAATGGCTTTCAAAATTTATCGACTCCGGATTTGTGGATAGCTTCAGGGCTTTCAATAACGAACCCAAACAATACACCTGGTGGAGCTTCCGGGCGAATGCGCGAGCCAAAAATCTTGGTTGGCGTATTGATTACCATATGGTAAGCGAACCCATAAAGCACCTGATGAAACGCGCGGTAATTCTGCCGGATGCAAAACATTCCGACCACTGCCCGAGTGTGCTTGAAATGGATTTTTAAAAGCATTATCAAAAAAAATGCAATCTGTATCTAAAAAATAAAGACGCAGATCCGCCGCAGCGGAATAATGATGATTGTGATGCACTCTGACAGACATACAAAGACTTGCAGGCTTGTCTTCCGGAAATCCTTATTCCCGTACCTTTAATTCTATTGTTTTTTTCTATGTTTTGCATATTATATAATTAAAAGTATGCGATAAAACGAGTTTATTATATATTCGACATTATAATTTGCAAAAAAAATTAATTAATAATTTGCATATTTACATTTTGTTTTATATGTTTGTAGCCTGTTAATTTATATAACGAAAACCAATTAAGTATGAAAAAAACTTTTACAAACTCAAAAATCTTTATTGTAGCGATTATTATATTGTTACAATCAATTGGCTCAAATTTGTCCGCTCAAAATAAGAAATGGCCAACGAACAACCAATCTGGAACGGAAGAAAAAAATAACACAACAGATTACATATTTATCGGATGCGCGAGTGCCCTTATTCTTGCTGGAATAATTGCTGTAGCATCATCTGCGTCAAAGAAAGCAAAACAAAAAAAAATGCAAATAAGTTCTGCATTACCTGATAATAATATGGACTCTATTACTGACCCCGGTAATAATACGGGTACGCTTACTAATGATGGAATAATCCAAATGACAAATGATGGATACTCATCAGATATTATCATCAACAAAATTCATCAGGGAATAAATAATTTTGATTTAAGTTCAAAAGCGATCGCTCGGCTAAACAGACAACTTGTTGATCGGGAAGTAATAGAAGAAATGATGAAAAGTAAAAATCCTCCCCCCAAATAAAAATAATAAAGTGGAGTCCAGAACCCACTCCGCCGCGGCGGAAAAAAATGGGCTTGACCCGACAACGCATTTTGTTGGGGGCGGAACTGAAAAGCCTTATGAGTAGGGGAAATAGTAAAAAATATATTTATGAAAACACCAAAACTTTTAATTTTAATTTTTTTAATTTTAGGAATGTCGTTAAGCACTTTTAGTCAGAAAATTTCACTAACAAAGAGACAATACCGAAAAGGATATTATATCCAAAAAAATGAAAAACATTTAAAAAAGAAACAGAACAAAAGGGATTATGTTGTTATAAATAAACAGCATAAGAACATAAAATCGGATAATGAAAAATTTAACCTTGAAAAAGATACAACAGTAGAAAATGAAATTTGCAATAATACTAATCAGATTATTGATACCACCAATAACGAAGCGCTATCTTTTAGTTTTTTTGGGTCATTAAATAAAACCAATAATGCGACTGAAAATTTAATAGTAAGAATTTCGAAATAACTTCCCCCAAATAGTCCTTTGGGAATAATGCATACCGGGGCATATTATTAACATCACAATATTAATAAAAAAACGGATACAGCAGTAAGGCTGTTACATTTATGTAT
>Ga0209098_1001001_pt1 | contig 28189 bp, 26 predicted proteins | sample AD_JPNHW1_MetaG_FD_184429 | JGI IMG/M metagenome (GOLD analysis project Ga0209098, IMG submission 184429) | Active sludge microbial communities of municipal wastewater-treating anaerobic digesters from Japan - AD_JPNHW1_MetaG (SPAdes) (version 2) | ecosystem: Engineered > Bioreactor > Anaerobic...
TGGGAACGACGATTATGGGTTATGCGTTACTACGGGTTCATTTACGGCAATCGGAAATTGTGGAGCTGAATGTGGTAAAGATGACCCGTTTGCAGGGTCAGAATGCAAAATTGAAGAAGATTTTTGAGAGCACGACGGATATATTAACGCAATATAAGCCGGACATTTTAGCGATCGAGGCTCCATTTTTTGGCAAGAATCCGCAGTCGATGCTCAAGTTGGGGCGTGCGCAGGGCGTGGTGATTGCGGCCTGTCTGCATGCGGGTTTGCCCGTTTATGAATACTCCCCTCGCAAAATCAAGCAAGCCATCACCGGCAACGGGAGTGCTTCGAAAGAACAGGTAGCCGCCATGTTGCACGCCATGTACACTTTCAACAACGATTCCAACTACTTGGATGCCACCGATGCTTTAGCTGTTGCCGTCTGTCATCATTTACAAAACCGTATTTCAGTATGCGGCAATGACAACAAAGCCAACAATTGGCAAAGTTTCTTGGCACAAAATCAGGATAGAATCATCAAGAATTAAATCGTTATTTTAAACCATAAAATTTGATTTTTTCAGTAAAATAATCAAAAAAAAAGGATACCTAAAATCAAAAAAAAACGTAATTTTGCGGCTCGAAAAAACAAAATAAAAAATCGAAAGAATGAAAAGAATACTAATCATTGGAGCGTCCGGACAAATTGGTTCTGAATTAACTCCTGCTTTCCGAAAAATATACGGAAACGAGAATGTAATAGCTAGCGATTGCATATTTCCCTTGAAACCGGAATTATCGGAATGTGGTCCCACAGCTAAAATTGATGCCACAAAAAAAGAAGATATTGCCGCTGTAGTTAAACAATACAACATTGATACCATTTTCAATTTGGCAGCTATTTTGTCTGCAAAAGCGGAAGCCAATCCCATGTTGGGTTGGAATATTGGCATCGGGAGTTTGCTGAATTGTTTAGAAGTAGCCAGAGAATATAAAACTGCCATTTTCACGCCAAGTTCTATTGGTGCTTTCGGACCGGAAACGCCGCAAGACGGAACTCCGCAAGATACGATTCAACGTCCCAAGACCATTTACGGTGTTACCAAAGTGACCGGTGAATTGTTAAGTGATTATTACTTCAAACGTTTCGGAGTTGATGCACGTTCGGTACGTTTTCCGGGCATTATTTCCAATGTCACTCTCCCGGGCGGAGGAACTACAGATTATGCTGTTGAAATATACTATGCCGCAGTCAAAGAAGGTAAATTTACCTGTCCGCTCCGCGAAGGAACGCTGATGGACATGATGTATATGCCGGATGCCATCAAAGCCATCGTAGATTTAATGGAAGCCGATCCATCCAAATTAATTCATCGTAACTCTTTCAACGTGACGGCAATGAGCTTTGCTCCTGAAACCATTGCAGCCGAAATTAAAAAGCATATTCCAACATTTACCATGGATTACAACGTTGACCCGCTGAAACAAGGAATTGCCGATTCATGGCCTAACTATATGGACGACAGTGCCGCACGCCAAGAGTGGAATTGGAAGCCGTCATACGACTTAGAATCAATGACCGTGGATATGCTCAAAGTTTTAAAAGAACGTTATAATAAGTAGTTTTTCGGTAAGAAGATGACTGCTATCCGATATAAAAAAGACTGAACTTTCAAAGGTTCGGTCTTTTTTGTTTTTAAGGTGTTGCTTAAGCTCAACTTAACTGCCGGAAATTGCGCAGTTTTGGGAGAATAAATCAATTTGTATTGATACGTACGTATCACTTGACCACTATTTCCACTCCACAACTGATGGTTTGTCATCCATTCTTGTTGTCAATAGGGTTGACATGCAGAGACGTACACCATGTAAATCAGGATTATTTTCTACAAAAGAGCGCAGACTTTTGGCTTAAAGATTTTCTTCAGCTTTCACTTCAACAAGAATGATTCTCATATCATTTTGCCGCAAAAGATCAATTTTACCACGTGAATTTTCTGGCAAACAATAGTAGATACTTACGTTATTTTTGGTAATAAATTGTTGTAATACAAACTGTTCTGTTAGAGCACCTTTATTCTCTGTAAACAAGGTATGCACTCCGAGCAATGCTTGCAAGGGCAATTTGCTCATCGCTCCCATTCATCCCACATCAAGCATAAAAAGGTTGAAGGAAGAAAAATATTCTTACGCACTCAGCGGCATAAAACCTTTTTGGGTCCGATTGATTTTATATACTAAAGGGGCATCATTCAGCCACTCAATCGCAAGTACAAAACTTTTACCTCGCGCACTTTCAATTGTCTGGAGATAATTTTTTGTTTTCTTGTGAAAGTTGAGCTGGAACGGATTTCCAAACCATCCTCTCGGAACCTCTGCAATAGGAGCATGTTTAGAAAAATCGGCATCGTAAGTATCCAAGATATTCTGCTGTAATTTGCTTATTGTCGGCAGTAGAATTCGACCCCCGAAATAAAAATTTAATGATAGCTGTCGAGGAAATGGTGTACTTATCCCTAATTATGGAATTCACCGCAGTTCCATCCCTGCATGTTGCCATAGCGCATGAGCGTAGTCCATGTCAGGATGAAGATCAGACAAGCTGTGAATGTGAAGAGCTTACAGCGGCGTACAAAAGCACGAAACGTTTATGAAAAACGGATCTCCCGCGAACAAGTGTACAATCACCCGAGAAATCCGTTTTTCATACTTCTTTTGCCGTCGCTGTTAGGCTCTTCACAGAGCGGGCAGACCTTTCATCGCGACTTGATTTTTTGATTACTTTTTAATCAAGCAAAAAGTAAAGATAGCGATATTTCCTTGAAAATAAATGAATTACAATTATATACACAAAATAAATGTTTGACATCTTCATCATGTTGTAATGCGATGGCGTACGCCCCATAGAACATTGGGAAAAACCACCCCACCCTAACGGCACCCTTTCAAAGGAAGGGAATTTGACGTTAACAATAATTATTTTTCGTAAAATTCATCTACACAATTATTAGAAGTAATCCTTTCGATTTCTTATTTTATTGTTTGTAAATGTAAGCCTGACAAAATATGAGGCATCGTAATCAACTCAATGCTAATAGATTAATCAATAATTTCTATTATTTACCGGACACCAATATAATTTTATTTAAATTCCGAATTTTGACATGTTTGGGTTAGAAAAATTTTTATTCGTTAAATAAAAGATTATTTTTAATTTGCGGTCTATAAAATAAAAATTATGTTATCTTTGCATATTGAAAATACAATTTACAATATGCACAAATTAGTCCACAGAAATATAGAAAATTTTGTATTACAAAATGTAAAGTTGTTTCCCGCTGTTGCCATTTTAGGTTCGAGACAGTGCGGAAAATCCACTTTGGTAAAAATGTTGGCAAATCAATTTCCTGATTTCCTGCATCTTGATTTGCAAAATAGAGATGATTTGGCAAAACTCACCGAACCAAGTCTTTTTTTTAAGAACAATGCCGACAAAACCCTTTGTTTAGATGAGATACAGCTGCTACCGGATTTATTCTCAGTACTTCGCACCGAAATTGACCGTTTTCGTAAGCCGGGACGCTTCATTTTGTTAGGTTCAGCTTCACCAAACCTGCTTCATCACACTTCCGAAACTTTAGCCGGTCGCATCGGAATGGTCGATTTAACGCCTTTTTTGCTGACTGAAATTGACAATACACCCAACTTCTTGTTGAATAATTATTGGTTTCGCGGAGGCTATCCCGAGAGCTTTTTAACAGCAGATGACAAAACAAGTGCATTGTGGCGAGAAAATTTTATTCGTACTTATGTTGAACGTGACATTCCGCAACTCGGATTTCAGATTACTTCTTTGCAAATGATGCGGCTGCTTTCCATGTGTGCCCATATACATGGTCAATTGTTGAACACCTCTACGTTGGGAGAATCGTTAGGCTTAACCCACCCCACTATCCGCAAATATGTGGATATTTTGGAGCAGACTTACATTTTGCGTACTTTACAGCCTTACTTCGTCAATACTAAAAAGCGTTTGATAAAATCACCTAAACTATATTTTCGAGATTCCGGACTTTTGCATCAAGTTTTACAGATAAGAGATTTTAATGCTTTAATGGGAAATCCCGTTTTGGGTAGTTCGTGGGAAGGCTTAGTCATCGAAAATATTTGTGCGACTATACGCAACGCTCAATTCTCTTTTTATCGCAGTGCAACCGGTGATGAAATGGACCTCGTCATTCAGAAGCATAATAAGCTGATTTGTGTAGAATGTAAAGCCTCAACCGCTCCAACCCTGACCGCAGGTTTTTGGCGTTCCATTGACTTTTTGCATCCGGATACCACATACGTAGTGGCTCCTATTGATGATCAATACGAAATTCAAAAGGGAGTAATTGTATGCAGCTTGAAAAACATAATCACCAACCTCGATGCAATAATAGATAGTAATTAACCATTCTGTTTGAACCCGATATCAATACCAAAAGTACAAATTTTCACTTCAATCGTATATTTATACTTAAATAAAAGCAACGTAATTAAAATCCCAAAATCTTGATATGTTTTGGCAGGAAATAATTTTTATTCGCTGCCAAAACTGAGAAGCTATACGATAAAATTCTTTCAATAAGTATTATTTTGCTCGCATTTAATTCGGGTTAATATAAAAAATAAGAAAAATCTTCCCTCCCCTTCCAAAAAATCCGTACTTTTGCCGCCGCAAACATAAAAACAAGTAAAGATGAAAAAAACGCACCAATGGAAACGGGTTACATACTTCAAAAGATGGACCCGCAAAGGTTACGCGGCTTTTAATTCTTTTCATAAAGTCGTTGTAATCAGTACAATCAGTCTTGCTTGTTCGTTCTTGGCAAAGCCGACACAAGGGCACGCGCAAACAGAACCCGACACGCTGCTCCACACTTTGGAAGAAGTGCAAGTTACGGCTGACGATCCGTTACACAACGAAATGCAGCCCCTGTTGCTGCAAAGTGTCATCACTAACACCGACATTGACCGATCGCCTATCCAATCGCTGAACGAACTGCTCGACTATTTCACCGGTTTAGACATTCGACAGCGAGGGTTATTCGGCACCCAGGCCGACATCAGCTACCGCGGCGGCACTTTCGACCAAACAGTGCTGATGCTGAACGGCATCAATTTTACCGACCCGCAGACCGGTCATTATTCCCTCAACTTACCTATCCCACCCGACATCATTCGCTCCATTGAACTGTACAAGAACACCACTGCGGCTTTGTACGGTACGGCGCCATTCTCCGGCGCACTCAACATCCAAACCCTTTGCGACACAGTGCCGCGCGTGATATTTCACCTCACCGGCGGTATGTACGGCTTACTGCAAACCGGCGCCGCCCTTAACATGCAAACCGGTCGCTGGAGCCATATGCTCGCCTTCAGCTACGGACAATCGGACGGCTATATCAAAAATACGGATTACAGCAATGTCAGCGCATTTTATCAAAACAAAGGTCGCCTTCGTAGCGGCACATTGGATTTTCAAATCGGCTATAATGACAAAAAATATGGTGCCAACGGCTTCTATTCTCTGAAATACCCCGACCAATTTGAAAGCACCCAAACCCTGCTCACCTCCCTGAAATGGAATATGGGCAAAACCGTGAGAGTGACGCCTGCCATCTATTACCGTTTAAATAAAGACTGCTTCGAATTGGTGAAGGGGCAGGACCCTACAAAGAACAATTATCACATTACACAACTGCTCGGATTACAAATACTTACAAACTTTCATTCCATCGCCGGCACAACTACTTTTAGCGCGGATATGCGTTGGGAGGAGATCCTGAGCACCTCCTTGGGCGACCCGCTCACCGAAACGGTTCCCATTCACGCCCATCAGCTTTCCTACAAATTCGGGAAAACACGCTTACAAACGGGCATCTCGGCAGCACATATCATTTCCCTGAAGCGATTTACGGCTAACGTGGCTCTGCTTCTCCAATATTTCGGAGGCACACGCAAAATCTACCCGCTCCCCGCCTGCAACCTCCACTACCGGTTCAAGCCACTCACATCCCCGCACAACATCTTCACGTCGAGTGTTGAGGTCTCTTTCGCCGGCTCCGCACGCCAACCCACCTTCACCGACCTCTACTACAAAACCGGCGACGTGCTCGGCAACAACGCTTTACAACCGGAACAAGCCTATACCCTCGAAGGCAGTACGCTCCTCAAACTCTATCGAAAAAACAGAGAAAATCCGTATCTAATGTTAAACATTGCACTCTTCAACCGCTGGGGAAGGAGCATGATAGATTATATAAAAAAAGAGAATGAAGAGAAATGGCACTCTGTCAATCATACCAACATCTCGTTTACCGGCGTGGAAGCGGAATTGCAATTGTTGCCCCCGCAAATTGCTCGTGCCAATTACCCTTTGCAAAACCTGACCCTTCAATATAGTTACCTTCATTCCGATAAAGAAGCCGACGGCTATCAATCACGCTACGTGTTAGACCACCTGATTCACCGATTATCCGTACAAATTACGCATAGAATATATAAAGGATTGAGCATCAGTGGAAATTTCTCTTTCAACAGCCGCAAAGGAACGTACAAATCGTTTGCAGAAAATCCCATCGGACAAGTCAAATCCTATCCCAATTATGCGTTATTAGATGTGCGCCTGCAATACAGCTACCGCGCCTTCTCCGTTTACGTGGAAGCCTCTAATCTCCTCAATGTCAAGTATTACGATATTGGTGACTTGGTGCAACCCGGCACGTGGGCAAGGATCGGCATTAAATTTGACCATCGCTTACAATCTGTTAGTTTGCAGTAGTTTATATTAAAAAACATTTTTTTCAAAAATAACTATCAAAATGATATTTATATGAAAAAAATATGTATTTTTGCAACGATTTCAATTCTGTAATAATTACAATTTTATTATGAACACAACACAGAGGGTAAGCGAAATACTAACGACCTATGGAATAAGACCTTCTATACAGAGAGTAGGGATTTATGACTACTTACTGACCCATCGCACGCATCCTACGGTAGATGAAATATTTTCGCATCTTTCTCCGGCAATGCCGACTTTATCGCGAACGACGATTTACAATACGCTTACTTTGTTTGCCTCGAAGGGTGCTATTATGGTATTGAACATTGAAGAGAAAAGCCAGCGATTTGACGCGGGCATTAAGCCGCACGCTCATTTTCTGTGTACAGAATGTGATAAAATATTCGATTTTCCGCAACCTTTGGTACAGTTAGACGAACAAATTATGAGAGATTTTGAAATTGTGGAGACACAAATCTATTATAAAGGAATATGTAAAACCTGTAAAAAGAATCATTTATAAATTAAAGCAAGAATTATGAAAAAGAGATTTATTTGTACCGTATGCGGTTATGTACACGAAGGTGACAAAGCACCTGATTTTTGTCCTCAATGCAAAGTTCCGAGCAGCAAATTCAAAGAATTGGTTGAAGATGAAGCAATTAATTTTGTCACGGAGCACGTGATCGGCGTTGCCAAAGGTGCGAGCGAAGAGATGATGATGGATTTGAATGCGCATTTCAACGGCGAGTGCACGGAAGTAGGTATGTATTTGGCAATGGGTCGTCAAGCCGACCGCGAAGGTTATCCTGAAATTGCAGAAGCCTTCAAACGTTACGCCTGGGAAGAAGCCGAACATGCTTCCAGATTTTGCGAATTATTGGGCGACTGCGTTTGGGATACCAAGACTAATTTGGAAAAACGCATGAATGCCGAAAGTGGCGCATGTGCCGACAAGATGCGCATTGCCAAAAACGCGAAAGAACAGAACTTGGATGCTATTCACGACACCGTTCACGAAATGGCAAAAGATGAAGCCCGCCACGGCAAAGGATTTGAAGGTTTATATCATCGTTATTTCAAAAAATAACGGACGATATGTGGTTATTTAATTTTATTACTAAGCGGCGAGAAATCTGTCGCTTTTTTAGTATGAAAAGGTTAATATATAAAAAATTTTTTATATATTATTGCTGTCTGGTAACTTGATTTATTAGCGTTTATTCAACACAACGAAGTCTCTTCAACCCAATATGTTTATTTTTCTCAACTTTTCTTTGTCTTGCCAAAGAACTGACGCAGCAAGTAAGTGCAAAAGTCAAACTTGTTTGCTTTTGCCGAACTGCAAGGAAGAAAATCTTTATTAAAAGATGCAAAAGAAACGCGCTTTGCCACTGCGCAAATTGTGTTGCTAAAAATAGAAATCAGCAAGCTAAACAGCTCAAACTTGCAACCTGCGGTTGCTTCAGATAGTCACTCTTCGTAAATGTATGCCTGACAAAATATAATGCTTCGTAATATGCTCAATGCTAATAGATTAATCAATAATTTCTATTATTTACCGGACAACAATATTTAAAATTATTCGATTCGAATAATTCATAAAGAATAGTTTCAGCTCAGTATTTTACGATCTTGATTATCCTATCAGAATTGAGCAAATTAAGAGTAACTTTTTTCCCATGCTACTTTACACTCTTACTTTTTATACGACAATTCTCCCCTACTTAGTTTCGTCAAATTCGCTCGCAGGAATGGCTATATTCTTTTTATGATTATAAAATTTGATAATGGTCACATCGCCATTTACTTCGTTTAATTGGACTTTCGTCGCCAAATAGCTTTGCGGATTGAGAAATACCTCAATGGAAGAATACATGGCTTTAAAACGCTTGTTAAGCGGTTTCAAAATGACTAAAATATCCGTATTTTTGTAATATTCAACAGAAAAATCGCTGCTGCCGACTAATCCGCTGCCACTAATGGTTCTTAAAATTAAACCACCTAATTCGCCAACGACTTTGTTTTTGGTAACACCGCCCGCATTTTTAAAGAAAGAACCTTTGGAATTGATAATGATGGAATAGACACTCGGTGTAGTATAAGACCAGCGCAACTGACCGGGTTTTTGGTACGCCATCGTACCTTTGGAAATGACCTTGTCGGTGAAGACTTTAGAGGTTTTTTCCTGTGTAAAATCCACTTTCAGACTTTGCAATTGCGTGGAAGCAGTGCTTATCTTTTTGGCCATTTCTGCTTTGTCATCGCCGGTAATATGAACGTAATTTGCCGGTTGCGCGCTGATAAAAGTCACCCCTATCATAAAGCAGACTATCAATAAAAATTTACAGAATTTCATCATATTTCAATTAATAATAGATATGAACGTATAATTTTGAATATTGTTTTTTAAGATGAGAAAGAAATTTGTTTATTATCTATTAACCAGCGAGTTACAAGAATAATTTTATCTTCATCGAAAGAAGAGGAGAGCTTAAACACCAAACTTTTTATATCGCTGCAGCCGGCAATATTATCCTGAATGGCAGCCGAAATCTGCCGAAACTCAGCGGAAGAGAGATGATCTTTTCTATTTTTCAGACAGATATCGCATTGCTCACATTTGCTGCTTTTGCGCTCCCCGAAATAAGTCAACAGCAATCTACTTCGGCACATATCCCGATGCTCAACATAATGAACCACCGATTGAAGTCGTTTTTTTGCCACTTCTTTTCTTCGATAATAGTCTGTCGGGTCAGGAAAGAGAAACCTCTCATCAACCCGATTTTGCACGAAGAATAAAGTGGGAAGATTTGTACTTTTTTGATAATCAAGATATTGTAATTGATGAAGTTGGTCCAAGTTCTTCTCAACTTGGTTTTTGGTGATTCCCGCACGCTTGGCAATTTCAGTTTCATGAATCTTCACATAATTGGTAAAAAGTCCGCTATATGAGCGAAGAAGAAGTTTAATAAATTCCTGTTGGTTTTGTCCATCAGGCATTGTATTCAACTGTGCCAATGTTTCATCATCGATCAGAAAGTGCAATTTTGATGGAGAATAATCGGTATCCGATAACTGCAAAATGCCGGTTTTTTCAATCAACTTAATGGAATTGTAGGTCTCTAACGGATTGAGTTTATATGTTTGCGCAAAATCGTTCAAATCAAAAGTAAACATTTGATTCTCACCTGAATAGATAGGGATTCGGTAATAGTTACATAATTGTTTGTACACATTTTGAATGGTAGCAAGTGGCGGAAAACTGAGATTAAAATTGCGATGAAGTTCATTAATATCGCCATCATCGTAAAGCATAATGGCAACAGAGGGTTTCAAGTCACGACCTCCGCGCCCGGCTTCTTGAAAATAGCCCTCCAAGGTATCGGGAATGTCAATATGGATAACGAAACGCACATCGGGTTTATCAATTCCCATACCGAAAGCATTGGTAGAAACGATAACGCGAATCGTGCCATCCATCCACGCTTTCTGTTTTTGGTCGCGTACATTGCCATCTAAACCGGCGTGGTAGTAATCGGCTGAAATACCGTTTTCCTGCAAAAAAGTCGCCACTTCCTGTGTTTTGCGACGATTGCGCACGTACACGATTCCGGTTCCCGGATATCGCTGCATGATTCGCAACATCCGTCCGTGTTTATCTTCTTCTTTTACAACATAATATACAAGATTGGCGCGTTTGAAACTTTTTTGAAAGACGTTTTCTTTCTTAAAATGAAGTTTGGATTGAATGTCTTTGACTACTTCGGGCGTGGCAGTTGCGGTAAGTGCCAACACCGGTATTGTTGGAAAAATCTTACGTATTTCGGCAATTTCCAAATAAGGTGGGCGAAAATCATAGCCCCATTGTGAGATACAATGTGCTTCATCTACTGCTATCATATTGATATTCATCCGTTGTAAATTGATGCGGAAAGCATCGGTTTTCAGACGTTCCGGCGAAACATACAAGAATTTAAAATCCTTATCAAACAAGCAGTTATCAATGATTGTACTCATTTCAGCAGGTTTCATTCCCGAATAGATGGCAGCAGCTTTAATTCGTTTTTTCTTCAGATTATCCACTTGGTCTTTCATCAAAGCGATAAGTGGGGAAATAACGATACAAAGCCCGGGGTTTGCCAAGGCAGGAACTTGAAAACATATCGATTTCCCGCCACCGGTGGGTAAAAGTGCCATCGTGTCATTGCCGGACAGCACCGACAGAATAATACCTTCTTGCAGGGGACGGAATTGGTCATAGCCCCAATACTTTTTTAAAATAGCGTGAATTTGCTCCGAGTATGTTATCTCATTCATCTCATTATCAATATTATGTGAGAAATAGTAGATTATTTGTCAGTTTTCGATAGTTTATCGGAAGATGGATTTGCTTTAAGGTCATCATCGATGTTAATATTTTGAACATCAGCCCAATTGACAATAAAATCGGTAGATTGTTCTATATAGCCATAAAGCAATGAGTCGTGAATAACATCTGATTGAAGAATAACTTCTTTTTTATCAATAGTTTTGATAAAATGGAGTAAGATGCTGCATACCAAAGTAACCTTGGCAACGCCGAAAGCAATACCGAGTATTTGATTGATAATATTTGGGATAACGAGTTTGATTGTTTTTTCAGCTAATCTGCCCACTAAATTAACGCCTATCAAAACGCCAATGAAGATAATAATAAAGGCAATCATGGGCGCATATTCCGAAGGAGGTAAGATGGAAGTGATAAAATCGGAAAATTTATAAGTAATGTAAATACCTAATATTAAAGCAGTTAATGAAAATAATTCTTTAATGAATCCATTTTTAAATCCTTTATAGCCGAACCATAGAAGAGGCAGTAAAATAAGAAAATCCAAAAAATTCATGTTACATCAAATTTCTGATTCTTTGTGTCAAAGGTTGTGCGAAGATAAAGTCATTTAGTTTTTCGTTATCGGAAGACATTACATTATCCATATTTCCGCGCCATTCGAGGGTGCCTTTATGAATATAAGAAATGGTTTCGCCGATAGTAATAAAGGAGTTAATATCGTGCGTATTAACGACCGTTGTCATATCAAATTCGTGGGTAATTTCAATAATTAGTTCGTCAATGAGCAAGGCGGTTTTGGGGTCTAAGCCGGAGTTGGGTTCGTCGCAAAACAGGTATTGCGGGTTGCAGGCAATGGCGCGTGCGATGGCTGCCCGTTTTTTCATACCTCCACTCAATTCGGCGGGAAAAAAATTGTTACTATTCACTAAATCAACACGTTTCAAACAAACATTCACCCGTTCCAATTTTTCTTCCCAGCTTTGTGAGGTAAGCATGTTGAGGGGAAACATCACATTATCCTGAACGGTCATCGAATCAAAAAGAGCGGCACCTTGGAAGACCATACCCATTTCTGTACGAATGTTTTGTCTTTCTTTATTTGAAAAGAGATTAAAATTTCGACCATCATATAAAATTTCTCCTTCATCGGGAGTCAATAAACCGACTAAGCACTTCATTAATACTGTTTTACCGGAACCGGAACGACCAATAACAAGGTTTACTTTTCCTTGTTCAAATGATGTATTGATATCATTCAGTACTTTTCTATCTCCAAAATATTTGCAAACATTATTAATTGTTATCATATTAGAGCATTATTTGAGTAATCACTAAATTTAAAGTCAAGATAAGGAAACTTGCGACCACGAAACCGTTGACATTGGCTTTCCCCAATTCGAGTGCGCCACCTTCGATGCGATAACCATAGAAAGAGGAAACGGACGAGATGACGAAAGCAAAAACGATGGTTTTGGTGAGCACATACACGATATCGTACATACGGAAAAAGGAGGTAAGTCCATCAATAAAATCGTAAGGAGAAGTGACGCCGGTAATGAGTATCGTGACATAGCCGCCGGTCAAGGCGAAAAAGATACCGATAATAATCAGGATAGGATTTACAATTAATGAGGCGATAATTTTAGGCAGTACAAGGTAAGAAGCGGAGTTAATTCCCATCACTTCCAATGCGTCAATTTGTTCCGTCACCCTCATGCTTCCAATTTCGGAAGAAATGCGAGAGCCGAGAGCTCCAACGAGCAGGCAGCTGATAATGGTCGGACAGAGTTCCATTACCACAGAAGTTCTGACGGTGAAACCGAGTGTCCAAGCAGGCACCCAATTGCTTTCGATTTGCATGGCAGTTTGGATGGTAATTACGCTTCCCATTGAAATGGAAACAATCGCGACGATAAGGAGGGAGCCAACGCCCATCGAATCCATTTCGTCAATAAGGCGGCGAAAAAAAACCTTTCCTTTGTAGGGTTTGGTAAAGACTTTTCGCAAGAAAAGAAAATACTCGCCAATAATTTCTAATAATTTTATAATCATAGTAATTAATATTCAGGGAACAATTCGGCTTGTTCGGGAGTTTTACATTTTCCCAAATGTTGATAAGTCAGCGGTGTAACTTCGCGTCCACGCGGGGTACGCATCAGATAGCCTTCTTGAATAAGGAAAGGTTCGTAAACTTCCTCAATAGTTCCGGTATCTTCGCCAACAGCGGTTGCGATGGTGGAAATGCCGACGGGTCCGCCCTTGAATTTATCCACGATGGTACTCAATATTTTGTTATCCATTTCGTCTAAACCGTGTTTATCCACATTCAGGGCTGTTAGTGCGATTTGGGTAATTTCGTAGTTGATAGTTCCGTCACCTTTTATTTGGGCGAAATCGCGCACGCGGCGGAGCAAAAGATTGGCAATACGTGGAGTTCCTCGGCTACGGCGGGCAATTTCAAAGGCTGCATCGTCTTTCAGTTCAATTTTCAGAATAGAAGCGGCGCGTTTTAATATTTTGGATAAAGTTTGGGCATCGTAATATTGCAGGCGCAGGTTAATTCCAAAGCGAGAGCGGAGAGGTGCGGTGAGCAAACCGGAACGGGTAGTAGCACCCACTAATGTAAACGGGTTAAGCGCTATTTGCACGCTGCGGGCATTGGGACCCGTTTCTATCATAATATCGATTTTGTAATCTTCCATGGCAGAATAGAGATACTCTTCCACCACAGGCGACAGCCGGTGAATTTCGTCAATAAACAGCACATCGCTGGGTTCCAAGCTGGTCAGAAGGCCGGCTAATTCGCCCGGTTTATCAATGACGGGTCCGGAGGTAACGCGCACATTAACACCCATTTCGTTGGCGATAATATGAGACAGAGTAGTTTTGCCCAGCCCCGGAGGACCGTGAAGAAGCACGTGGTCTAAGGCTTCTTTCCGCTCCTTGGCTGCTTGGACGAACACAATAATATTTTCGATAACTTTTTCCTGACCGTAGAAATTGATAAAATCTGCCGGACGAATGGCGCGTTCAAACTCTTTTTCGGCAGCGGAAAGTCGGTTTTGTGATGGGTCTAAATTGGTATTCATTTCTCGGGTTTGTCAGGTTCTTTATCTTCTATAAAAATGTCTTTCAGCATTTTTTCCAGCACGAGCGGTGACACATTGTACGTAATATTTCCTTTTCGACAAAGTGAAATGTTGCCGGTTTGTTCGGAAACAACCACCACTACGGCATCGGTCAGCACAGTCACACCGATGGCAGCGCGATGACGCAATCCCAAGTCGGAGGAAATATCCTCTTTATCAGAAACGGGCAAAATACAGCGGGCTGCAATCAGACGATGACTTTTAATAATGAGGGCACCATCGTGTAAAGGGCTGTTTTTAAAGAAGATATTTTCTATCAATTCGCGTGATACAATCGCATCTATGCGTTCACCGGTGGCAATACTTTCATCTAAGGGGGTTTCTTTTTCAAAAACAATCAGCGCACCTGTTTTCGAGTTTGACATTCGGCGACAGGCGCGGACCACGGCATTAATCTCATCGGTAAACAACATCCCGTCGTTTTTCCTGTGAAATCGACCGCTAAACAGCTTCAGCAGTCGATTATTACCCAATAGTAACAAAAATTTCCGAATTTCCGGCTGGAAAACGACAATGAGTGCCAACAACCCTACACTGATGATTTGTCCCAAAATTTCACTCATCAGCGATAAATGGAAGATAGTGAGCATTTTCCACAAGAAAAAGAGAATCGCTATGGTCCATAAAATACGAATTGCCGCCGTCCCCTTCAGCAACTTATACAATTGATAAATGATGATGGAAACCAACAATATATCAATAACGTCTGCAATCCCGAAATGAATGATATTAAATAACATAATTATCTGAGTCTATCGGCTGCACGCACTTTTTTTTCGTCTCTTTTAATGGCTGAATTTGCAAAGAAAATTGAAATAGCCGGGATTAAAGAAATGGCAATCCAATAATTGAAGTTTAAAATAAAGTTGGGTGTTACATACTCTCTTGCTTCAAAAACTAAATTGGGATATACGTATAACATCACCACTATGGCTGCCAACATGACAACCATATTAACATTGTTCAAGCGGATTTGGCGTTGCCGATTTTTATACATAAAAATGGTAACAACAGACAAAATGGCGGAAGCTATCCATATCAGAGCAACATAAACGGTACTGAGTACGCCGTTTCCGACAATTCCATCTTGGCATTCTTTTAAAGAGAACGCACCATATTCATATAAGGCAACATTATTATGTAAAGTGTCAACAATCGTGCCGATAGGTATAAAAACAACGGCGATACAGGCAATAGCAGCAACGGCTAAGAGTACGGTTTGAATTCTTTGAATCATTGATTATTTTTTTAATTAGTAATTTGTACAATTTATTTTGATAAAAAACCATATTTTTGGTCATATTGAAGCATTTGTTGCGTATAACTTTTCGGATAAACGACTTTGATATTAGAAATTTTATCGCCGGAACCGTCTACAACGAACTCCGGATTAATAAAACCACCATACGGAGCGACATCCAAGACGGCATAACGAGATTTCACCTCTTTATGTAATGTTGGGTCTGGTTTGATGGCATAGTTTTCGACCAATAACTTGGCAGCATCGTAATCGCCGGTAGATTTTATTTTTTGAATTTCCGTCAAGAGTGTCGCAAAGAGTTGTCTTAATTTGGCATAGTCTTTAATGCGGATAAAGGTTTTCTGTCCGCGCATATCGACTTCAAATGTTCCGCCGGTATCATGAGCCAAACACCAATTGGCAATCAAGGCACGATTCTGCATGTGGGCTTGCGTGATATTTTTACCCGCATCAACACGATTAAGCTGTAACATCAAGCCATTGAGAATATATTTGTAATAGCAGGCTTTGTATGCTTCATTATCCGGTAATAACTTCAATTCCACCATTTTAGGATCTGCGATGTAATAAAGTGAGAATAAATCGGCACGGGCTTCTTCAATCGTTGAATGATAGTTCTTCAACATTCCATCGTCCACACCCGCCAACATCTGACCTGAACCGTGACCTAAACACTCGTGCAAATCGACTTGCAATTTATCAGTTTCATAGCCATATTTTTCGGCACGTTTTATTTCTTCATCTGAGAAATAGAACTCCTGCAAAACACCATCTTTCATAGCAGCCTGACTATAGGCATACATTATATTTTCCATTGTAACAGACTTAGAACCATACTCTTTGCGTATCCAATTGGCATTGGGCAGATTGATACCGATAGGGGTTGCCGGATAACATTCGCCACCTAAATGGGCTACAATGATTGCTTTGGCTTCCACGCCCTTAACTTGTTTTTTCTTAAACATGTTATCAATGGGAGAATTATTCTCAAACCATTGTGCATTTTCGCTGATTAACTTGGTGCGTTTGCTACTTTCCAAATCTTTATAATTCACAACGGATTCCCAAGTTGCTTTCATTCCCATTGGATCTGTATAAACTTCTATAAAGCCATTTACATAATCAACATGAGAATTTACATCTTGAACCCAAAGGACATTAAAGTCGTCCCATGTTTTCAAATCACCGGTTTGGTAGAATTCAATCAGTTTGTTCAAATGATTTTTCTGAGCGTTATTTTCGGCAACGGTAACAGCTTTTTGCAACCACCCTACGATTTCCTTGATGGCAGGCGCATATTCGCCATTCATGCTATACGGAATTTCCTTCACTTTCCCTTTTTCTTTCACCACTTTGGTATTGAGTCCATAAGAAATTGGGCGATCAGGATTGGCTTGACTGTCATTCTTTTTTAAATCGGCATAATATTTTTCAACCTCTTGTTGACTGACCCCGTCATAAAAATTAACGGCAGAATTTTTGACTAAATCTTGCTTTGTATCTTGCGCGATTCGCTTGGGAGCTATTTGAGGATTAAAAATAATATTAAGAATCTCTTTTCGCGTTTCTTTTATTTCTTTACTATCTTTATCTCCTTTAAATACAGCACTATCCAGCAACATACCGAAATATTCTTTAGATACTTCCGGGTAGAATTTATCATTAGAGTAATGATGGTGCATTCCATTTGAGAACCAAAAACGCTTTGTATAGACCATGAAATTTTTCCAATCCAAAGTAGTGGTATCGCCGTTAAAATTAAGAACTATTTCATCTAAGTAATGACGAACATACAAATTGTATTTACAATTTTGGTCAAAGATGATATCGCGACCACAGCAGGCAGCTTCGCTAAGATAATAGACTAACTTCTTCTGATTCAGAGATAATTGGTCCCAATTATCCACGCGATAACGCATAATTTTAATATCTGCAAAACGATCCACTACAAATTCAAAATTTTCGGGCTCTTTGCTTAGTGAGCCTTCTTTATCGGCATTGGGGTTACATGAAAGGCAAACAATCGTTGTTACCATGAGAATTAATCCAAGTTTTTTCATAAATAATTGATTAAGTTATGCTTTACTTCCTATAAAAAAATCGTTTTTGTCATCAAACAAAATATTAAAAGAGGTCATTGAACCGTATATACGGGTAATATATTGCTGAAGATTGATTTTATCTTCGTCCGACAAACCCGTATGGCTGTTGATATTTTGTTCCAGCACGCGAAGCCGGTCGCGCATCATCACAATTTTGTGAAAAAAAGTTTCAACCGGAATCTCTTTGGGTTTCAATTCGGGATTCCCGGGTTGCATAATCAGCATGCCGCCTTCCCACTTCTTCCCCAATTCAACCTTGTTTTCAATGGCATTGTACCGGTTGAAAATCGTGGTTATCAAATGCTCAACTTCCCGAAGATTCAAACGAGGTTGGTCATTGTTTTCTGGTCGTTCATTGACCTCTACTACTTGAAATTGTGCACTCATTTTGGAAAATTCTATTTCCCCCCCGCGGATAAATATCGCCTTGTAAGTGAGTTGATTATTCTGACTGATAATCCCTTCGCCGTATTTTTCATGGTCGATGCGGGTTCCAACATTAAAATCTTTTTCTTCCATTAATTCGTGATGATAAAAGGTGATTAAAATAAGTGGCAAAGATACATGAACTTTTGGAATTTACGGATTTGTTATTACTTTTTTTACACAAAAATTTATTCACATTTTCAACTCAAATATATTTCCACCTAAAGGGAAAATATGGTACTATCACTTTTTAGACCGCTTTGAGCCATTTCTTAGTTAATATTTCTTCATTTTTATCTGCTTTTTGTATAGAAATACTCGCGTTCTATAATTCGCCAAAAACGTTCAATCCACTTATTGTCTAAGCATCGGGTGTGTCCATCCCTACTTACTATTATCTCATTTATTTGCATATTTCGGGACAACCTTTACCGGTATATTGACAGCCTTGGTCGGAATTGATAATCTCAGGACTCCATATTTGATTGACATGGTCGATATTCAATTTTCGCAAAAGGGAGGGCTGTTTATATTCATATTATCCCAAGCTGCTTAGACTTCGAGTCAGATAAATGGCATGGATATTAAATGCATAGGACTGCGAACCCTCCGCTCACCTACAATCAACGAATTTTGCTCAAGACAACTCTGCAAGGGGCTTTTTCTTTTAGAGCCTCAATCGGTACTTTTGCCTTGAGCTCGGGTGTGAATTTTCTTTTTGTTGCTTTTCTCATAATTATTCCAAAATTATTCTATTTTTAATTTAGCTACCGGTCTCAACATGTGGCGGTTTTATTTCAAAATAAATGATTATTTTTGCAAAAAAATAAATAATAATTCATTAAATAATGAAAGCGAATTTCTGTATACACTCAGATGTACCAACGGAGCTTATTACACGGGAAGCACTGTTGATTTGGAAAGAAAACTGGCACAGCATCAAGCCGGAGAAGATGCTAATTTTCAAAAAACATTTGCTTGTAAAATTGGTCTATTACGAAAAATATCAACGAATAGACGAGGTTTTTTACAGAGAAAAGCAGGTGCAGGGTTGGAGCAGAGCTAAAAAAGAAGCTTTGATAAATGGCGAAGCAAACTTGTTACATCAACTTGCGGAATGCAAGAATGAAACGCATTATAAGAATAAGGATGCTCATTTCGGCTCCGCTCAATGAGCAACGTTCCATTACGTCGCTCGCTGAGCGTAGCCGAAGCGAGCAGTACAACGCTCAACACCCAGTAATTCACGTTCTCGAATTGTCAACTTGCGGAAAATTTTATTGCAGACGAAGACGCCCGCGTCGCCCAAAAAATAGTGATTAGCGGATAATAAAGGAAATAGAAATTAGGAGCTTAGCATGGTGACTTATGCTACATTTTTGTTATTTTGCTGATCTATAATACGTTTACGAAATTACATATATTGATAATCAAAAAAAAGGTGCCGATAAAGGCACCCTTTATGATTAACATCAAATGATTTACTGTTTCGTACCTGTAAAGACAGAATTAACGCTGATTCCCAAATCTGTTTGATAGGTGATGGTCATTTTAAGCTGTGAACCGTCGAAGCGGGCATCAACCATGATCTTGTTTACAGTACCTTCAAAATCGTCATTCGTTAAACCGCACAATGAAATGATGGTGCTGAGAGTGCTGGACGCAATACTATTGCTTCCGTCACATTCATAACGACCTTCGGAAATGCGCATTAAATCAATAAGGTAATTAAATAACAAATCATCGGGAGAAAGCTTATTTTGGGAAATGGTAACAGTGGCATCTTTAGTTTTACTGACCGTTACAAAAGTTCCTGCATATTTCCCTTCCAAAGCTTCGGATTCATCAGAATATTTACTATCTTTACATGCTGTTAATGAGACAGTTACAATACATAACAATAAAATTATTTTTTTCATATTATATGACTTTGAGGGTTAATAATATTATTCTTTATGTAGTTCTTGGTTGATTTTGTCTTGAATTAAAAGGACAAAATCTGCGACGGGCATGCTGCCTTGATCGCCGGCACCATGTTCGCGTACGGAGATGGTTTGTTCGATTTCTTCTTTTTCGCCCACAATTATCATAAACGGCACTTTACTAACTTCGGCATCGCGGATTTTACGTCCGGCTTTTTCGCTTCTTTCGTCAATAGAGGCTCTGATGTCGTTTTCTTCCAATACTTTCTTAACGAGATAGGCATAATCTCTATATTTATCGCTGATAGGCAAAATTATAACTTGGTCGGGGGTGAGCCAAAGCGGGAAGTTTCCGGCGGTATGTTCCAATAAAACAGCCACAAATCTTTCCATGGATCCGAAAGGAGCGCGATGAATCATCACCGGTCTTTTCTTTTGTTGGTCGCTGTCGGTATATTCCAAACCAAAACGTTCCGGCAGGTTGTAATCCACCTGAACGGTTCCCAGTTGCCATTTTCTGCCGAGGGCATCTTTGACCATGAAGTCCAATTTAGGTCCGTAGAAAGCGGCTTCACCCAATTCCACAACGGTGTTCAGTCCCTTTTCGGCAGCGGCTTCGATGATAGCACTTTCAGCTTTTGCCCAATTTTCGTCTGAACCGATATATTTTTCTTTGTTGGCAGGGTCGCGCAAAGAGACTTGTGCGGTATAATCTTTAAAATCTAAAGTCTTGAAAATGTACAAGATAATGTCTATGACCTTACAGAATTCTGCTTTGATTTGGTCAGGTGTACAGAAGAGGTGTGCATCATCTTGCGTAAATCCACGAACTCTTGTCAATCCGTGTAATTCACCGCTTTGTTCGTAGCGATAAACAGTACCGAACTCGGCAATACGCAATGGTAAATCTTTGTAAGAGCGTGGTTTAAAAGCATATATCTCGCAGTGGTGCGGGCAGTTCATAGGTTTCAGGAAAAATTCTTCGCCTTCTTGCGGGGTGGTAATCGGGCGGAAGGAATCTGCACCATATTTTTGATAGTGACCGGAAGTTTTGTACAACTCAACGTTGCCAATGTGCGGGCACATTACTTGTTGATAACCGTATGATTTTTGCACTTTTTTGAGGAAATTTTCCAATCTTTCGCGCAAGGCGGTTCCTTTGGGCAACCAAATCGGCAAGCCGGCTCCTACTTTTTGCGAGAAAGTAAATAATTCCATCTCTTTTCCCAATTTGCGGTGGTCGCGTCTTTTCGCTTCTTCCAGCAACACCAGATATTCGTCCAACTCCTTCTTTTTGGGGAACGCAATTCCATAGATACGGGTTAATTGCTTTCTTTTTTCGTCCCCTCGCCAATAGGCACCTGCCGTATTGAGCAGCTTGATGGCTTTAATGGGGGCAGTGTTGAAGAGGTGCGGACCGCGGCAAAGATCGGTAAACTGACCGCTGCTGTAGAAAGATATCGTGCCATCTTCCAAGTCATTGATTAACTCGACTTTATAAACTTCTCCTTTTTCATTAAAGAAATCGAGTGCATCTTTTTTAGAGACTTCTTTTCTAACAAATTGTATTTTCTCGGAAACCAAAGCCTGCATCTTCGCTTCAATGGCGGGGAAATCGTCAGAAGAGATGGTATAATCCATGAAGTCGATGTCGTAATAGAATCCGTTTTCGATGCTGGGACCGATTCCGAATTTAACACCCGGGTATAGTTCGGCGATAGCAGCAGCCATCAAGTGAGCGGTTGAGTGCCAGAATACAGCTTTTCCTTCTTCTTGTGCCCATGTAAGTAACACAATATTAGCATCTTCCGGAATCTCATAATTCAATGCCACCACTTTATCGTTTACTTTTGCAGCCAAAACATTGCGTGCTAATCCCTCGCTAATATCTAAAGCAATTTGATACGGAGTAATCCCTTTTTCGTATTCTCTGACCGAATTATCGGGTAATGTGATATGAATCATTCTAATAAATTTAGTTGGTTATAAAGACGGTGCAAAATTACATGATTTTTTTTAATTGAAGTAGCAACTGCCAAATTGGTTCATTATATTTACAAGATTTTTTAAGAATGATTTTTTAATAATTTTTTTTATTACTTTTGCAGTCGATTTTCTGAAGAAAAATTATAATAATAAAATACTGATATAATGGCAAGTAGAAGACAAGAATTGTTTCCAAACGTAACTGATGAGCAATGGAACGATTGGAAATGGCAAGTAAAAAACAGAATTGAGACTTTAGATCAGCTGAAAAAATACATTCAGTTAACACCGGAAGAAGAAGAAGGCGTTGCGAAGTCTTTGCAAACACTTCGGATGGCAATTACGCCCTACTATTTGAGTTTGATTGACCCGAATAACCCGCATTGTCCGATTCGTCGGCAAGCCATCCCCACAGCGGCAGAATTACACCAAGCAGCAGCCGATTTATTGGACCCGTTGCACGAAGATGAAGATTCTCCAGTTCCCGGCTTGACACATCGTTATCCGGACAGAGTCCTGTTCTTGATTACCGACCAATGTTCCATGTATTGTCGTCATTGCACGCGTCGTCGTTTTGCCGGTCAACACGACTGCGAATCTCCGTCAGAGAGAATTCAAAAAGCCATTGATTATATTGCCCGTACCCCGCAAGTGCGCGATGTCCTTTTGTCGGGTGGCGATGCCTTGATGGTGAGCGATGCCATGCTCGAATCCATCATTCAACGTTTGAGAGCAATTCCACACGTGGAAATCATCCGTTTGGGAACCCGTACGCCGGTTGTTTGTCCGCAACGTATTACCGATGATTTGGTGAATATGTTGAAGAAATATCACCCCATTTGGATCAACACACACTTCAATCACTCTAACGAAATTACTCCGGAAGCAACAGAAGCGTGTGCCAAGATGGCCAACGCCGGAATTCCGTTGGGCAATCAATCCGTATTGCTTCGCGGCGTGAATGACTGCGTTCATACGATGAAAGATTTGGTTCGTGATTTGGTTAAAATCCGCGTCCGTCCGTACTATATTTATCAATGCGACTTATCGATGGGATTGGAGCACTTCAGAACGCCGGTTTCCAAAGGTATTGAAATCATTGAGAATTTGCGCGGGCACACTTCCGGTTATGCCGTGCCTACCTTTGTAGTAGATGCCCCGGGTGGTGGCGGAAAAACTCCGGTTATGCCCAATTACATCATCTCTCAAAGTCCTAACAAGGTGATCTTGCGCAATTTTGAGGGTGTCATCACAACCTATACCGAACCCGAAGATTACAAAGATGAGTGCCACTGCGAAAAATGCCAACAGCAAATTCATGCCGAAGGGGTGGCATCCCTGCTCCGCGGCGAACAATTGGCACTGGAACCGCAAAATCTGGAACGCAAAAAAAGACATCAAAAATAATGTAAAAAGGCTGGCAAATCGTCAGCCTTTTTTTCTTCTGATTTTTATCACTTTATTAATTGAAATGATACTTCTTTTTAGAAATTTTCAACACATTTACCTAACAGCCCTCATGCCGAAATCGCTACTCTACCCTACTCTTGACCTTGCCTGAAAAGAATTGCGTTTCTATTTCATCTTGTGAAGCCAATTGCGCGGCATCCACCACCGGCTTCCCTTGGTAATAAGTGATACTAAATCCCCGCTTCAAAATATTCGCCGGCTCCAAGAGCGTCAGCTTGACAGAAAGATGTTTCAGGTCATTGTTATTCTTCGTAAAAGATTGTTTACACAACATCTTCAACATGGAGGCAGCATGATCAATTTGATTTTTGTGTTGGTCAATCACCTTTTTACTCAACAGATTAACCACAGCCGCAGCATTTTCAATTTGAAATCTGTTCTGGTCAATGGCTTTTTTACTTTGCAACTTCACGGCATACTGCAACGAAGCGAGTTGCTGCGTCTCGCGATGCAAAATGCGCTGTGACAAAGTGTGATAAGTTCCCTCAATCAAACTCATTTTCTGCTTTTCATTATTGATCAATGCCTCTGACAGATTTCTAATTGCCGCTTGATACTCTTCAATTTTTTGATAAAAATCTTCAAATTTTTGTATCAGATAGTAAGCCACTTCGGTAGGGGTAATCTTATTCATAAAAGATACCATTTCGGTAACCGTCTCATTGGTAGAGTGTCCGATGCCCGAGAGCACCGGAATGGGAAATTCAGCTACACGCCGTGCCAACTCATAATGGTCGTAACAATTCAGTCCGGCATCGCCCCCACCTCCGCGAATAATGACCACACAATCAAATTGATCCAATTGATTTTCAATTAATCCCAACTGCGATACCATCTCTCCCACCGCCTTATCCCCTTGCAATAAAGAGGGAAACAGCTGACACTCAAATATAAAATTGCGTTTGTTGTTTTGCAACGTAATCATAAAATCGCTGTAACCCTTACTCGTATCGGTAGAAATAACCGCTAATCGTTTGGGGACAAGTGGAATATGTTTTTGTTTATTTAAAGAAAAGATATTCTCTTTTTTCAATTTTTGGATAACTTCCATTTTATTGCGCGCCATTTCGCCCAACGTAAATGAGGGCTCAATATCCTGAATATAAAGAGCGAGTCCGTATTTGGCGGAAAATTCCACCGTCGCCAAGCAAAGAATAGATATTCCGTCTTTGATGGGTTCACCGGTGATTTTCAGAAAACGAGCGTTGATGTCCGCAAATTGAGTTCCCCAAATCACAGCACGCATTTGCGTCTTAATCTTATCACCCTCTTTTTCAACTAATTCCGGATAACAATGCCCCGTGCGAGGGTAATAATTGAGTTTGATAATGTCTGCCTTAATGTAATAAGCATGCGTATAAGTGCGTGAAATGACCGAATGCAGACTGTTGCCGATGTCGGTCAGTGTGTATATTTTTTTACCGTTAAACGTATTATCTTCCATACACGATTTTCCCTTCTTTGATTGTATATATCACTTGCCCCAAAACGCTCCAGCCGTTGAACGGCGTATTTTTACCTTTGGAAAAAAAGCTGTCTGCATGAATATGATACGGGGTATTGAGTTCAACGACTGCAAAATCCGCCATTTTTCCAACCTGAATTTTGCCTTTATTCAAATTCATCATTTGTGATGGGGTTTCGGACATTAAGCGAATAAGTTGGGATAAAGTGATGGCACCCGTTTTTACCAAATGAGTATAGCACAATGCAAAAGCGGTTTCTATGCCGGAGATGCCGGCTGCCCCGTTGTTTTTATCATCGGTGGTATGCGGAGCGTGGTCGGTGGCAATGGCGTCCACCACCCCGTTTTGGATGGCAGCGATGAGTGCCTCCACATCGCGTGAGTCGCGCAACGGCGGATTGACTCTGTAATGGTTACCCTGCACACCGGTAGCCGACAAATGATGCGGAGTAACCTCGCACGTAACGGGAACCCCCTGCAACTTGGCTTCAGCAATTGCCGTAATCGCTTCGATGGTGCTGACATGACAAAAGTGCAGACGCGCGCCATATTTTTTACATAATTCCAAGTCTCTGAAAGTCATACTGTTCTCCGCCTGACGCATATCGGTCTTACTATAACGACTGTCCTCGGCGTGCGACATAATCACAATCTGTTTTTCTTTACATATTTGAAATATTTCGGCCATCACCTCATCATCAGCAACCCCTTTGCCGTCATCAGAAACAAAAAGCACCTGTTGGGGGGCAAGCGCGCGCAAATGGGAGATGTCGCAGCCTGCCAAATCTTTCGTCATACTCAATGTTTGATTGGCAAATACAAGACCTGTCGCTTCTACACGCTTTTCAACATCGCTTTTGATTGACAAATTGCTACATACCGGCTGAGTATTCGGCATCAAATTGACAGCGGTATAACCGCCGCGAACGGCAGCACGACTACCTGAAACGACATCTTCCTTATAAGTAAAACCCGGGTCACGAAAATGGGCATGCAAATCGGTAAACGCAGGAACCAAATAATAATCATGGGAAGCGAAATCCAGACAGGGTGTTCCCTGAATATGTTCACCCACCTCGGCTATCAAACCATTCTCAACCCGAATATCACAACGAATATTTTGTTGTGAATCTACAATATTTATATTCTTTATAATCATCATAAAATAAAATGCAAAATTACTATAAAAAATGATTGTTTACACATAAAAACGACATCATCAGATACGAAAATAGCTTCATTGATAAAAAATGTTTTTTCCTCTATATTTTGGCAATTTTTTCATTCGTCTGCTTCCATTTCTTCATTCATCAATTCATATCAAAATTAAAAATATAAAAGACGATGCAGCCTCCATATTTTAATGCGGCAAATTTATCATTTTAAATTTTATGGATCATGTTTTTATCATTTTTTATTAAAAATATGATAAAAAGCTATGATTATCAAACCATTGGCATTATGAATCCGAATGTTAATTCCGGAGGTCGGGTTCCCTTGCTATCCCCCAAAACATCAATGACATCTAATCATTCATCATCATTGGAGAATTCCGATTGAACTCAAATAGTAACTATAAATTTCTGTTATTGCTCAAACTTGTCAAGACAATATCCTGTCTTATGGCCAGCCACAACATAAAAGTTTTTTCCATCCACAAACAGCAGCCGATGAAGTTGTTGCTTGTCGGAAGCAGCATCAATCAATACTTTTTGGGTAATTGTGCCACCCGGTGATAAAACCGTACAAACACCTTTCAGTCTGTTGTTCAGCATCATGGAAAAGGTCTCGCAAAACTTAAGATCTCCCGGGTACGGAACATTCTCATCTACGTCGTTATAAATGAAATGTACATCATTCTGGGTGGCATAAGCCGTATAAGAGAGAAAAAGGTCGCGAAAGTCATCATGATATTCCACATTATTAGCACCTTGGCGTTTTTCAATCATCGTAAAATCAGATTTTCCATCAGGATGAAAGGTGGTAACTAAAATATTCTTGTTGAGATGCACATACGTCTTCATATTATTGGCACCCGTCACAGACCTACAAAACCTATGTTCGCCGGTCATCACCACGTTTCCATTGTCAAGTTCAAACAAATAGTCACAAGAGATTTCATACTGTTGATTAGCGAGAACTAATGCGATAAGCGCAGGAACTTTTTTTTCGCGATAATTGGCAGGAAAAGCAGTACGTTCTGTCACAGTATAAGACCCCGTCTCGGGGCTATAACGATAGCCATAGTAGCCTATTGCTTCATCATGATTCTTCTCATATGATTGACTATAATAGCCTCCCACAAAGACATCTCCATTTTTCAGAATTAACGCCTTAATACTTTGCACCGATCCGAAATCAACACTTACCGTGTTCATATTAAATAATTTATCCTTCACCTGGATTAGGTGCAGATTCTCATTAGTTGCACTATTATTCTTAATAGTCATCGAATAAGCCGGTAGATAGACGGTTCCATCATTGCTAACCTGCATATTATCGCTAAAAAAATCAGGATTTTGGAAGTTCGGGGTAATTTCTCTTTTCCAGACTACCTTTCCTTCCCTATCCAATACAACCGCATACAGATTTTTCAAAACAGATTTCTTGTCAAGAATCTGGAAAGTAATAGCATAATAGTCTCCATTCGGGGAAACAGCCGTGTTAAAAGTAGGATAATCTCTATTTTCTGACAAAAACGAAACGATACTTTTACCGGTAGCACCCACTGCTTTAGCCGATTTATTGAGGTGTGCAGAATATAGAGATATGGTTCCCGCCTTGGGATCGTCGCACATATAAAAAGCCAACATCTCTTCTTCACGATTGATAGAGCCGACGAATTGATACCGCGCTGGAATATTTACCGTTATGTCATCGAAATCAAGGGTTGTTTTGTTAAAAACAAAAAGATGATCCTCCGATGCTTTTCGAGACACCTTTGCTTCCCGTTGATATAAATAAACGTTGTCCACATCCTGTCCGGCATTCAGAAACTTCACGTCAGCAGTTTGGGCCCACACGATCGTTACAGGTTTGGAAAAAGGTAAACTTTTTTGCGCAAATAGAAGACTTGCATTGACGACAATAAACAATGATAACACAATTTTTCTTTTCATCATAAAGGATTTTTAATATAAATAATGATACTTAAAATAATGATTCAGCCTTATATTTATTATATGGTTCAATTAAAATCATGTTTAATAAATTGATCCTGTCAAAATGTCAATGCTTCACAAATTCTTTAAAATTTGACAC